>JACLAB010002698.1_pt1 | contig 12897 bp, 10 predicted proteins | sample 8027921 | NCBI WGS metagenome assembly JACLAB01 (sample SAMN15725117, study PRJNA655200) | protist metagenome | isolation source: fluorescence activated cell sorting (FACS) single amplified genomes of... | place: USA: West Boothbay Harbor, Gulf of Maine | collected 2000-07-19
GCTTGGCAAACTTACAGGATAGTAAGAACTTAGGCGCCGCTTTATACACGAGAATATTTATGTTGCGATTTCTCAAGAGGTTTCCGCCACAGCACGGATTTAGGCACCGAGAAATCGACGCCGACGAGACAAAGGAGCGCGCGGTGCGGGACTTGGCGGATACTTTCGATATGTTTAAAATTTGGCCCGCGAGCGAGAGCCATCCCGCAGCGTTATTTTGTTGCATGACCACGGCCGGGATGAAGAATCTCTTACGAGCCGAGGTGACGGATTCGTGGTACGGTGTGAACCAAATGTACGAAGTCGCCCTGGCGCAACCGAGCGAATACTTGAGCGGCAAGTTGCCGCCGATGATCGTGGATGTGAAAAAGTGTTCTGTGACGGTGTTCACCAGGGCGAACATCGCGCTCATCGCTAGGCAGTTCGCCGTCGCCGAGTTTCACCCAGAGCCTTTCGCGCACTTCATCGTGACGAATTGTCCGTACTTGCTCGCCGCGCTCTGGTCCATCGGCAAGTTGTTCTTGACGGAGAGCGCTCGAAACAAGTTTGTGATTTGCACCGGAGACGCCTCTACGGAGATTCAGAAGCGGTACGGCGTGGCTAAAAGGGATCAGCCCGTCGAGTGCGGTGGCGAAGCTCGCGACGAGATGATCGCCGCTCGCGACTGGCTCGCCGTCGTCCCGCACGAGGGCGCGATTAAAGACCTCCAGCGCGCCATGGCGGGACGACGCGCCATAGCGGGGACGGCGTCCGATCCAGACGCCAGTCCTCTCGTTCGCAAGTTTTCTGCGCTCAATATGACACCGAAGATGGCGTTCAAGACGGGGATTCGACCGTCATCCACGTCCCTCGTCTCCGTCGCGATTCGCGCCGTCGAATTCGTCTTCCTTCTGGCGCTCTTCGCGCTCGTCTTTAGATCGCCCGCTCGTCGACTTTACATGGTGGCGATGAACACCTAAATATATGCATTACATTGATGTTAAAACTCTTGCAGACTCTACTGCGGCTTGAACCACGCCGCGAACGATCCGCACGTCTCGTCGACGAGCGCGCTCTTCGCCTCGTAATACGCCTTCGTCTTCGGCGCCTTTGCGAGAATCGCGTCGACGCCGAATTCGCGCGCCATCACCACCGCCGCGAGCGCGGAAATATCACCCACCGTCGCCGCGTTCGCGTCCAGCAGCCCGTCGACGTGCTCGAAGTGCGTCGCGAGGCGCTCCCTCAACGCGTCCGCCTCGCTCGCCGGCACCCCCTTCGTCGGGACGTTCGCCGCCTTCATCGCGTCGTAAATCTCCGTCATCTTCTCCAGCAGCATCTCGCTTCGCGCGAACTCCGCGTCCGTCGCGCCGTCCCGCTTCGCCTTCCTCGCCAGAAACCGCGCGATCGCCATGCTCTGGCCCATCTTCCCTCCCGGCACGCCCTCGCCCTCGAGCTGCGGCAGCTGTCCGAACATCGTCTCGCCCTTGTACGCCGGCCAATCCACCGCGCGCTGCGCGACGTCGAGCCCGGCGTCGCGGGCGAGGAGCAGCGTCAGCACGTTGCGCGCGAGCAGCGGGAAGTACACGAGCTCCATCGTCGGATCTTCGATCGACGCCGGCGCGATGTGACGCGCGCGTCGAACGGAACGGAACGGGACGGATGACGACTGAAAACAAAACTGTGGTTAAAAACTGTGGTCACGAACTGTGGTTACGAAAAGTGTTCAAAAAAAACCGCGTGTGACGGAAATGTGTCGAAACGTCGACTCGGCGTCCGTCGCGACGCGCTCAAGTGTCGGTGACCCCGTAAAAGTGTTCATACTTGAATCGCCAGTCATCTTCCGGCGATTTGCTACCGGGGTAGAGGAGTTTCGATTTGACGGTGAATCTGCCCTTGCTGAACTTGAATGAGAAATCGAAACCGAGGCATTTCCAATCTGCTTGACACTTCGCGTCCAACGCTTCTTCCAAGGTGTCGTAACCATGGGCGTTGTTCGAAGTGGTCACGAGCTTGTAGCCGGGGGCCGGACTGACGTACTTTCTCCAGATTCCCTTCGTGTACTCTTTGTTCGTTTTCGTTTCGCCGTACTTGAGCAAGTCCCAGTCTCTGTCGGACTTTTGACCATAGCCAACGCATTCAAAATCCTTCCAGCACGCTTGACGCACGGCGTCTCGATCTTCGGCGTCATCCGACGAGCTTTTACCCCACGTCCTGAGTTTCGCGAAACCGTAATCAGGTACGATGAAGTTACGAATCTGCGCCTTGCTGTACTTTGAAGGAATCGCCGATGTCGACGGTTGTAACAAGTCCCAACACGACGTGAACCCTAAACTAAAAAAGCGATTTAGGCTCTTTTTGTACTGTGCGAAACCGATGCAGTTGTTTGTCTCCATGCATAGCAGTTTGGCGTCTTTGAAATCGCTCGAGCAGCCAGCCGCAGCCAAAAACCTCCCTCCGGTAACCCGCGAAGGTGGTACGTATGCGCTTGGATTCTCTCGATAAATCATGGCTTGCGTCTTTTGGTTGGCTGGTAGGACAGCATTCACCGCAGCGGCTGCCGCTGATTTTTCGGCATTAGTAGCGGCTGTAAATAAAGGCGACGCATCGTACTGCGGCTTTTCAACCGCCTTTTTAAACTTCTTGCTCCACCCCCCCAAGCGCCCACGCTCAAATCGTGCGCGAGGCTTGAGGTTTGCCGTAGGCGTAGGTTCATCACCCAGTGAAGACGCCAAAGATGAAGACGAAGACGCAGCGCCAAACGGGGTAAACTTCTGACCACTGGTGCACGGCTCGCCGTCTGTTCGCACGCAGATTCCTGTGTGACAAACTCCTGCGGTCACCCCAGCGCTCGGCCAGGGAGCCGGATTCACATCGGAGGACGCTGAGCTTACTTGACCTGAGAAGGAGATACCATAAATTTGGTCTGGTTTGCCGACGCCGTGCACGTACGATATGCCGAGATCAATGCCCACGGGTATAATCGGCAAATCCGCACCCAAGTCGAGAGCGAAGTAACCCGCCGTACCGGCGACGGTACCGATGTCTTTATATCCGGAGACGGCGATTGATGCGCTGACAGAAGCCTCTGCACCTGTCTTCGGCGGGATAGTGTACCCGCCCCCAACGCAAGACGCGACGTAGCAAAAACGCGTTCCGTCGAGATCCGCGCCCACTCCAATCTCCGTCGCGGCCTCAACTGTGTATACGCCACCACTCAAGTCTCCACCAAATACGACACCGAACGTGAAGGCGGGTAAGTCTCCACTCTTAAGCGCAGGGCAAGACTCCTTCAAGCGTTGTCCGAAAGCTTTGATAATCTCGACCACGGCCGTTGCTTGAGGAAAGACCGTAGCCCAGACCATGTTGCACGCGACGCCAGACATATCGTTGAAATACTTGGTCCTGGACTCACCATTCTCTTGTCCTTTGAGGACGTCTTGGACGAGGTCGAACATTCCGGTGCCTTGACTTCTCAATGCGTTCGCAAACTTTTTGAGGTGAGCGAGCCCTTCTAGACACTCCAACTGACCCAACAATTGCTGAATGAGTTTGACAACGTCCTCCATCGCTTCGACCGCTTCGAGGGAGGACTCGCGCACGGTCTCGACGGCGTCTTCACTCCAACCCGACGCGGTGTTGTACGCCTTCTCGATTCCAGAGTGCTGCCAGGCATTTATTGCGGTGGAACTCACGCCACTCACCGCGCTCAGTTGATTCGCGGTTTGCACCGAAATCGAGCTCACCGCCGTCCCCAAGTCGTACTTCGTGCAAGACTTCTTGTCCGAGGACAATTTATAGCCGACCATGCACGTCTTGCACCGGTCGCTGGATCCAACAAGCCGATACTTTCTGCAATTCGCCGTAAACTTGATTGGAATGTTCTTACAGCACCCGTTCCACTTACAACCGCGCCAGTCGCACTTCGGGCAAAAGCAAACCTTCTTCGACTCGCACACGCTCGCGCCGACGACGAGCGACCCAGCGGGACACGTAATCGGCGCGTGCACGGAGCACCCTTCATTAAAGTCGCACGACTTCACCACCGGCGTGCCGTCCGGCACGAGACAATTCTTCGGCGAAGGGTCATCGATGCGGCACCGGGATTCGCCCAGCGTGGCGACGTCCGACGCGCCGCCGAACGCCAGCGTCTCGTTCGCGTGCGGCGCGCACGTCACCATGTCCTCGTTCAGGCATCCCGCCGCGACGATGCGCTCGGCCGGGCACTGTCGTTCGACGTCCACGCCCAACGGCGCGCGCGTCGCCGCGATCGGGCGCGCCCGCAGCGTCCCGTTCACCAGCAGTCCCGCGGCGAGCGCGAGCGCGAGCGCGACCGTCGTCGCGGACGTCCGCGTCAAAGATCGACGCGCGCCATCGCGCACCAGCGCGGTGCGCTCGTCCACGACGCGCATCGGCGTGGTGTGCGGCGACAGTGGCGGGTGTTGGGCTGATGAGTCAGCATCCGCTCGGGCGGCCGCGATACCGAAGACGCAACACGGACCACGACGGAACCCTCGCGCGCGGCGTCGCGGCCGCCGCAGTTCTCGCCGCGAACACGGTTACATGAGAGCCAAGGTGCGCGACGACGACGACGCGAGGGCGAGAACGTTTTCGTCGCTCGATCGCGACGCGCGCGCGCGACGCGCGGCGAGCGACGCGCGCGCGAGCGCGGCATCGATCGCGAACGCGCGAACGCGCGAACGCGACGACTGACGACGACGACGACGACGCGCGAACGCACGCAGTGGCGCAAGAAACGCACGCGCAGACTTAAGCGTAAACGCAGAAAGATGCGCCAGCGCTCTAAGTAATCTTCTCGAGCAAAGTCACGAGAAACGAACGCGAGACGTCGGCGAGGTCGGGCGGGAAGATCTGTGTTAGGGCTTTCGGCGCGAGGTCGACGACGAAGCGCGAGCTAGGAGGAAGGAGACGAAGAGGAGGATAAGAGGGAGTCGCGATGCGGGAGTTACGGCATCACGAACGTAAATTGTTGAAAAAAGTTGATTTCTTGCAGTGGAAATCTGAACACTCGCACCGAGAGGTGTCGACGATTCGGAGGTATCACTTGCGAGATCGAGACGAGTTTAAGCGATTCAACGTGTTGGTCGGTTCGGTGACGAAGTTGGCGAACGCGTTGAAGAAACTTGACGCGCGAGATGAGACGAGACAGCACACGACGGAGGCTTTGTTGGCGAAATTGTACGATATTGGTGCGATTCCGTCGACCAAGTCTTTGACGCTGTGCGACCGGTTGTCGACGTCGTCGTTTTGTCGACGACGCTTGGCGACGGTTTTGGTTCGCGCGCGCATGTGCGAGACGTTGCGAGAGGCGACGACGTTCATAGAACAAGGGCACGTGCGCGTGGGGGCGAAAGTCACGCGTAATCCTGGATACATCGTTACGCGAGATATGGAGGATTACGTCACGTGGGTGGACACGAGTAAGATCAAACGCAAAGTGGCGGCGTACAACGATAAATTGGACGACTACGATTTGTTGGGCGAATAATTGTATCGCGTACGCCGTTACTGGGCGTGTGTCTTGTTCGTTCTCGAGGGGTTGAGCGGAGGACTGTTTGTATTCGCGTCGAGGAGACGACGCGAACGCGACGGCGTGAACGAATAGAAATCGACTTGTAACGACTTTTTACCGGACGACAAAAATATAAATGCTTGCATGTTTTACATAAAGAATCAATCTCGAGCGACGACTACACGTACCATCGATCGAGGAGCTCGGGGAGTTCGCGCACGTGCGAGATGACGCCGTCCACGACCGCGTCGCTGTTCGCCTCGACCCCTCCTCGAAGCGACTTTTCCGCGTAAGGCGCCCCCCCTCCGCTCTCGTACGGTTTCGTCGTCGGATCGCACACGTGCACCGTCTTGAAGTCGAACTGTTTCGCGCAGTAACAATCGTTCAGAACATCGTCGCCGACGTGCGTCCACGAATCGGCGTCGCCCGAATACCCATGATCCGCGATCGCGATGCCCATCGCGAGCTGAAACGGGTACGCGTTCGGCTTCCTCGCCATCTCTCCGTGCACCATGTGTTCATCGATCAGCGCCTCGGCGGAGATTTCAAAATCAAAAAACTCTCCCAACCCCGCGCCCGCGGCGCTGCCGAATCCATTCGTGATCGATCCCACGGCCACCCCCGGATGGCGCTCGCGAATCGCTCGCAGCGCCTCCGCCGCGCCCGGATACACCAACTCCCGCGCCATCGCGTTCCGCATCGGTATCCACGCCAGGTGATACCCCCGCGCCACCGTCGCCACCGCATCGCTCTCCGGTATCCCGCACTCGATCGCCGCCCGCGTCGCTCCCGCGATTCGTATCGCCGCGTACGACATCGGTTCCGCCGTCGTCCCTCGCGCCGCCGCCTCGCACTCCCGCTGCTCGCGGATCCGTTTCATCGTCGCGTGCACGCGCGCCGTGCGCGGGAACCGCCCTCCCAATCGCGCCGAGCACCACTCGATCAGCGCCTCGTTCGCCGCGTTCACCACGGGCGTCGTCGGCCAGAGCGTGTCGTCGAGGTCAAACGTGATGACCTCGAGCCTCTTGTCGCGCCTCGGCGCCTCGGCGCGTCGGCGCGTCGCGCGCGCGGGCGTCGACGGCGCGGTCGACGACGCGCGCGCGCCTCGCGCGCGCCTCGCGCGCGCGTCGGCGCGCGCGGGCGCGGCGCGCGCGATTCGAGCGGTCGCCATGCGCGTCGTCGAGTGCGGCAGAACGCGTCGCGCGCGCGCGATGGACGCCGCGCGAAGCGCGCGCGCGCGATGGACGCGCGTCGCGGCGACGATGCGCGCGCGGACGCGCGCGCGCGCGACGACGCGGGCGGCGGCGACGCGAACGTCGACGCGCGCGCAGATTTTTCGTTTCGCGAATTCGACGCCGCGCGAGACGCGCGAGACGCGCGAGACGCGCGCGCGCGCGGGCGCGACGACGGCGCCGCGCGACTTGGACTCGGACGCGACGCCCGAGCTCACGAGGGCGGAGCACGCGTGCGCGTGCGCGGCGGCGGCGGCGGCGGGCGCGGCGGCGAGCGCGGCGCGCGCGGCGACGCCGCCGCTCGCGACGGTCGCGGTCGCGATCGCGGCGTACGCGGTCGCGCGCGCGGTGTTCGTCGAGCGGCGGTACGCCGAGGCGCTCGTGTCGCCGCGAGAGGCGGCGGACGCGGATGGTGAGTTTTTGGACGTCGACGGCGTGGAGGTGCACTATAAGCGCGCGAGACGGGCGAACGCGAAGCGTTTCATCGAGTGCATGCACGGATTCGGGGCGAACGCGTCGTCGTGGACGACGAGCGATACGATGCGACGCGCGAGCGAGGCGCTGGACGCCGAAGTCGTCGCGCACGATTCGTGCGGGTTCGGATTGACGGCGCGGCCGAGGGACGTGAAAAAGTACACGCGCGCGAGCGACGCGAAAGCGTGTCGAGCGATCGCGCGCGAGGTCGGCGGCGACGCCGCGGCTCGTTCGCTCACGCTGATGGGTCACAGTTTAGGCGCCGTCGGCGCGGCGCTCGCCGCGGCGCAGGGTGGAGTGGACTACGTCGTTCTCGTCGCGCCGGCGATAATCGGCGGCAAGCTCAGGAAGAACGACGCCGGCGATGACGCCGCTCTTTCGCTCCCGACGTTCGTGCGCGTCGCGTTCGCCGCCGTCGGGGCGGCTGCGGCGACGGCGGCGTGGTGCCTGACGTGCGCCGTGAAGCCGTTTCTCATCCTCCTCTTGCGCAAGCTCGTGCGCAGCAAAGAGTTTTGGACGAAAGGTTTGCGCGCCGCGATAGATCCTTCGCGAGTCGACGCGATGGCGAGCGACTGGATCGATGGGTATCGCAAACCATCCGTCGTGCGAGACTGGGACGTAGGGATGTTTCGCGTCGTCTTAGCCTCCGTCGTCGCCGCGAGTTCGCCGCGCGAAATTTGGCGAGACGCCATGGCGCGCGCTCGCGCGACGACGCAGCCCTCGACGTTAGAGCGCGAAGACGCCGTAAACGCCCTCGTCGAGAGCGGTGCGAAGATTCTGATCGTCCACGGCGAGAACGACGTCATCGTTCCCGCGAGTAATTCGCGAACGCTCGCCAAGTTATTAAACTGCGAGCTTCGCATCCTTCCTAAATGTGGACACATGCCGCACGAAGAAAGCCCAGAGGCGTTCATCGACGTCTTACGCGACTTCATATCGTAGATAGGATTTGTTTGTTTAATGTACTGTACCATCCTGTATTGTTTGCGTGTTCACTACTTGGCTATCGTATCGTCGTCCGCGCGTCTCGCGCGTCTCGCCTCGCGTCGTCATCCCGGCTTCGCCGTCTCCAACGCCTTCATCGCTTCCGCGTCCGCCAGCTCTGGAAACTTCTTCACCAATCCTGGCTGCGCCGCGTTCCACGCCAGCGACACCGCCGCCAATCGCTTCTTCTCCTCGTCCGTCGTCCGCACCCCTCCGCTCGTGTGCTCGTTTGCGCTCATGAAACTGATGAATCCCGTCACGATCGCCTGCGACGACCACGCCGGGTTCCAGCTCTCCTGATGCCACTCCGTCATCGACATGCATATCGACTGATTCTCCGCGAACCGTCCGTTCGGCGTCAGAACGCTCACAGCGGGCGCCGCGAACGGATACGTCGGCTTGAACTTAATCTTCATCACGTACCAACCGCGCTCGTACGGCGTGTCGTGCGCGCCCTGGATCAGGACGAACCACTCGAGGAGGTCGCCGTCGTCGACGTGCACCCTGGGCGCGAGCGGCGGCGGCGCGGCGCGGAACTGCCTGAGCTCGCGCGTGAGCCGCGTCGCGCACGCCTTGCTCGGGGGCGCCATCGCGCGCGAAGTGACGACCGCGTGACTGTTTGCGCATAGGGGAGGCGTTTTTTAGGCGTTTCGAGACCGCGCGCGGCGGCGACGCGCGGCACTGAGCGACGCGCGCGCGCCATGGCGAGCGAGCGAGCGCGCGAGGAGGGCGAAAAACCGCGATACGGCCTGGGCGAGGGGCCGTACGCGCTGAACGAGGACGACACGGCGAAAGACCCGGTGGCATTTCGAGAGGCGCTGCTCGAGGACCAGGAAAAGCTGAAGGACATCGAGCGCGACGAGGCGCTGGCGAAGGCGCTCCTGGGCGAGGACACGGGCGCGATGCAGGAGGCGTTGAAAAAGCTGGTGGCGATCGTGCGTGATTCGGACGCGCGCGGGCGTTCGGGGACTGACTGACTTTGCGCGTCTCGCGCGAATCGCAGGCGCGACACCAAGCCGAGCAAGACTCGAATTACGACATGAACTCGAGCGACATCATGCGCGCGCGGTGCACGGTGCCGAGAGACCCGACGGTGCTGTATCAAGGCATGCTCAAGGCTGGATTGCAATACGGGCCGTCGTTCAGGTTACTGAGCCAGGTTTGGGTTCCCGAGGCGTTGGATCGAGAGCAACGCGAAGGCGGCGGCGCGTCGTGAGGAATTCGCTCTTTCGCTCGACCGCGTCTTCCCAGAGCGCCTCGCGCGTTCACGCGCGCTAAACGTTTAAAATTATGCTCTCGAATCGAATGTCAAGCTCGTCGCCGCGCGCGCGCTTCGCCTTCGCGTCGGTTTCGTCGACTCGCGCCACTCGACGACGCGACGCGCGCCCGTCGCTCGACCGCCGTCGCATCGCGCGCGCGCGATCGCGTCGATGCCGCGAGAGAGAATGCGCCGTCGACGCCCGTTCGCGCGCGCGTCGTCTCGCTTCGTCGCGTGCGTCGCGCTCGCGCTCGCGTGTTGGTCGAGTCGTTGCGAAAGCACCTCGGCGAAAGACGCCGACGCCGCCGCGCGCGCGCTTCGCGATGAACTCTCGACGCTGCGACATGCGCTTCAAGAGGCGAAAGAGGCGTCGACGGCGCTCGGGAAGGCGGTGCACGGCGCGGAGCGGGCGTTGAAGAGGATGGGCGGATTGGTGAAGACGCCGGGCGTCGCGGCGACGGACGAGACGCGATGCGACGCCGGAGGTCCGACGAAGGACGACGAGATGAGTTTCGACGGTGATTCGAAGCGCGTGGCGTCGAGCTCGATGCCCGTGTCGGGCGAATTGACGCTGGAGGAAATACGTCGCGCGGCGGAGGAACACGTGCGCGCGGCGCTCGCGGGGGAATCGAAACGCTCGAAGACGTTTTCAGACGCGTTCGATCGTGTGTCCGCGGCGCGGGTGAGTACCAAGGTGACTGCGGTGCACGTGCTCCCTTTTAGAAACGGGAAGGCGCGTAAGGCGAGATATTACGCAACGGGCGACGAATTCGGGCGAATCGTGGTGCGCAGAACTGAGACGGGCGACGCCGAGTGCGAAGTACAGACGAACACCACGGCGAGCGTGCGATCGATGACGGCGTATTTATTGGCTCTGAACACAACGGTGTTGGTCACCGGGCACGACGACGGCACGGTTGCGTTCACGAAGATTGAACAAGAAGTCGTCGAAAACGTCGGCCCGGACGCGGACGCGTTTCCAACAGATTACACCTTGCGAGCGTCTTCACTCGCCGCGATGACGGTGCGGGAAGCGAATGCGAAGTATAGAGTGAAACTTCGGGAGCTCGGTAAAACGTCTCGGGCGTCGTCATCGTCGTCTGGGGCGTTAGAACACGTGGAGGAGAGCTTTCCGGTCGAGGCGTTGGGAATGTATCGCATCATGGGTAAGCGATACGTCACGGCGGCGGACACTGACGGTCGCGTCGTCGTTTTCCTGCCCTCGCTGGGTAATTTTGCGAACGTCCACGGCGTGTTCTCCGCCGGTTCCAAGGTTTTCGCGTTTCGTCCGTACAACAAAGCCGTCGTCGCGCTCACTCGACGAGGCGTCGCGTACGCCGACATCAACGCGTTTACGACCAAATCGTATGCGTGCGATGGTTTAATGCGCTACGACATCGCCAGCGCCACGTTTGATCCACGAATGAGCTCGAGGTTGACGGGTATCACGACCGAAGGTCACGTGATCTCGGGTTTCGTCGCCCTGGATGGGCCGAGGACCGGGTGTGTTATTTACAGCGGCGCAGAGACACACGAGTCTCGAGTATCCGTCACCACGATCGCCGCCCTCAGAGGCTATGTCGTCGTCGCCATGAATGCTGGATTGGAGATTTTAAACATCACCAACACGAAGATAGCTAAGCGCGTGCTGCACTCGAGAAATCGTTGGCAGCTTGCGGACGAAGGCGTGACGCCGACGACGGCGGGCGAGTACGCGCCGGTGATCGCGTCCGACGGCGAAAGCCAAATAGTCATCAGCCACCCCGACGAAGGTGCAGTGTTTGTGTACGAAAGTGCGATGTACGTCGCCGCCCCGGCCAGTTTACTCGGCGAAAATCCTTGGTTTCAGCCGCTGGCGGTGATGATCGCCCTCGGCGTCGGCATATGGAGCTATCGGCGGCAAAAGATGTCGTTCACGCCAGAAGCCAGAAGCTCGTCCCACAACGAAACTATGGAAGCGCTGCGAAAGTTAGGTTACGGGCAAGACATGGCGCGCGCGCGCGCGCTCGTGTCCGGCGAGACGCGACCGGGCTACGAGCCGTGGACGCCGGCGACGATTCGTAAGGAAGTCGAGGCGGCTCGACTGAACGGCGATTTGTGATTTGTAGCGTTGATTGATCTTTAAGGTTTGTCGTGTATTAAATCCGTAATCACGAAAGGATGAGCGCAGGCGCGTTTCGACGCCTCCGCGTCGCGCGCGCGCAAACTCGCGGCGTCGTGACTACACGGAGGATTCTTCCTTGGACTTTTCAAAGTCGCCTCGCGCGCGCTTCGCCTCCAGAATAGCCTCCGCGCGCGCGCGCTTCTTCGCTTCCTCCGCGCGAGTGTCATCGATCGCGATCGTGCTCTTCTTCCACTGTTCGCTCAACTTCAGCTTACGAACGAACTCCGTCACCATGGCGTCATCCAGCACCCCCGCGTCCGCCGCCTTGCAAAACGCGTTCAACTGCGGCAGCTCGAGCGTCTTCGCGTCCAGTCCCCGCGCCGCCATGAACGCGATCCAACCCCCGCCCTCCAACTTTTCCAGCTGCGCCTCCGTCTTTCGCTTGATCAGCACCGCGAACACCGCGTACGGCACCATGATCGGCGCCACCGTGTACAACAAAAAGCTCGTCGCGTCCGCCGTGCGAAACTTCCAAAACGCCAAGAGATAATCCTCCACCTCCCGCGCGTCCGCCCGCGCCGCGCCCGCCGCGCTCACCGTCGTCATCGCCGTGATCGCGATCGCGCGCGCCCGCGCCGCGATCGTCATCGCCTCCGCGCGTTCGTTCGCGCTTCCGCGCGTCGTCGTCGCGCGTCGCTCGGCGCGATGCCGACGTCGCGCGCCACCTTCGTTTTCGTTCGCGCGTCGCGTCGTCGCTCGACGCGCCGTCGGCGTCGCGCGCGTCGTCATCGCGCGCATCGTCGTCGCAGACGTCGTCGGCGTCGCGCGTCGCCGTGTGGTCGACGCGCGGCGCGAATCCGCGTCGCGGCGACGCATCGGATAAGAAGATTTTCGTGGTCCGTGTGTCGTCGTCGTCTGACTGTTTACCCACGCGAAGACGCGTCCCGAACTGATCCGCCGCCCCTCGACCGGTCGCTCGAGTCCGTACTGTAGCGCGGAAATGTAGTAATTCAGAATGCATTAACCGTCTCAACGCCCGATGCGTGCGGCGTTCCACTGCTGACATTTTTTATATAGCGTCATTGGAGGTATTCTAGTACCTCAGCGTTCATATAAGGACGGTGCGTATACCCATTTACCAGAGAAATGGCAAAGGCCCTGTCGTCGCGACCCGTCCCGAACACGCGGATTCGCAAACGCGCGTCGACCGCACGGCGGCGCGCGATCGCGCGCGCGCGCGAGGCGGACCGGCGACCGCGCGCGATAGCGCCGCGCGTTCCAGAGCGGACGCGCGACGCGCGCGCGGCGCTTCGGCGGACGCGCGAACGGGACGGCG
>JACLAB010001333.1_pt1 | contig 12890 bp, 18 predicted proteins | sample 8027921 | NCBI WGS metagenome assembly JACLAB01 (sample SAMN15725117, study PRJNA655200) | protist metagenome | isolation source: fluorescence activated cell sorting (FACS) single amplified genomes of... | place: USA: West Boothbay Harbor, Gulf of Maine | collected 2000-07-19
CTTAGGTTTAGGTTTAGGGTTATAAATAAAATGTTTTGGCCCAGTGAGCGGAAGCGGTTGCGGTGACCGACTACAAAAGAAGTAGATCCACCATTTTGGAACTGATCAAAAATGGGAGGGGGCAACGGATTAAAGTCGCACATGGCGAAGAACAAGAAGCAGGTGGTCGAAAAGAAGGGCGGTGGGGGCGCTGCAGGCATCACAGATCGCAGAGGCGGAGGAGCCGTGATCTGCGCCATATGCAAGACCAATTTCTCTTCAGTAAAGATGGTGGTGCAGATGAGAGATCACCAGGGATCGAAACACCCAAAACAGACCCTTGCTGAGTGCTTCGTGGGCATTGATTTCTAACTCGCACACTAGAGAAACGTATATGGGAAAGATTTTGTTGTAAGGAATGTTAATTGTTAAGTTCATAATGAGTCATTACAAGTAAATTAACGGTATCCTGTCTCCTTCTCCCCTACTCTACCACATTTATCTAAAACTCGTTCTTCAATTGCATTTTTACGGAGACTGTTGAGGGTGTCGAAGAAGCCAGGGAAGGTCTTGGAGGTGCAGCCGGGATCTAAGATTTTCACGGGCACTCCCGCACAGGCTGCTAGCGCGAAGCACATGGCCACCCGATGATCGTCGTACGTCTCGATGTCCACTATAAATTGTGATTATTCGTGATGTTTTGAGGTATTATTAGTACGTGGTAATGTTGAATATTTGTGATCATATAGGATGCAAATTATATGTATGTGAAGTATGTGATGTGATAGAGCTACACCCACTAAAAATCACTTGTATGCACTCACCATTCGCATTAAGCTGCTCCCCTTTTTTGAGCCCGTCTACGATCAGATAGTCTCGCCCCTCTTCCGTAGTAGCGCCCAGCTTGGTTAATTCGTTCACCTTTACGTTCACGGTGAAAGATGTTTGAGGGTCACTATTAGAATGAGGATGTGGTATACTTCCGCAATATTGTAGGACACTATAAACCTGCAGAGAAATTCACATGGACTACTCAGAATTAGTTGATACTCATGGCATAAAGAAAAAGCTCCCCGTACTCACCATGGCAGCCATACGCTCTGTCTCCTTCACGCGCCAGTTGTACACATTACGGATAGCTGTCCTTCCTGTGGCAAAAAGCCCAACAACTGCGAGCGTCATGGCCACATCTGGGATGTCCCCGCAATCCTATGGTAAATAGCGGTATTCGAAGATAATCGTTGGTATGGTGGTTGTCATATGTGCAGGCAGGGGCCTTTAAATAGAGTCCACTTTTGTGTATATGTACCTCATCAATACCCACTAGCCCAGGTCCCCCTTGCGACCTGGGCTTTGGACCTGTCACACTGATGCTAGTGGCGGTCATGGACACGATGCATCCCATCTTCTCCAGCACTTGGGCAAATCGGACATCGCCCTGGTAATGACGTACGATAGATATTTGGAGGTCATTATTAGTATGAGGATTGTATAGGACGGTCATAAAATACATAAAATACAGCTATTTGATGGACTATGCAGCCTCTGATAGCATGGCATAGTGAAGAGCAGTAACATCTATAGATCAAGTATCATACACCATACATCATACATCATACATCAGATCAAGTATCATACACCATACACCATACATCATACATCAGATCAAGTATCATAGTACACACCTGCACTGATTCGCTGCCACAGCCGTTGACAGTGACCGACCCCCCGGTTATGGCGGCCCCTAAACGTACGGTGTATGTTAGCTTGTGCGCGTGCCGGCGATGAATTAACAATAAAAACGTAAATGAAGGTGAATGAAGGAATCAGATGCAGTGTACACAGATGTCCACAAGTTCGCACCTGCCAAGAAGTAAGAGGCGCTCGAGGCGTCGCCTTCGATAAACATTGTACCTGGGCTTTTGTACGTCTCCTGCCCCTTTACCCGGAACAACAAATCCCCAGCCTCGCTATTACAGGTAGCTCCGAATTTCCGCATAAGGTTCATAGTCATCTTAACGTACGGGGCGCTCATGAGCTCGTCCTTGATGCTCAGTCGCACCTCCCCCTCAGCTAGTGGCGACATCATCAGCAGAGCACTTAGGTACTGGGAGGAGATCTGACCGGAGATAGAGCAGCTCCCAGCCTTCACGCCTGTAATCAGGACGATCGCATTTTTTTTTATTAGTACGATGACAACATGTAAATAGCAGTGATAGTATAGAGGTACAGCCCCCAATCTAAACAAACATACCTGCGGCGTTAATCTTCACCGGGGGACAGCCGGTGTCGCTGCACGAAACATCCACACCCAGCTGCTTCAAGCCGTCTATCAGGTCAATTATGGGTCGTTCACACATACGCGGGGTACCACCTAGTACGAATTTGCCTTTGCCTGAACATAGCACTGCGCACAGAGGTCTCATAGCGGTACCAGCGTTACCGAGGTCCAGTACCTGTGGAAAATGGTCACGTGGACAAATATTAGTTCGATAATTCTATCGTGTGTTCATGATAATCAAATATGTGATATAGCTACATCGTACCTATCAAGTGAACTACTCATCATTGAATATGATAGCCATGGCATAGAGCTACAGCCCCCTAAAGTCCATGAATATTCTAGCACGTACGACAGGTTCATCGTTGGCCAACCCAGGACTGTCAATAGCCCCCCCACGACCGACGACAATAGCAGTCTTCTCGTCGAAGTCCACATCTACTGGGACCTTCAAGTCCTTCAGCGCCCCGAGCATGTACCTGATATCAGCGCTGTCGAGCAGGTTCTCAACGCGAGTAGTGCCTTCAGATAGAGCAGCAAGCAACAGTACGCGATTTGAGAGAGACTTACTGCCAGGTAAAGTCAATTCACCGCTGATGGAGGAAATAGGGTGTACAGTGAGGCTCTCTAGTGCCCCGTTCATTCTCAACAACATCATCCTCTTCGAAGGCACTTTCTCGGTGTTAAAAAACGCATGAGTTGCTACAATGAAAACCAGCAAACAGTTCAGAGCTTTTATCATCATTTTTGATAAACAATCGTCCAGTGATTCATAACAGGGACCAGGAGGAGCCAATGTGATGGCTCCTCCCTAGACTATTTTTTTTGATTTTCAGATTTCGCCTTGCACTTCAGAATATGCTTTTTCGGTGTAATTAAAACCTTTTTGGACTTCTTCAATACAAATTCTAGACAGAATTAACAACATTATTAACAATATATACATTATGAACGATATTCCCGGTTTTGTTGCGGCCCGTGACTTCTTGAAGGACTTCCCAGTGTACCGTCAAGAGGGTTGGAGGGAGAATGGCGACGATTCTATACCCTTTCTGCTATACACGCTAATCTTCGGCGCGATAGTCTACATTTGGGAGCACTATCTAAACAGACGGCAACTGGAGAACTTCATTGAGCCTCACGACTCCGTACCTGTGGGTCTGGAAGGTGTCAAGATGGAGACATTCAAAAAGAGTTTAGTTTACGGGGCGGACAAAATATCCTTCGATATTCAGGAGAACAGGTTTATGTTTATGTACGGCATGATTCTCACCATAGGCGGATTCCTGCCTTGGATATGGGACTTCAGTGAGTCCATGTGCGTCACAATAGGTTTAATCGATGCCGCTAAGAACGGTGTCTCTTCCATCTACAGGGAGGCATGTATCACCTGCATCATGGTCTTTTTCAACTCCCTGCATGACACCGTCATATCTATGCCATTGGATTACTATAAAACCTTCGTGATCGAGCAACAACACGGCTTCAACAAGAGCACCGTGGGTCTGTGGCTAAAAGATAAGGTAATATCACTAGTATTAATCTTCGTGCTGGGATCTCCCGTGGTGTATGGCATTGTGTGGCTCTCACGAACGTGCGGATCCCAGTTTCCATTATATGTATGGGGCTTCCTGCTGGTGGTGGGACTAGTCATGATGGCTATATATCCCACATTGATCGCGCCGCTGTTCAACAAGTACGAAGAGTTGGAGGACGGCAAGCTCAAGGATTCTATCGTGAAACTAGCCAAAAACGTTGAATTTCCGCTAGCAAAGCTGTACACCATGGACGGGAGCAAACGTAGCGGGCACAGCAACGCATTTTTCTATGGTTTTGGCAAGAGCAAGATGATCGTGCTTTTCGACACACTAATAAGCCAGTGCACGCAAGCGGAGTACGTGCGGTATATGCATGAACTTCAAAAGCCCGCATTTCTATACTGGCACTATTGACGTGCTATAGATACATTGGTGGACTTCAGAGGGCTATATCTCCACGCCATAGGTATCATATCCAATACCGATGGATCGAGTGAAAGGTTTTATCTACTACCACATACTTAGTTTCATGAACATCCAAAGCAACCACCATACCAATATTGTCTCTCAAACCCCAACAATTTATAGACTGCTTGCGATCCTTGGTCACGAGATCGGCCACTGGCGGCTGTGGCACACCATAGAAGGCTTTGTCATCACCCAGGCATATACCTTATGTCTATTCCTCGCCTTCTCCTATGTGCAGACCAGCACGGAGCTTTTTGGTGCTTTTGGCTTCACTTGTGGGGATCAGTCGGAAAGCATGCCTATGTTCGTGGGGCTACTGCTATTCATGCAGACGTACTGGACGCCGGTGGACAAGCTGCTGACTTTTGTCCTCAACGTCAACAGCCGTCGCAACGAATTTGCCGCAGACAGATACAGCAAGAACCTCGGTATGTCCAAGGATTTAGCAGCGGGACTTGTCAAGATAAGCGTGGAGAACCTTGGTAATATGGTGCCAGACCCTCTCTACTCTGCCTATCACTTCTCGCACCCGCCCGTAGTGGAGAGGATAGCGGCCATGCTAGATGGTTCGGAGTCCAAGAAGGATAAATAATGTAGGTAGGAGGTGAAAAGGTCTAGACGAGTCAACAACCATAGCAGCATTTTTTAGTTTTCATATGTACAGTGGGAGTAAAAGATACACGAATTACAGTTATATGAATGATAAACGTTATGTCGTACAATTACCTCCATGGCACTACTTCTTATCTCCTTAATAGTGCCTACGCCATGCACACGCTGGGGCTGAGAGGAGCACTCACACTGGTGGGACACACGGTTCCATACCCCGCGAACCCGTCTGAGGTGCCTGAATATCACAAAAAAATAGATATTGTTAGTATGCTGGTTGTGCTGTATGTTCAAGATATAATCAAGAGGAGTCCGAGCTACATAAAACCTTTCACATCTATCGCACGTAATGATACCCAAGGGTGCGATAGAAGTAGACAATGCCTATCACATCTATCGCGCGTCATGATACTCAAGGAAGGGATATATAGAAGGTCTTTCATATCATCTATCCAGTATCGTATATAATAATCACCCCTCATCTACGTCCTTACGAAGCGCCAATATGCGTACCATGGTAGTAGTCCAACACCATCTGAACTTGTACTTCAACCGTCGTGGGGGTGCCTGTGGAGGGCTCGTACACATGCAGGTCGCCGTGATACCTGCAGTAGTGTGTGTGATGAAGGATGTTTCGTGTGCGGGCAATGGTCTGGCTTTGTTAGCATGGTGGTTGTACTATGTATGTTCTACACAACAATATCAATGGTTGAGTGGTGCGGATGTGGTCTATGATGGTCCGACGTACGTGTGTCTGGGCAGATCCCCCCCCGGCCCTTCGGTGGGCTTCAGACGGTGGGCGTACCTAGTAATGGGTAGGGGTCGTTATTAGCATGATTGTGACGTGCGATAGATGTTTGATGTCGATGTCAGTACGGCCATTGCAAGCTCATATTGCTACAGGAGGCAATAGGGCTAGAAATCTGCCGCACGTCATGATACTGTAGAAGGCGATAGAGCTACTGTGAACATTTTATATGCACAACTTGGTATTTGTTATAACAGTGGTATATATTATAGACGTAGCCCTCTGAAATTCACCTATAGACGTACGAATCGGGGTACTTGGAGAATGAAAGATACAATGGCCAAGCGGCACGGAGCACCTGTTATGGAAAGTTATGGGTCCTTATAAGTATGATAGTTAAATTGAGTGTTGAAGATATGACAGAACTGGATAAGGACTTCCACATCTGTCGCACGTCACAGGATGTGGTAGAACTGAATAAGACCTTTCACATGAACCGACTCAGTATTGAATAAAATACTCGTGGCATAGAGCTACAACCCCCTAAAGTGCTAATGTACGTATTCGCGTACTAGTAACTCGCCATCTGTTCTGGTCATCTTGACAGTGGCAATGTGATCAAAGCCTGCAACCCCCCCCGTGGTAATGTGATGGGATAGAACCACTGTCCCAGTGCCCTCCTCCGTAGCCTGAGGGGCATGTACCAGATAGGTGAGGTGCTTGTTTTCGGGTTTTAACTCTAGCTGTTGTGAGTACAGCACTCTATCGATGTCTACGGTGACAGTGTTATTGTAGATAGTAGACATATTCCAGCCATTATCGGGTCCGGCATCATTATCTTGACCGAAGTTGAAGACATGGTAGATGGCCGGCGTGTCCCATTGCGTGAGCTGGCCTAGCGCTGTAGCTGGCAGCCCCCCCTGGTCCAGAGTAGGGCGGAAGAGGTGTTTGGGGCTTTCCCCGATAGCCAGACTATGGAAATAGGAATCGCATAGACTCCTTCGCGCTTCATCGTCCTGAAGGGAAGCCAAAAGCTTGATGTCCCAGGTGTGCGGACAGAAGAATGTCGCACCGTGGGAGAGAATGAATTGCGTGCTGCTCTTGGAGCACTCATCGGCGTCGGATACCCCCACGGGCAGAACCAGATGCCCGTGGTGCATTGGGCCGACATTGCAGTTAGCAAAGGGCGCTGTGCTCGCGAGGCAAACAACAACACACGATAACAGCAACAGAATAGTGTTCATGTTAAGTTTCTTGGATTCTGCGTGGTGCTCTTTGTAGAGATTCGCGTCTTAGAGCATCATCTATTGTATAGTATACAAAATTCCTAAAAAAAAACGTCATTCTCCGGTCTCGTTTAGCATATTTATGAACATCCTCAAGTCGATTATTATAGGGCTTGTATTAGTAAAATTCAGTCGTTCTTTCCAGAAGACAAGCAAATCTCCGTTAAGACTCATAAACCGACTCAAATCAAGCATGGCAACAGCAGACAACAATCCTCTTCTCGAAGATTGGACAGCGAACGAGTTCGCGCTTCCTCCTTTTGCTCGCATCGAGGCTAAGCACTTTCGCAGTGCTTTTGATGCATCCATGTTGTCCCATATGGCCGACCTACAGGCTATCGTGGACGATCCCTCCCCTGCTTCCTTCGCGAATGTGTGCGAGACCTATGATCGCGCTGGCGGGGACCTCACAAAGATCGCCTCACTCTTCAGCAACCTGTGCAGCTCCTGCAATACTGAGCCCCTGCAGGAGGTGCAGACCGAAATGGCCCCCCTGCTAGCAGGACACGACTCCAAGGTCTACACCCTTCCTGGTCTATTCGATAAGATAGATGCCGTGTACAATATCAGGGAGAACGCTGGGCTCACCTCAGAACAGGTCCGGCTGGTAGAGCGCATCCATCTGGACTTCTGCCGCCACGGTATGTACACACTTAGTAGAGGGTCTTGCAGTCTTAGAGGGCCATATGTGCTGAATCATGATATGGCTATCATCACACAGACATCATACTCATACCACTTCTTCTTTCTATGACTCATCTATTTCTACCTCTATATTACAGGTGCCAAGTTTGACGACGCCAAGAAAAAGGAGAACGCCGAGATCAGCGCACGTCTGGCCGAACTGCACACCAAGTTCATGCAGAATGTAATGGCGGATGAGGGTAAATGGGCCATGGAACTTTCACTAGAGAAAGGGGATCTAGCCGGCTGCCCCGACACTCTGATTGGGGCTGCTCGTACTGCTGCGGAGGAGAAACGAGGCAGCGGTAACAAGCGCCCCGATCCAGATGCACACGTCATCACTCTCTCTCGCTCGCTTGTGGAGCCATTTTTGACTATGTCCTCTCGTCGCGACCTGAGAGAAAAAGCCTGGCGCGCATGGACTGCCCGCGGTGAGCTTTACGAAGAGCGTATGAACCAACCAATCGCAGAGGAAATTCTGCGCCTAAGAAACCGCTTAGCAGGCCTACACGACAAGGCCACTTTTGCTGAATACCAGTGCGAGGACATGATGGCCAAACAGCCTGGCGCCGTGATGGAGCTGCTTGAGAAGGTGTGTGCAAGTATGGGTGCCTGTGTGTATGAGGTATATACAAGTATGGTTGCATATTAACTCTACCTACCCCACTCCTTGTACTCTTTATTACAAAATTAAAGGTCTGGACCCCTGCGAAGGCCAGCGCTGACAGAGAGAGAGCCGCACTTGAGGAGTACGTCTCTGCCCAGGGTGAGGATCTAGGTGCGTCAGCAGTTGCCGAGCATTTCTCAGGGGGCTGTATACCTATGCTATCACTATTGACATACGGTTGGTATTCAGAGGGCTATATATCTATGCCCTGATTGTTGCGAGTGTGCAGCGCAGTGCTAGCATTATTCTTAGAACATCCCTCACCTTCGCTAACCCTAATCTTTGACCCGTGCAGAGGGCGGCATTAAGCCCTGGGACTGGAGGTTCTATGCAGAGAAGGTCCGCCAGTCCAAATATGACTTCGACGAGGCCGCTCTCAAGCCGTATCTTTCTCTAGACAACATGACAAAGGCCGTTATGAGCGTATCGAATAAGTTGTTCGGCCTCACGTACAAGCTCCGCCCGGATATTGTGTCCTACCACCCGGACGTGCAGACGTACGAGGTTCGCGAGACGGTTGACGGGGTGGACAAGCTGGTTGCTATCTTCATGCACGATAACTACTCCAGACAGTACGTGTTATATATTGTACTACTCCAGGCAGTATGTGTTATATATTGTACATGATATGGGGCGCGATGTACCTGTGGAGTGGGGCATTCATACCAACCTGGACGTGCTATATATAGCGTGGGCGTGAGGTTCAACCAGCGTGATAAGGGTTGGAATGTGGCGCCCTATAGACGTACTCTAGATAGTTAGGTTCATACCAACCTGATAAGGGTTGGAATGTGGCGTCCTAGAGACGTACTATAGATAGCTAGGTTCATACCAATGAATGCTCCGTCGTGTCCTCACTACAGAGCCATCAACCCTAACCCCTCCCCCGCACGTCCCCAACTATGCAGGTACAAATCAAGCGGCGCATGGATGTCCGAACTGCGAGGCCAGACCAAGAACATCGCACTCGGCGCCAACGAGGTGAGAATGATGATCTATGTCCGATTCGGATAGCTCTTTTCTTAATCCTTCAGTGTCATGACTATCACACGTAACCATAGTAATCACACATCCCCTTCAATTTCTCCATCTACATGCAGATACTGAAAGTGCCTGTGATCCTGAACAACAATAATTTCGCGCGCGGCTCGCCCACGCTCCTTTCTTTTGATGATGCGACTACTCTGTTCCATGAGATGGGTCATGGCCATCACGGTATGCTGTCCGACTGCGACTACGGTACCCTGGCTGGTTCGTGCTATAGATTGAATAGTAGACTTTCAAGGGCTATTTCTATACCACGAAAATTACATCCTATTCTGAGGAGTGCACGTGAAAGGTCTGAACTAGTTCCATCGCATCCTTTGACGTGCGATAAATCTGAAGAGTCTAATGTAGTTCTATCACATTCCTATTCTCGTGGGCACACAACACAACTACCATACTCATAATGACCTCAAACATCTATCGTACGTCATCATCATACTCATAATAATGAACCCTAAACATCACTATAATTCACAGGCACCAATGTCCTGACGGACTTCGTGGAATTGCCTTCCCAGCTAATGGAACACTGGCTCAAAGAGCCCCAAGTGCTCAAGGCGAGTTCATGCTTGATATAGTATATCAAACCCTAGAGTATCATGATCAGTACACACAACCATTGCACTCACATTTGTTCCTATTTTCATTTTTTTTTAACCTCAATCTGTTTATCTATGAAGGAATTTGCCACCCACCACGCCACCGGCGAAGTGGTTCCTGACGCGCTGTTGGAGAAACTCAAGGCTGCCAGGTCTTTTAATCAAGGGTTTGCAACCATCGAGTACTCCTCTTGTGCACTAGTAGACATGGCCATGCATATGCAGCCTTCCTTAGATAACTTCAACTTGAAGGAGTTCGAAGAACGGGAGCTCGCACGACTGGGCATGCCTCAGGGCATCGTTATGAGACATCGCCCCACGCATTTCCAGCACCTTTTCTCCGGGAGCCATTACGCCGCAGGCTATTACGTTTACCTCTGGGCCGAAGTACTGGATGCAGACGCCTTCCAAGCCTTCAAAGAAACAGGGAATGTGTTTGACAAGGACACTGCGAAGACGTGCAGGGAACACATCTACTCCGCTGGCAACAGTGCCGACCCTGCAGAGCTATACCGAAGATTCCGCGGCAGAGATCCGGTCATCGAGCACATGTTGAAGAAAAAAGGTCTAGTGGACGCGTAGATTCTAGTCAGATAACACGACTCAGTAAATTATAGAGCTAGAGATTAACTTACAACGGGCTCAATATAAACAACTCAATATTATTATTTTTTTTCGCCTCTTTCTCGACACTGGTATATTCCGAATTACATCAGTAACCTCCACCCGCATGTCCACTTCCTTGGGATTCCTTGCTCTTAACCTTGCGCTGCTTGCTCACATAGTTGTGCAAGTACACTAAAGTGTGTGGCGTGAGCCCTTCCATCTGACTGGCAGCATGCAGAGTAGCGGGGCGCTCCGACTGCAGCCTCTCAAGTTCTTCCGCCGAGAAAGCGGGGAATGCTTCTACGGTGCACAGGAAATAGAGGAAGATGAAGGGCAAAGATCGATATGAGTATTGTCAGTCGTGATGCACATCCTCATAGCTAAGAGCAACTTATTTCCAACTACCCACCTGCCGTGTATTGTATATCCTGCGGTAGGGATATTGCCCCCGCTTTCTTCCAACGCGCCATCTCATCGTTTTGGCGACTAAGATAGTTGCTATACTTGCACGTGGCTTCCACCGTATCGAACACTAGCGAAGGCACCTTGAAGTCAGAAAGCGAGGCCGCCACCTAAAAGGAAGGCGTGCACGCGTGAACGTGATGGTGTGAGTGATTGCTGCGTAAGAAGGCATGGAGTTCATATATGTCTCAAGCATTAGATATTTAGATAACGTGCGTATAAGATATGCAGATTAATTCTATCACAAACCTGCCCCTCCCTTGCCCATGATCTCATCACCCGCTCAATCTGGTTTAGCGTTACCCCAGGCATACTAAGAACCTCAGCACAGGTTTTGTGCTTGCCGTCCTTTTGTCTGCACGGGTATCGGTGAAGTTTGAGGGGCCTTGTAAGGGCGAAGCTTATACTTTGCGCTCCTAATAATAAGAGGTGTGATATGATAAAAGTAGATAAGGCCTTTCACATCTATCGCACGTAATGATACCCAAGAATATGATAGAAGCACACAAGGCATTTCTTATGAATTGTTTGACACTGCATGAAATAATCATGGTATAGATTTGAAGCTCTCCAAAGTTCACTCGTATGCATACCTCATATTGAAAGCCGACCAGTCACCGATATCATCAACGCCATCACCAGCACCATGCGAGCTAACACCATTGGACTGTGAAGCAAGCGCTGCCCAGGCAGGGCGGGGGCGACTTACACCTACGATGCGAATGATGATGTTGGTGGGAGTTGTTAGTGCAACGGGTTACACACTTTCACATGAGTCATTTCCCTAAAATGAAATACTAGTAATATAGTTTTGTAGTCCTTCAAAGATCACGTACTCTGAAGAGTAGCGATGGCGGTGTCGATCTGAGCCTGTCTTTGCAACAAGCTGGCCTGTCTCTCTGGGCTCATTAGTTTTGGGTCAAATTCTAGAAGCTTCTCCGTCAGACGCGTGTCCGCATTGTCCTGACGGAGGGTGAGACGGTATCTAAAAATGGAGATTCAAGCGTAGGCCATATGAGTATGATGCCTAAGTATCCTGGTCATGATACCTGCAGTATATGATAAAGTTCACCAATAATCCGCACGTACTCCGACCGGGATGTGAACATTCTGTAAGGCTCGCTGGTGCCTCTGGTAATCAGATCGTCCACCAGCACTCCAATGTACCTGTAAACGTGCGATGTTTAAGGGTCATTATGAGCGGATAGCGGATGGCGTATTAGGGGTGAATGTCATGCTCTAGAACATGGTAAGGCTCTAAATCTATACCCCTCTAAATCACTACTACTAGACTACTAGCACGAACCCCTCATCGCGGCCTACAATGAATGGTCCCTGGCCTCTCTGCGACAACCCAGCGTTTAAACCGGCCACAATCCCTTGAGCTGCCGCCTCTTCATACCTTAGATTGGATTGTAAGTTTAAGGAGCATTATTGGTATAATGATGGTACCGCACGTTCACAGCAGTCATGGTATAAAGATACAATTCTCACTTTTACAACAATGCACGTACCCTGTTGTACCACAAATCTGACCTGCCAAATATAGTCCTGGCACGGATTTGGTTTCCAGGGTATGTTTTAGACTACGTGGGTCGCAATAGTCGTACTCAACATCATAGCCTGGCTTCAAGATCTCCGCGTGCTCTAACCCCTTGATACTGTTCACGATCTGCTGTTGAATGTCCAGAGGGTATGGCCCAGATAACCCATTAGGGTACACGAAGTCGCTATTCAGACCCTCCGGCTCCAACCACACAAGGTGGCGTTCCCTTTCGCACGTTTATCGAGTGAGGGGTGTTAGTGATTACTGATTCTTGGTTATGACTACATGCATGGTGCAGTCAATTCAGAACAGATTGGTAGATTTTTTTTGCATCGATTTATTTTTGAAAAAAAGGAGATTTTCATGGCTT
>JACLAB010002976.1_pt1 | contig 12885 bp, 11 predicted proteins | sample 8027921 | NCBI WGS metagenome assembly JACLAB01 (sample SAMN15725117, study PRJNA655200) | protist metagenome | isolation source: fluorescence activated cell sorting (FACS) single amplified genomes of... | place: USA: West Boothbay Harbor, Gulf of Maine | collected 2000-07-19
CGTTTTATGCCGCGTGATGACGTCCCGGGTACTACGCGCCACGTCCGACAGCTCCTTCATCGCCTTATTAGCGTTAGATTTAATTGAACCCACCGGTGCGACCTGACCGTTAGCCTGTGCAGATGACGCGGAGGTTGGCACGCGGAGTTTGGAGGCGCACTTGGGGCAGCGGAAGACGTCGACGCCCGCGGGGATTTTCAAAGTGGCGGCGCACTTGCCGCATTTGATCTTGAACATGACGAGGTCCACGGCGACGCTCGGATGTTTCGGCACAGCTGTGTCGGCACCCTCGGCACCTTCGTCGTCTTCGTCGACGGCCCATCGCCCCGGGCCCTTGAGCCGCCGCCGGGCCCGCTTCAACATCCCGGCACTGGCCCTTCCCTCCTCGTCCTCCTCGTCACCCTCGTCGTCACCCTTGACGCGAACAAACGGGGAGGTTCGGTTCGCCGCAGCCTCCGCGCTCGGGCTCACGCCTCCGCTGCCGTACCCGCCGGTAACCGTCGTCCGCGGCCGTAACGGCGCCGTCGCGTCAGCCGACCCGACGGTCTTCACCGGCGTAGGTTTCATCGGCGACGCGGAGCCGTAACCCTTGGGTACCTTTTTATGTCCCGAACCCGTGAGCCCGCCGAGGATGGGCGCCAGCTCAGCCTTCAGCCGCTTCTCTTCTTCCATCGCGGCCGCTTCGACCTCGTCCTCGTACGCGGAATACGAACCGTCGGAGTCCTCGTCGGAGTCCTCGGACGATGACGTGGGCTTCGAATCGTCATCCGCGTCGAGAGAGTCAGAGTCGGAGTCATCATCGGAAGAAGCCCGGTGCGGGACCCAGTTGTCGAACTTGGCCATCTTGGGCGACTCCAGGAAGAAAGGCGTGTCGCCCTCGCCCATGTCCACCGTCTCCAGGTCCGACGGCGGCGCGTCGGGGTCGAACCCGTCCACCGTCAGCGACCCGTTGCGGTCCACCGCGTACTTGGACCTCTTATTCGTAGCCTCGTCGTTGTTATGATCGCCGTTTGATCGATGATGGAATGGGCGTACGAGGTCGTCGTGCCGTGACCCCGCCGCGCCGTAATCCGCGTCGCCCTTCATGACCGCCGCCTTGAAGTCGGCCACCATCTTCGCGTTCGCGTCGTCGGCGCTGCCGCCGCGCGCGTACCCTGTTTGTGTGCGATCGGTCGGAACGCCGTCGGCGTCGAATTCGCGCGCAAACTCCCCGAAGCTCTTCGCGAAAGCCCTGAACTGAACCAGCTCCGCTTCGAACTCCTCGTCCGTCTTGCGCGGGTCCGGTAAGGCCGGCCCGTTGAGCGACGCGAGGTCCGCGTTGACGCGCTCGATGGCGCCCAGGGCGCCCCTCAGCTCGTGAGAGAAGCCTCTCTCGCGGCGGTCGACGGTGGGGAGACGGGAGGCGAACTGCTCGTAGGTTTCCGTTCGGGTCTTCACAGCCTTGTCCATCGCGCGGGAGATCTCGTCGTCGTGCGCGGATTGACGCGCACGAGTCGCCGGGCTACGAAGAGGCGACGCCATGATGGAGCGCCCGTGATGAGTGAAGGGAAGAGCGCCTCGGCTTTGAAATCGCTCTTGAATCGCTCTTGAAATCGCTCTTGCAATTGTACGCGAGGAGCAACAATACCCATACAATACCCACAGGGATATGTGGAATTGTGTTAGACCAAACGATCGCTTCCAACTGTTTGCTCTGTGTTCGATCTGCCGATTTCCCTTCAAAAAGGTTCGAACGCTCGGAAAACGCGTTGTCAGAAAACGTGTTTCTCAAAAATAACCGTCGAAGCGCGTGGAAGGTGCCGAGCGGACTCACCACGCGCGCCTTCACCGTCGCGCCATGACCGGACCCGATACCACCCCTCCCAAGGATGCGACGAGTGCCGACGAGGTGCGACTGTGGCTCGGGGACCACTCCGCGGGCAAGGGACTGCGCGGACGGCCGAGCGCATCCGCCGTGGACAAGGCTGTCGGGAGCCTGCGCAAGCCTTCAATCTCGTTCGACGGCGCCGACGACGACGCCGCCGCCAAGCCGCGAGAGACCACACATCGGCGTGGATCCCTGGAGCGCGAGAGGAAGCCCGGCGGCACGCATCATCATCAGGCCGGCGCGGACGACGACCACGGCAACGACGACACGGACGTCACCGACGACGAGGACGACGGAGGGTGCTGCTCCGAACCCAAGGAGCTCGCGTCCATCGCGCTGTACTGGATACTCGGCAAGATGGATCTCATCCTCGGCGTGGGATTCCTCGCGGTGGCGATGTGGGTGCGCGCGAAGATGCTCCTGAGCGACGACACCGAACAGAAGAAGACGATCGGGGACGAGGAGAACACGTGGAGGTGGATGCTCTTCGTCGCGTGCATCCTGCTCGGTACGTGCGAAAGAACTTTCCATCGATGAAGACGGTCATTCCTTTTTTCCTTTCTTCAGAAGGCACCCACCCATCCGTTCCTCCGACTGACCTCAACCAAATCCCAAATCGAACCCACACAGGCCGATTCCTCGCGCGATGGCTCGTGGGCACCACCATCTACATGCTCGACAGGCTCGCGCGCGACGCGTCGTCCGATTCCGAGTCTAACAAACCCATCCACGCCAACCCCGCCGAGCAAAGAAGGCGCGTTTATTTTAATCATCGCGCGGGCAATTAGAGTGATGACGTCACGTGTGTTTTGTTCATTACAGGCTCGAGCACCAACGAGCTCACGGCGGACAAGCCACGGCGCTCAAATCCGTGGTGTACTACCTCCACGTCCTAAGAGGTCCGCTCAAGCGGCTTTTGCTGATGATCGGCATCACCGTCTCGTGGGCCACGCTGGTCCGGCCGGTGCGTTTATTTTAATGTGTTTCGTATGCGCGATTAGACTGACGTCCCGTGTGTTTTGTGTACACAGGTGACGCACGTCAGTGACGGCGTGCACTCGACGACGACGAAGGCTTTCGCCACCGCGTGCATCGTCTTATTCGCCGCGCTGGTGCGTTTATTTTCAACTCTTATTCTCGTGTGGGCGATTAAATGGATTGACGGCGTGTTTTGTTATCATATTCACAGGTGCACTCGCTGGGGGTGAAGAATTTAACCAGTCGACTGCACTCGAGCACCTTCTGGGAGCAGCTGCACACCACCGTGCGGCAGGAGAACATCTTAAAGAAACTCGCGGGGCCGCCGATACGTCCACGGCCGCGGCCGGCGAAGAGCCAAGGGAAGGCGTGGAAGCTGGTACGCGGCGCGCTTCAGAAGAAGCGCCGAGACAGGGACGAACATTGGCGAAGGAAAAATAAAATTGACGGTGGAAATAACGGCGGAAACATGCGGCGCGGCGGCAGCGAGGGTTCGCTCGCGACGCTCGAGGCGACGCACATGGGAAACCACCGACGGGACGCGAGTTTCGACTCGGAGGGTTCCGATTATTCCCCGTTCGAGACGCTTCGATCGGACGCCGGATCGATCGAGGGCTCCGACCACCGGCCGTCCCTCATGCACGTGCAGTTCACCGACTACGCCGACGCCAACGGGCACGACGGCAACTCACTTGACCTCCCGCCGGTCGCGGAGGGTGCCGACCAGGGTGCCGTCCACGCCGACCAGTCATCGGCACACAGCTCCGACGGCGAACGCGAAGGGTCCTCCTCGGACGGCGGCGGCTCGGGCACCGGTAAGTTTATTTTAATTATCGTATGGGAAATGCGACTGACGTCGTGTTTTATTTACAGCTTGGAACGAACCTTCGGGCGCCGCCGCCGCTTCCGCGTTGGGCGACTCCGAGGTTGGCACACTAGACGCCGGGGAGGTCCCGATCGCCGTCGTCAACGCCGCGGCGAGGCACGTCAAGAAAGGGCTCTTCTCGCTCCCGTTTCGCAAGACGACGCGCGCCATGCAGCGGCTCAAGCCCAAAAAAACCGATTCGTCGAGGCGGCTCGGTCAGTTTCTTTTAACTCTCGTATTGGCAATTTCACTGACCTGACGTCGTGTTTTGTGCACAGGCTCCCCGGGTTTCGCGCAGGGGTCCGCGCCGAGCATGGGGTTCGAGCATGGTGTCTCGCAGGTGTCGCACCCGGGCGGGATGTCCGGTGGGGATACCGAGACGGAACGCGCCGCGGACGCCGCCGCGGCGATGATGTTCAACCACCTTCGAAGGCCCGGGACGCCGTTCGTGACCCCAGAGGCTGTCGCGGATTTCGTCGACGGTACGTATCTTTTAATTATCGTATTCGCAATTGTACTGAGACTGACGTCTTGTTTTGTTCAACTCTTACAGCGAATTTCGTGGAGGAGGCGTTTGCGCTGGTGGGCGGCGCGGACGGCGGCGTCCGCGCCCTCTCCGAAGGTAACGTCGCGAGCGCCATGCGCAAGATTTACGCCGAGCGCGAGGCGCTCGGCAAGACTTTGTCGGACACGAGTGACCTGGTCAACAACGTCGGCGTCATGATCGCGGCGTCGCTCGCGGTCGTCGTCTTATTCGTGTCGCTCGGGATTTTCAACGTGGACGTGGCCGGGATCTGGTAAGTTTATTTTAATCTTTGCACGGGCAATTTGATTGACATCGTGTTTTGTTAACAGGGTGCTGGTATCGTCCGCGGTGCTGGCCACCGCGTTCGTGTTTGGCACCACCGCCGCGACGATGTTCAGGGCGCTGCTGATGATCTTCTACACCAACCCGTTCGGGGTTGGGGATTGGATCCGGGTAGATGGTGAGATTTTACAGGTTCGGGAACTCGGTCTGAGCTTTTTCGTCGTGGTCAACTTTTGGGGCGAAGTTATTTTCCTCCCGGTGTCAACCGTGCTGGACGCCCGGATCTTTAACCTGTCACGATCGCCGCCGCTGTGGATGAACACGACGTTCAACGTGGACCTCGGGGTGACGCAGGCGGACATCGACAGTGTGCAGAACGCGATGGCGGTGAGTTTCCTTTTATAATTTCGTATTTGATTTCCGTACGTACGGGCAATTGGACTGACGTCGTGTTTTGTTTTCAGGCTCACATCGATTCGGATCCCGCGAATTACACTTGCGGAACGTTCACCGTGTATTGCCGGGAGATGCGGGATCCGCTCAAGTGCCACATCACGTGCTTCTACCAGCTGGCGTTCAACGCCAGTGAGTTTGAGAAGAAGTTAAGGGCGAACAACAGGTTCTTAGTGGCGCTGCAGGCTGCGCTGATGGAGATGCCGGGCGGGGTTTCCTTCGCGGGGACCGACGGGCAAATTTTCAAGTGCGCCGAACGCGCCCCAACTGGTAATAGTGCAGGGGACGATTCGAATTCGAACAAGAAGAGCGGTAGCGGCGTCGGCGGGGGAACGGGAGGTCGCGGGTTCGGATCCAACCGGGGTTCCCCGCGGGTCAGCGAACACATCGGGGAGAAACCCGCGGGGGTTATTAACCCCGAAGCGCCGGCCGGCGGCTCGGAGGCGACTAACAGAGACGGCGCCTACGCCTCCGGCTTCGCGCCTACACCGATGATGACGACGCGCCGGTTCGGGTCGTCGGTACATCGTAGGCACACGTCGCACAGTGCGCCGTTTCGGATCCCCGGCCGTTTAAGGCACTACACGGGCATGCTCGGGGACATGAGCGAGGTTGTTACATTTGACGCGTACGACGGACAACTCGCGGATTCCGACGACGATTGATGGATGAGAGGAGTCTAATAACACTGTAGATGCGTCACTGTTTATTCGAAACTGAGATTGATGATTCTACGGTACACCCAACGGTCGCACGGTTGAAGACCCTGTCGTTAGGCAGAGATAGGACTTCGTTGTCTTTCAAGCTTCCTCTCACCGCTCCAGAAGTCGTTGTACTCCTCCACGGAGCGCACGAGAATGCTGCGCGTCAGCGTCTCGATCTCCGGGACGATGATGTGCGGGTCATCGGATCGCCCGAGCACGGTGATGATGGCCCTAGCCTCCCTCTCGGCCATAGAGAGGTAGGTGGCGAAGGTGCTGTCGGGCATGAAAGAACGCTTCCAACCACCGTCTTGCGAGAAGGCTTCCAACCACAACTTGCTAACCTGAGCGAGGTTGAGGCGCGTCTTGACGTGCTCGACGTGAGAGAAGACGAGGATCGCCACGTCCAAGCCGGGATCAAAGGTAGGTTCGTCCGGGTCGGGCATCGACGAGTCGGGTAGGGTCGACATGGTCGCGATACGGGGCGAAGTGTCGCGAGGTGTGGCGCCGTCGTGGCTTTTTTTCTTGGCTCCTCCACTGTGGATCTGAGCGCCAGCCAAAATCTCAGCGGATGATTCGCCTCGTCAGCCTGAGTGCCAACGGAGCACAAATATCCCAGCGAGAAACCGACGGTGCCCAAACCACGCCGCGCGCATCGCACCTCCACGGGTGAGTCACCGGAGCATCGCGATCATCCCGTTGGACCCATCGGACGCGCCCGGTCCGCTCGGATCACCGCGCTCGTTCTTCAGCCCCGCGTCGCTTGGATCCATTCCGCTCACTTTTTTTTGGCCTCTCCGATCCTCGTCAGATCGAACGCGTCGACTGACCCGGCCCATCCCCCGCTCCATTGGACTGACAGGCGCTACACGCGACACACACTCACGCATTCGACACACACTCGCATCGCGACGATGTCGACGCCGATCCTCCGCGCGCCGATCGCGCAACTGCGCATCACCACCCCGCTCCCATCGCGCTCCACCAACACCCCGGGCACCGCGCCCAGGCCCCCCGCGCATCGAAACGGAGCCGCGGGACTCACCCGCCGGCCTCAACTCGCCCCCCCGCGCGCCGCCTCAACGTCCGCTCCATCCGGCTCCGGCAGTAAGAAGCCCAAGACGAACGTCACCGACATGTACGTCGCCCTCCGCGAGATGGAACGCGCCGCCGAAGAAGCTGAAACCGAGTGCGTGATCAACGCGTCAAACTCGTCGGAACAATCACGATGCACCGAACGATACCTCGCCGCCGCGGAGGAAATCGAAGCCGCGAAACTCGCGGCGCTCGCGTCGGGAACCGGCGCACAGGAAGAACGGCTCATCGCCAAGGCTGCGGTCAAGAAGGCGCGCGCGGATCGCATCGACGAGCTGGCGACGGCGGCGGAGGATGAACTGGAGTGCGTCGCCGACGGAGGGTAAGTTTATTTTATTATTCGTATGGGCAATTAGTGTACTGACGTCGTGTTTTGTTCACAGCGGAGCCGAATGCACGGTGGCGTTCAACGACGCGTGGGACAGGGCGGAGACGCGGGAACGGGACGCGGTGTTGAGGCACAGGTCATTACTCAGGCGATGGGTCAACCAGCACAAAAAATCGGGGTCCAGGTAAACTATGTAGGCGCAAGAGTTGTCACCGAACAGGGTATTGTAAGAGGATCAATATCGTCTCGAGTAAATTATTTTAAATTATTTTCTCCCAGACGACGTCAATACCTCCCCCTTCCTCTGCCGGTGCCCCGGCCTCGGCCGACGCGCATGTACCCCTTCCCCCCCGGCGGCGGCCCGCGAGCGTCCGGAAGCGTCGCGAACCACTCCGGAATCACCTGGTTCGTCTCCGTCATCGTCTCGATCAACGCCCGCCACACCGGACCGTTACCGCTACCGCCGAACCCGGGCACGTAAAAAGAAGTGGCCCGGCCGGACCGCCCCGCCCTCGCCGTGCGACCGATGCGGTGCACGTACGAGTCGAAATCGCGGCTGTCGATTGGCAAATCGAAGTTGATGACGTGGCCGATTTCGGGTAGGTCCAGGCCCCTGGATGCCACGTCGGTGGCGACGAGTATCCGGACGTCTCCGGACGTGAATGCGTCGAGCGCCCTGGTGCGGGCACCCTGAGAGCAATCCCCGTGGAGCTCATCGGAGGAATACATTCGTAGATCGGGTGCTGCTGCCACAGCTGTGTCGGCACCCGACTCGGCACCCTGTGTGAGGCCGTTCACGCCGGCGAGCGCGGCGGCGGCGCGAGCCGCGCGCTCGTCAGCCTCAGCCGCGAGCTGCAGCTGCTGACGCACCCACGACGCATCTCTCTTTCCCGCCACGAACACTAAAGTCCGCTCCTCACTCGGCGACGCCTTCAACAGCGCGAGCAGCAAGTCCATCTTCGCCTCGCGGAGGTGGTCAGATTGGATTACGTGCTGCGTGATGTTTCCCGCGGCGGCGCCGCCGATTTTACCCACGGACACCTTCGCCGGTTGCGGAGCGACGCCTGTGAATAAAAAATAGAAAAATACGACGTCAGTCATACTAATTGCTCGTACGAAGATAAAAAGAAACTCACCGCCGTCGACGATGTTGCCGTAAATTCCTCGACCTTGGCCCGGCGCCATGACCAACTGCGCCGCGAGCCTCTGCACGTTCGGCGGGAACGTCGCGCTGAACAGCAAGCTCTGCCGTCCTTTAATCGGTCCACCCGGGGATCGAACCGGGGACCTCGGGGGCGGAACCCCGCACCCGCCGACTAAGATCTCGCGCATCTGCGGCTCGAATCCCATGTCCAGCATCTGGTCCGCCTCGTCCACCACTAACACGCCGACACGTGTCAAGTCCAAGTACGGCTCGTCCTTGGCGCACGTCAGCAGCCGTCCCGGGGTGGCGACGAGGATGTCAGGCCCTTGCGCGAGTTGTTCCAGCTGGGGTTTCACCGATTGGCCGCCGTGCAGCAAAGCGACTTTCAGACCTGTAAACAAGCACAAGCGTCTGGCCTGCGTCGTCACCTGGTGCGCGAGCTCACGCGTCGGGACGAGCACCACGCACCGCGGCCGCGCGGGTGTACGTTTACCCGGCGGGTTCAGCGCGTCCAGCTCATCCTCCACCGATAACACGGGCATCATCTGAGTCTCTTCTTCTTCGGGCATTTGGTCATCAATTTCACTTTCGTCGTCGAAGAGAAAGCCGCTTTGTTCGCTGAGCTCGTCCAACTCCGGCGTTCCCGCGCCGTCTTTACGCCTTCGACCGTACCCAGCCCCCGTGGAGACGACAGAACTCGCCGCTCCATCGATTCCTTCGTTACCCTCCTCGTTCATCGAGTCGTCATCGTCGATGGAATCGTCATCGTCCACGGTTGAATCGATCGAATCTATTGAATCATTTTGATTCGCGAGGATGGCGGCGATGGCGGGTATGAGATAGGCCGCCGTCTTGCCGCTGCCCGTCGCCGCGCTCGCGATGATATCCCGTCCTTCGAACGCCAGTGGAACCGCGTGCCTCTGAATCGGCGTGAGGGATGCGAATCGGCACCGTTCCCTCACGTTCGTCCGTAGTTCATCGCATGGCGGTTCGGTCATGAGCGGGTGTCGCATCAATTCATCCACGCCTTTTGGTCCGGGCGGCAGGGGTGTCACGGCGGGTACCGCGCCGGTGTCCGCGAGCGGGTCGTCGACGGTGACGGGTACGTCATCGTACGCCTCCGCGAGACGCCTGACCGTCGCGTCGTCGTCACGCACAGCTGTGTCGGCACCCCCTTCGGCACCCTTGACGAGTTCGGGGAAGACGTCGTCGAGTTCGTCGGGTAGGCATCGTCCGTGGGACTTTGCGCCCCCGACGCCGGTCTCCACGGCGGCAACCTCCGCCCAGAAGAACGCGCGCTCGTCGAGCCTTCGAGTCCTCGCCTTCTCCTCCACCGCCTTGAGCACGTGCGGCGGGAGGGACTGCTTGCCCGCGCGTTTCATGTGCCCAGTGCCCCGGCCTCGGCCCCGGCCCCGACCGCCGCCGCCGCGACCGCCGCGCTCTCTTCCTCCTGAACCTCTTCCGCCCCTGCTTCCGCCTCTGCCGCCGCGGGAGTCGCCGCCCCGGCCGCGGGACATGCGGTCGGCGGCGATCGGGGCGAAGGCGAGCATCGCTGAGGACATCGTCGCCCACGCGCCTCGCGCGTCGCGGTAGTGCCTGACCTAATACAAGTAAAAACGCTTCTGAGGGATAGACTAACAATCAATTGCGCGTCACAACTCGAGGCGCGATGAGCTGCGCGCTCGCCGCGTCCGTTCCCCACCGCGCGGTGGTGCCCCCGCGTCACCCACCTGGGTACACTCGCCGCCGCCTCGCTAAACCCGCGCGCGCGGCGGCGGACGGGACCACGAGCACGGATGACGCGTCGACGTCCATGAAGCCATCTCGGAAAGGAAAGGTGTTCCTCATCGGCGCCGGCCCGGGGGGGATCGACCACCTCACCGTCCGCGCGCTCCGCCTCCTCCGCGCGTGCGACGTCGTCGTCCACGACGACCTCGGCGCGTCCGACGCGTCCCTCCTGGACGAGGCGCCGCCGTCCGCGACGCGCGTGCACGTCGGCAAGCGCGGCGGCGACGACCGCTCATGGACCCAACCCGACATCGACGCCCTGCTCGTGAAACTCTGCGACGAAGGGAAAGTCGTCGCGAGGCTCAAGGGCGGATGCCCGGCGGTGTTCTCACGCGCCAGGAGCGAGATGGACGCCCTCACACACGCACGATGCGCGTACGAGCTCGTCCCCGGAGTCTCCTCCGCGCTCGCCGCGCCCCTACGCGCGGGATTCCCACTCACCGATGTAAACGACGGAAAACACTTCTGCGTGACTTCAGCGCACGACCCGAATAAAATCGATTTCGCCGCGTTTCGAGGCATCGACACGTGCGTCTTCCTCATGGCGGGTAAATCACTCGACGCAGTGTGTACACGGCTCGTGAGTGACGCCGACAAACGCGGTGACACGCCGGTGGCGGTCATCCGCGACGCGTGCGGTGGATCCGAAACGATCTACCGCGGAACATTGGACACAATCGTTAAAGAAACTAAAGGCGCGAAGTTGTCGCCGTGCGTGGTGGTGGTGGGGTCCGTGTGTTCGCTCGGGGATGTGTACGACCCGAACGCGGAGGGCGTGGTGTCGTTGGGAGGGGACCTGGAGCCCGGGACGATCGACGTCGGTGGCGATAACACTGCGACGATTGACGACTCATACGCTGACTCGTACATTGACAATCTGACGATGGCGATTGAGGCGAAGGATGCGAGGATTCGGGAGCTGGAGGAGGAGCTCGTGGTGAGCAAGCGCGCGGCGAGGATGCTCCGCGGCCGAAAGTGAGGAGCAACGAACACTGTAGCGAACACTAGCGAACGGACTAACGCTTAACTAACAACCCGTTTACTCCTCCTAGCCTAGTTGAGGATATGTATCCTCATTTATCCTCATTTATCCTCATTTATCCTCATTTATCCTCACCAGCTAGCACTACTGCCGAATGGACTTGACCAGCGGTGCGTACCCGGGCTCCTCCGGCGATAGGTACCCGTGCCGCACCAGCCAATCGATGATCACCACCGCGCAGTTCGTCTTGAACTCCTCCGTGTTCGATATACATCGCATCAATCGATCGACATCGTACCGCTCGAAGCATTCAACTTCGCCGTCGTCAGGAACGGGCTCGAAATCAACCGGCAGCTCCAAGTCGTAACAGAACAGCACGTCACGCTTGCAACATCCTTGGTAATTCGCGTTGTACGTTATGATACCCACCGGCCGGCTCATACGCGCCAGCTCGGGGGGAATAGAAGCCTCCTCACCGCACTCTTTTATCACGCATTCCATGGGCGGAATCCCCGCGGGTAGTCCCCCCGCGACGAGGTGATCGAGCTTCCCGGGAAACGTGGGTTTGAGTTTGGAGCGCTTCGCGACCCACAGCTGTTGGGTGCCGTCGGGTGCCGTCGTGTACCCGTTGATGTGAACGCCGTACGCGCGAATGCCCAGCAGCGACGCCGCCGCTCTTTCCACCTGAGTAAAAAAAACATACGTCAGATAGAGTCAGACGTCATTCTAATTGCCCATACGAGGATTAAAATAAACTCACCAGCATCACGGGCGGCTCTCCGTATCCTTCGTTCACCGGGAAGAGCTCATCGCGCCACCCGGTGATGACCCCGGCGCTTCGGAGTTTGTCCATGACCACCGCCGCGGCGGCGCTGCGCTCGTCGACCGTCTGTTTACCGTTCGGATCCATCACCACGGTGGACGATGCTTCACCGTCGTTTGCTGAACCGTCTGTAACATCGGCGAAGACCCCGTCGCCGTGTCGCACCAGCTCGTCCGCGAACGAGCGCTGCATCGCGCCCACGTGTTTCCCCGCGACGATGAGCGGGACGTACTTTGCCATGTCCGCCTCGGTGATCTCGTTGCACTGCGCGATTCGCGCGGCGAAGCCCGGGATGTGGCCTGAGATGGGCACGCGCGGCGACGGGGCGTCGATACCCGCGGCGGTCTGCGAGCCCGCCGCGGCCGCGATGCGCCTCGGGGTCGAGGACCCGGCGTCGACCGCGGCAGCCTTGATCTGCGAGCCGCGCGATGCGGTCGTCGGCGCGAACGCGTCGGTTCCCGTCGTCGCGGACTCGGGGCCCGCAGCGGCAGTCCCGACGTCGACGCCCCTGGAGCGAAGAGACGAGGGTGACCCTTTACGGCCGCTCAAGGACTTGCCGCCCGGGGACGGAGTCGATGCGCGCTTGGACGCGGCCACCTTCGAGGAGAGCTTCCAGGTGAAGTAGCCCGCGATCGGGGCGGCGACGGGGAGCGACATGGCGAGCGACGTCACCACCCGCGCGAGCATCACAGCTGTGCATCTATCCTCGAAAGGTTCCGACACTTTGGAGAGATCTCCGGCAGATTTTTGATTGGCTCCGCGGAGGGTTTAGGGCTGGAGTCGAGGACGGTCTCCGACCCAGCGACTGGTCAGTCACAACGCCAACGCGCGCCGCTTCACGAGCGTCGCCGCATCGCCGTCGCGCCTCGTCTCCACGTGACGCCGCCGGATCTCACCCCGGATCCACCCACACGCACACGGCCGGAGCGTCTCACGCACCGATCGATCGCCACGAAACTAATCGCACAGCTGTGATTTCAAGGAAAGATGGCGCACGCGCTCCACGCCTCAGCCTTCGCCGGCGCCAAGGTGGCGCCCATGCGCGCCGCGCGA
>JACLAB010010092.1_pt1 | contig 12878 bp, 12 predicted proteins | sample 8027921 | NCBI WGS metagenome assembly JACLAB01 (sample SAMN15725117, study PRJNA655200) | protist metagenome | isolation source: fluorescence activated cell sorting (FACS) single amplified genomes of... | place: USA: West Boothbay Harbor, Gulf of Maine | collected 2000-07-19
CAAGCACTTCATTTAAACCTTTAATTGGGTCTCCATCTCCAAAGCGGTAGGGCAGTTCATGGAGATCAACTAAATCTAGTACATCCAGCAGGTCTTGGTCCTAAAAAATGAAATAGAATGGGAGGGAGATGTTAGAGACTTGAAAGAGAAAATGAGCAATAAAGAAAGTGTTTGCTTACCGTCATCGACTGGCGCAAAAGATGAGCGCGACTCAGTCTGTGACCATCTGGGTAGTCATCAGGATTTAGTGACTCGGTTGAGGGATATAACAATTGATCTTTCAGTGACCCAAGTGCACAATATGGACGCTGTGGGAGAAAGTATACTTCATCATCTGTCACTCGAGTAATCGACCCAGAGCCAGCCGTCCATAACCCTGCGATAGCTCTGAGAAGTGAGCTTTTACCGGAGCCTGAGCTGCCAGATATGAGTAGATGCTGACCTTCACGGATGGTTATGTCCAAGTTGTCAATGAGGACTCGTTTATAATCGGGAGTTACGAGACGAAGCTGATTGATCTGCATAAGTATGTTCTCCCCGTTTGAAGATGACATCTTTTGCAGGTTCAGCTGGATGGACTGCTTAGGCATTTCATTTCTTTCATTCACTATTTCAGATTCATCACCAGTAAAAGTGGCATTCACTTCGGCGGGAAGAGCCAAAAGATCGTCTTCTCTGCTTCTCGACGGATCTGCATCCCTCATAGACGATAGAAATGTCGAAAGACGTTCTATACCAGCTGAAAACGAACTTAATTGCTCGAAGTCATTCACTATTACACTCAAATCACTGAGAATATGGTTGAACGCCCCAACGGACTGAGAAATAACCCCCTGTACCATGTGACGCGATGATTAGGGTGATTAGGGAGTTAATAAACACTTCATCACGACACAAACAGACAAAAAAAAACGAATGCAACTTACAAGTTGAATAGAGCCTGCGAAGTATTGTGGAGCGACGACGGCAACGGGTACAATCTGTACAAAGTAGTTGTAACATGTAGTGAACAGCTCCAAGTTCCTTTGCTTTACGTTGATCTTTCGCTTGTTATCGACTCTGAAGCGTGTAATAAGTTAAGGAGAACTTGTAAGTAAGTATGCATAATGGACAAGAAGAATGAAATACATTTGGATGAACGGTTTGAGACCTACACTTTTCGAAGTCGTGATGTAACCTCCTTTCCCTCCACATCCTCTCCTCCATAAAATGCAATAGATTCAGCATTTTCTCTTTGGCGAACAAGTAAATAACGCAAATCGGCCTCAGTTCTCAACTTTCGAAAGTTCAATGGAAGTAGTGATCTGCCCAGCAGGGCTGTTGTCACCGTCCCAAAAGTTGCATAACCAATGATGGTTGCAAAAAGTTGAGGTTGGATAGAGTAAAGAATGAACGAGAACGAGACCAAATCAATCAGTGATCGTGCAAGTTCAATGAAGAGTTGGAGACTGAACGCAGTGAAGGTTCTTACGTCCTCTGTTATACGTTGATCCGGATTGTCAATTAAGGTCGATGCATCCCCCTTTTGTGTAATGCCATTTTCTTCTTCTGATTCTTCTGCTGAGCCACCAAAAATATCTCTTTCCAAAGCATAGTAAACTCGATTGGAGTTGTACAACTGCAAAGTACGATCAGTCATCCATTCCCTCCAGTGCACAGCGAGTTGCTCCCTCTGAAACCTATACACAACTGCCACAGGTGCACCAACAACAAGTGCAGCACCAAACTTGGTCATCATATTGTAGAATTCAACAGTATCTTTTGAGCTCAATGCGTTCCAAAAGTCTTTAGAAATGTATGAAAATGCCACGCTGACGCCTGAGTTCATTAAAAGCAAGACAATCATGCCATAAAAGAGCCTCCTTCCAGATTGTGACTCTTTATAGTATGGGTATGCCATACTCCAGAACGTGGAGAATAGCTCAGATGCCTTTTTGAGCGTCATTTTGTTTGCTTCATTGAAATCGTCGGTATCATCATCATCATCATTTTGCCTATTACTGCCGTCTCCATTGAGACTTAGACTCTCATCTGGAATTTTGTTCTCAACTCCATTCTCCCCACCACCACCATTTGGCACGCTATTATACAGCTGAAACTTGTAACCCCTTCTTCTTTGATTATTATGAGGATGGAGAATAATGTTTGGTCGACTTGTGGCTGCAGCTCCTATGAATCCACCGCCGACATTGCTGCTCCAAGCCGCCGATGATAGAAACTGATAAGAGAATATCAGTACCGGCAATAGAGAGGTCGGCATCATTGTAGTTCAGACTTTATTCTACTGTTGGTAATAACAATCAATTCATCACTACTGCAAAACAACTGCTGCTTGCTGCTTGCAACTTGCTGCAAAACTGCGTCAGCTACTCCATCGTAGGTACGAATACTTAAAGGTATCTATCTACACTACCTACAGACCCGCGAGGCCGAAGCAACAGCAACAGGCAACAGGCACAACACCATAACAAAAGGACATGGGCGTTAAGTGTTAGTGAAGTACCATAGAGATTGAGGATTGAAGGGGATTGAAGAAGTATAATGCCGAAAGCCAAGACAAAGAGTAATAAATCAAAGAAGAAAGCCTCTGCTCCAAACAAAAACGGTGGTGGAGGGAAATCGTCGATCACATCTGGAGTTGCCAATCTGTCATTGTCATCTCCGCCACTATTGAATGACGTATCTCCTCTCATTCTCAGCAGCAATGCCGCTACACAAGATGGCAAGTTGGACTTTTCACTGCCATATATTGGACCAATTGCGTTGGCACAGCAAAGTCAATCGGTAGTGCACGGTCGTGGACTTGTAGTGACGAGAGATGTTGTTGCAGGCGAATGTCTTTTTATTATACCGTCTGTAGCTGCAGCTCCTATGAATCAGGTATATAGTAGATTTGTTGGCGAGGAAGAAGATTATGACGACATTGACGATAACGTCGATAATAGTAATTTGAACAAAGATGGTTCATATCTTGAAACTATTACTGAAGAAATGCTTATTCAACAAATTCAACAATTGATGGATATCATTGATGATGAAGAGGCACATCCGAAGGAAAATGTGGAACATGCACAAAACTTATTACATGCTTTCATAACTCAGATGAGTTCTGACGAAGTCCCATCAACTGAAACAGATGTGGATGAGTTGATGAAGATATTACTATTGTCCAAGAAGAAGGAAAGACACAACAATACAGACTTTAACAAAATTCTTGACAGAGATACAATCCTTAACATCATCCGTCGCAATGCGTTTGGTCCAGATTTTCATCATTATGATACGGTTGCGAGTTTTTGGAATACCAACCCCAATGGAAAGAGATTTTATGAACGATTACTTGGCGTATATCCACTATCTGCAATGATCAATCATTCCTGTTCTCCAAATGCGGTAAAAGTGTTTGGTCGCATTCCTAGTTCATGTCTCCCAAACGGAACAGGATTTAATGAGGAGATTCAAGGTAGGGAAGTTATGATTGTGCATGCGAATATGGCAATTGCAAAAGGAACGGAAATCATGTGGAGTTACATACCCCCATCTAACCCTCTTAATGAACGCCGTGAAGCATTACTGTCAAAGTTTGGTTTCAAATGCAATTGCTCACGATGCGTCCAAGAGGAGGAGGCGTTGAAGAGTAATCCATTGACCACAACATCAGGAACATCAACATGGGATACGATTCAAGCAATCGAACAGAATTTGTCATGCAACGACATCAGGATCTCTTATGCAACTCTCTATCTGCAATATTTCAACACAACAATACCTTCTATCCTGTATCACAATGACAAAATCAATGATATTCTGAAGTTAGCAACACGCTTGCATTTTTCATTCTTGTCATGCAACAATGCATGCACGGAGCACTTATCGCTATTGCACATGTGCTATGAATTGGCAGGTATGTTACACACACATGCTATGAAACATGTTCCAGACGATACGACAAAAACGTTGTCTCAAGTGCGGTTTTGGACAGAGCTAATAAAGAAGACGGTCATGATACGCTATGGTGAACTGGGAGAGAGTTTAGATAATGTTAGGGAGATTATGAAACATTCCAGGTTGGTGTTGAGGACGAAAGATGGGTGGTATTCTTCGAACGACAAATTTATTTAGTCAAGATTAACCATGACATTATACTAGTATCTCTGCTACATTGTTCAATCCCCCCCAAACCTAAGTTCCTGCTTAAGCAGCGGCAATCATTCTCTGACTTCTATTAGTTTCCGCCATCTCTTCAATTGCTTGCCAACGGTCCGCGATAGCTTGGATCTTCTTCTTTGCCTCCTCTTCTTCCCTGAAGTACGCAGTGGTGCACTGATCATACAGCACCAAATCATACTCCATATACATTTTCAACACATTCTGTGCTAGCCCCTCCACAGTAGCATTCCAATGACCAGAGCTGTTTTTGTATAGTGGCCCGTAAATAATTGGCAAGACAGTCTGTGCATTCAACCTCGATAGGCAGCCACTATTCACGAGATGTTCATTATTCCACAAAAAGAGAGCACGTTCAACAACCTGGAAGTGATCAGAGTCGAGGCATCTTGCAAGATTCGTAAACAGAGTCTTGCTTATTTGGTTGAGTTGCTCTGCCCCGAGCAATTCAAGAATTTCCTCAAGCTCATTCAAAAAGAGAACCTGTTTACCAGAGCACGACCAGGGCCAGCATTTGAAAAATCCGTTGAGGATCGGTGTAGCGGTGTCAGCATCTTTCTCTACATATTGAATGATACAGTATGATAATTGCTGGTGATAAAGACCAACGCACTTCGGCTTATGAAGGGGAATAAGAGCTCTGACGAGAAATTGCAGATGCTCCTTTTTCAACGGAATAGCAAAGCCATTGATGATAGAGCCGAGAATTTCAAGCAATTCACCAATACCATTATGGCGCTCAGTTTCATAAACAAATCTGTAGAAGACATTGGATATGGCCCTGCGGATGAATGACCTATGGGACATAAACTTTCCGTATATACGATGAAGAATTGTTTTCAAGTAGTCACGCTCGCGAGGGTCCTCAGAATCAAACAGCTCCACAAGTTGAAGACAAAAGCGTTGATCAACATATTTCTTCGCCGCCTTGGCGTTGACTTCCGAGCTGACAATAAAACGAAGAAAGAATTCATACGCAACTTGAAGGTGTGGCCATGCCGGCTCAAGCACGGGTTCATCTTCTTCCGGATCGAAGTCATCAGTGGCGGGAGGAAGAGCACGGCAAACATTAGCTGACACCATTGCAATGAGATCAGACATGACTGACTCGGTAAAAATTTTCTGTCCAGCAGGGGTATTCACGTAGTCAACCAACTCAAGAAGTGTCTGCCGTTTCATATCTTTCCCGCGCTTGTCAGAGGTAGGGTCATCAAAGGAGAAGATAACTCCGCAAAGTTGAAGCTTCAACTTAAAAAGCTCTTCACGTTTGTTAGGAGCGGCATCTCTCAAAGCAGGTAACTCTCTCAGCGCAGAGGGGGGACTTCCAACTTGAGCCAAATTATTTGCGTTAGCTGGGGGCCCTCCCCGGTGAGAATGGGTTGAACCTCCAACAACATCCTCCATGTTGCTCGCAATTTTTTGTTTCGTACTGCCAGAGATGGAAAGAGACTGACGGCCCTTATTCTTTTTCGCCGCTAGATCTTGTTGAACAGCGGCGGCGGTTGTTGTGTCTGCTACTACAGGCGCCGGAGCAGCGGGAGGGGCGGCAGCAGGTGCGGGCGCCGGAGACTCGGCCTGCAGAAAATGGAGAAAAATCACAATAATAATAACAATTTCGTTAGCGTCAATAATTAATCACATAGACGATGATACCACCCGACAAACATAAAAATCAGCACTATTGCGTCGTTCCCCCAAAATACGCTGTAATTGGCCAGCATCTTGTCCTCAATCTCCCCCTCCCAAAAATCACACCCACTCGCCGGAAAATTATTTTGGACACGGCCAACTATCTTATTTTTATTGCTGCAAATTTCTTACCGCATTTTGCTTCTTGCTACTCTTCTTCCCTTTCCGACCAAGAGTTTTCATCATTCCTTCGTAAAGATGGGGCTGGAGATCTAACTACACTCCTCTATCACTACAGAGGAGACAACACCAACGTTCGCCGCGGTGCAAGGTGTCTTGACTCTTGATTTTTGTTGACCGACGAGCGAAGGGAGAAGGGAGAGGGTTGTCTCACGAGCTGTACCGTCACAAAATAGAGCTGTGTCGTCACAAATTTGGTCTATCAACACGTTGTATGTAGTAAGTCTGATTCAACTTTTTCTTTTACATTTATTGATTGTTAGCTTCATCCAATTCATCCCTCACATATACATTGTAAACAACATCGCCATTTTCGATATAGTTCCGTTCTATCCATCTCTCTCCATCAAACCACACAGTGTCAATGTATGTGACACGCCCTTTGAGAAGTCCAAAGAACCCGACTGGAAGATTTGACATCCCAAAGACATTCGTTTTGATATCCTGGTATTGAAAAGTGAATAGACCAGGATTTACTGGGCCAATCTGAGAAACCAAACCAAGTTGGAAATGAGAACAAGCATGTAAAAGGCCGAAAACAAAGGCAAAGAACATTTCTCAAGTTGAACTTACATCCACAGAACAAGTACTCTTGGCAACTAATTCTCTCAACCCCATGATTTGCTTGCTAAATTTGAGTACATAATCTAAAGTTCCGTCACATCCCATGAACTCTCCAACACGCAGCACTACTGATGAACCATACGGTAGCTCTGTACCTCCATCACTACTCTTACCATCACTATCCTGTCCTCCATCACTAGGATCTGTTGAAAATACCATCCGCCAACTCTTTCCCTCAACACCCGCTACAAACATTGCTGTACCCATCTTGTCACTTTTACCCGAGAAATCAATCGGACTTTGCGTCTTTTCAACAACAGCATTGACATATTTTGTCAATTCATCCCGCTTCTCTCTTGACAATGTTTGATATTGTAAATCTTGTTTGAGTACTGTTTGAAGCTGGGCACGAAGTTCTTGCAGTTCAAAGAGCTCAGTTGATGACGAAGCAACAGCATCAGGACTGGACCTTTTCTTCTTCTTGCTACCAAATCCCGATCCAGAACTAGGTGATGCATTAAATAAACACGTGTTGGCCGACCTTGCAGGCAAAGTCAGGCTGGATAATAAGGATGATTGTGCAGCGAATGCATTGGCAATATGCAACCTGCAAGCAGCGGATAGGATGGTGCAGGTAATAATGATTAACCGAGGAAGCATGTTAGTATTGGTTAATGATGCTATGAAGTTATGAGCTGTCACGCCCATTCAAAGCAAAAGTTGTGTCAATGTGTCGCGGTCCCGCTCAGCTCTGTACTAATTCCTAAGTAGCCGCTGCAAAAACTCAGCAAACAACAACACAACTTCAAACATGGTGAGTCAACATCTGTCTAATACTGATGCACTACGCTTGGATTCGTCTTCTGATTCACTACTGACATTCTCTCTTAATATGTGTTTCTATTTTCTATTACGATGTGATGATGTGTCCAAATAATTGCAATAATGAACCATTTTTTCAATACACTTTGCTCTTCAGGCGAAAAAGTGCAACGAAGCAGCACTCTCACTCCTTGTGTGCATGGAGAAATCAGATTGCGTTCTCAAACAGAAAAAGAGCTTGGAGGAATGCATGAAGGACCCTATTGAATCCGATCCATGCACTGCGGTTAGAAATGCTTATTTTAATTGCAAGCATTCTCAGTTGAATATGAGAACTCGCATAAGAGGAGTTAGACAATATTAATCTCAGGTACGATACGATACTGACCGACTATATTAAGTGTATCTGTGGCGAAATGACTACCAAACAAAATGAATCAGCCTACAAATGAAACAATCATAGTAAATATCTCTTCGTTTGTCTTTTTTACCTACAAGATTTAAATCTTCTTGACCTACTATGCCGTGACCTGACAATTAATAAAGCTTCAACCTCTCAACACCTTACCATTGCTCCCCATGGTGACATATGCAGAACTATCATTATCATCCTCCCAGTCATCGAAATCAATATCTCTATCCGGGAACTCTGATTTGTCTATCACAGAGTTTGTCATGATGCTACCACTAGTTGAGGCAGTATCTCCATCATGAATATCGTGGATACCTGATATGGGCAGTTTTCTTCTCCTGCATGCTCCAGTGGCACATCCTTCGCACTTATGAGTAGGTTTGTACTGGGCCAACCTCGATTTTGGAGGGGCAGATTCTTCTCCTTCTAACTTTACGTCATCATTGGTTACTTCCTGCCAATCATACGAAAGACCCCCTCCGCCACTCATACCAGTCTTGGCTCCACCTTGGAATCTCGCTGCATCTGAGGTTGAATAATGTACATCATCTGTCACTTCCTCTTTGATCACTTCCTTCGGCACACGTCTCATACGTCGTCCTGCTGGACGAGCACCTCCTCCAGCTATTCCTCCCTTGTGGCCCGACTTGTACACCTCAACCCGGAAAGGTTTTGAGAAGACATTAGGTTTTCCCGCAAGAGCGCATACATGACATTCTTGTCCGACATTTGCTGGAGATGATAATAGGAAGACAATATAATATTTAGCAAGACCAAGAGTACTCTATTCAAAAAGATGAAGCAAGAACACTTACCAATTGCACGTGAGCTACCCCACGTACTCTTACACGCATTGCATCGGTAATGACCTGAAGATTGGGATAGAAGACAAACAATGTTTCATTAGCAATACCAGGACGGGCTTCTCCATATAAGTATACATCATGATGAAGTGACATAAATCTTACCATAACCCTTTTCTTCTCCTTTGGGGATAGGATACAAGCGTTCACAGTCATCCTTGATCTTCTTACATTTTGGGCATTTGCAAATGGGCTTCATTTTCGGCACTCTTTTGAAGAAGACATGTTTGCCTCTCCCTTCTTTGGGACAAGTAGGACAATTGAACTGACGACGTTCCAAAGATTTGTTTTCATCTTTGATTTTGACACCTGTGACACGGTTGTGTTGTTCAAGAGCATCGACCGTCAATCTCGGTGCTTCTTCGCTACACTCTATGCAAATGCATTTTCCAGCTCCCTTACTCCACTGTGAAGGAGTGTACTCATTCTTCTTCTTTTGATCACCACACTTTGCACAGCCAGCTACTGCATCCTTTGCCTGACGATAGCCCTTGCCAGTGTGTGTTCTTGGGTTTTCAAACAATATGGCGAGAGACTCCAAAGAATCGTATGCAGAACGTCGCCACATCTCATTATAACCCTGCTTAGGATGAGGGAGCTTTGTCATTATGCCACGAGTGGTGTAAAATACATTAATCAGGATTGGCTTTCCATCTTTTTGTTCCGGTTGGTCCTCTCTGAAAAACAAAGTTGAGGAAGCTTCTGTACGCCTTTCGACATATCCGTAATCTTCAGCAAGAGCTTGTATTTCTAACGGCGTCGGGAATTCACCAGACATGCTGTATATGCAGGAGTTCTAAGGAGACGCTGGCTATGGGCTATTGGATGCTATGGCTAGTATCTTAGTATCTATTGTTTGTAGATTGGCTTCCAGCACTTCCATCGAAGTCGATATTATGCTTTGCTCGCTCTTTGCTGAAAAAGATATCATGGGAGAAAAGGGAGAAGGGAAAGGCGCCGATAGCAGTGGGGAGTGGGTATTTTTTGTTGTGGGTAGGGAACTTAGACGCAGCAAGTTAGATACTTTTATTGCCTGCTCGCTATAAGTTACACCTATCAAGGAATCATACACGCATCAACAAGTTGTTGTCCAGCACCTCCAGAAACCATTCGTAAGTATTCCACCTCCTCTGGATTCAATGTTGTATTCCCTCGATCGAATCTCAACCGACCAATACCTGTAATTTCGAAGTTGTATAGTATATGTTGTACTTCAACGCTATTGTATCTCTCAATGTTCACGACATGCAAAGGGTGGTTTTCACTCTCAGCTAAAGCATATGCTGACTCTGTCAGTGACTTGGTAAAAGTTCGACGAACGGCCTTCGATTCGGATACTCCCGCGACAATAGATCCCCATTGCATCATTGCCTGCGAAGAAGCTGTCGCTTCATCAGGGCTAATAGCATTCCCTGTGGTAGTAGGATAAAGGCCCATTGCATCCATAAAGGGTTTGAAGATAGTGATTTTGTTCAGAGGAATAGCCTTTTTGACGTCCTCGTCATAGTCCATATGGAAGTAGTGCCCATGATCATAATAACAATTGAAATCATCCATGACGACTGTGAATGGCTTCTCTGTCTGATTCATCAACGTTGATATGACACTCAAGTAACAGCCAGAAGAAAGAGAAGCACTTTCACTTCCAACTGTGAGGACCTTGTCCAGTGTCAGTGGCATTTCACTTCCAGACCCTTCCTCACTGTCGTTAGCCTTTGAAATAACTTTCTTTATCTGATCGTCGGTAAGGAATTTCTGCATTGTCTCATCTGACACAGTCATCGCTTTAATGTCATCACCATGACTTTTTAGCAGTTGGTCACAGAATTCCTGCGCAATCATTGGTAAGTTATACAAACCCTTCCGATGGTTACATGGTTCAATATAGAATCCTTGTTTGCGTAGTCGATCTCCATCTGGGAGGTAAACAACAATATGCCCACTGACTCTGGCAGATGCTACTATACCAGCAAGAGCAGCAGTCTAACGGGACGAAAATATGACAAAATAATATCACAAGAGATTAGCAAAGCGAGCAATAAATTGCGCTATACACACCTGCTAAAAAACACACTTACTTTTCCAACACCTCTCTTCCCCGTAACAAGCACTCTTGCAGCCCCCTTCACTTTATCACTTACTACAGCATCACAACAGTTGGCAACACCCACAATCTTCGATGCAATCGCCTTCGTTGCATCTCTCATCATTATCCTCTTTGTTTCTTTGTTGGCTGCCAATTCCCATTCTTCCACCATACGGCCAACTCCTTCCCTGTGATGAACGTTCAGTGGATAAATCAAGTTTGGAACCCCTGCTTCGTTGGATTCCGACAAGAAAGCTGAGTTGGGAGGATTCTTGACATTAGAAATATCCATGAAAACAGGCACCAACTCCTCCGCATTTACACCGGCAACATCAAGAATATCTTCTTCCTCTTTATCTTTGCTTGTGGTAGCAGCTACTTCATCTGCTGTAGTGCCCGAGTTATCAGTATCGTCATCTACCTTGGTAGCAGTGCCACCACGAATACGACCCTGCACCATTCTCAATACTTGTTCCAATCCATTCTCAACCATGGTCCCAAAATCGGGTAGTTTCCCCAAGACTGGTTCCCTCTCACGTACTCTGTCTTCAATAACTTCAAATAGATCATCCACTGCCTCCTGTTTGTCACTCCAAGATTCCATTTGAAGAATCTTTTGCAAATCATCATGGATAGATAGTTGGATTGCCATCCTAAGACTAGATCGGGTCTGCTTCTTCCGATGAATGGCATAGTTCTTCGGCGACCCATGTCCAGGATGGGACGATAGTGATGGCGGCAAGTTGAGCTCAGACAACTGTTGTAATGTTGGCACTCCACCATCAAAGACCTTGACACTTTCTAAACTCTTTCGTGTTGCCAACTCTGGTTTCCATTCTTCGATATCATCCCAACTCTTATTGGCTAGCCATTCCTCCTCGGAAATAATCCATTCATCTGTCCACAGTCGTCCAGTACGTTGATCTAATTCATCTTTAATTTTTTGTTGTCGTTCATGAAACGCTGCATCGGCAATGGATTGTTGATCCATATTAGCATCATCGTCGTCATCATTATCGTTGTATTCGCTGCCTCCCCCCTTCCCAAAGCCAGATCCACCAAACAGATCAAAGTTATCATCACCATAATTACTGTCGTCATCATCTTGCCATGCACTCATGACATTCATCTGACGAGACATGATATTACTATCCTTTTCGATCTCTCCATACTCGAGGTCATCTGCCGTAACGGGGCTGGCAACACCGTCAGCACTCGTGACATCTATGTCGGCATCATTATCATCACCGACTGTATTGATGCTACCATGTCTTGTTAGTGGGTCAGGATTCCTTGATATGCCAAAGTATCGTTTTGGCAAGTGTTGATGGCGATGATAATGGTGCTGAGAGTTTGTGTGGGCGTCACTGCTGTTGTCATAATCTAGCGACGATGATGATACCAAGGAGGAACACCACCGCCAGCTCCTCTTCTGTTGGACTCTAGCGCCCTGGACGCAATGTCGAAGCATTATTGCTGCCCTTGGTTTACTTTAGGTTGATTGATAGCGCTATCAGTTAGCTCGTCTGCAGTCTAGTCTGCAGTAGGGATATCGGATTAGTGGGGACTTTTGGTACTCTGTTGTGGGCGACGCCCACGGCACGTGGGGCCCACACGCTAGCTTTAAACACTAAATAACAAAATTTTCCTGGTTGGAAGATCTGGGGATTTTTTACTAGTCAAAGCTAGTAAGCGATCTCAAGGACTATGATGTGGGCACGCCCACGCGCCCACTAATCCGATATGCCTAGTCAATGAGCCAAACGAAGGAGCAACGTCCAGTAACGTTGCCGTCTTACACACTACCATATTGTCTCCTCGTATTATATCCATTATATCCATCGAGTAACACCGCTCTGCCGTACTTAAATTGCTACATTAGTGGTGTATAATAATTATTTTCGAAAAGCTATGTTGTCATCACCAGCACCCAAGATCTCCGTGTCGGCTTTGGCCGACACAAAGATGATACTTCATGCGACGAAGCACGGATTTTCCAATCCTATCCATGGAATTATAATTGGGAAAAAGTCATCATCTGGTGGTAGTAATTTATTAGAAATTGTAGATGCGATACCTGTGTGTCACGAAGTTC
>JACLAB010011693.1_pt1 | contig 12877 bp, 7 predicted proteins | sample 8027921 | NCBI WGS metagenome assembly JACLAB01 (sample SAMN15725117, study PRJNA655200) | protist metagenome | isolation source: fluorescence activated cell sorting (FACS) single amplified genomes of... | place: USA: West Boothbay Harbor, Gulf of Maine | collected 2000-07-19
ACTTGTTTCGTAAACCAAAACAGAACAGAGCCTCGTCCCACCCACCCGATTTTAGACCCGATTTTAGACCCGATTTTAGACCCGATTTTGGCTCCACAAAAACCCCGTAATGAAGCGATTTTGATTGGACGAAACTTTTGTGTAGAACAGAGAATTGCGGAATACTATGACTGAATAATGACTTGCATTAACTTGCATTACGATTATGTCACAAAGTACATTACATACAGTGCGCACTTTACGTAAATCGGTGTTCTTACTGGATATTTTTTAAGGAATGATGACGTGTCTCTGCTTTTTGATTGGACAGAGTCCAAAAAAATTTTCCGGAATATTCTTCCGTCCCTTTCCGCCCATTCATTCCACGCCGCGCGCGTTCGCCTCGGCTGTCACGTGAACGCGGCCGTCGCGTATTTTCACAACACAAATCTCTCTGTCACTTTGACGGAGTCACGCTTCAGCAGCGCTCGAGTAGTACGCTTTTCTCTCGCGCTGCTGATTCCCGCTTCTTCACAAAAAAAAACCTAAAAAACCTAAAAAAATATCCAAGAACGAAGCACTTCTTCACCTAACATGACGCGTTCGTCTCTTCCCGGAGCTCGCCGTTTTCCCGCACGGATCGTGGCGGCTCTCGCACTCGCCGCGACGTTCATCGGAGCGGCAGCGCAGAACTGCAAGGCGACGTATCGCCCCGTGACTGTCGACATGAACGAGGAGGTGTATAACAACCAGGGGGAAGTCGAGATCGAGATGTTTCGTTTGGATGTCAACTACCTCGAGCTCACGACGCTCAACGGTACTGACCTGTTCGTCGAACCCATGGGTTGTCCTTTAGCCAGCGATGGTACGATGACCCACCGGCGCCCCAAGCGCACCCTCACGCTCGGGTGCGCTGATCCGGCGAACAACTGCCCCGACGAGGCGACTTTCTGGTCGGATCCCTTGCAGTACGCGTGCGGCGAAACCACCACCTGGTACGGAGACACCATCATGGATTGCGCTGTGGAAGATCGTAACCAACAGTTTTGGGATGCCTCACCCCCGAACGTGTGCTGCCCGATGGATAAGCCTTACTTTTACGTGTTCGATGCTAACGTCGGCTCTTATTTTAATGGGAAAAGACGACTTCTTCAAGAAGGAACGTCTGAACCTACGAAGCCCCCGCCGCCTCGAAAGACGCCCCTCGGCTTCAAGGAAAAGGAGCGCCACAAGCGGGAAATGGGACTCAGCGACACGCAGCAACACGGCGAACCCGCCGGCGCGCGTCGCCGGCTTTCTCAGGCCAGAAAGACGCCCCTTGACTTTAAGGAAAAGGAGCACCACAGATTGAAAATGGAACGCCACAACGCCCAGCATCACGGCAAACCCGCCGGCGCGCGTCGTCGCCTTATGTCGCTTGGCGGCGGCACGTGCTTGATGAACGACGCCGGCGAGGGCGAGTGCGCCGGTGACTACGGCTTCGACTACGGCTACTACGACTTCGGCTCCGGCTCCGGCTCCGGTGACTACGACTACGACTACGTCGAGGGCTGGGATTGCCCCGCGAGTTGGTACGGCACGAACGATGGGTGCGACTGCACGTGCGGCATCTGGGACCCCGACTGCGACAGCCCCGACCAGGGAGTTCTCGGTTGCTTTGGCGTGGATGGCGGCACGTGCTTGATGAACGACGCCGGCGAGGGCGAGTGCGCCGGCGACTACGACTACGGCTCCGGCTCCGGCTCCGGTGACTACGACTACGACTACGACTACGACTCCATCGAGGGCTGGAATTGCCCCGCGAGTTGGTACGGCGCGAGCGATGGGTGCGACTGCGAGTGCGGCATCTGGGACCCCGACTGCGACAGCCCCGACCAGGAAGTTATTGGTTGCGGTGGCTACGGCGACTACGGCGACTACTACGGCGACTACTACGGCGACTACTACGGCGGTTGGGAAGAAGAAACGCTCGTCGGTATTTGCTCCGCACAGGAACTCCCTGCGATACCCTCCGATTATTGGGAAAACGGAATCGACTGGTCTGAAGAAGATTTCACCCCCAGCTCGGACATGGAAGATTCCGGGGCTTTCCAGGAACTTGGTCTGACGACGCTGAAAGACTTGTACTTTCTTTACGACCAAGACGCGGCTGAGATGATCGACGGCCTAACCTTCGGCTACACTCCAGGCTGCGACGCGTGGAGCCCGACGATCCCGCTGCCCCCTTTCGAAAAGGACGTCGTGTCTTCTTATTTCGCGCACGTGCACAACAACCCCGTTCCGGGTAACGACCAGATCAATTCCATTCGCAAGCTCTCTCCGTTCAGCGCGGCGAAGTCAAAAAAAGACACCGACGGCGTATGCAAAATGGTGGTGTCTCTTCGCGATCTTCCCGAGGTTGAAGGCGAAATCATGAAAATCGACGGTGTCGACTTTTCCTGTCTCCAGGCTGCGTACGAGAACGTCCCCGACGCGTACGTCGCGCTGGACGCGTACACCGCTCTCGCGCGTACCACTGGATCCGTCCCCGCCCTCGGCGCAAACGTCACCGTGTCGATCCGCAACCTCACCGACGACGTCGTGACTGAGTACTCCGTCTTACCAACGTTTTCGTCTTGGGCTTCGCTGAAATCGAAATTGGACAAGCGAAACGACGACGCTATGTGGGACTGGTACGGTACGCCGTCCGAATGTGGACACATGACGCGCAATCGAGAACAAGGCATGGTAACGCCTGGCGACACGGGGTGCTCCAGAGCGACTCCCGCTGTCGGTCGCCCCGAAGACGCGCGCGAAATCGCGTTTGAGAGCATGCTCGAGAACAAGATGGGTTTCGCCAGCCTCGGCAAGAGGGTGAGCGTCAAAACTGGCAAAGAATCAGAAGAAGAAGCATGGTTCACCCCCGCGAATTTTGACCCGGAAAAAGGCGAAGTTTGCCAGTTTGCTGTCTATGGTCTGAAGGACGAAGACGGAAACGTCGCGTGCAGAGATCCGATGGAGGTGCCCCGCGCCCGCGGTTTCTGTGATTTCGATGATTTTAAAAGCGTCGCTGACGACATCGTGTCGCTCATCGATCAGGCGGATGCGAAACTTACCACCTCATCAAGCACCGATTACCTCGTGCACACCGGAAAGGACATGTGGGTGGAGTGCATGGACATCTTCAAGCAGTCATCCATCGAAGGCGCCACGAAGACCGTTTCGCGCGTGACGGACGAGTGCGTCAAGGACCTGCCGGAGGGCGTTTGGGATTACTGGCCTCTGTGCTCCGAATACGCGGCGGAGTGGTATCCCGACGTGTACGACCCGACTAACGCGTATTGCCTGGATCCGTGCTGCAACCTGGATCTGCAAAGCAGCATGTGCTGCATGCCCCAAGAAGTCACGTACAGCGTGCCGGCGCCGGCGTTCGATTTTATGTCTTTCAGCGATACGTGTTTCGTCTCGGACGCGAGGGCCAGGGTCGCCGCCGGCGCGGACGCCGCGGGGGTCGTTGCCGACTCGAACCCTCAAGACGCCATGGACGCGGCTACGAAGATTTTCGAATTGACGCTTCACCCGGAGGCGTGTTTGAAGAAAACCGAGGCCGTCTCAGAGGTTGTTACGAACATCCAGAAAGATCTCAGCTGCTGTTTGAAAGCGGTGGTCGGCGAGTTTGATTGGAGCACCAACCGATTCGCGTCGAAACAGCCTTGCAACGGTGCTGGAGACTGCCTCAGCGGATCGTGCATCGCGACCGATACAAACACCAACCCCGACCCGAATGGAGAGTGCTGGCCCAACCGCAAGACGTTCACGAACGCGTGCGCCGTCACTCCCGCGGCGGACGCCGGCGCCGCCATCGCAGAGTGCCTCGACGCCAAGCTGATGGAACGCGAGAAAAAAGATGTGACGTACGGCGCGGCGAGAACCTCGATGAAGGTCCTCCTCGGCGGGTCAGTCAAGGCTTCTTTCGCGCAGGTTGGAGCGACAATTCTGGAACAGAGCTCCTACCAAACTTGCGAGGGTCCTGACGGATGGAAATACAACCCTGATAACTATTGCCAAAATTATGATTACCAGACGGGGACGTGCGGCGAGCAATTCTGCGAGACGGCGGAAGAATGCAAAGCATTGTGTCTCGCAGCCACGGCTTGTAACTGGGGACCCGACGTGTACGACTCGACCGTCGGCGTCTGGGGCGAATGGCGCAGAAGGACGTCGGCAGAGTGTCTGGCGGCGGATAAGTCTTCCAACTTCTGCGCGGTGACAAACGACTGGGGCGGCGTCGAAGACATCAGCGTCGCGGGCACTTGCGCGTACGAAGGCTACGTCTACAAGGGTGCCAGTTGGTGGGATCCCGACACGCTCATGTGGCAGAGGCAGCACAAAAACGTGACTGACTCCGTCTGCTCCGCGATTGACACCGGTTTGACCGCGATCGATGTCGAGTGGTCGTGGGACGGAGAGAAAAAATGCGGGTTCACGAGTGGTACCATGGCCTCCGACAAGAATCAGTGTCTCGATGCGTGCACTGGCACCAACGGCTTCCAGCCGCCGAAGATGAACTCGTGCTTCAAAAAGCCTGTGGACGGAAAGTGCGACTCGACCGGATGGTTCACGCAGCTCCGCGACGACCCCACCGTCGACTGGTACTCGTGGCCGTGGGAGATCCCGTTCCCGAAAGTATGCGTCGCGGACTTCTGGGGTCCCGGTGGGATTTACGACCAGGCAGCGGCGGCGGATCCGAATGGGGACGCGTGGTCTAGCAGCACCGAGGCGACCGCGAAGTGGTCCATCACGCTCACCACCACTTCTCCCGACATCGACGGTACGTACGATCTGCGTGACGCGTGGGATTCGGACAACGCGTGGGCCAAGAACGTGGCGGGCCACACCGAGTGGTGGCGTGGACTCAGTTTCACCACCGACGCGAACGCGGCAGCCGTGTGCACGGAACTCGGCGCTGACGGATACATGGTGGAAGACGACGGTTCGCAGAACTGCGGCGAAAACAGGTGCTGGCTCAAGGACATCACGACCGAACAAGCCTGTTCGGACTTTTCCAGCACCAGCACCGCCACTGCCCAAGCTGACTTCGGATACACGGATTGGAGAAGTTCGTACAAGGGTAACGCCGGGGTCTGTTTTGCGTCCCCAAAATGGTCAGCCACCGGGTACAGCACTTGGTCCGACGGCACCGACGCGATCGCGAAGCGCAAAACGCTATGCACCAACCTCGGCGGCACGTTCTACCTCGGTAGACAATACACCGAGGGTAAGATGGACAGCGCCGAGAAGTGCTCGGGAGAATACTGCTCAGTGCTCGGGCCTCGTTTCGACGCAGATGAATCCCTGTGCGACTCCATTGGCGGGCAGTGCAAGAACTCCGAGGGGTGCTACGGGTGCCGTGCGCCGTGGTGGGGCGAAGTCAGCGATTTCGAACCGTCGGATGGCGTGTGCTACAAAGCCGGCGTGACCAGCGCGAGCAATTGCTCCAACACTTACGTGACCGACTTGAAGATTTGCGTCGACGAGGACGCCGCGTCTCAATCAGCGTGTTCTGACACTTGGGTCACGTGCGCTGACATCGATCCCGACGACTGCAAGAATACCACTGCTGTGGTCGCCGACGCCACTTCCGTGCGCGCGTACGCGTCCGCCAAGATGAAGTGCCGCCGCGAGAAGCAGCAGAAATTTTGCACCACCAAGGCGCAGTGCGAGGACGAGAGCGGATCCTGCTGGGGTCCGCAGCTTCGGGACTCAATCTGCACTTACGACGAGACGACCTATAACTACGCGTGTAGAGTCGTCGATAACGCCTGCATCGTCGGCGTTAACGAGACAAACCCGTACATGTGCAAGGGTTCTCCGGCTTGTGAATACGAATGGGGGTGCTGGGATGACGAGCGCGATCACTTTGGCACGTACTGCGTCGACTACACCTACGCGAACGAAGCTACTTGTGTCGCCGCGGAGGGCGAGTGGGTGTCAACGAACATCACGTCTCAGAAGGAGTTTTGTCTGAGCGACACGGAATGTTCCGGCGGACGCAGCGCTTGGGGCAATGTCTGGGAACGCGACCAGACCGAGTGCGAAAAGTGTGGCGGCACCATGTATTCTTGGGGACAATGGAACACTGGAAACTGGATCGTCCCGAGCATGGTTTCGGGCGGCCGCGAATACAAAGCCCGCGCCATGGAGCAAGTCAACTCTTGGGCTTCGCAAATCGACGAGTGGAAGGTTAAAGATTTGGTGCGCGACATCGAGACTCAGCTCATGAACGATGCGCAGGTTTCTTTCGCTCGATGCATGTACGGCGAACTCGGGCAAAACATCGAAGGACTCGCTTCCGAGTGCGGCGGCGCGGATTCCCAACAGAAATTCGAAGCCAAGACTAAGACGATCAGCACTTCGAACGCGACGATGAACGCCGGGATTGCTGGAACGAACGCGGATTCCTCTGGTAACTCGATGACGTACAGCAACACGACCTTCAACACCACTGACGGAAAACAAGGTAAGATAGGCACGGCAGTCGGCTCCGACGGACCCAACGCTGGCGTAGCTAGTCGCCGCCGCGCTTCTTCTCGTCGTCTCTTGGAAACCGCTTCCGTCGATGCCGCCGCGTGCTGGAGCAAGGTGCGCAACGCCAACGATAAGCTCGTGGGACAGCTTCTCGGCGACTGCGTCGCCTTGCAAGTTTCTGATAACGTCGTGTTGGAGAGTCCGGTCGAACTCTGCCTCTCGACGAAAACTTCGAGGGAAATCGCGTCGGAGTACACCGTCGACGGATTCGCCATTCGCACGACCGTCGACCAGCAATTCAAGTACGCGCCCGTATCGGGACTCGTCGTCACCGCCGTCGGCGTGAAGTTGTGCGCGAAGGTTTCCGACGTCAACACTCTTTTCTGCCCGGTGAAGCTCGCGTCGACTTGGGAAACGGCTTCGACTGACATCGGGTCAACGAATTGCGAAGCGACGAATGCTCTCGCGGAACTTCAAGAGGCGTCCAGAGCGAAGGCTGCTGCGACGGTTTCGAACGACGCCGCGCAAGATGCCGCTCTCGCGACGTGCGCCGCCGGCGGGGACTGCACAGTTGCCCAAGCCATCGTCGATGCCGGAAACGACGGGGACGCCGTCAACAACGTCGTCAGCGAGGCCGGAAACAACACCGGCAACGACGCCGGCAACGACGCCGGCAACGACGAGTTTGTTGAAGCGGTAAGCGCCGCCGTGTCAAACTTCTCTGTCTTTGTCGCGGCGCTCGTCGCCGTACTCGCGACGCTCTTCGCGTGAGCGTAGCGCCAAGAAGAAACGACAAACAACAAAAAACAGTTCAAGGTACATACACAAACCGGTTTTCCCGTTTCTGAAAACGGGATACATACCCGGAAGCGCGGCGCTCACCCGCCGCTGCTGGATATGACTCGTCCCGCAAACCAGCACTGAAGATGTCCGTTCCGTGGATCAGCTTCTGTGGCAACACGGACACCCGAAATATCGCGCGCATAGTATGTAGCGATATCAGAGGACGTCTCAATTAAGTACGGAGCTTCAGACGGAGAGCGACGGTTCGTGGATCGTCACGCTGACGCGCAATCGCGGCGGTGCGACGAGAAGCGATACGCATGTGGAAGGGGTAAGCGAGCCTGGCATGGCGCCCTTGTAATCATGTAAGGTACGAGTCATCGTTTTTAACTCGACATTCCGCGAACCACTCACGCTCTACGAAAACGAAGCGATTTTTCTAAAGACCTTGTTAAGGTAAGGCAGGGGTAATCCGAGAAATGTCAGCCAAAAAATCACCCCGTGTGAGCCTTGAGTCACTCGGCCGTTCTTTCCAGTTTTGCTTCCACAAGGTGTGTACGTCGCCCGAACCGCGCCCAAGCGCCTCCCGAACGCTCTGAAAATTCGCACACGGCGTCTCGCCCCACGACCGCGCCCCCTATCCGACCGCTTTGGCACGGGCTGAAATGTCCTCCGATGGACAAGCCTCGGCCCACTTCGCAATGAAGTATGCTTTCTTTAAGCAACAGCCCCAGCCGTCCCAATAACACTGTTTCGTCTCATTATTGGCATGGACAACAGCTGTACATTCATCCTTGGTAAAAAGACCCGGCATATTTGATGATCATGCATGGATCCGATCCACGAACCGGCAACGCTGGCTTCGGGAACACCTGCTCTGTGATGAGCGACGTAGCACCAGTGAACACTTGAACTTGACAGGAAGCATCTTCATAAAATGTACCGTTAGCACATTGCTTGTTGATAACTGCACTGAAGATATTTGTCGTCGCAGTCGTCCTCTTCGAGTCCTTTGCATTCAGCGTAGTCCGAAAGCATGACCAGCTTTGAAACAACATAAGAGTTTACAGTGGACGTAACATCTTGCCAATCACGAGGCAAAAAACAGCGTCCATACACGACTTCGCAAGTGGAAGGGCACGCAGCTTCACTGTAAGTCCAACATTCACTGTTCAGCATGCTCTATGTGTCTTGATAGCTAGATCTCGTGCTCACCGTATTCTGTAACTCTCGTCACACGAGCCATTGGTGTTGTTATAGCGCGTAGAAAGCCACGCCACCACGCGTCTCTTGCCCTTCGCCAGCTCTTCCGTTAACAGACGTCCCTCCTTGTGTTGAACAGCGTACTGCGTGCCGTGCTTATTCATATGGTGCTTAACCTCCCAGTTTTTCAACTGGGTGCTTCGTCCGGGTGCATACACTTTGGTGATCCAATCATCGACCCACCACGCCGAGAAAACCTCCGGATAGTAGGTGTCAAAAATCTCCAAGTGAGTGCGGTGCACTATGTCGTGAGTCAATATCGCCGTGTTCCCTTGCTTGCAAATGGGACCCACGACGCCGACGTTTGGTGGGTCGTACCCGCGCAACGCTTCCACGGCACGGGTGATCCAACCAGATGTGACAAATTCCGTGTCGTCGTTGATTCGCACCAAATATTCGGCGCCGTCCTTGTAGGCATGTTGCATCATCTCGTTAAACGGGATTTTGTTCTTTGGCGTCGCGTAGAAACCTCGGTTGATGGTCAACCAAGACGGGTGTACTAAATCTGTTTGATGCCTCTGCCAAAACGCATCATCGTGGTCGATGCCCAAGTACAAGCGAACGTCCCACCGCTCCAATTCCTCTGCGGTGATTGTGCGCTCGACGGAGGGAATCAACAGGGTTTGCAAACTGGTGTCGTCCAAAGAACGCCACTTCTCGAGCGAGCGCGTGCACGTGCAAACGGCAAGCATCGGTCTCTGATTCTTAGACTCCGATACCGATCTTTGGACCACCGGCTCAGCCACCGCCGGGTCCTCCATCACGGCAACCTCTGGTTCCGGCTTGCCTGCTTTACAAGTGCGTTTGCCGTCGTTCTCTGCGTTTTCCTGTGTCGTGTCACCAGGGCATGCGAACAATCCTGCCTTCATTTGGTCATCCCACGCGTCAGCTGCGCGATCAGCAGCATCAAAGGCCTCCACATGCTCGGATTTCTCCCAGCTGAACTTGCGCGCGAATAGCTTGTGATATCGTTCTGCGCACGTCTTCGCCGTGCACGTCGAGGGAGGATTCCACGCGCGCGCCATCTTATCCATATTTCTACTAGCTGTGAAGCAGCCGGGCCGATTTGCTATGTAATCACCACCTCGCTGTTCCCCATTGCAACGCGTATCGCCTTGCCGCCACGAGACCCACCTTTGATTGCCACCGCCGTTGCCAGTAGTGCAAAATTGGCTGTTGAAGAGCACAGTTTGGAAAAATGTCTCCTCAGGGCTGAATGAGCTCGCGTACCACTTGTATATGCCACGAACTGAGGCGCAATACGCATCATCTGCTTCCTTATCTGTCTCGAGAGGGATGTTACCGGTGACATTCCTGGCCCACGCGGGGTCTCCAACAGCCAGACAGCTCCATACGTATCGAACGAAGTCGTGGTGCAACGTCCAAAAGGCAGAGCCTCCAAATGCCGCTGACCCGACCATCGACGGTTTGAGTGTGCTAGCCTCGTGAAAGACATAACCGTTGCACTCGTCGTTGCTGGATTCGAGTTGCTCTTGACTTGGACCGCAAGGCTCAGTCGGACACTCTATGAACCATCCGTACAACTGCCGCCCCATGGCGTACGTTGGTACCTGTAGGAAGCTCTCCGTCCACGACAGCATCCCCCTCGAAGCCAGTAAGCGCTCGATGAACTCCACGCTTTTAATCGGATAATCTGCAGATGAGAGATTGATGACAAAGTCCCACGGCGGCACGTCTGTACGGAGTAGATCGCGCATGGCCAAGATGTGAGAATGAAGAAGACTCTGCCCTGTGTAGAGCACATCGATATTCGCACGGCTGATTTCCATGTGCTTTACCGGGCCGTGTTGTGAAACGATCGCGCGGACCCGTTTCATGAGGAGTTCCAAAGCTGTAGTCTGCTCTCCTGTGTCTGGATCTATTTTCGATGGGTTTGGCGAGGAGTCAAAACTGAAGTGGTACAGATGGTGCGGGCGTAGTACTCTCTGCAGAACCCGACTCAGCTGCTCGACATTCGTCCCGTGGTGTAGCTGAAACATGAACGCTATAGTCGCACGACAACGCGGTGCGCCGCTCTTATCAACGAGCGGCATTTGTGGCTTCATGCCCTCCATCATGGACGCTGCCTGGGAGAAAGATTTCGTTGGCGCAAGCGCTGCGACGGGGCAGTGCAACTCGGCGAAGGGATGTCGCGAAAAGCGTCGGTCAAAGCGCTCACGAATGTGCGTTGCCATGCTCTTGATATTCTCTCTGCACTCGACCGTTTTTGCACGCGGAAGGGTCCTCTCGATCAAACGCCGAGCTTCTGCTTCGAGAACAGGTGCGAGCGCTGGCTCCAACGCCGAGTTGGGCTCTGACAACAGTGTGTTTACGCCAGTGTGTGCGTGAACGCCATATTGAGGATTTCTAGATATGACATCGGGCAACCGGACCCAAATACGTGCCAGAAGTAGCATGGCGAGCACGGTGAGGTGTCGGGCGGGTATCATCCTTCCAGTGAAATCAGAGTGCCTTTTTGTATTCGGTAATGAGCACTGACTGTATCCCTATTTATGAATACACGCCTTCGTTATTTGTTCAGTCTCCCCCTATGACCAAGCAACCCCAAGACGAGACACGAGACTTTTTGGGGAAAGGACTGAATTCTGAACCCCAGCATGTTTATAACCCGATTTGCAAAACGACTTTATTTATAAGTACAATTGTACGTACCTTATTAGGGCGCGTAATAATAAATTTATTATTTATCATGGGGATGCTATCGACATCAATCAACTGCTCGATGACGCGACTGTTCTGGCAAACGCCACCGCGACAGCTAACGCCAGGACCGCGACGACGAGGACCATCGTGGACGAAAAGACTGCGTTTCTTGAGCAAGTCACCAATGTCACAACGAAGTTTGCTATGACATCTCAGGAATGGAAAGATATGGCTGCGGACACACTCACTGCCGTCACACCCGAAGACGCATCATGGTACAACGCCAACAAGGACACCGTGACGAAGAAGTTGATGGATGCGTTGGCGCACTTGGAGCGCGACGAGGGCACCATCAACTTCGTCGCCAAGGACGCAGGCGTCATACTTGGCATGATCCCCCCAGACAAGGTAAGTGTCCCAACTTTGCTCAAGAGTAGCACATCTGACCCGTCCTCCGTACCGTAACGGCTGCTGACAAACTTCGATACCACAGAATGAACAGGGTTCTAAGCGTCCCGCCTTTTGGAAAGGCGTGTGTCGAAAGCTCACCAAACTCTACGGCATGTGGAAGGAGTTCGATTTACCCGTCGTTAACAATCCAGCTGTCGGACCAGTGACTGAGGTGTCTCCAGCGGCGGCGGCGGCTGTCGAAGCGATTGCGCCTGTCACCGACACTCATGTCAATGGTGAATCGGGCGGGTCCGACCAAGCAGAAGATACTCACGACTCGATGCAAGAGGTCCAAGAAGAAGAGCCCGAACCGCAAGAAGGTACGACCCAGGCCCAAGTTAACGAATCTGATCATCCCGAGCTCTATCCCAACGGCCCGACTATTATTAGTCGCAAAAGAACCTACTTTTGGAAAGTCAGAGCAAGACCCCGGAAAATTTCCAACAAGACTTTGGGACCGGGAAAACATGACCACTTCTTTGGCTTCTGGTTCCAAAGTCCTGACGGGAACGAAGTTCAAGACTACGACCTAGCTGAAGCGCACCGCGAAACGGGCGATTCCTGGTGGCCAAACGTCGATGATGATGTTGATGATGATGATGACTGAGCGATTGTATAGTTTGTCCACGTTCCAGCAGCAAGCAATCTTGTTTTGCACAACTCAAGCCAGTTTTAGAGGTTTTTTTTTCCCATCCCTTGCCTGCACTCGATTTTTCACTCGCCGGAAATCCGCGCGAAACCCGACCCGATCGAAACGAGCCTCGCTCCGCACTCACGACACGACACTACCCGCAACTCCCCACTACCAGGTGAAGCCATTGTGTGCGAAGAGGTAGAGCAGCCCAAACCTAAATGGTGTCTGGAGGGAAGGGGCTGCAAAGTGGGGCGAGAGGTGGACAGCCCAGACATGCTCCAGTGTCTCTTGTGTGAACGATACTTCCACCCTGTGTGCATCGGCGTACCCGATCCCGACGCGGCCGAATACGCGAAAGTGTGGGCGTGCGAGTCATGCCACGAACGAGATGGCATGCCCCCGCATCCCTCCTTGTGGTACAGAGTGCAGCAGTGTCACCCCAAGAACGTCCACAAACGATCCAAGTGCAAAGCATGCGATGCTGACGAAGCCGCTCTCGTGTTCTTCAGGAAGGCGATGAAGGATGGACGCCGCGTCCTCCCGAAAACCGTCAAAGAGCTGAAGGACGCCGGCACAAGTTACATAAACGACGGCAGA
>JACLAB010000615.1_pt1 | contig 12871 bp, 7 predicted proteins | sample 8027921 | NCBI WGS metagenome assembly JACLAB01 (sample SAMN15725117, study PRJNA655200) | protist metagenome | isolation source: fluorescence activated cell sorting (FACS) single amplified genomes of... | place: USA: West Boothbay Harbor, Gulf of Maine | collected 2000-07-19
GTCGAAGAATACATGAACAAGGAGGACCCGTCGATTTTGCACTTTTTAATCGCGTCTGGAGACGACGTGACCTCGAAACAGTTGAGAGACGATTTGATGACTTTGTTAATCGCCGGACACGAAACCACCGCGGCGGTGTTGACGTGGACGACGTTTTTATTGGCGAAACACCCAGAGGTGAAGGAGAAAGTCTTCGAGGAAGTCGATCGAGTGTGCGGTGATCGATTACCGACGGTGGCTGATATGAGGGAGTTGAAATACACGTCGAGAGTGATCAACGAGTCCATGAGATTGTATCCGCAGCCGCCGGTGTTGATTCGCCGAGCGATCGAACCGGTGAAATTGGGCGGCTACGACATCGCCGAAGGGACGGATTTTTTCATCTCCGTTTGGAATTTACACCGAAACCCGAGGTTGTGGGACAAGCCGGAGGAGTTTATTCCGGAACGATTCCCAGTCGACGGGAAAGCGCCGGACGAGTACACGGAGGATTTCGCCTATTTACCTTTTGGCGGCGGGCAAAGAAAATGCATCGGAGACCAGTTTGCGATTTTTGAATCCATCGTTACTTTAGCCATGATCATGCGACGCTTCGATTTCGAGTTGGACCCGAAGTTTCACCCGGACGGCGAGTGTGGCATGACCACCGGGGCAACCATTCACACGACCACGGGTTTACACGTAAAATTAAAGCGAAGAAATAAACACGGCGGCGAGGAGATGAATGGAGAATATACGGCGTCGACGAAGGAGTCGCTGCCGGTGTACAAATCCTTGGACGAGTTGGACGATATCGACGTCGCGAGTGGGGATCCACACGCCGGTGGGAGCAACGGGACGCAAAGCGGAAAGTTAGAAGACGCGGCGGTGTCTATTTCCGCGGCGGAACAAATCGTCGAGGCGGAGAAAACTAGAGCGCGGTAAAATTCATTATTGCAGTTTTTAAATAAAAATTATTACAACAACATTACACAGTGAGTGGATTTGTTTTAAACGCGTTCATCGATCGAACACTCGCTTGGCCTCACTCATCACTACATACGCGCAAAATTCGTCGTTTTTACACTGAACTTTCTGTTTTACATTTTTCTTAATTTACATCATGATACGCGTAACGTCATCGATCGTTTTCGTCGTATTAATATTAGTATACTTTTTGTTGATATTATTATCATCTTCTTCCAAAGATATTGACGCTTTGGAGACGCTCTCGAATCGTTACGGCGGAAGAAGGAGAAGAGTTCTCGTCGATTTCGTCTGCACCGTCGTCGTTATCACCACCGTCGTCCAAAGACGAAGAGGAGGAAAGATACTCATCGTCGCCGTCGTCATCGTCGTCATCGTCGCTACTCTCGTCTTCGTCGCGCGCGAGCATATCCACATCGTTGGTAGAGCTGACGTATGCAACGATTACCGTAACATCGTCCGCGCGTTCATCTTCGATTGCCCATTTATTATAGCTCAATTTTACAATCTCTTTCGATGCTCTGTCGCAATCCGGATAGAACTCTTCGCAAATGCCAACGACTTCCTCGTTCGAAACAAACTCAAAGACGCCGTCCGAGGCGATGATGATACATTTCGTTTTCCCATCGTTGAGATCGTGGTGCGTCAACTCCGGTTCCGCGGAGACACCCAATTCTTTGGCGATGGAATCGCCGAGCGATCTCGTAAACGCGCAACCTGGAAATTTGTGACCGCCTAAAAAGACTCTCGGAGGATCATCGCATCGTTCGCCGGCTACGCCAGTTTGCAAATCTTGCGTCTCCTCAAAATCTTCGTGAAACTCGCACTCTCCCAAAACCATCCCAATAGACGCAAACGAGAGCTCTTTACTCGATTCTTTGCGCATGCGATCGCGCTCATCTCGGCGAAAACACGTCTGATCTCGAGTCAATTGCACAGCTTTCCAGTTTTTGTTCCGGGTCATCACGTCGGAATCCGACATCGCGCATATAATTCTCGAATCGCCGACGTTACCAAAACGGACGATATTATCCCTTCCGAACAAAGCCGTCACAGCAGTAGTTCCACTGGCGTAGCATTTGGTCCCTAACGTTTTGACGACGATTGAATTGGCCGTTCGAAACGCGTTGGAGTAGATGTGTTCGTCAAAATGTGTTGTCGTTCTCGTTCCAGCTTTTTTCGTCGTCTTGGTATTATTATTATCATCGTCGTAGTCTTCGCTGGTGTAACTCGCTCTGCCCGAGCTTGGGCTACTGATGTCATTGTCCTTAACGACCAAATTCGTAGGGTTGATGTCCATATCCGCGCCGCCGCTTCCTTCTTCGCCGCGATGCGAGTCTTCTTCCGATCTTTCTCTGGACGAGTTCGAATTTGAAGACGACCCTCCTCCTCCTCCTAATCCTAAACCTCCCGAGAATAGTAAACCACCACGTTTCGTTCGGTCTGCGAGCGAATTCAAATTCGATTGCGGCGAATCGCAGTGATTTTTCACCTCCAAATCTGTCTCCGTTAAAAACTTGTATCGATCGCGTTTCTTCGCCGTCGTATTCGTTCGTTTCGTATTCGCTTCCGATCCGGAAGAAGATAATCTCATCAACCGTTCCTCCTCCGTTTGCGCCGACTCCGATTCGTTTTCTCCATCACCATCATCATCCTCGTCGCCTCTCATCGTCGTCATTTCCATCTTCACCTTCTCAGCTTTTTCTCTGCTCAACTGCGTCAAAATCTGCGGGAAAATATTCGACGCGATCTGCGCGCACGACTCCCCCTCCTGCCCGTGTCCGTCGAACACGCCCAGCAACAAACTCTCCCCGCCGTGCATCGCGCTCGCGCAAAACGCGTCTTGATTCGCGTGTTTCTTCTTATCCGGATAACACCCCTCTTGGCACACGACCGAGTACTTTATCGTGAGCGAGCCGATTAAAGCTTTCGTCGCTCGGACGACATCTCTTTTGGATTCGTCCATGGACACGCGCACCGGCTGGTGGTTTCGTCTGGCCATTTCTTCCTCGGTGAGAGAAAACTCGGTGATTTTCGGAACATCTTTTTTCTCCTTGGTGTCGTTTTTGTTTCCTTCTCTTCTTCTCGACGACGAGGAGGAAAAAGACGGCGGTCGTCGTCCTCTGCTTTCGCCGATGCCACTGCTCGTCGTCGTCTGCATCGTTTTTGTTCTCGCGTCCTCGTCCTCGGCGTGATATCTCATTTTTCTTTCTTCTCTCTACTACGAAGAGATATAATTTTACTCGCGCGTACGACACCACAATAAATAACACGTGCAAACAGCAGCCTTACACGAGACACTATATATATACTTACAGGTCTTCTCTCTCTCTCTCTCAATAGTGGTGTATAAATAATAATAATAAATGCGTGTTGTCTGTTGCGCGCGCGTCGTTGTTGAATTCTCACAGTGACGTTTTAGGAAACAGGATAGAACGAAAGATATGTAAAAATCTTCCCAAACTCTTGCTTGATCAAAACAAAACTCACGGCAGAGAAATCTCGACACCATTTTTTTATTTAGGGTATCAAATTTCTTTTTTTTTCACTCTCCTGTTTTTTTTCTCTCTCTCTTTGTTCCTATCGTTTTTTTTTAAAGCAACACATCACTGAACGCTCTTTTGCATCATCATCGATAATAACGGAGAGTTTTGTGAAAAAGCGAAACGAGGCTCTGGTTGTTTTGAAAGGAACAGAAGAAACTTTTGAAAGGCGGTTGAGAGAGAGATCACAAGACAGAGAAAAGCGTTCGTCAGAGAAACTATACGTATATATAATAGTACTATTAGTAGTAGAATTCAAGTAAAAGATGAGCGAGGAGGACCCGAAACGGTGGGATCTGACGACCAAGGTAAAAGCCCTCGTTTGTTGTGTGTTGTGTTGTTCGTAAACTTCTTTGAAACTTCTCTCGTATGTCTTTGTCTCGTCTCTCTCCAACTTACGCGGGAAAGGAGAGCGAGACGTATATCATCATCCGCTGACCTTGTTTTTCTTCCTCTCGTGTATCTCGCTCTCGTTGTGTTACGTTATATACGATTACAATTACGAACAGATTGGTGAGTACTTGGACCGCCATTTGTCCTACCCGATGATTGAATTCATCGAATCGAAAAATCTCTTCGATTCCGCGGAGGTTTCGCGGGCGAAGATGGAACTTTTATCGAAAACGCGCATGGTCGATCTCGCCGGGGATTTGTACAAGCAAATCAACAACGCGTCGGATATTCCGGAGGAGATGAAGCAAAAGAGAACCGAGGTTATTTCTTCTTTGAAGAGTGTGAGCGATACGTGCTCGAAGTTGCTCGCGTTTCTGAAAGAACACGGCAAGACGTTGTCGAAGTCGGACAAAAGAGCGAATAAGAGTTTGTTAAAGGAACAGCACTCCGTGGGAGAGGAAGAGATCGAGGGGTTGTTTCAATGCGCGAAATATCAGTTCGATTGCGGGAAGTACGAGATTTCCGCGGAGTTGTTGGGGCAGTATCGTTTGCTGAGCGAAGATCAAGGGAAACTAAGAGCCGCGTTGTGGGGGAAATTGGCCTCGGATTGTTTGTTACAAAACTGGGAACACGCGATGGAGGATTTAACGCGCTTGAGAGAGGCCATTGATAACGGTCACTTCAAAACGAGTTTGGAGCAAATGCGCAACCGATGTTGGTTGTGTCACTGGAGTTTATTCGTGTTCTTTAACCACCAAGAACACCAACCGCACGGCGGCGGAATTTTGGGTTTGTGCGACATGTTTTTCCAAGAGCGATACATGCAAGCGATTCAGTACGAAGCGCCGCACTTGCTGAGATATTGCGCGTGTGCGGTCATCATGAGCAAACGAAGACGCGGGATGATCAAAGATATCTCCCGAATCATGCAAGTGGAACCGTACAGAGACCCGATGTTGGAATTCTTCGACCAACTGTTTGTGAAATTCGATTTCGACGCCGCGCAAAAAGCTTTAGAAAACTGCGAAGCGATGATGCGAAACGATTTTTTCCTTTCGAAATTCGTCGACGAGTTCAACGAACACGCGCGAATGCACATCTTCGAAACGTACTGCAGAGTTCAAAAAACAATCAAAATCGAAGAATTGGCCAAGAAGTTGAACTTGGACACCGAAGCTGCGGAAAAATGGATCGTAAACTTGATTCGAACGAGCAAACTTAGAGCGAAAATTGACATGGACCAAGGCGTGGTGACGATGATGACTGAAACGCACACCCCGCACGACCAACTCATCGAACGGACAAAAGGAATGTTATCAAAAACGTACCAGTTGGCGCACGCCGTCGCGAGCGGCGCGCACCTCGGCGAAGGTACCGGTAGTGGTGGCGGCGGTGGAGGAGGGTACCATCATCATCATCACCACCACCACCACCATCAACGAGACCGAGATCACAATCGCGATCGAGATCGAGATCACAGTAATTATTCCTCTTCCTCTCAATACCGCCGGTATTGATAATAATAAGAAGAGAGATGAATAAAGGAAGCGATGATGTGAGCGTTGATGATGTTTGATGCGCATGGAAACGAATAAAGAGTAGTAGAGAGAAAGGTCGCGAAAAATTGTAACACATCATCTCAAATTACGAAATAGAAATATACTTCAGAATAAACGACATGTTGCGTGCGTACTCGAGAAAACTCACAAAACGCATCGCACGCATCTCTCCCTCATCGTTAGAAATAGCCCCAGAGATACTTTCAAAACGACGTTCGCCACCGGAGTATGACTTTCATCGTTCGAAGATCGAGTTCGTCCTCCGCGCGTCCTACGGCAACAACACTGCTGCTGCTTTCAAAAAGAAGAAGAAAAAACCAACCAACAAACGAGCATCTGCGATGATAAAAGCAGTCGTCCCAACGCGAAACGACGATTCAGACGACGATTGGAAAGAAGTCCTCGACGATGCGAGTGGTCAGACGTACTTCTGGAACACGCGAACGAACGAGACGACCGCGTTGGGGGATCCCAAACCGTTACAACGCCAACAACGAAATGCGCTTCAACATCATCATCATCATCATCATCATCATCGAGAAGATGACATTTTTTCATCCTCGTCTCCTCCAAACGTGACGTTCGTGAACATGGGCACGATATTTCTTTTCGGCATCGGCGGTTCGATCGGGGTCACGTTCATCGCCGCTTTGTTAGGGTTCCGGTGATGATGGTGATGATGATGATGATGAGAGGACTGTTTTTTTCCAATTCGACGGCCCAAAGAACTCCACAGAAAATTCTCTCGTCCGAGATGGCAACAACGCTGACGGCTTTGCTGCTCAGGAGAGGACAAAAGACCATAAAAAGCGAGCTATGTCTGCTCTCTCGGTCGTTCGCCTCTTCTTCTTCTTTCAACACTACGAACAATAGACATCTGTATCAGAAGAAAGAGCGACGGTATGCGAATAACAACAACAACAACAACAACAAAGACTTCCCGAGGGTACAGTTTACCCCTCGACCATCAAAGTCTTCTTTAACGGAGGAAAGAGAGAGAGAACTTCTCCTGGAAGAAGAGAGGAAGAAAAAAGATCGACGAACGAGAGAGGAGATCATCAGGGACGACGTGCAACGGACGACGAAACGAGCGCACGCGGCGGTGAGAGCGGCGAATTGGAATCGAGTTTTAGGAGGAGGAGGAGAAGCAAAAGAAGAGGAAAAAGAACGAGGAGGAGAAATAGGAGGAGCGGAGGAATCGGTGCCGATCGAACGGCAAAAATCGATACGGGTGGGCATTTTAGGCGTCCCGAACGCCGGGAAGTCGGAGTTGGTGAACGCGTTAGTCGGGGCGAAAGTGTCCGCGGTGTCTCGAAAGACGAACACGACGAGGATGGAAACGATCGGGACGACGACGAGAGATGACACGCAGGTGGTGTTTCTCGATTTACCCGGGATTGTTGGGCCGGAACATTACAGAAACAGAGCGCACGAGAGTAAAGTGACTTCAGGGTGGGCGGCGGCGAGCACGTGCGATGCGATTTTGTTCGTCGTGGACGCGAACAGGCAGGCGAAGAAAGCGGATTGGCGAGTGAGAGAGACGATCGACGCCATGACGGAGCAGATGAGAAAGCTACGGTACGAGGAGTTTCTTTTCCCGGAGGAAGACGAAGATGAAGAAAAAGACGAGGAGAATGAAAAGGACGATGTCGTGACGAACAAAGCAGCCCCGCCGCCGGGAATATTAGTCCTGAACAAAGTCGATTTGATGGATCGAAGCAAGCGCTCGGAACAACTCCCCGAACTCATCCAATCGCTCGCGACCGACCCGAAGAAGACCTTCTCTAAAGCCTTCCCAGTCTCCGCGCTACACTCCGTAGGTACCGAGACTTTATTCAACCACCTCGTCTCTCTCGCCAAACCTCGACCTTGGGACTACTCCCCTTCCGAATCTACCGCAATGAACGATCGAAGTCGCGCGATTGAAGTCGTTCGAGAATCCGTCTACGACCAAGTGCACAAAGAAATTTGCTACGGCATCGAAATCGTCCATAAATCCTGGGAAGACTTTCGAGACGGTTCCGTTCGAATCGAACACGATTTATTTGTAAAATCTGGAGGAAATCGTAAAATAGTCGTCGGCAAAGATGGACGAACGATTGGTCAAATCGGCGTCAAAGCGAGACACGTTTTGGAGGCGCTTTTAGGGAGGCGCGTACACTTGCTTCTAAACGTCAGAGTGAAAAGAACGAACGCGAGATATTCGCAACAGTTTTTGTCCGCATTGTATTAATAATAAACGCGTCGATATTTAGATTTCGCGTCGTACGTAGTAGTTGTAGTTGAAGTACATGTAGCAGTAGTATACTATGTAGTTTGTTCCTGTGCGTGTGTGTAGTTTGTTTGACTTAAAAAAAAAGTTTAATCGAGCGACTTCTTCACGATCTCGTAAACGTTTTCGCTCAAATTCTCCGTGGCGATGATTCTTTCCAACTGTTTCTTCATGAGCGCTTGTCTGCTCGGGTCGTATTTTCTCCATCGCGTGAACCCACCAGCCATTCTCGCCGCGACTTGTTGGTTGATGTCGTTTAATTGCAAAATAACATCCGCCAAGAATTCGTAGCCTTGACCGTCTTTTTGGTGAAACGTCGTCGGGTTGGACATGAAGCCGCCGATCAACGAGTACACTTTGTTCGGGTTCTTGATGTCAAACGCCGGGTGCGTCAACAACGCTTTGACGTTCCCCAAGTTGTTCGGGACGCCCGATGCGGCTTGTAAACTCAACCATTTGCACATGACCAAGGGGTCGTGTTGCCACTCTTGGTAAAAAGCATCAAAGGCTGTTTCTCTCTCGGCGCAGACTTTGTCGGAAAGCGCCGATAGGGTGGCGATTTTGTCCGTCATGTTGTCCGCGTTCTGGTATCGCTCCAACGCGTCTTTAGCGACTTCAGGCGCGTCCACGTAGGACAAGTATCCCAAGCACGTGTTCTTGAGAGAACGCATGGCTCGGTCCGCCGGTTCGTTCTTGTACGCCGGCGCCGAGTTCGCCTTCGCCGTTTCTTCCAACAGCGGCCTCAAATCCGCCGCTAACGATTTCATGACAAACTTCCTGGCTGCTTTGACCACGTCCGGATCCACCGTCCCTGGTTCGAGCATTTCGACCAATTCGGATTCGCTCGGCACCATCATCGCTCTCGCGATGAACGCCTTATCCGCGTCCGCCGCTTTTGCGCCTTCGATGGTTTTTCTCAACGCGTCCGTAATTTTCGTGTTCATTTCCAGCGCCTTCCCGTTCGTCTCGTCCGCGATTAACTTCACCAACAGAGATCGAAACAACGTTTGACCAGCTTCCCACCTGTTGAACGGATCGGAATCGTTCGCCATCAAAAACAATAAGTCGCCTTCCTCTAAATCCGTCGTCATTTTAATCGGCGCGGAAAAGTTTCTCAAGATGGACGGCACGACGTCTTGTTCGACGTTTTCAAACGTAAACGTTTGTTCTTTTTGGTCGAATCGTAGAACCGCCGTCGTCGTGCCTTTTTCTTGCGCGACGCCGTTCACGGAGGCAATTTCGATGTCTTTCCCGGTAGATTTGTCCAATAAACCAACTCTGATGGGCATCAACACCGCCTTCTTTTGAGAGGCGTCTTGTCCCGGCGTCGCCGGCACCGTCTGCGTCGCTTTCAAAGTAAACGTCTTCGTCGACGCGTCGTAGGACGTTTTCACGTCCACGATTGGCGTTCCGGCTTGTTGATACCACGGCTTGAACGCGCTCAAATCGGTATTGTTCGCATCGGCCATGGCGCTGAAGAAATCTTCCGTCGTCACCGCGCACCCGTCGTGTCGTTCAAAGTACAAGTCCATACCTTTTCTGAACCCGTTTTTGCCCAACAACGATTCGTACATTCTCACAACTTCCGCGCCTTTTTCGTACACAGTCACGGTGTAAAAGTTATCCATCTTGATGTACTCTTCCGGTCGAATCGGGTGCGCCATGGGCCCGGAATCTTGCGGGAACTGCGCGGCTCGCAACTTTGAAACGTCCCCGATTCTCTTCACGCCTCTCGAGTTCATGTCCGAACTAAACTCTTGGTCTCTGTATACCGTCAAACCTTCTTTCAAAGACAATTGAAACCAATCTCTGCACGTGACTCTGTTTCCAGTCCAGTTATGGAAATATTCATGTCCGACGACGCCTTCGATCGCGGCGTAATCTGCATCCGTGGCTGTTTTCGGCGTCGCGAAAACCAATCTCGAGTTGAACACGTTCAAACTTTTGTTCTCCATCGCACCCATGTTGAAATCATCCACGGCGACGATGTTGAACAACTCCAAATCGTATTCTAACCCAAACGTATCTTCGTCCCACTTCATGCTCTTAATCAACGACACCATCGCGTGATCGGCTTTGTCGATGTTATGCGGCTCGGTGTAAATCCTCAAATCCACCTTCTTGCCGCTCATGGTTGTGAACGAATCTTCAATCTTGGCCAAGTTCCCGGCAACTAACGCGAACAAATAACTCGGTTTCCTCCACGGATCTTCCCAGACCGCGAAATGTCTTCCACCGTCCGCGTCTCCGCTGTCGATCAAGTTCCCGTTACTCAACAGCACCGGGTACTTATCCTTCGCCGCTTCCATTCTCGTCGTAAACTTACTCATCACGTCCGGTCTGTCTTGGTAAAACGTAATTCGACGAAACCCTTCCGCTTCGCACTGCGTGCAATAATTCCCGCTCGATTTATACAAACCCTCCAAAGCGGTGTTCTCTTGCGGCTTAATCGTCGTCACAATCTTGAGCGTAAAATCTTCCTCCGGCAACCCGCTCACGAACAAACCGGCGTTCGTTCGCGTCAACCGCTCGTCCGCAACTTGCGTCCCGTTCACAAGAACCGCGTCCAATTGCATGCTCTTATCGCCGTGTAAAAATAAAGTCTCCTTTTTACGTTGGACGCGAACATCGATCGAAGATGAAACCGTCGTGTGTTCTTCGTTCAGTTGAAAAGACAAGTTCACGTGCTCGAACTCGTACGCCGGCGTTTGGTAATCTTTCAAGTAAATCGTTTTCGGTTTTTCCTTGGTGACTTCGTCCGCGATGGCGTTCATCGCGACGGAACTTCTCGCTCTTCTTCCTCCTTTCCTCGAAATTACAGCTTCAGGGGACGGCTTCGACGCGAGAGAAGTGCTCCTCGACGCCGAGGACGACGACGAAATCTCGACGATGCGTTTCACCGATGACGACGACGACGACGACGCGCTTTGAGAAAAACTTCGACGCAACAAGAACCGCGAAGTTTGCTGGCGAAAAGCAGACGCAGTAGTGCGCATAAATATCACGCGACGAGACAACAAAAAGTAGATTGTTGTTTTTCGAGAGAGTTTAGAGAGGATATATACAGAATACACGTGTATATATAACGCGTGCGTTGTGGCGCTTTCGCGAGTGGATTAGTCCCCGCGTTTCTCTTACGGAGAAGTTTAGGGTTTATTTGAAACCCTAAAATAGCATGGTTCTTTCAGGGAAAGAATTTTCACCTGACACGTGTAGTACTACCACTACTACTATTACTATAATACGAAGGATACAACAATGGCTAAAAGTACTGCGAGTGCTGCTGTGAAGTATTATCTACTCTTTTATAATCTCATTTTAGCTATTCTTTGGCTCCAAGTCCTCGTGGAAACGATTAAAACTCGACATTTTGCAAACGTGTACGAGAAAACGTCCCCAATCTTAATGATAGCACAAACGGCGGCGGTGATGGAAATCGCGCACGCGTTTTTCGGCCTCGTGAAATCACCGGTTCTGTTGACGTTTTTGCAGGTGTTTTCGAGAATTTGGACGTTTTGGGCGGTGCTCGTGATGACGCCGGAAACGAGGAAAGCGAATCTGGATTTCGCAGATGTGATTGGGAAAGTGGTGAAGGGTGGGAAGTGGCCTCTGAATTCGTCGTCGTCGTTCCTCTCGCATGTTTTGAAGATGGGCGTGAACGTGAAAACTTTATGCATCGCCTGGGGTATCACCGAGGTTGTTCGATACTCGTTTTATTTCTTCAAACTTCTATCGCCGAAAAGTGGACCTCCGAAAGTTTTGGTGTGGTTGCGGTATTCGCTGTTTTTGGTCTTGTACCCGCTCGGCGTGGCGAGTGAGAATGCGTTGGCCTACGCGAGCATAGGGCCGTTGGGGAAATCGAAGAAGTTGGACGTGTTGCAAATGCCGAACGCGATGAATGTCAGTTTGCACGGACCGACGTTGATGAAGGTGTTTATGAGTTGTTACATGTGGGGTTGGCCGTTGTTGTTTTCGTACATGTTGAAGCAAAGAGGGAAGGTGTTAGGCGGCGCTGCTTCTCTGAGGAAGAGAAAGACGCGTTAAAATGTTTTTATAAAGAATATTACACGCACTACTATTATACTACTATTATTACTGCTACTGCTATTATTTACATGAACAACGGCGTTCTCTCGTCGAAATCATCGAACAAGACTTTGGCGAAGAATCGTTTCGTCTTTCCCAACGTCCACACTAAAACAAAGTGCACGAAAAAGACTCCAAAAATGATCGCGTTGACGTTAAAACACGCCTGCCATCGCATGACGTTGATCGCCTCCGTCGGCCATTGCATTCCAAAGTACCCGTGCATGACATCCACGACTAACACGTACAAACAACACGCGAAAATTGGCGCGCCTAAATAACACTTTGGAAACGTCAACCGGCCTAAACACGCCTCGCCGAATAACAAAATCAAGTTAATTCCGTACGCGAAATAATACCGCTCGTTTAAATAACATTCCCTCGCTTTCGGATCGAGCAAAGTCTCCAGCTTTCCTTGTTCGTCGTCTGCCGCACACCTGGGTAAAAAAATCATCCTCGTCCACTCGTACGCGTCCAACGCCAACGCCAACGTAAACGCCGTGGAATACAACGTCACCACCCAATGTCCGAGTCTATTCGTCTTCCCAGAATGCCCCACAAATTTCACCGAATCTTCTCTCGCGTAATACCCAAACACGCCTTTAAAACTCGCCACCGTCGCGACCCCGAAAAACGCCGCCAGCACTAACACCGTCCACTCGTAATACTCCGCGTACGCTTCCAACTCGTTCGGCGCTCGCCCGAGACACGCCAGAAACCAAGCAACATTTTCATAGTAACAATACATCAAACACAACACGAAACACATCAATCTGTATACAAGTAACACCACACCGCCAATTCTCTTCCCACAAATCATCCCGCTCGTCCACGTCATCTCTCGCGTCAACCCTCCGCAGTGCGCTAAACTCCCCGCTTGTCTGTGCAAGTGCATGTTATCTCCGGCGTAGCCGAACCACGTGATTGTCGCGCACACCGTAAACGTGGCAAAGACGAACCGTAAAGGATTGTTCGTCCAATCTAAAGCTGAGTCGATGTGTTCGAGCGTTTCGGAGAGTTTGGACGTGGACGCGTCGAACGCTTCCGTAAAG
>JACLAB010012623.1_pt1 | contig 12870 bp, 5 predicted proteins | sample 8027921 | NCBI WGS metagenome assembly JACLAB01 (sample SAMN15725117, study PRJNA655200) | protist metagenome | isolation source: fluorescence activated cell sorting (FACS) single amplified genomes of... | place: USA: West Boothbay Harbor, Gulf of Maine | collected 2000-07-19
ACACTGGATTTACCAGAGACCACAAAGATGAAACACAGCTACGTGGCAGAATAGCTGTGTTTATACCAGCTTTTTTTGATAGTAGTGACGCCGAGGATGTGAGCGCAAATTGGTTTAACTGTGAATGGGCTAGTCCCTTTTGGGGACAGACGTTCAGAGGAATTCGTGGCAAAGACGAAAAAAATTACACTAATTCACAAAGTACATATGGTATGTGGATGATACCTCCTGATCCAGGCACAGAGGTCATAGTAAGCTTCAAGGATGGTAACATCAAGACGCCAGTAATTGTGGGTTGTCCTATCAATAATCAGTATAATTACAGTGTACCAGGTTATCCTGGCGGCGTGAGTTATGGTGATCCGGCCATAAACGCGCCAGTCACAGAAAAAAATCTCAATGCAGATCCAGGTAAACATGACGCAAATGTTCCCAGACCCATGCATGCAGACATTGCTGAACAAATCACACAACAGGGATTAATAAACGATAATATCCGTGGTGCTGGTAGATCAGGCGCTCGCAGGGAGTCACCTAGCAGAGTGTTTGGTATAATGACTCCTGGCGACTGGGACAACAAAGAACCAGTAGAGGGCGAGGGTAAAGTTAGAAAAGCTGGACATCAGTTTGTCATGGACGACATCAATGGTTCTAGGATGGTAAGACTGCGGTCAGGTGGTGGTAATCAAATACTCATGAGCGATGACACCAATAGCATCTATTGCATAAATTCCAGAGGTGAAGTTTGGTGGGAAATGGATGGCAGTGGAAACTTTAGTCTGTATGCCAAGCGTGGTATAAGCATGCGGACTCAGGGAGACTTCAACCTCAGAGCTGATGGTAGTGTTAACATAGAGGGTGGTGGTGATGTTAATATCAAAGCTGCAGGTGATATGAGAGCAGGTCAGTATGTTGGCGGAGCTGTTCAAGAAGCACTGGGCGCATTTGGTATCCCCACATTGGGCAATGGTGGCAGAGTAAACATCACTGGCAAACAGAGCTTACAATTATACGGCGACAGAAATGTCAGAATGACTGCTGGTGGTGGTGACATTGACATCAACGCTGGTAGTAGTGTAAACATCACAGGTAATGGTGCTAACCCACTTAACGGTGCCGCAGTCAACATCAACACGCTGGGACCTGGCATGGTTGCCATACACAGCAACAGTGTTATAACTATGACAAGTGGTGGTCTCATTGCGGCTACTGCTCCAGCAACTAATATTGCTGGAGGTATAATTAACCTGAACACTGCTCCAGGACCTGTTGTGCCTCCAGTACCTGCCTATACAGCATTTAAACTTCCTGGCAAACCTTTACAGGATGTTGATGACGAGCTTGTACCGTTTAGTCGTGAATCTGCTAAACAAGGCGCCAGTGCCTTTCCTACCCAGGGTAAGAGAGATGGATTAGCTTTGAGTGTGTATTCCATTTGTACAAAATTAATCACAGCAGAGCCATACATTGGGCACGATCAGGCCGATCCCATTAAGAAGGCCAGTGATCCAGACTTTTTATCAAGCATAGTAGACAGCTTACCTCCTGGTAGTTCAGGAGATCCTGCTAATCCGGCACCGGGTGATGTTGTTGTCACAGACCCTGACACTGGTAATAGTGTTGTAAAAAAAGGCGTTGGCTATGTAAACGAAGCAGGCGAAAAAATGGCTAGCGCTCAGGATCAAATCAAGGGAGCTTATGATGAAGTCAAAGGCGAATTTGATCAAGCAACTGCAGGAATTCAGGCAGAAATAGACGCTGTCAAAGCAGATCTTGCAGAACAATTTCCAGAATATGAACAATATGCTGATGCTTTTAACAATTTAGGTGCACTTTTGGATAGTGATCTTAGTGCTATCCAAAGAATAGAAATTCTGATAGGAATGTTGGGTGCTATTATACCGCCTATACGCTTCCCCACTAGCAATCAGATCGAAGAAGAGATCGTGGGTCTCAATAGTAAATTAAGTGAATTTGAAGCTAAACTTTCAGAGTATGGCGTTGATGCCGACCAGCTCATGGCCAATTTAATGACAGGTAACATAGCAGGACTAAAAGCGCAGGCCATGGGAGCATTCAGTGAAGCAGCGTCGCAGGGTCTTACAAACTCTGAGCTCGCGGCTAAAATGAAAGAGAAAGGTTTAGACGTTTCTGGACTTGACCCCACTGATCCTATGTTCCCCAGTATTGCTGTCACAGACAAAGATGGCAATACGTTTGTGAACTTTAGTAAGGGAATGAGTGACCCGGCGGCCGCTCTCCTAGCTGGTGCAAAACTAACCACAGAATTTTCTAAAATTGAACAGGAAATAGGTAGCGTAACAAATCAATTTGGTGATACTCAAAAATCAGGAATACTAAGTTTTGCTGATGGATTGGGTGGTTCAGAGAAATTTATAGAGAGTAACGTGGGACAGCAACTTAAAAAAGCAGACAGCCTATTTGCTATAGCAAATAATGGGGATAGTACTGCATCACAAAAATCTGCAGCTTTAAACGCCGCCAGTGGTATCATGGCTGATGTGCCCAGATTAATGTCGGGCTGGGTTACATCGTCGGAAATCCCAGGGGGTAAGAAAGTTTATAATAGAGATTTGGCAGCTAGGAGAGCAGTGGAAGTAGAACTAATTACAGCAACGGATGATATGAATCTCAAAAGTATTTTAAATGAAAGTACACCGGGCGGTGAAAATTATGGTACATTGTTACAAAAAATCAGAGCAACTAAGAAGGAATATTTTGAAAACCGTCAGCCCAGAGGCTAATTCACACATCTAGGGAATTCTGTCAAGTTTACCACCCAGAGAATGTATTTCATCACAGAGCTGGCTAATCCTAACCATAAGTTCATAATTTTGTTTTGTTATTTCCCTGATGTCTTGCTCAAGTGTCTGTATTTTCATTTGTTTGATTTCCAGAGCTCTGAGTAGTAATTCTGGATCTTCGGAATTAATCATATGCAATCCTCGAGATTAAATCTCTGACTTTATCGCTCTGTAGTATTTCAGTGTGGCTAAGATTTATAAACTCATTTTGTGTTTTACTAAAACCCAAAGGCACACATACCTGGCTTTCTACTGTAACAGTACCATCATTATCTTGCTTACCCCATGCTGCAACTTCATTGCCTCCGCCCACCGTTACAATGTTAGTGTGGGGTCTGAGAAAGGTCTTTTCCTGCAAAAATTCTAAAAATTCGCTTCCTGGATTCATGTGCTGAAAAAGATTATTGTTGCGGAACACCAACTTTAACCATCTTGCAAATGGAGATCCCTGCCAGGGTGCACTGATGGTCACTAGATGGTCCACTGCTATTAATCCACTTGCACTTATCCAGCCTCCAAGTACCCCTCCTAAACTATGACCCACGTATGTAACACTTTGATTATTAAACTCATGGTTTACTTGTGTGCATATGGAATCTATGATTTCAAAAGGATCTGTGAGATTTATATCATAATGTGGTCTAAAAATTTTTAGCCCACCGGGCAGATTTTGGCTAATATAATTCCAGCCTGCAGGAGATCCACCTGCCCCGTGAACTAAAACTAGATTAGGCATTGCTAATCATTTCTTCCATTTGTGCGATCTCTGGTATTGTAGTACTGGCATTGTAGCGAAAATTTCCAGTGAGATTAATAGTATCAAACAAAGCATACTTCTTGTTTACTTTATCATAGATACCAAAACTCAGGTACTTTCCACGACTGTCAAAACACCTAACAAAACGGTCTCCCCGCTTACGATTAAATGCTTCGGCCTTAGACCAAATAAGATCAAACGACTTTACAATCTTACGCATAATATTGTTCTCCTATGCGTGGTTAATGTTACGCGATAAAGAATACCGCAACCCAGGTTTATGATAACACAGATGTATTTATTTTGTCAAGTAATTAAAACTACACTTAATAGATCAGATAAATATCGGTCATGGTAGCAAAGTTTAAAGGATTTAGCACAGTAGACCGCATCAGAGCACCCTATACTCTGGAAGGCAGAGATCTTGTGAAACGAGATTTACTAAACACTTTTTACACCAAAAAGGGCGAAAGATTGATGAGGCCAAACTATGGCAGTGTTATATGGGATTTGTTAATGAATCCCGATGACACTGCCACAGAAAAAGAAATCAGAGACGATGTTGAACGAATCATTGACTCAGACCCCAGAGTGGACTTGCTTGATACAATAATAATTTACATGGATCACACCATCAGAATAGAGATAAATTTAAAATACGTATTGCTAAATGATTCTGACACATTATATTTGGAGTACACCAGGGATATCGAGGGCGAATAATGGGAAGTGTAACAAGACAAGAAAATTTATTTGCGGCTGAAAGCTGGAAGGTAGCATACAAAGCCTATCAGAACATCAGTTATCAGGCCTATGATTATGATACTATTCGTGCAGCTCTGGTGGAATACGTTAAAGTAAATTTTCCAGAGAATTTTAACGACTACATAGAAAGTTCAGAATTTATTGCTATTATAGAATTGCTTGCTTATTTGTCCCAGAGTTTGGCATTCAGAATGGATCTCAATACCAGAGAGAATTTTTTAGAAACCGCAGAACGTCGTGATAGTGTTTTTAAACTAGCACGTATGTTGGGATATACTCCCAGCAGAAATTATACAGCTAGCGGAGTAGTAAAGATTGTTAGTGTCAAAACCAACGAACCTCTGACAGACAGCCAGGGCACTGATATCAATAATCAGGAAGTATTCTGGGACGATGCCAACAACGCACAAAGCTATGAACAATTTATTAGCATAATCAACAGCGCAATGAGCAATGTTAACAGATTTACATCTCCAATCAAAACTGGCCGCGTGGGGGATATATTAACAGAACTTTATCAGTTGAATACGCCACTTAGCGCGCCCATAGCATATCAATATAGCGCCACTATTGCGGGTGATACAAAGCCTTTTAATATCGTAAATCCAGACTTTGTGGACAATGGTGCGATCTTTGAGAGGCATCCAGATCCGGCAAGCTTGTTTAATTTAATATACAGAAACGATGGCAATGGTTTGGGCAGCAAGGACACTGGTTTTTTCCTGACTTTCCATCAGGGAAACTTAGCATATCAAGATTTTAATTTTACCACTGCTGTTGCAAGCCGTACCCAGGATATGCAAGTCATTAATATAAACGAAACAGACACTTACTTGCAGGAAATTACTGGCGCAGGATTGGTAAAGGCAAAGTGGGTCAGAGTGCCCAACGTGGTTGGTCAAACACTCAATTATAATAGTATCAGTAAAAATACTAAAAATTTGTATGCCATAGATAATTTAGATAACTCTGGTATAAAATTAAAATTTGCTGACGGCAACTTTGGAAATATACCCTATGGTATATACCGTTTATGGTATCGTCCAAGCGAGCCCACTCGTTATACTATTCAACCCGAAAGCATGAGTAATTTAACTATTAATATTCCCTATGTGAGTAAAAATGGCAGCGAATTTACACTTACATTAAAATTTAGTCTACAGCGCAGCGTAAGCAATAGTTTACCAGCAGAAACTCTGCAGGCTATCAAAGAACGTGCACCCCAGATTTATTATACCCAGGACAGAATGGTTAATGGTCAGGATTACAATGTGTTTCCCATGACACTAAATTCCAATATTCGTAAAATGAAAGCCATCAATCGCACTCATGCCGGCCACAGTCGTTACATTGACATTAACGATCCAACTGGTACATATCATGACGTCGACACTTTCGCTCGCGATGGTTTTATGTATGCAGATCCCAGAAATATATCAGACAGAGTAATAGTAAATGACAACACATCAAGTTTAGATGTCGTGACTTCTGTTATTCCCAGCTTATTAAAAGAGCAAAAACTCAATAATTTTGTGTATTACACCATGCGTAATATTACCAATCAAAATAAACCCGACACATTTGATTTAACCCAGGTGGGCGGCATCCCTTCAAATTATAAGTGGAATTGTTTGCCATTTGAGGGCAGAAGTCAAACAGGTTTTGTAACAGAAACTTTTAGTACTGGAAGTCCTGTGATAATGAGTTTAGCTCCCAGTGATCCCAGCCAGATCGGAAAGAACAGATTATTTCAGGAAAATAACTTTATTAAATGGTCAGATCCCAATGACGTAACCAATTACACATGGACCAGAGTAACCCATTTGACAAATAATGGCGAACTGGTTAGTGGACTTAACACCAGCACAGGCCCATTTACACTATCTGCTGAGGTACCTCAGGACTGGCTAGCAACTGATAGTATTTCCACCATAAGGAAAGTATTTACTTCAGATGAAGGTACTGTAATAAGAGCCGCTATTGATAACAGAGTCACATTTGCCATTGGCTACGATGCTAATCCTCCCAATCAAAATGCACAATTATCTGATCAGTGGTACGTAATAAATCAGCCCTGCAAAGATTGTGAGTGGTTGCCCAGATCAGTAAATTTTGCAGCAAGTTGGTTGATATACATGGAATATGTGCCAATTGATAGATTTAGTTATAGTTTTTCAATAACTGTCAGAGGAATGGATTATGTTGTGCAGTCTGAACAGGAATTAAAATTTTATAATATTAAAAATGTTAAAGTAGTTGATTCAGATAACAAAGAAGGTCAGGACGAAATAATTTTTACAACAATAAACACAAAATCAGGGATTACAGAAACAAATCAGTGGCAGATTTTTGGTGCAACCAGTTCCAGTGGTTACTGGATAAATCAATCCACTGGTTATGCAGCAAATCCTGGTGGATTTAATCCACAAATCCCTTTGCTTACCAGGAGTGTAAAGTGGTATGACATGAGCACATCATGGAAATCTAATTTTGGATTATATTTTTCTGATCCTGCGGCTGGAGTAGCTGGCCAGAGCAACTTAAACGTACTGAGCCGCGTGTTACATTATACCGGACCTGCGCAGGGCGAATCTCTTAATTATGTAGCAGATGGCGTAATACAGTTAGCCACATACTTTAATAACGGCACAAACAGAACAACAAACCAAAATGTAGTAATTACGCCCAATTCTGGTATGATTACTAGTATACCTGCTTACATTGATATTCCCTTTGACCGCACAACTTTTGGTGGTAACATCATAAGCCTAAGTTCTGGAAATACGCCGACGATTACTTACAAACAATTTAATGACGAAGGTACTGAATTATTAATTTATCACGGCGGTACAGATGGCGCCTATAGCTTTGGTTCCACTGGTGTCACAGACAATAGTGTGGGGTCAGGAATAAACGGCAGGCTAACACTCAGGGAAGCAGACTTTGCTACTCAGACAGGAGTATTAAGGTATAGCAGATTGAGTGAAAATATATATCATGCTAGTTCTGACGCCTCGTCGTTCCACAGCGACAAACTTATCATTAATTATAACATAAACAAAGATTACTTGGATTATCCCATCGAGTGGACAGTGTCGGATGTGTTTAAATATCCCGATGGATACACTGATGCAAGCAAAGTTGTAGTGGCTCCCAAAGATTCCGATGGCGATGGTGTGCCAGATCGCCCGTTGCAGTTCAATGAATATGTGGATGATAGTAGTTTAGTACTGTTCGAATTCTACAAGGATTTCGATGGTTATACATATGAAAGGCCATACTCTGGTGTTGTATGGGATCTGCGAAGTGAGCTCGATGGTGTAAAATTTAATCCCACTAGTATTAGTATATCACCATCCAGTTATAATAATTACAGAAAAGCAGAGGATTTAAATTGGATCATGGTCAGAGATTTCAGCATGGTTAAGCTACAGGAAAATCCCCCTGTTGCAGGCATCAGGACCTGGCCAGGTGATGGATTGGAAAATGACTCTGGAATTTTCGGGGGTCTAATTATTACAGTGGAAAATAGCTGGACAGATACAGAAGCAAATGTCACATACCCAGCCCACTCCACATATGTATTAACTCCACTAAGTTCCAACTTAAATAAGGTCAGAGCTGTATCTACTCAGGATTACTATGTTAAAAATGGCAGAGGAAAAACCCAGGACACCAGCTCCCCTGATCCTCAGGATAGTGTAATACGATGGAATCACGTTGCTCCCAATGATGTCAGAATTGATCCTAGTATTAGCAATGTAGTGGAGATGGTTATTTTAACAGAAAATTATTATCAAAATATTGTGAGTTGGAGTAACAACCCCACTGGCAATTTCCCAGCTGAACCAACTAGCGCACAGCTTAGTGTTAACTTTGCTAGCCTAAATCAATACAAGGCTGCCAGTGACACAATTACTTACAGAAGTGCAAAATTTGTTAGACTATTTGGTGCCAGTGCATCCAAGGATATGCAGGCAGTATTTAGAATTGTAAAATTAAATAATCAATTTTCAGATAACGAGTTAAAATCTCGCGTATTGACTGCTATAAAGCAATACTTCAATCCCAACAACTGGCAGTTTGGTGAAACTTTCTTCTTTACAGAATTAAGCACATATATTCATCAACAGCTGGGAAGCGCCATAGGTAGTATAGTAATACTTCCTAAAAATACTTCAGGTGTGTTTGGTGAATTATTCGAAGTCAAAGCGATGCCCAATGAACTTTTTATTAGCACAGCAACAGTTAACGATATAGAAATTATTAATCAAATAGATAGTCAAACTTTAAGAGCAGATAGATAATGTCAGAAAAAGACGACAATCAATATAAACGCTTACCAGTAGTCCTTCAAACCACTGCTGTTAAAAACTTCTTTGAATATACAGTAGATCAGTTATATTCTGAAGCAAATGTGGAAACACTCAACGGTTTTGTGGGTACGCCAGACTGGGACGGAGTCAGAGCCCAGGGCGCCTATATACAGGAACCCACTACTACAAAACAAGCCTATGCATTAGCCCCCACAGTAAACACCATATCCCCAGAATCTGGCCAGCCAGAGTCTTTGATTTATTATGACGAAGTTGTTGATATTTTAAAAACATATGGGGTGGATGTCAGAAATCAAAATAAATTATTTGATGCTCCATATTATACATTTAGTCCGCCCATAAACGAAGACAAACTATTGAACTTTAGTGAATACTACTGGGCACCCCCTGGCGCAAATAATGCACCAAACGCCATTGTTATATCTGGCACAGTTGAATCCCCGGTTGATGTGGAAACTGACATTTTAGGCGAGCAGTATTATGTTCATTACGGTGAACAAGCAAATGTGACTTTTAGAAATGGAATGGTTGTGACATTTGAGGGTTTATATATAACTCCCTATGACAAGTATTCAGACAATACATATGTGGTGGAAGGTGTTGGTTATGAAATAGATTTAGTACCATTTAAAAGAAATAGCACAGCTCCCTATGACTCCAACACCAGTCCCAGCTATGTGGTGATTGAAAGAGGAGCAGTTAATAATAACGGCTGGAGCAGAACTAATTTTTGGTACCATAAAAATAATTGGTATGATGCAGGCCAGACACCGCCCGACAGAAATTATCGTGCAGAACGACCCATATTGGAATTTAACCACAGATTGGAAACATTTAATCAGGGAGATACCTATCTGGGTGTAGTCGATTTAGCGGTCACTGGTTACAATTACAGTCAAGTAAACGGATTACCAGCAAATGTTGAAATAGACGGTGTAAACCCGGCGAATAAAACTTTAATTTTTCCAACCGAGCAAAGTTCTATATCGCAGTTTGTATACAAGGGAGTTCCCTACGCTGAGCAAACATATGCATCAGCTAAATCGACCAGCGGTATAAGTGCCAATGCGTCACTGCAAGTGGAAATAGCAGGGGAACCTGGCAATGGTTATGTAGATAAAATTATAGTTGTGGATCAGGGATCAGGCTATACCCCAGCCAATACAACAATTGATGTTACTAGTAACGTAGCAGTAGAGACACAGGTAATAGCCAATGCAGTAATTTACAAGGGAGTGGAAAAAGGATTTCTAAGTATACAAATAGACAACGCCGGAAGTGGTTATAACTCTAACACCATAAGCTTAGCGTTCACAACTGATCTTTCAACTAATTTGGAAATACCACCAGTTGCTCAGGCATTTTTAGGCACTAGTGGTGAAATTACTCAGATTAATGTAATAACACGAGGTGATAATTATAATTTTGATGCTAACATAAGCGTTAAAGTGCTGGGATCCAATACTGCACCAGCATCAGTTAGCGTAGTAAAATATGACAGTTATATTGATAGTGTAAATATTACTACTCCAGGCAAAGGGTATACGCAGTATCAAAGTATTGTTTTACAAGCCACTGCCAATGTAGCTGTGGGTAACAGTGTTATAATAAATCATGGTATCACTCAGGAAGGCAATGAATATCATTATACAGCCTCAGGCTGGGCGTTATCTGATACCAAACGAACTGCCAATGATCCACCGTTGTTTGTAATTTACGACGATGCGGGAGTAAGATTGGATGACAAGGCAAAATATCCGCAGAGCAGTTTTGCTGGAAATAAAATTTTTAGTTATGCAACACCAGCAGATATCACCGATGAAGACGCAGTAAGTGTTAGTGTCACCATGCAAACAGACCCAGTGTTGGGTTTCCCACTGGTATATCGTCCCTTTAAAGCAGCATCTGAAATAGTTTTTACAAATAACTTAGAGCATAACAAATATACTTATACGCCCCTGGGATCAGATACCAGTCAAAATATTCTGGGTTATAACTTTTATCACTTATTGCCCGAAAAGGGTGAAGCCGCAGAGCAGTATTATCCATACTGGAAACCGTCAGACCGACCATTCAATCAAGCAATAGTAAGTAGATATCCCCTGAGCCAGATAGAAATAGACAACAACCTGCGAAATTTTTTCATAGGGTGCATCCCCAACGTTGCAACTCATAATGCTAGTGGGGTAGATGTAAAAGTTTATCTCAACGGCAGAAGTATTAAAAAGTTTACTCCTAATCCCAACGAGGAGGGTTTTATTACTCTGGCAAATAGTATTAAATTATCTGCAGGAGATTATTTGGAGATAATTGCATATAGTGATCAGGGCTTGCTTAGTTTACAAAGTGCCAGTAAGTATGAACTTCCATTGGGTTGGGGCAGGAATGTATACAAGGAAAATATTAAATTCACTTCAGAGCCAGAGTATCTGGAACATTTTAAAACACAAATACAAAGTCAGGTTGGCTTTGTGGGCGAGCCACTGGGGCAAAATAACTATCCCAGCACTGCCAAGGACACTAGTAAAGCATCGGAAATTGTGCAATCTTCTAGTGATATTATATTATCAGCATACTTGCTGGACGATCAACCACACAATCTTGTGGACGCACTGAGATTTAATAGCAATGAGTACGGCAAATATAAAGCAAGATTAAAGAAAACCATAGACGATTATTATGCCACCAAAAAGGTGGATAATAATAACATAGACACCACACTGGAAAATGTTCTCAGAGAAGTAATTTCATACAGAGTAGGCAAAAATGTTTTTAATAGAACATATGTAATTCCTTTTGGCGATAATTTTATCAGCCAGGAAAATATCATTGCAGTAAATCAAACAGATGTGATCCTAGACAATTATCTAGATTTAGAATTGATTGAACATAGTTTATTGATATTTGCCAGGGAACAGGGTAGTTTAAAAACTGACATGTTAGTTATAGATCAAGATTATACAATTATAAACTACAACCCAATAACCATAAGCTTGATTGGAAACTATCTGGGTTCAACCATAATTTCAAAATTATATACTGCAGAAAGAGATAGTGCGCAATGTCCCCCAACACCAAGTGTATTGGGTATGTATCCACTATTCCAACCTGAAATTATTTCTGACACAACTTTTGAAACACCACAAAACGTTTTAATTGGACACGATGGAAGCAGAACGCCCATATATGGTGATGCTCGTGACGAAATATTGCTGGACTTTGAACAACGAATTTACAATGCGTCCAAGAAAGAATTTCGTGAAGCAAATAGCTTACCAGAATTAAACTTTTTTAATATCAGGCCGGGTTACTTCCGCAACACTGGATTTAAATACACAGAATGGTACAACTTGATGAGATACCATTTTAGCACCTGGGTTGGTGTAAATAATCTTGATCCCATAACCAATGAATTTTACGATAGCTCAGATCCCTGGACCTGGAATTATCGTGGCACTAATTCAGATATACCAGGTAATTGGAGAGGACTCTATGAGTATTTTTATGATTCTGTAAGACCTCACACTCACCCCTGGGAGATGCTAGGCTTTACAGAAAAGCCTTTGTGGTGGAATACAACATATGGCACAGACTATAATAGTCTGAACAGTTTGCTATGGGACGATTTAGAAAAAGGTATTATCAGACAAGGGCCCAGAGAAAATCTTACACAGGATTTATACAAACTCTCTGTTAATCCATATACAAGACCGAATTTATTTTTATACTTGCCAGTAGACGCAACAGGTAATTTAATCACCCCAGATAAATTACCCAGTGGCATTGTTGCAGAGCAGACAGAATATAAATCTAAAATCATTGACCCTGACAGTTTGCCAGTACACAGTTCCTCATTTATAAGCCCTGTAACTGCTGAAGTATATCCAGGAATTACACTTAGTTCAGACAACGCCAATGTTTATATCAAGAGCGAGGGATTGTTAAATTATCAACCACCAGAGGGTCGATTCGAACCTCAGCCTTTTGATATTAACCTGCCCCGGAGCATTACTCCAGGACTGAGCGAAATGCCCACAGGGAACACAATTTCAACTGGTGGTCTGGTAGGCGTAGCATCCAATGGTATTGGTATTTTAAATCCAAAGTCAGGCAGAAGTGAAAATGGTGAAAGTATTTGGCATTTTAATGAAGTTTTTGCAGGTGAGTATACATATGAAAATCCAGG
>JACLAB010010652.1_pt1 | contig 12854 bp, 9 predicted proteins | sample 8027921 | NCBI WGS metagenome assembly JACLAB01 (sample SAMN15725117, study PRJNA655200) | protist metagenome | isolation source: fluorescence activated cell sorting (FACS) single amplified genomes of... | place: USA: West Boothbay Harbor, Gulf of Maine | collected 2000-07-19
CCAAACACGTGTCGCATAAACCTCCACTTCGGGTGTTGGTACAGACCCCTGGATAAGAAGGAAATTCTCTTTTTAATAGGCTTTTAGGAGCCAGCTCTTACATTCTGGGAGCTTACTGAAAAATTGTATTGAACGTTTTTACCTGTTGCACGTTTTAACGTACGATAAAACTTTGACCCCAGGGGGTCGACGGAAAGGTTAAAACGGGAAAAAATCACATAGCATGTAATTTTCTGATCCTATGGATTGGCAAGAACAAAACTATATGGATTCGGAAACGATTTCGCTATTAGGTGGAATAAATAAGGTAGGTTGGAGCGATATAGGGGATGTGGAAGAATTCGCGAAGGAATAGTTTGTCTCCCTCACTAACAATTCATTCACTTCTTTATTCTGCAGGAGAGACCGCGCAAAAAGTGGGTTGGGACCTTGGCTGGTGCCCTTATTGTTGCCCTTGTGGGCTTCGTGAGCTACTCGGCAGGTCTAGCCAGTTCATCTACGAAACAAGAAATCTTGTTGTACGAAGGCATTGAAGTCACGGATGACATTCCTTCTACGATGCCTGTATACTATCCTGCTACTACGATTAAAGAGGAAGAAGTGGCTACAACGATATCTGGGAGTGATGTAGACCGCACAATCATCGTTGAAACAGAATACGGCAATTTGCTCCCTCCAGATGCTCGACTGGTCTACCCATGGTTGGAGACTGCTTTCTTGATGGAACCATTCAAGAACAATACGATGACCATCACCAGCGCATCTTTCTCTAGTGATTGCACCCTAGATTGGACCCTGATTAAGGATGAGGCGTACGTGAATGCTGACGAGCTGATCAACATGGCCATGGGCGCGCCGATAATTAGCTTCGCGGGATCCGTTCCCGTTGTGGATGGTGTTGCGCAAATATTAGCGCAGCCACAGTCGACGGAGAAATATAACTTGGTCTTGACACAAGAATGCTCAAATGTAACGCTGCAAGAAGTGGTTTGGGTTAAATACATCAGGAGGGAGTTGAAGAGATTGACAGCCGATGACCAGGAAAAATTCCTTAATGCTATCAATATGATGTGGCGTGTGAATACTGTAGATGGGATTGCACTGTATGGACCTAGGTACAAGAGCGCATACTACTTTAACCAGATCCACATCGACGCCTCGGGCAACGGTGTGTGCGACATGTTCCACGGAGGCATCGGGTTCCTGAACAATCATCTGTACATAACGAATTACTTCGAGCAGTCTATGCGACTGATCGAGCCCTCCACTTCCCTGCACTACCTTGAGTACGCAGAAATGTTTGGGTCTGAGGAGTTCCAGAACCACAAAAAGAACATTTTGGATGGCGGGCGCTCCTTGACTGTGCTCTCGGACGAATGGTTCGGCAACAGCGACCCCACCACGGGAGAAATCGTCACGAGTCGATTTAAAAGCATCGAATGCCCTAGGCCCAATACCATTTTCTACGAATTGCATGGTATTCCTGTGAACAAGACATTCTTTCCGCAGAACGAGGATGGGTGGTTTAAATCATTGCCCTACGCGCATACCTACAGTATGTATGGATTGGCTAGGTCCCAGCACAGCTTTAGTACTGCTCCGTATGTGCAGCGGTTCTTCAGTGTAGATAACCTGACAGATGTGACTTGGATGAAATATGACGACGAACATGATGCCTTTGACCACTACGAAGGCGTGCAGTGCAAGGATTACGTGACCTTTCTGTGGGAGGATGCCATCGGGGCCCCCCTAGAGACAATTGCGAAGAAACTGGAGGACAAGACCCACGGGCCCATTCACAGGGCCTTCGGTGGTGCGGGTGGCGTAGGGGACCTGTACCTGAAGAACGACGAGGAGTGGCGGCGCGTGTTCAACTTCACAGACGCGGACCTTGTGCATCTGAGCTACGTCACCCATCCATACATGAAGAATAATGGCCCCCGGTTGTTCCGTGACCCCGCGTCGCTCAGCATCCCCTCTGTGTGGAACTGCAGCAACATTCCTGGGGTCATGTACAACCTGGAAGACATAAACGGGCCGGACGAAATGTGGAAAACCCTCCCGGAAGCGGGCTCTCCGGGCGGGGTGACGTGCGACGCCGTAGACTACATATATCACAACGAGACAGAGGTTGATCACTTCCTCACTAGGTCCACAAAGAAACACCCTGTAAACTTTAAGGCGACTATCGCAAGATTGCTGGCCGATTATACGTTCGAAGAAAAGAAGTATGCGGTAAAGCTACTCAACCAGCGGTACCAAATTGACGGGGATATGGGGTCGTCAGCCGCTGCTATAGACCCTTTATTCTGGATCCAGCACGGAGGGGTGCAGCGGTTCTGGCAGACGTTGCACTATGAGCAAGTATTCTCGGACTACTCCTTTAGCACCACCAATGTGTGTTCGGGCCACTCTGCCGAAGGCGTGCTTGGTTGGCTCGACGGGTACTACTTCAGTAATCCTTCCATCAAAACCGCAAATATCCAGCAACATGAACTCATGGAGATGCTGGACCCCACCTCGGATGCCTACCGGGACTTCTTCAACTACGTGTATGAATCTACCAACTACGAGTGGTGCCCGGGCATCATGGAGGCATTCGGGAATAAAACTGAGATCATGGCGCGGAAAATACTAGATGCCCAACAAGCGGAGATCGATATTGCAGCGGCAGCTGTAGCGTATCAGCAGGAAATGGATGCTGCGGCCGCGGCAGCGGCTGCCCAATGACTCAATAGCCCCAACATGTACTACGCCTAAACAAGTGGTAGAGTACATATCAACTAGCGCTGATAGCAGCGCTGCGAGAAGCTTAACCCAAGGTAGCACCTGAGGATGTTAAGCAGGGGAGATAGATATAAATAGGTATGATTTCAGTATAAGATTGTGTATTATATAGAACTGTAATGGCGTTTTACCCTTTTACTTGGTGAGATATAAGTAGAAGTTGCTCTCGTCAAAACCATTGGTAAGGAATCTGCTGCAGGGGAGGAGTGACTCTGAACTTTTCGATGCCTACCAAATTTGATTCGGATGTTATTTCGTCAAGACGAAACCCCTCAAAGTATCCTAACAAAGTTATCTGTTAGTAGGAAGAAAATTAGCGGGCGGTGTTTAAGTGACGCGTGCACTAAAGGTCACGAGAGCATTAGTAAACCACACCGTTTGAGTTGATCACACAAATTTTAATTGATGTTTATTGATCAAATTTTCAACGAACCTTATATTTGTTTACGCTAGGCAAACAAACAATTTCTACACACACTACATTTTAAACTCTTTCTAATCTACGCTGTTTGATTTAGAGCCCGTACCGATAATCTACACAAAGATACGGTAACTTTCCTCTATATTCTATACATACCCATTCATGAGTTAGGTAACGGGTTGCTATACTGCCACTCATTACTTGCTCACTTCTTCGCTGACCCTGATGACGAAGTCGTTGAACTCCTTGTTTGTTGTGCGGAGCCTCTTCAGGGCCACACTCCTCGCTTGTGCGTCCCCTGGTGATACGGCAGACACGCAGGCAGGCAGACATGCAGGCAAAGAGGATGGGTGTAGAAGAGTTATGAGTGATGTATTTGTGTATTGGATTAAGGGTCCATTCGGTATAGAGCAAAAAGAGTCATAATATTATAATACAATAATAACATAACACAGGGGAGACATAAAATTGGGTAGTGCAAGCCAGCCCTCTACTCACTTCTCACCCCTATTCACCTACCGGCAGTGTCAATCGCTGCTATACTATCTCGAAGACGCTTGCTTCTTGACACTATATCTCGGACATAAGAAGAATTCTCAAGTTTTAATAGTTCATTTTGGTCCAGCATGCGAGCTCCTCGCGTCTGTCGTTCGACATAATCTTCTTTGCTCTTAGCATGGATCTTCTCTCGCGACGACGATGATTTTAATATTATCGACTCTTTTTCTGTTTCTGCTGGATCACCATTCTTGTCATCAACGCAGTTATGAAGTTCTTTGTGCTCTTTATTGCACTTGATGGAGCAATAAGGCTTGCGGCACCGTGGACATTTATAATTGGGCCTCTCTGTCGCACAAATGACACAAGTCTTCACAGCATTTAGATCTACGGTCGGCATCGATTACATTGATTGACTGCACCAAAATCTGGAGTGTGCTTCGGGCTACGTAGAGCTTATTTAACGAAATAGAAGTGCAAAAAAAGAAAAGTGCGAACCCCGAAGTGAATTTTTTTAAAGTTTGAATAGAAAGAACATCCATCACGAAAATGGACGAGAAAGACGAATGGCCTAGACAGCGATCCAATGCTAAGGGAATCCTGAAGAAGCTTCGGAAGAAGGTGGAGAAGGGCGAGTGCAATACAATTGGGATCTATCGCGAGTGCGCTCTACTGGAGCCTCCTATTAAGGGATTACCGGGGCTGTCTATGGAGGAATCTCACAGTCGCAGCCGCAAACAAGCAAAGTGGGATTTTGACAGTGATGAGTTGCGGGGACTGTTATCAACTCTCCTGTTAGGTGCTCCCTCGCTTCCAGCGGTATTTAAGATGAGTAATCGCCATTTCGCGCGGAATGTTACCGTTTTACACATATCGAATTGGGAAAATGAAGAAGTAGAGGAAGATAATTTGGGCGAGTCTTTGTATTTACCTTTAACACGAATTCTAACTGAGATTGACCAGGAGGATAAGGAGAGTTTGGAACAAAAGATATGTTCCCCATTTTCATCATTGCATGGAGTGCGAGTCAGTCATAGCCAGGACACTGTATACCCATTGCCTTACAGACTTCTAGCTGTTCCTGTAGAAAAAGGGACAAGCGCAGCGAAGTCAAAAGCGAAGACTGGACCTGCTGCTGGTGTCGCCAAGACTTGGGCTGGTAGCGCTGGTAATGGAATCAAAACAGGAAGCGCGGATAGCAACACAAAAATAGATTTCGCAGTTGATACTAGTAGGGATACTGTACACAAAACAGGTGAAGATGCATCACTCAAAGTAGAAAGACGTGACCACCGAATGTCCATTTCCTCCGTACAGAACACAGAAGAAGAGGACATGCACAGGCGCAGGGAAGAAGTACTCGCGGTACAGCGCATTTATGCTCCATATCTCATTCCCTACGGTGTGCTGCAGATGTGGGCGTATCCGTGGCCAGTGTCCGAAAGTCGGTCCAAGGGATGTTTAGGGGGCCTGCTGTCAAGGACTCAGAAAAAGAAGAACAAGAAGAAGAAGTCCGATGAAGAGGGGAATAAGGTGCTAAAATCAAAGGAGAGCAAAGATCACAATAGAAGTATCAAAATGGCCATTGCAGAAAATGCAGAACCTGCGGGACCTGTAGGGACAGCAACGGATTGTGCGAAGGAGGTCAAAGAAGAATCGAAGCGGACGAGGGGGCGGGAGCCCAAGGAACAGGAAGAGGCCTACAAGGACCCAAAATTGCACTATTACGGTCGATACCGGGGGTTTGCCCCCTCATTCGCGACGGCCGAGCAGATTTCTACACGTGCTGCAGCTGCTACAACCGGTGCTACATGCACTACCGCCTGTAGTAACGTGATGGACCTGGATGTGTGTTACGAAGGCAAAGAAGATAATGGCTGGTCCATGACTTGCAGCAGGCGCTCTTCCACTTATATCTCCCTCATCTGGGGAGAGAGGGATATGTCCACAGCCATATCGAGTATATCAGACATATCCGCTACAGTAGGAGGCAACTCAGCAGGCAGCAGTACAAATTCTGCAGATTCAGAAACAGAGAGACTGTTGGCCCAGATCCCTTTTTTCCCCCTGGTTGCTATCGATTGTGAAATGTGCGTGACTGGGGGAAACACTGAGCAAGACCCGGATGCCAAACACACAGCAGAGCTCACGAGACTCACACTTGTCGCTCCATGTGAGGGGACAGACACAGATGAATGTTCTCCCACCGTGCTAGTAGACGTGTATGTCCGTCCTAGAGATGATGCACCCATCACTGACTATGTAACGCAGTACAGTGGCATAACCGAGCAGATCATGACGAGCCATGACACTATCTCGTTTCATCAGGCGCAGCTGCTGTTTCTTCGCCTAGTGAGCGCAGAGACCTTCCTGGTGGGCCACTCCCTTGACAGCGATCTGAAGAGTCTGCAAGTGGTGCATCGCAACTGCCTGGACACCGCTATTCTGTACCCGCATCCCAAAGGTTTCCCCATAAGATATAAGCTGCGCCAGCTTGCTCAGGACCATCTGAAGATGAGCATCCAAAACCATGACCAGCACAACAGGGATTCGCGCCAGAAACGGCATTGCAAGAATCAAGACGGCAAGTCTGGCAGTATTCTGGGCGCCTACATGCGGGACGTGCACATTTATCTCGGCGAAAGAAAGTCAAGAGGAGAAAAAAGAGAAAATGAGGAGAATAGAGCGACAGGTGGAGCAGATGAGATGGCCCCGAGGAAAATGGCAGATGGACACGACAGCGTGGAGGACGCTGTTGCTGCGCTGCGATTAGTGCAGCTGAAAGCGAAAGAAGGTTTCGCGTATGGACTGCCAAAGAAGAGCGACGGTGGCATCCATGCTGTACCACTGCTAGCTGGGGCCAGGACAGGCATGACTATTATGCCCTCCATTGAGACTACTGAGACAGATACTGCTGAAAACACGACTGACATTGCGAACACTACTGAACATGCAGAGGGATCGGGCAAACACCCCCCCCCTGCTCCCTCAGATCGGGACAGCGTGGTGGATTTGTCCAACTGCATAGCCATCTGGGAGCATACAGAAGGGCTGATCGGACCCAAGAGGGGCGGCGGAAATGGCGGAAACGGCAACAATGCCAGATCCGCGGCTATCCTTTTCACGCCCACACAGCAGTGCTTGGTGGGAGAGATGAAAGTGCGTGTATGCGATCAGCAGTCGGGGCATTTGCCAGAAGAAGAAGAAGAAGATGATGATGATGAAGACGAGGGAAAAGGAAGAGAAAGAGGAGAAGGGAAGGAGGACGGAACCAGCAGTATGTTCTCCGCACAGGAATTAGCAACAGCAACAGCCATAGAGTTTCTTCAAGCCTCCTCACCTATTAACAGTCCAGCACGTGCTGGATCAGATGATACCAGCCCCGTTGGTGGCACCTCAGGGGTCCCTCCGATCAGGTTCTGTTTCGCTCAGATCGACTTTAAGAAAGACCAGAAACCTCACCGTATCGATGACAAGACAGAGGAAGGGCCTGCTCCTGTCCTGCTCCCTACGCAGACAGTGACTCTACTCCCCAATGACCCTAGAGTTTTCCCAACTTTCCCTTCTCTGGATTTAGTCTTTGGTACATCTAACCCTGCTCCTCCTGCTCCTCCTGCTACTTCCGCTGCTGATACTACTACTGCCAGTGTTTTGGGTGATAAGCTGGATACTGCTGTTACTGCAGATGAAATTGACAGTGCTTGCAACCCGGGAAGACCTAGTAATGCAGCAGCGAAGAAGAAGAAATTCGGCCCTCTTGTTCCCAGCAGCCAACAGCGCATGGCAGCCATCAAGACCGCCATAAAAACGGTCCGGGCAGCTATGCGACAAGGAAGCCAAGGACGTGCGGGAGGGCTTCTCTTGGTCACGGCGCAGCCACCGCTCACAGCGGCCAAAGAGCTCAAGAGACAGAAGCACATGGCGCAGTACGGCAGCATGACAACACTGCCCTGGAACATTGGCAGGGAGGGTGTCCTCAAGAAGGAGGTGGCCAAGGCGAACCACGCATGTGTCGCGTTCTCCACTTTCTTGTGAATAGAAGATGAGCTAGTTTTTTTGTATAAATGTTAAGCAGGGTTTGCGAAAAATATCTCGAAGATAGTCCGAAACTCGACACTCTAACATACGATAGGGGATCGTGTAAATTCTCCAAATCTTTGCGTTTATAGCTTCATGTCACCATAAAATGGACATAGCTGGCCTAACCAAGCGTATACCAAGGTGGGTATATCTCCGTTTTCATAAATTCTGTCATCGCAATGTTTGAGCGTGTGCTTGCGTCTCTTTAGGCTCCATCGCGTCAACTTTCCGACGAGTGTTGATATATACGTACGAATTCTCCTCACTCTTCCATTTCACTGCCTCTATTGTCATACTCTCTTAGTCAAGATGCGGGGGACAAATCAGTGTCTCGGATTGCTTCGAAAGACGATGAAGACACTGTCGTCGCTATTCCTGAAAAAAATATCTCTGCTGAAGCTCCTTACAGAGAGGACCCATCTATCCTGTCTGGAATCAGCGATTTTTTTCACAAATACTTTATGATCGCCCAAAAGCTGGAGGACGGCACTACTACTAAGAACCAATTCGATGGGAGTACCCCATTTTACGTACGCCATCGTCGGCTCGTCGGATTCATGATTCCTATGGCTATCGTCTGGATATGCTACTTTGCGTACATGGGCACAACTGATAAATGGGATATCTTCACTGGCACCACTGGATCCATGAATTCACCCCGCTGGTACATCACTCTCACCATGTGTTTCGGGGCTACGGTAGCAGGCGCCACGTCGGAAGGAGGAGCCGCCATCGCTTTCCCAGTGCTTACGCTGACCATGGGTGTCCCACCCCCACAAGCTCGCGATTTCTCATTTCTGATCCAGTCAGTGGGCATGACGGCGGCCGCATTTTCCATCTGGTTCATGAGCGTCAAGGTGGAGTGGAAGTCCATCATATACTGCACAATCGGAGGTTTCGCCGGCTGTATCTTTGGCCTGGAAGAAGTCGCACCACGGCTGGAGCCTGCCTACTCGAAGATGTACTTCGTGTGCATCTGGTTCTCCTTCGCGATATCACTTTACTGGATGAACTACTTCCGCGGAAACAAGGTGCACGATAACATCACCAACTGGGAGGATGCCGTGGTGATAGAGCAAGAAGTCTTCGGTCAGAAGATCAGCCTCAACTGGAAGGCCACTGTGCTCTTCCTGGGTGGCTTCATGGGAGGCATCTTCAGTGCCATGTCCGGGTCCGGCCTAGATATCTGCTCCTTCGCCCTGCTTACCCTCCTGTTCCGTGTGGACGAACGCGTAGCTACCCCCACCAGTGTGGTACGTGTGTTTGTATATTAGTGGCATTTAAGGACTGTGCATTGCTCTATGCGTCCTTGATCATTATGAACACCCAATACATCCATCATACTTATATTAGCCCCCAATAATCACGATAATAGATTCTCATGGCAATCAACACCATCATCGCCTTCTTCTACCGTCTGTGGGGACAGGGCAACATCAACCCCGAGGTGTACAACATGTGGCTGGCGGCGGTACCAGTGGTCTGCGTCTTCGCCCCCCTGGGCTCCATTATCTCTTCGCACTTCCATCGGGCTGTGCTTGCAGGTCTCATCTACGTTGTGGACATAGTACAATTTATCGGAGCTATGGTCATCGTCAAGCCGTGGCTATCCAAGGCTGAGGGCGGCAAGACCACTACCCCCGAGAAGCTTTGTTGGTCATCCGCGCTGATCCTTATATGTGGCACCCTCTTCTTCACCATGATTGCATTCAGCGGAGCTTACCTGGAGAAGCAGAACAACCAAGTACGTGTTGAAAATAGTTAACTTTTGAGGGCTTTAGCTCTGTACAATATCATGAAAATATTCTTTTCTCATCATACTAATAATGACCCTCAAAATCTCCAATATTACCAGGCTGCGCAAAGGGACTGGAACATGGCCACCGAAAAGCAGATTGAAGGCGATAATCGGGCGGCAGGGGGTGCCACCGTGACGGGTTACACCGTGGCTGGGACCGAGGACCAGGTGGAGTTGACGAACAAGGTGTGATCTAGAGTTTGTACATAGTGCCTTGAACGATTATATGTGTGGGCGCTGCAAAGAGCACCCTAGGGATATTGACCATAGCATGGCGGAAGATTAGATTTTGGGTTCACTGCGTTTTTGTGTCTAAATATAAATTACCACATTGTTTTACCTTACGTTTTGTGTGATTTTAGTACTTCAAACTATTACAATATAACAAATTGTGATAGAAAATTACCAGTGATACTCTTTTAATTATCGACTGAGTCACTAGTAGATGTTCTGGGCGTCTCCGGGAGGTTCACTGGTTAGAGGACAGGGACCTTTTTTTTTTTTTTAGGAAATTTGTAATCTAACGCTGCACCTCTCGATTTCTTGTTTTTATGTGTACGAATGTATCATTTTTTCGTGCAGGCTGAAGAAGAAAAAATCCAGAAAGGGAAATTGACTACCCCAGTTAGTCGAAATGATATATATAGCGAAATTTATCGAAGATGACGATGGCCAGTATGGCAACTCAGAACAAGATCTTAAGACTGTAGAGACGGAGTATAGCACCTGGATATATGATAATAACGAATTGAATGGCAAAATTCAGAGGAAAATCTGCGATGATGTGCCTGATTTCGTAGCGCCTTGGTGGTACTCTCCATTAATGGCCATGTTGCCTTATCAAATAAAGACAGATGACATTTTTGTAAAGGAGACGTTGTATTACGAAAATGGAGCATGCTTTGCAGTGGATTGGCTCCCGTATAAGCCTAGGGTAGAGGATGTAACTGACACGGAAACCATCAAAGTGTGTCTTTACGCTCCAGGCTTGGGAGGTGATGCAGACAAGACAATGGTCAGGCAGTATTGTGGACGCCTTAAAGATGAAGGGTACTACGCCGCTGTCGTCAACCAGCGGGGCAGACGTGGAGTGGCTTTTAAGCACAAGGGGCTCTGGTTTCCTGGATGCTACGATGATATCGACTATGTGTTGGAGAACTTGATAAATAGTCTTGAAAATGATGTAAAGAGTCTTGAAGATGATATGAAAAGAGTGAAGAAAGGACAAAATAAGCGTAAAGTGAGAATTTTTCTCGCTGGTACCTCTGCAGGCACTGCTGCGATAAAGAATTCTTTATTGAAGAGAAGTTATGGTGAAAGTCTGGGAGAGAATTTAGATGCGAAAATTCTGGGTGGATTCGCTGTTTGCATATCGTATGATTACGCAATGAATAGGGAACAAATGGAATCCACTGTCACTGGAAGAATGCTATCCGGATTATTTGCAAAACTACTGCGCGATATATTCTTCGAGCACCCAGAGTTCCACAAGGAGTATGACGATGAAATCATGGAAAAAATCAGGATAAGCTCACGTCTTTCTGACTTTGACGCCATAGCAAGTGTGAATCTGTACGGCTTCTCCTCTGAAGAAGAGTACATCAAGAGCGTGTCCAATTTCGACCTGTGTGATATGGATTTCCCGTATCTGGTTGTACAGCCTGCAGATGACCCAATCTATAATGGGAATATTCGGGGTGGTATTGACGTTATGTCATTGGTTGAAAATCCTAACATCATTTACCATGAGCCGAAGCAAGGGGGACACAACACTTTCTATGAGGGAACTTTGTTCGGACACTTGTTCAACACGCAGGCGAATGTAACCTCCAACATGTATCCAGCGAGGGTCAGTGGGGCCTTTTTCGAGGCACTGTTGGAAAACGACCGAGCAATGGAATAAATCATCAATTTGGGGCATAGGTAGAACGAAGGGTAAATAGTATATAAAATGATGATGCTTAAGCTAATCGTATAAGCTGCAAAATTTACCATATCTAATGATGATAAAGTAAGTTTAAGGATGAGTGTTTCATTTCTCCCCTCCATGGACCAAAACAATTTGAATCTACATTATCTCACAAAAAAAACGAACTTCTTTTAAGATTCTTGCTTGTGTATCATGTGCACAGAGAGGGGTTTATGAAGCCTGTGGCGTGTGCGTACGTCTATATGATGTCCCTTTGTGTCATAATCGTGTGGAATGTCGTGGTGCTTGAAGCGCTCCTTATGCTGATACCTCTCGTTTAGTTTGCGTCGATTATGCTTTGCATGCACTCCGTGGGCCCTCTTGTCAGTCATATGGTGCAAATAGGAATCTAACTCATTCACGTAGTACAAAGGGTCTGTGATAGCATAGAATGGGTGCACCTTGCGCAGATAACAACCTTCTCTGCTCTTGTGGTCCAGCGGGAAGAACGTTCTATGCACCTCATGCGCGAGGGAGCTGAAGGCAACGTCACGCTTTGGCCCCTGCTCGCTGTTCTTGCAGTGGTCATCCACAACATGCTGGTACTCCTTGATATACTTTTCCTTTTCCATCTCGTGCTCTTTCACCTTGACCGCCGTGGTCTCAAGGTGGTGCTTGGCTGAGTCCTGGGAAAACTTGTCCTGTGCGTGCCCCATAGCGCGCACATCTATTATATGCATGCGATCTCTCTCTATATTATCGTCGAAGAACACTTGCATTAGCCGGCAAGGAGCTGCTTTTTTATGTTTCTTGTCTTCTTTTCCACTTTCATTTTCAATCTCTTTCCCTTCCTTATTAGTTGCTAGTGCCTCTTCTTGCTCTTCTTTTTCGAGCTTGATCTCCCATGCTTCTTTCACATCACCAAGAACCTTCTTCCCTTTCAATATCGATTCAAACGGATTCATATCTTTCTTCGAGTGATGAGTACCCGCTCTTGGCAGAGGATCGAATCCAGGGCCTGCATTGAGGCCAGATATCTTCGGGATTAGCGAATATTGCATTTCACTTTCCCTCTCTTTCCCTTCCCCATCCTCTTCTTCATCCTGTTCCCTTATTTCTTGCTCATCACCCATTTCTTCCTTTTCATATTCCTCTTCTCCCCCGTGCTCCAGCAAGATCTTATTCAGCTGCTTCTCGTGCTCGTGTTTTCTGTGCAGCTGCACCTGGTACTCTCCCAGCAGCAACACCTTTCCGCTGTTGTCCGTCTCTCCCTGGGCGGCCCACCACAAGTAGTCATCTTGCAAGGCGGCACTTCCTGTACCTAGAAAATTAGGATAACCACTGTTGCTATCAACACAGTC
>JACLAB010011443.1_pt1 | contig 12852 bp, 8 predicted proteins | sample 8027921 | NCBI WGS metagenome assembly JACLAB01 (sample SAMN15725117, study PRJNA655200) | protist metagenome | isolation source: fluorescence activated cell sorting (FACS) single amplified genomes of... | place: USA: West Boothbay Harbor, Gulf of Maine | collected 2000-07-19
GGAATGTTTAATTTTTGACACTCTAATACTGCATTTCGTTCGTGAGGTTGACCAACAATAACTACTAAATCTGGTAAACCTTTTAATGAACGAAGTCCACCAAAAAACTTTTCAAGACGTTCACGTTCTTTTGATAATGTAAGAATATCTTTTTTCGTAAACCCTTTAGTTGGTACAGCTTCAGCTAAACGTACATCTAAACGTGCTAACTGTTCAAGACACATTGACATTGTTGACCAGTTTGTTAAAAGACCACCTACCCAACGTGTATTTACGTAGTGCGAACCTGATTTTTTCGCTACTTCTTCGATTAACGGTGCAATTTGTGGACGTGTTCCAACAAAAATTACATTTTTTGCTGATTTAAAAGCAGCACGAGCTTTTTCAAGCTCACCGATTGTTTGTACTACATCTAAAATATGAATTCCATTTTTCTCTTCATAGATGTAAGGTGCCATTTTTGGGTTCCAACGGCGAGATTGGTGTCCAAAGTGTACACCAGCTTCAAGCATTGACTTTAACATAATAAATTTAATTTAACGTTTTCAAATTGTATAAACATTCACACTTTCTATGGGGAAGTATAGCACAGATTATTTTTAATATAAACCAGTTCCTGCAGGAATTAAGCGGCCTAAAATAACGTTTTCCTTTAAACCAGTTAACCAATCAATTTGACCTTCAAGGGCAGCTTTAGCAAGTACACGTTTTGTTTCTTGGAAACTTGCAGCCGAAATAAAACTTTCGGCCATTAATGCGGCACGAGTAATTCCTAATAAAATTGGTCGATACTTAACGCCAGCAAAAGAACCTGCATGTTCTAATTGTTCAATTCGGCGAATATCAATAATATCACCAGGCAATAAACCTGTTTTTCCAGGATCAATAACTACTACATGTGTAGTCATTTGACGCACAATAATTTCGACGTGTTTATCACCAATGTAAACACCTTGTGATTGGTACACGTCTTGAACTTCTTGAACCAAAAATTGTCGAATTTTCTGAAAACTTAACTCACAGCCTTCACGTAAACCATACATTTTACCATATTGGTAAAATAACGTTGAAAGTTTAGCATGCATACTTGTAAAAAGTTTATGTTGTGGTTCACGAGCTTCAAGTAATTCATCAACTTTTGGTAAACCTTGAACAATATCACCACCTTTGGATTCTGCTGAAATTAAAGTTCCAATAACCGTATCCTTTTGGACTAATCGACCATGACTAACTTGTAATTCCGACCCGGGAACTAATAAATAAGGTTGAACTGAACGAACAACAGTATTTTCCGAATTAAGAAAATTAACTTGACCTGATAAGGGAATGGTTTCAGTAAGAGTTAATTGATCTTCAATTCGAGCATAATCACCTAATTTAACAGTTAATTCCACCGGGTTTACTTTAAAAGCAGTTTGATGCTCATCATTAAGAAGACAATTAACAGCGCGGATTTCCCCGGACATTGCCATTAGTGCTTTATTTTCCATTTTGTTAACTTCAAAGCTTAAATCAGTTGTTGTTTGTTTAATTCCAAACGGCATTACAATCCCTTTTGCAACCGTAGGTTTGAACGTTTGAATGTTTGAAGTTGTTGGTAATGGCAGAAAATTACCGAAAGTTTTAATATTACCAGCAAAAGAATATAAATTTTCAATAGAAAGCTTATTAGCAGTAACAACATTTTGTAATGCAAAGTTATTTGCAAATACAGTCATTAAAGGATTCATTGGCATTGGAACATTCAACTTCTTGACTGAAGCTTGGAATGTTGGGGTAGCAGCAGACAGGCGTGAATATTTTGTTAAACGAGATAGCTTTAATTTCGAGTAAACAGAAAACTTACTAACAGTTTTATTGCGGTATCCTTTTGTTGAAGTCATTTGCATCTCAATAAATTTTTGAGATGCAAATTGTAACGCTTTGAATTTAAAAGAAATCGAAAGATTTACAGGTGTAAACGAATATGCTTTTTTACCAATAACAGTACTAACTGAATTATTCAGCTCAAGATAATAATTACGAATAAACGTTAACGTATCAGAAGCTAAATCTGTTTTATCAATTAATTGAAAGTTCATTAAAAAATAACGATCCATATCAGAAAGATCGTTATTAGTTCGATTAGTAAGCGACATTAACGAATCAACCAAGCTTTTCGGTTGGACTTTACCCGGAGTATTTAAACGTTTCCAGTTAATCGGGTGGTTAATTAAATTCAGTTTATCGCCAGGAATTAATTCCTGAGAATTACAAATGAAACCCCCTAAAAGCCACATTTCAGTATAATTAGACACTTGAGAAATACCAAAGCTAGTACTTAATGAACGATGACGTTGTGGTAAAAAAACTTGACCCGACTGACTGGCAGTAAACTCTTTACGTAAATTTTCAGCTTCTTGATCAAATTGCATCATTTTACGCTTAACTTCAATACGTGAAAGTTCAGCTAAACTTTGATGTGCTTCAATTACTTGTCCTGGCGCAACATAAAGCAAACTAAGTGCAGGAAAGTTTAAAATTGAAGTTTGATTCAAATTTTTTACTTTAATGTGAATTGGTTCAAAACTTAAAAATGCAATTTCACCATATTTAGAAAGAACTTTACGGCCACGCATATTTACTGAATAAAAAACTGTCCCAGCATGAGGTGAATATACTTTTTCAGTAACTTCTCCAGCAAACACCCCACCAGTGTGGAATGTACGCATTGTTAATTGAGTTCCTGGTTCACCAATAGATTGTGCAGCTAACACTCCAACAGCTTCACCAAGTTGAACCAATTTTTGTTGGGCTAAATTCCACCCATAACATAATTGACAAACAGCATGAAATTTACAAGTTAATGGGGAACGAATCGTTAATGTTGGTTGTTTAACTAATTTAAGGGCTAAAGCTGGGGAAATATCTTGATTTTTATATCCAATAATTCGACCAGTTTCAACATCAATAACATTATCAAAAAGTACTCGCCCAATTAACTGGGAATCCATTTGTTTAGCATTCGGAATAATCTGTAAACCTTGAGTGGTATGACAATCAACTTGTTGGATAATAACACTTTGGGCAACATCCACTAAACGGCGGGTTAAATAGCCAGAACTTGCAGTACGTAACGCAGTATCTACAAGTCCTTTTCGTGCTCCATAACAAGAAATCATATATTCTGTTACAGTTAACCCTTCACGAAAATTTCGACGAATTGGAAAATCTAATACTTGACCTTGTGGATCAGCCATTAAACCACGCATTCCAACTAATTGACGTACTTGGGAAATATTTCCTCGGGCACCAGAAAATGCCATCATATACACTGGGTTAAAAATATCCGTAGCACGGAAATATTTAATCACTTCAGTTTTTAATGTATCATTTGTGGTATTCCAAATATCTAAAGCTTTTTCAAGACGTTGTACTGACGTAATTTGACCACGTTGTAAACGTAAATCATTTTCATAAATATCTTGATCAGCATTTTTTAAAAAAGTTGATTTAATTGGTGGGATTCGTAAGTCATCAATTCCTAATGAAAGTCCAGCATGTGTAGCATAATGAAATCCCATTGTTTTTAATTGATCAATTAAACGGGTCGTCTTTTCGGTTCCATAGTTTAACAATACCCATTTAATCAGACGTTTCATCTCACCTTTGTCGACAGTTCTGTTACAAAAAAAGGTTTTCATAAAGTAAATTATTAAAAATAACACGGCCCGGCGTTGTACGAATATAAAAATTATATCCACTTAATGAGGCTTGTGTTGAATAACGAGTATTTGAGCCTGAACTCATTTTTTGATTAACTAACTGTTTAGAATTTGTTAACTCTACTTGATCGTTTGAGAGAAAATTTAAACCTGATTCCATTACAAAGGTGTCATAAATTGTACTAATATGACCACTTGGTTTTACAGTAATTTGTACTGGTTTTGGATTATTCGTTTGAATATATGAAGACCAACGAAGCCAAATCATTTCATGTAAATCAAGAGCTCCTGTACCATACGCATGTAATACACTCTGAAAATTTGTAAAAATTCCATTTGATTGTGCAATACGCATTAACGTAATAGGATTGCTTCCAGGTTCGATCACTTCTACTTTTTGAACCTTACTTACTGAAGGTTTTAAAGTAGTTAAATAGTAAAATCCAAGAATCATATCTTGACTTGGAAGAATACTTGGCTCACCAGTGGCTGGTGATAACCAGTTATGAGTTGCAAGCATTAATAAACGAGCTTCAGCTTGAGCTTCTAAACCCAATGGAACGTGAACTGCCATTTGGTCCCCATCAAAGTCAGCATTGAATGCCGGACATACTAAAGGGTGTAATTGAATTGCACGGCCTGACAGTAAAATGGGTTCAAAAGCTTGAATACCTAAACGGTGAAGAGTTGGAGCCCGATTTAATAAAACAGGATGGCCTGTAACTACAGTATCTAAAATGTCCCAAACCATCTGCGGACGACGTTGTAATAAATTTTTCGCTGCACGAATATTTTTTACACCAGATTCTTCTAATAAAGCACGAATAACAAATGGTTGAAATAATTCTAACGCCATTTCACGTGGTAAACCACATTGATGTAAACGTAATTTTGGGCCTACAACAATTACAGAACGACCGGAATAATCAACACGTTTTCCTAATAAGTTTTGACGGAAACGTCCATGTTTACCTTCAATAATTGACGTTAATGATTTAAATGCTTTACGGTTTGGTCGTTGCGCAGGTTTTTCTAATCGACCGTTGTCAATAATAGAATCCGCAGCCTCCTGTAATAAGCATAAATCATGACGAATCAATAAATCTGGTAAAAATTCTTCATCAAAAAGAGTTAAAAATTTTTCAAAACGAATTTTACGATAAATTAAACGACGATATAAATCATTTAAATCTGAGGTTGCAAAGCGTCCGCTTGACATTTGAATCATTGGACGTAAATCTGGTGGCAATACCGGGAAAATCGATAAAACCATCCATTCAGGACGTAATCCTTTACGTGCTAATGATCGTACATATTCTAAACGGCGAGCATACTTTTTAACTTTAGTTGAAATACCATAATTTTTTTGATCATTTCGACTAAGTAATTTTGATTTTTTACGTCGCTTGTGCTGTTTACGTAATCGTTTTGTAGCAAATTTTTGTTTTTCAATTTCATTGTGTAACTTACGAGATAACATTTTTTGTAAAAATGCTAAATCAAGTTGACTTAACAATACTTGTAAGGCTTCTGCCCCACAATTTTCAATTGTTTTTGGCTCCGGGGGCATTGTAGAACCGCTCATATTCCAAGGAGCAGGTTTATCAAAATTAAAATCGGTAGTACCAGCAAAATACGGATGCATCGGTTCCCAATGATTTACATACCATTGCACTCCCCCATGTAAACAATAATTCTGCGTACCTGGCGTAGCGGATGTATAAGTTTGAAAATGAATAATTTCATCAATGTCTTGACTACGCATATTTAAAAGCGTAGCTAATACATTGGGACTATTTCGGAAGTACCACATGTGTGCAACCGGTTTTTTTAATGAAATACACCCCATGCGGTAACGACGCACTTTTGCATTTGTTGGTTCCACACCACACGACGGACAAACTTCAATTAATGATTGTGCAGTTTGAAACTCATCATTTTTTTGGACTGTAAGTCGATTAAAATTCAAAGGAGCGATTAATTTACGACGTTTAGTTTTACCACATGAACATTCGCCATTTGCAGTAGAACCAAAAATACGTTCACAAAATAAACCACCACGTTCAGGCTTGAAGGTTCTGTAATTAATTGTGTCCGCTTTACTAATTTCTCCAACTACTTCACCAGTCGGCAAAACACGTTGTGACCAACGTTTAATTTCACTCGGTGAAGCAAGTTGAAGTTGAACATATTCAATACTCATAAATCTGTAATATAAGATAATTAAAAATTAATACGAGCAATACTCATAAATCTGTAATATAAGATAATTAAAAATTAATACGAGCAATACTCATATCAAGGCATAATCCACGTAATTCAGAGACAAGTACTTTAAAAGACTCTGGAATGCCCGGTTTTGGTAATAATGTTCCTCGAATCATCGACATAAACGCACGGTTTCGACCAATCATATCGTCTGATTTAATTGTTAACAATTCTTGAAGCACATACGCCGCACCAAACCCTTCAAGTGCCCAAACTTCCATTTCACCTAAACGTTGACCACCTTTTTTTGAACGTCCCCCTAATGGTTGTTGAGTAACTAAAGAGTATGGACCCGTTGAACGTGCGTGAATTTTGTCATCAACTAAGTGAACAAGCTTTAAAATATAAGGGTAACCTACTGTTACTGGTTGATCAAAACTTAAACCAGTGCGACCGTCAAAAATTAAACTTTTTCCCGGAGAATTTGGTTTAAATAACCATTTTTGTTGAGTAAGTAAACGTGATTCGTATAAATGGTGGTAAACAAAACCACGAGAGACTTCTGATCCGTGCATTTCATCAAATGGTAACACTTTAAAATTTTGTTTTAATGTATTAGCGGCTAAACCAAGTAAACATTCAAAAATTTGACCTACATTCATACGTGACGGTACACCTAATGGATTTAAAACCATATCCAGTGGTTTTCCATTTTGTAAATATGGCATATCCGCACGAGGTAAAATATTTGAAATAATACCTTTGTTTCCATGACGACCGGCAACTTTATCCCCAATTTGTAAACGACGCTTTTGTACTAAATAAACATATACAGAACCAGTAGATTCCATAGTGTCTTCTTCATCATTGAACGTCTGACTTTGAAATTCACAACGAATATCAAGAATTCGACCAGTTACACCACTTGACATACAATATGACGTAGTTTTTGTGTTGCGTGCTACACCACCAAAAATTGCACGTAATAAACGACCTTCCGGTGTGTTTTCTGATTCAGGTTGAGGTGAAATCTTACCAACTAAAACATCCCCCGGTTCAACCCAAGTTCCAACTTTTACGATTCCGTAATCATCTAAATAATTATTACGTTCAACTTGTTTAGTAAAGTATTCTTGGCCTTCACGCGAACGTGAAGTAGAAATTTCATAGCGTGAAATGTGAATTGAAGTAAAAACATCATTAAATACTAATCGTTCACTTACAAGTACAGCATCTTCAAAGTTATATCCTTCCCATGGCATATATCCAACTAAAATATTACGACCAAGTGCTAATTCACCTTGTGAAGTTGCCGAGTTATCAGCTAAACAATCACCAGCTTCAACCCATGTATTAGCTTTTACAAGTGGTCGATGATTTAAAGAAGTATCTTGGTTTGAACGTTGATAAGTTGTTAACCAAATCGTATGGTGGGTGAAACTGTCATTTACTGCAATTAGATCAGCAGTAAGGGCTTTTAAATCAAGTAAATTCGTATCTTTTACTTTCGGCGTAAAATAATCAATACGTTGTGCATCAACATATGAAATATAACTATTGTGTTTTGCTACAATTGTGGAACCAATATCACGAGTAACACGTGCTTCTAAACCGGTACCAACATATGGGCGTTCAGATGTTAAAAGGGAAACCGCTTGACGTTGCATGTTGGAACCCATTAATGCACGGTTAGCATCATCGTGCTCTAAAAACGGAATTAAAGCTGTTGCCACTGACATAAATTGAATAGGACAAAGTCCTAAAAAATTAATATCTTGGGCTTTATTTTTAGTAAATTGACTCTGATTACGTGTAGGAATACGGAATTGCTTTAAATCTACGTCACTTTGTGCCACAACAGTGTCTTCTTCATAAAATGCATTTAATAAAAAGAATCCATTTCGGTCGGGACGGTTTGTGGCTTTAACTAATTTATAATATGGACTTTCAAGAAATCCATTTTTATTAATTTGAGTAAAAGTAGCAATAGAACCTACTAAACCAGCATTCTTCCCTTCTGGTGTTTCAATTGGACAAATACGTCCATAATAACTAGGGTGAATACCACGAACAATTAAACCAGCGCGATCCCGATGCAATCCACCTGGTCCTAACGAACTTAAACGACGTTTATGCGTAATTTCAGCAAGTGGATTCGTTTGATCCATAAATTGTGACAATTGATTTGAACCAAAAAACTCTTGAAATACGGAAGATAATACTTGAGTACGAATTAAGGAGTTTAAAGAAAGTAATGCACCTGGTGTTTGGCGCAAAATATTTTCATCACTAATACGATTAAAAATAACTCGTTCTAAACGATTTAATCCTAAGCGGAATTGGGTTTGAATTAATTCACCTGCTAAGCGCGCACGACGATTCTTTAAATGATCAATATCATCTAAAAATTGAGTGTCCCCGTTTTCACAACGTAATAAATAGTCTAATGCTGCTAAAGTATCTTGTGGTGTTAAGGTTAAATGCTTCGATTTATTAAGCATTCGAAATTTCTGATTTACACGTTGACGACCAACAGAACTTAAACTATAACGACGTGGATTAAAGAATTGGTTAAACAAAAATTTACGGCCACGCTGTAAATTTGCAGGTCGATTAGGAAATAAACGTGACATTAATAAAAGTAACGCTTCATCTGTGGTTGGCGTTGAACCAACTTCATTAATGGTTGGAATTAATAAATCTGGATGTTGGATTGAATTTAAAATTGTTTCTAATGAAAAACCTAATGCTTGAAGAAATAACGTTACAGGAACTTTTCGTAAATTATCAATATGAGCAAAAACAATTCCTTTTTTATTTGTTTCAAAACGTAACCATGACCCATAAGAAGACAAAAAACTTACTAAATGAGTACGATTTCCTTGTTTATCAAATTGTGGTTTTAAATAAACTCCAGGACAACGAACAATTTGGTGAACAATTACACGTGGAGAACCGTTTAAAATGAAAGTCCCGTGTTCAGTCATTAAAGGTAAATCACAAAATGCTACTGGAAATGTAGCATTTAAATTTAATTGTTTTGAATATACATGGACCGGAACAATTAATGAACTATTATAAGTAGCTAAATTTTGTACCGCTTCGTGCGGACTATATCGTGGCTTTTTAAAGTAAAAGTCTTTTGAATGAAAAGAAACAGAGATATAACGATCCGTTGGTCGCTTTACTGCACTTCCTAAACTTTGACCAACAATTGGCGAAAAGAAATCGAGTTCTTCACGAATTCCCGTTTCTAAAAAGTAACGAAAACTATCACGTTGCGAATCTAAAAAATTTGGAAGTGCTGAATTTTGTCTAAAGAGCGTCATAATAAATTATTACCTAGCTACTAAAAAAATAAAGTCTTAAATTTATAAAATAAATTAATATTGAAAAGATCAATAAAATAGGCTACCCTACAACTATAACTGATAACTAATCAGTGGCGGTGTAGCCAAGTGGTAAGGCAGAGGACTGCAAATCCTTTATCCCCCAGTTCGAATCTGGGCACCGCCTAAATTAAAATCTAAAAAAGATTCTAAAAATAATACAAAACATTTATTGAATACTCATAATACGAGCCAGTAGTTTTTATTATGGTTTATGAAATGTTTTTATTATTTAATGAGTTGATACTTAAAACTTATATAAAATCTGTTAGTGTGCCTACTTTGTCCGAAATGAAATCTATTAGTGCTGCTTCTTTTCAGGTCTGACACGATTCAAAAAATATTTTTCGACAAGAGTAGGACTACTACATAGTATATTTCTTCTACAAAATAAAGCAAGTAATTCCGTTAAAAATTAACCATTTTATTTTTTTTATTAATAAAATGGTTAATTTTCATTTATTTCAGACGAAATAAATTATTTAAGGATTGTAGATACTACCCCAGCCCCAACAGTACGACCACCTTCACGAATTGCGAAACGCATTCCGTTTTCAATTGCAATTGGTTGAATAAGCTCTACTACCATCTTTACGCGGTCACCAGGCATTACCATTGTTGCCTCATCACCATCATCAGAGATAAAAGATTCAATCTTACCTGTTACGTCAGTTGTACGTACATAGAATTGTGGACGGTATCCAGGGAAGAATGGAGTGTGACGTCCACCTTCTTCTTTCTTAAGCACATAAACTTGAGCTTCAAATTTTGTGTGTGGTGTAATAGTACCTGGCTTAGCGAGTACCATTCCACGCTCAATATCATCTTTTTGGATACCACGGAGAAGTACCCCTACGTTATCTCCAGCTACTGACTCATCAAGAGTCTTTTGGAACATTTCTAAACCAGTTACAGTTGCTACACGAGTGTCAACGTAACCAATAATTTCAATGTTGTCTCCAACTTTAACTGTTCCACGCTCTACACGTCCAGTTGCTACTGTTCCACGACCTGTAATTGAGAATACGTCCTCAACTGCCATAAGGAAAGTTTTATCTGTTTCACGTGCAGGTGTTGGAATGTATGAATCTACAGCATCCATTAATGCGAAAATCTTGTCTACCCACTTGTCTTCCCCATCTTTTACTTGAGGGTTTGAAGTAAGAGCTTCTAAAGCTAAAAGAGCAGAACCAGCAACTACTGGAATTTCATCACCAGGGAAATCATAGTTTGAGAGTGTATCACGGATTTCCATGTCTACGAGCTCAAGTAACTCCTCGTCATCAACTTGGTCTTCTTTGTTTAAGAAAACAACAACGTTTGGTACACCTACTTGCTTAGCAAGAAGAATGTGCTCTTTTGTTTGTGGCATTGGTCCGTCAGCACCAGATACTACAAGAATCGCACCATCCATTTGTGCAGCACCAGTAATCATATTTTTTACATAGTCCGCGTGACCTGGACAATCTACGTGTGCATAGTGACGAGTTGCTGTTTCGTACTCAACGTGTGCAGTGTTAATAGTAATTCCACGTGCCTTCTCTTCGGGAGAAGAGTCAATCTCGTCATACTTTTTACCAGCAGATCCACCACGAGCTGCCATTGCCATAGTAATAGCTGCTGTAAGTGTTGTTTTTCCGTGGTCAACGTGTCCAATTGTTCCAATGTTTACGTGCGGTTTCGTACGCTCAAACTTTTCGCGTGCCATAATTTTTTAAATGTAAAAAAATTTTGATTTTGGCTTTATAAAATAAAATGTAATAGTCGTATCAGGACTATTACATTAAGTAGAAATTAGAAACGGAAATGTGCAAATGCTTTATTTGCTTCCGCCATACGGTGCGTTTCTTCACGGCGACGAATTGCTGCACCAGTGTTGTTTGATGCATCAATAATTTCTGCCGCAAGTTTTGAAACCATATTACGACCAGAACGGCCACGGGCTGCAATTAATAACCAACGAAGGGCTAACGCAGTTCCACGGTCAGCTTTTACTTCAAGTGGAACTTGGAGTGTTGCTCCACCAATACGGCGAGATTTAACTTCAACTTTCGGAGTAATATTTAATACTGCTTGACGTAACACTTCAAGAGGATCTTGTGATGTTGTCTCCGCAATATTTTTCATAGCCGCATAGAAAATGTTGTAAGCAATACTTTTCTTCCCCTTTTTTAAAAGGTGACTTACTAATAAACTTACAAGGCGACTTTGGTAAACTGGGTCCGGAGCAACCGGACGTTTTTTTGCTACAGTTCGGCGTGACATAACTAAAAAATGGTAAATAAAATTAAATAAACCTTAATTAAAAGGAAGTTTTACTTCTTTGGACGTTTTACACCGTACTTAGAACGGCTTTGTAAACGATCCTTAACCCCAGCTGTATCAAGAGAACCACGCACAATGTGATAACGAACACCTGGAAGGTCTTTTACACGACCTCCACGTACTAAAACAACGGAGTGTTCTTGTAAATTGTGTCCAATCCCTGGAATGTAAGCAGTTACTTCAATTCCAGTTGTTAAACGCACACGCGCTACTTTACGTAATGCTGAGTTAGGTTTTTTAGGTGTAGTAGTATACACACGAGTACAAATCCCACGACGTTGTGGGCATGATTTTAATGCAGGAGACTTTGTTTTTGTCTCACATTTAATTCGTTGAGAACGAATAAGTTGTTGAATCGTAGGCATAATTTAAGAAATTATTCTTTATAGAGGAATTGTAAGAACCCAAGAATACGAGCTTGTTTAATAGCTTTTGCAAGTTGACGCTGTTCCTTCGCTGTAACACCAGTTAAACGGCGTGGAAGAATCTTACCCTGTTCCGTAATAAAACGACGTAAAAGATCAACGTTCTTGTAACTAATAATCTCTCCCGCATGAATTGGTGACGTACGCTGACGTGTAAAGTTCATAGGTAAAAATATAAAATAATTTAAAGTCAAAAAAATATAAATTTTTAGCTTTGTTCAAATTAAACATTTGAAGAACACTAAAAATTTAAAGTCTAGTAAGATTTTTTTGTATAAATTGAACCATAAATCCGATATAATTGCAGATATTTTGCTAAAAGTATTACCCACTACTCGTAATGAAAAAGAAGCTTTTATCTATTACCGAGATGGTATGTCAGCACAAGCCGAAGGTGAATATGCTGAAGCATTACAAAACTATGCTCAGGCAATGCGTTTAGAAGTGGATCCTTATGACCGTAGTTTTATTTTTTATAATATTGGTCTTATTCACACTAGTAACGGGGAACATACAAAAGCGCTTGAGTACTATTACCAAGCATTAGACCGAAACCCTTCATTACCACAAGCATTAAATAATATTGCTGTAATTTACCATTATCGTGGTGAACAAGCTTTAGCTGCTGGAAATATCCCTGATTCAGAAACATTGTTTGAAAAAGCAGCTGAATATTGGAAAGAAGCAATTCGTCTTGCACCTTTAAATTATAGTGAAGCGCAAAACTGGCTCCAAACTACAGGTCGTTAGTTTTTTAACGACTATTTTTTTAATGATTAAATTAATGAGTTTATTGATGCC
>JACLAB010009698.1_pt1 | contig 12847 bp, 10 predicted proteins | sample 8027921 | NCBI WGS metagenome assembly JACLAB01 (sample SAMN15725117, study PRJNA655200) | protist metagenome | isolation source: fluorescence activated cell sorting (FACS) single amplified genomes of... | place: USA: West Boothbay Harbor, Gulf of Maine | collected 2000-07-19
GAGTAAACATATCTCTCCGTTGCTTTCTGTGTTGCGTAAAGAGAAAAGTGTGGATTTCCCCAAAAGCAGAAAAACTTCTTTTCGTGCGCGCACACACAAAACAGGCGAGAGGAATACTCGTCGTCATGAAAGAAGAAGAAGAAGAAGACAAAGAAGAAGAAGAAGAAGAAGAGAAAGAACAACAACGACGAAAAAAAAAAGAGATTTCTTTGTTGCTCTCCAAGTGTCGCTCTTTGTTAGAGCACGCGAGAAGGACGGTCGCGGAAGCGCGGATTGGATTTTTTACTCACCACCCCGGAAACAATTTTGTTGGGAACGAGAACGAGAACGAGAACGAGAACGAGAACGTAAACGAGAAGAAGAAGAAGAGAGATGCAATGATGACGGAGAGTTTAGAGCGAACGCTCGAGGAGTGCTCGGCGACGGTCGCAGAAATCGAGAGGAGAGTTTTAGTATTCGCAAACAACAACAACAAGAACAACAACAACAAGAACAACAACAACAAGAACGAGACCAAAATCGTCCTCGTGTTTAAAACAGAAACGAGAACGATACGAAGAGAGTTGGAGGAGGTGAGGAAACACTTGACGAGTTTCAAATGCGACGACGACGAGAAAAGAAGAATACCACCACCGTTAATCCCGGAACCGCAAAAAGACGCGTCGAGAAAAGAGCGAGAGGACATCGTCAGAGAGGCGTTGCGCGAAGAAACAGACCAGTTTGTGTATTGGAAGAAGTCGGCGAAGATGTATTTAGAAAAGGCGAAGAAGAAGATGAACTCGGTGGCGACGAAGACCAAGACGGCGGTGAAGAAATTCGCCGCGACGACTGCTGCTACTACCACGACGACTACGACTAAAAATGAAGAAAGATATAGCGACGCGCAGAGGCAAAGAGAACGGCGAGAAGAGGAGGAGATTCGACGCTTGCGAAGGTACGGGTACGAGAACGCGACGACGAATAATAATACCGGAGAGCAGAGCGTGTTCGAAGGAGATTTAGACGAGAAAAACGAAGAGGAAAAAGAAGACGACGACGGCGCGCGGAGGAAAGCGTTGTTCGCTACGATAACACCAACAGTAACGACGATGACATCATCGCTTCCAAGCAACAACGACAACAATAACAACAGAAATACCGACAACACTCGTTACGACATCAACGCCGCTCGAAACTCCACCCTCGCCGCCAACCGTTCCGCCATCGCTTTAGAAGACAGTTTAAAACAAGCCGAACGCGCTGAACAAGCTGGGAGAGACACTTTAGAAAACCTGCGACGCCAACGAGAAACGTTGCAAAGGACCTCGGCGCAGATGCAAAACGCGAAAGATACCGTGGAAGAGAACAGGAAAATCGTGAAGAAAATGAGCCACTGGAGTCGTTTAGGTTGTTAGAGAGAGATGCAGAGAGAGAGTCGTTTTAGTAGGTAGTAAAAGTAGTTCAGACTTCTTCTTCTATGTATAGTATGGTCGTGTAAAAGCCCCTCGATGATGTACCTATGGTGTATTATTTGTACTGCGCGTGCGTCTTTTGAGAAAGGCACCCTTTTTTCTCTCTCATCGTCATCGTTAAAAAATCGTTACGACGCGACACAAGTTTGACGAAAGCGCTTCTTCGTTAAGAAGAAGAAGAGATGGACATCGTGCACAAAATGCGTCTGCACGCGTCCGTGGACCAATTATGCGTGGACGATATCAACGCTTCAAACATTCACGGCATGTTGCAGTTCGCGAGAGAGGATTGCTTTTCGATTAAGAAAGATTTAATCGACGACTGCGCGGAACACGTGACGAGACGAATCAAACACGATTCTCAAAACGTTCGAGTGAAAGCGTTGAAGCTGGCGTCGATTTTAGCGAGAGAAGGACCGGAGGAGATGAAGTTATGTCTGAGCAAACGCGTGGCAAAGATACTAGGAGATATCGTCGTCGATAACGGGGAGAACTTTGGTAAAAAAACGTTCGAACACGCGAAGGACACCACGGAGTGTCTGTTCGGCAATTTGACGAAAACGAGCGGGAGCGCGATTGGTAGCGAGAGTAGTAACAGAGGGAGTGATTCCGCGAAAATTGTCGGAATATCCGGACAACACTCGCAACAACACTCGCAACAAGCCTCGCTCACCGGTCTCGAAGTCGCGTCCGGTTTACTTCGCACGGCGGGCGGAACGGCGATGAACGTGGCGGAGAAAATCGGAGCGCAAGTGAACGAAATCGCAAAGGAGAAAGAAAAACATCGAACGAAAGTGGACGAAACGTACGAAAAGTCTGAGATGACCGGTGGATCGTTGGCGGATGCCATGCGAGGAAGAAGTGGAACGACCGCGAGCGGACCGTGGGGGAAACCGGAGGAAGAGGAAGAAATAGCAAAAGTAAAACCAGAAATAAAAGCAGAGCAAACAACGATGACACCAACACCGTTGTCTTCAGATCCTCTGGCGGATTTGCTCGGGATGGCGACGAATTTTAGTAATAGCGGTAGTGCGCGCCAAGGAGAACAACAATCCGATTCAGAAGTGAAGCGGCGGCAGAAAGCGTCGGAGTGGGTGCTCAAAGGTACCGGTCCTACGAGAGCTATGGTACAATCACCACCGCCACCATCAGCAATGCCAACGTTAATACCGTTGGATGGATCCGAGGAACAAAAACGAGTCGACTCGTTGTGTGGCGTTGCCGGAGTAAAGCTCGTCCCCGACGAAGCCGAACTCGCGCAACTCTTTGAACACATCGACAGGAAAGGATTAGAAGCATCTTTAATCGTGCGAGCGCTGCTTGATAAAATAGCCTTCGGGTACGACGCTGAGCTCATGGACGCGCAATCTGGATGGAAGTGCGCGAAAAAAGCGCTGGGTTGTGTGTCTAAAGCGTTATCTCGACGAGACTCCGTTTTAGCGCACGCGTTGAAAGAGGATGAAAACGTAAAGTTGACCCTTCGCAAGACGATGGAAATCAAAGGCGTGAAAGATACGGTGAAAAAATCTGCGGGCGAGATTTTGAAGCAATTGGACGAAATGGACGCCTCGTTCTTCGGAACTACTAGTGAGACCACCACGGCTCCTCCTCCTGCTCCTCCTCCTTCTTCTTCCTTTCAGTCGGGAGGATTAGACGCTTCGCTGTTCATGGTCGATGCCGCGAGCGATACGAACGACGCGTTCTTTTCGTCCATGGCAGGTACGACGACAGCGGCAGCGACGACGACGACGGCGAGGACAAACTACGACGCACCAAAAGCTCCAATGACCGGACCAGGTTTACAAGCTTTAGCGGAATTAGACGCGCAGCAGCAGCAGCAGCATAATAAAGATGGGACGAGACAAAAACAAGACGTGACGAAAGCGTTTGCGTCTTTGAAATGGTAAAATTGAATTTTTTATATAATTACAAATAACTCTCTCCCTCTCTCTCGGTGTAGTGTGGTGTATACGATGCCGCGCTTCTTAATCCTCCTATATTCTCTTTCTATTTATTTCTTCCAAAAGCCTACGCCTGGTACCTCCCGACGATTTTATACTTCGACTTGAACTTTCGCTCCCAATCGTTGAGAACTGAGAGCTGTTCGTCATCCAAATCCGACAAATCCGTATTCTCCACGTCCTCGATTTTCAAAGACATCAGCGCTAACGCTCTCGAGGCGTCTCTCCCCGCAAAATTCGCGTACGGTCCTTCCGGTCCGTAGAAATCTTTCGCCGCGGTCACGTCGTAGACGATATCTTTACAGCACAAATATATCCTCTTTTCCTGAGAATGATTAGTCCCTCCCCCGGTATATCTCATCAACTCCTCTCGAGTTACAATCACGTCTGGGACGATGACTAAAGATTCCATCTTATCCTCCAAAGAGTCTCTCGGAGAGATGTGGAGTTGTGATGATTGCCCTTGTCCTCCTCCTCCGTTATTCTCTCCTCCTTCTTGGCTTTGGGCGTTCCCCATTTTGCAAAAGAGAGATGAGATGAGAGAGAGAGAGCAAAGGAGGGGAGCGTTTTTTTTTTGGGTGCGATTATGACGTCTTTTTTGTTCCTTTTTTCTTTTTCTTTTTCTTTTTCTTTTTGTGTTGGTGTTGGTGTTTGTCTTGCGCAGGGCGAAAGGCCAGAACAGCGACGGGTCGCGGTGGCGGCGGCGAAGAAGATGGTCGGAGGAGAGAACTTTATGCGCAACTTAAATGAGTCTTCATACGTTCTGTGCTAAATTTATATTAAACTCTACTATTTACATCTTCTCAGTGAGGAGAAGAAGAGGTAAAAATTAAACCAAAAAGCTGGCGGTGTTCAACTTCTCGGCCAATTGGAGTTGAACCTTGGCGACGTTGGCGACGTACGAAACCATCATGCAATCTCTGCCGCTTTCGCCAAAGACTCGGGCGAACTGGTCGTTTGTCAACTGCGGCGTCGCTCGGAGAACCTCGGCGACTTGCCTACCTACTCTAGAATTTCCAACGACTATTGAAGAACTCTCCCCTCCGTTTTCTTCCGCGCGTATTTTGCACTCGTCCAGTAACTTTTCAATCTTTTCCACGGTTTTCTTCAAACCTTCCACGGCGCTCGAGTTTTCCGCGTTCTTTTCCGTTTTCGTCGCGCTCAACGCGTCAAAGCCGACGCGTTCCGCGAGCTCGAAGTTCGTCACGCACGCGATTTCTTGGAAACACGCGGAAGACATGCCCATGTCCTCGTCCTCGTCGTCCTCGTCCTCGTCTTCGTTTTGATGTTCTTTCTTTTCCTCTTTCCCGCTTTTTACTGCTTCTTTCTTTTCCAACTCTCGCCTTCGCGCGAGCGAACTGACGCCAAAATCTAAACTCCTGCCGACCCAAGCTCTGACCAAATTATCCGTATCCTTAAACTCCACGTCGAAGGTTAAATGCAACGGCGCGGAGATGTTCATGCCCATCTCTTTGGCGTAAAACTCGTGTATTAAACTCGACGCCGGGACGATCCCGTCCCCGGTGGAATACCATCCAATCACAATCTCTTTCGGGTTTACTCTCGCGTGTAACTCAATCATCGCGCGGTGGAATTCCACGTCCAGTAAAACCTGCCCGGTGGATTGTTGCACGTTGTGTGGCACCGCGTACGAATTCGTCACTTCCAATCTGTTTGTTTTCGCGTCGTAGTGGCCTAATAAAGTGCCGATCACTCGTTCCACGTTGTCGTTGCGGCGCACGTACGAGTCGCAGACGTTGAAAATGACGTTCGGATGGACGACCGCTTGGGACACGGAACCGGAAATTGGTAAGAAGAATCCCATTATTATATTACGTTGTTATATGTCTTCTTTATCTTCTTCTTCGTATCAGAGAGTGTAGTATCTGTCCTCGAATACGACGAATAAGAAGAAGAGTTTTGCGCTTACACAAAACCTTTGTTGTTTGAGGAGATAAAATGAAGTTTTTTTGCGTGCAGAGAAGAATCGAGCCCAAAAAAGGAGTGACACAAAAACAAAAGAAGAGAGAATTTTATTAAAGTGGTGGTTTTTGTCTTCTCAAAAAAACCAGACTTCTTCAACAAACGCATAATATAAAAGCTCCTCTTCTTCTTCTTCTCTTCGACGACGACGCGTTTAGAAGGAGCACGAGGAGGAGTAAGTGGTATGCGTAATAAATGCTCTCTGCTGTTGTTGTTATTAAAATTTGGCGGCAGCAACCTATCTCAACGCAACAAGCTCAAATCTGTGTACAATTAAATTCTTCATTAAGCAATTCGAAGAAGTTTAAGTTCTATTATTATTATATGCATAGTGGTGTGTCCGTCGCTTTTTCGTCGTAAAAAGCATCAATGGAGCTCAAAGAAGGAACATAACGACGCGTGCAACTCGCTGCCACTTTCGAGGAGGTTCAACTCTTTTTCGATGCCTGCCTCGGAGAGCGCGAGTTTCAAAGCAATCTTCTTTCGAATTTTCTTCATGAGTTCGTCAACCACGACGCGGATGCGTTTCTTAAACGCGGTAGCGTTGACCGAAGGCATGAGTATTGATGACGGGTGATCCGCTCCTTTTCGAGAACCTTCTTCCTTCTTCTTCGATGAAGAGTTATTCATCTTCTGCGACGAGCGACTTGGTGGAACCGCAAAGTCGGCGCCAGACATACCGGCACCGCCGCCACCGTGCAAACCGTTACCGTTCGAAAGGTGCGCGGCGGACATGTTTAGTAAGTTTGGCGCGAGAAGATTCTGAATCGGTTGATTAAGATCCATACCACCAATGCTAGGGATACTACCTTGGCCACCCGCCAAGAGTAAATGCAATAACGCCGCATTTATGTTCACTTGCGGCTGAGTTTGAAGCGCAACTTGCGATTGGATTCGTTGAAGGAACAAAAGATTTTTCAATTCCTCTTGCGTTTGAGGAAGAAAAGAAGCATGCTGTTGCTTTTGTTGTTGTGCCAATACGTGCTGCTGTCTACTCGCCTCCTTGGCGGCAGCCGCAGCAGCAGCGACATTCTTCTTTTGCAGTTTGACTTGTGCCGCCGTGACGGCGTTGAGAGCGGTACTTTTACTCTTAATCGATGGTTGTTTCTGGTCCCGACTTTGTCGAACGTTCTCTTCTCGCATTCTCTGTAGAGCCTCTTTATACGTCTTGTGCAAAGTTGACTGTTCGACGGATATGTCGGCATCTTCGACAATGTCGTCTCTTTTCCGTTTTTCTTTTTCTGGCTTTTTCTTACTGAGCTCGTTTCGCTTTTCCTCCAACAGACGCGAGTAGTCTTTTCCCGAAGCGACGATATTTTTTTCGTTCTTATTTAGTTCTTGTTGCTGTTTGTCTTGTTGTCCTTTCTGACTCGCTTTGGTCTGTCCGTTATTTCCGCTCGCTCCTTTATTCATGAATGTGTTGATGTGCGCCATTCTTTCGCTCGTCGAAGCGTTCGGTAAAATATTATTCAAAGCATCCGCGGCGAGTTTTTCGATACCGGTAATATCCGGTCTTCCCCGAAGTTTCTCATCCTCTTTATCAACGCCGCCATTCGTAGCCTTGGTATGAGCATCATTCACATCCACGGCGTTATTTAAAGAAGTCTTCTTATTACCATTCGATGTCGTCGTCGTTTTCGCCTTCTTCTGAATATGACGAGCACCATCGGTATCATCTTTTTCCGCCGCTTCTAACAGCACTCGCATCGCTTCCCGTCTATCCTTCTCCTCTTGCGCTCTTCTTTCGTCTTCGAACACGTCTTCGAACACGTCGTTCTTCCTCGGTCGACCTCGTTTCTTTCTCTGACTTCCTTCACGCTCGCTCCCCTCGCTCAATAATTTCGATTTCGTTATCGTAGCGTTGTCGTTGAACTCCCGCGGCGGCGCGTCCGTTTCTACGGCGATGGTATTTCCTTCCTCTTCTTCGCTGCTCCCGGCTCGAAGGTCGTCCTCTCTCGTCGCCGTTTCTTTGTTCGAATATTCTTCTTCTTGCTCTTCTTTTCCTTCTTTTTGTGTGCTCGCGTTCTTCTTGGGTGGTGTCGTATTTTTTTCCTCCTCCTCCTCCTCAAAATTATCTAAATCGTTCTTAAGGAAAATTAATTGGCCAGACACAGACGAACCACCAAAAACACGTCTCGTTTGCGTCGTTGGAGTTTTTGAAGAATCGACGATGGTTCCACTCCTGCGCCGGGGAAAGTTTTTATGAGGCTGTTGAAATTGTTCCCTCCCGTTGTTGTTGTTGTTGTTCTCGTTGTCGCTCGTAACAGCGCTGGTAGTATCGATGATACCTTTTTTAAGACGTGTTTTTGTCGTCGTTGTCCCGGCGATTGCGGTCGCGGTCATCTACTTTATATGTTGTCGTTGTGTCCAATTTTCGCTCTCGATCGGTACAAGAAAGGACTCTATAAACTCAATTTCTGATATTCCACGATTAATGGCTTCTTAAAATTAAACACGCAGAAAGAAGAGTATTCAGAAGTTTTTCAACGCGACGACGCGAGAATGATTTTGGAGAAGAGAAAAGGAAACAGAGCGTTGTTTTTCTTTCTCTCTCTCTCTCTCGAACGCCCAACAACACCAACACCAGTACAAAGTGACGTGGAAAGAGATTTTAATTTGTATTGTGGTGAAAGCACTTTAAAAGAAATATTTTGCAAAAAAGTAACGTCATCCCTCAGTGCCGACTTTCAAGGGGCAAAATGTGACCCTTTTTTTGCGGACGAGTCTCGTATGATGCATATTATAAAAAAATCGAGTTCTGATTTGTGCTGGGCTCACACACAAAAACGACGGCGTGATGGTGGTATGCGCGGTGCGTAGAGTACGCATCACGTATTCTCTCTTTCTCTCTCTCTTTCTCGTCTATTATATTTTGAATAATGGGGTGGTGCTTTTCTAATTCGTCTTCTCCTCTCCTTGCTCTTCTTCTTTGTCTTCTTGTTCTTCTTCTTACTAAAAAAAAGTGTACGTATAATCGCCCAATCGCTCGCGAGATTTATCAACACTCTTTAAATCGTATTCCGTCCACGCGTCATCTCTTCGGCTATTTAAAATATATGACGAAGAATTCACGTCACGTCGTCGTGGTTTCGTCGCCGATGCGCTAATGAACTCGAAGTAGCATCCTCTTGTTCTTACGTACTACATCAAGTTACAGCACTGATTTTGCTTCCTCGCTTGCTTATAAAACATCTGACTCGCTAACGACAAATCGGTGCTCTTATCGACGAGATTATCCAACTTCTCTCCTCTCGCCAACACGCTGTCTATAGTTTTGTGCAAAACAACTTTAGTATCGTCCAACTCTCTTTGAATCTTTAGAATCTTATCTGCCGCCATGGGATCTTGGTACTTCACTATCGCGTCTTCCATAATTTCGTTCCCTTTCACATCGTCCTCGGTGAGCGTTTTCCACTGCTCTTGACCAAACGTGTCGCAATAATCGTCGCATATTTTCTGTAACACACAAAACGCCGATCGAGACGGATATTCCTTATCCATCACCGCTATCGCCGCCAAACCGTTCCTATTAATCACGTGCACTAAATATTGATCCTGTTCTACCGATTGTCTCTGTCCTGGTTGCGTTCTCGCGACTATCGTTTTCGATATAAACGTGAGCATCTCCCGCACCGAGGCTCGTTGGAAATAGCCGAATTCTTCCACGTCTTCCGCTTTGCCTAAACATATCGGGTCCGTATTTTGCCCGCGCCATTTCCACACCGATAACGCCGTCACTTTCATTCTTATTATTATTATATCTTATTAGTATTGTCTTTGTCTTTGTCTTCTTCTTCTTCTTCTTCTTCTTCTTCTTCTTAGAATCTCTGTTCTTTTTTCTGTGGTTAATCTTCACTCTTTCTGTCGAGGAGGGAAAGAAACACTCACTCTTGAGTGAAAAAAGAAGAAAAAAAAACGAAAAACTTTTCATCTGCTTTTTTGGTCTGTCTTTTAAGAAAAATGAGAGAAGACACATTACAAAAACATCATAAACGCATTCACACATAAACACCTCTTGCGCGTAGTATAATAATAGTATTTATTAAAGGAGTAGGAGCACGCGTTCATGGCAAAACTACTGGTGTCTTCTTCTTCGTCGTGTTGCAACTGTTTTTGCCGGCAAAATCGAACTTCAACAACTTCAATTTCAACGACGTATTTCTTCTTGACGAAGAAGAATAATAATAAAAAGAAGTCGTTAAAGTCGTCCTCGCGTAGATCGATGATGCACCCTCGCCACCGCGGGGCTGCTTTAAATAATAATAGTAATAACGATGATACTGATGCACAAAAACACGCGGACGAAAACGGATACCCACACTTGATTGTGTTTGATTTAGACGCGTGTTTTTGGAACCAAGAGATGTACCAGTTGTACGATATTTGCGAGTCGAAGGATAATATCGTGGACGAGAAAACGAATACCGTCGTCGGCGCAGTCTCGGGGAGAACTGTGATACGAATGCACGAAGGGAGCAGGAAAGCGCTGACGGAGTATTACGAAGGGAAATATCCGGGCGCACGGTTAGCGACGGCATCGTCCGCGGACACGCCGCTGGCGGTGAAGATTGGTCAGTCCGCGTTGAGGAATTTAGAAATAGCGCCCGGCGTATCCGCAGCCTCGGTGTTTGCCATTGGATGGGAGAAGGAGTTCGACGGGAACATGCAAATCGGACGGACGCCCCCGTTGAGCGCGAACAAAGCGCAGACGCACTTTCCAATTTTAAGGAAGTTTACGAACATAGAATACCACAAGATGCTCTTCTTTGACGATTGTAACTGGGGCGATCACTGCGCGGCGGTGGAAAGTCAATGCGTCGAGCCGAAAGCTGGTTTAGGACCGGCCATACAAAGAACGCCGAGAGGATTAGGCGTAAAAGAATGGGAGACGGCGTTGGCAAAGTATAAAGCCCGACACGAGCAGTATTTTCAAAAATAAATCTATATCGGTACAGCATAAATATTATTATTAACAGCGTTTAACTTAATCTGACAAGTCTTCGTAGAAATTCAGTTCCTCTTCGGTCATCGGGCCTCTGTTCTTGGCGCTGTTTCTATTCGAGCGTCGTGTCCCGCCGATAACTCTCGAACTTCCTCTTCCCGCCGTGCCTCTTTCCATCTCGCTTTGCGATAAACCGCCTCCCCAGAACGCGTCGTCTCGCATCAACTCACCCGCGGGGACGTTGGAAATACCTCTCAAAGCTTTCTCCTTGTTCTCGAAGGATTTCAACACTTTCACCGAGGACGTGTTCAACTCCAACGAACTCACCGGCTGTAAAGATTTGTATTGCACGTACGTGTAATATCCGAACAAGGAGAATATGAAAATAATTGCAACCCCGGCGTGTACACCGGTTGGTATTTTCTTAAAGTTTGCCACCGCGTGTCCCGCGCCGACGTTTACGGCATTCATTGTACCTCGGGCGAATTTCTTCGAGTGGTGCGCGCCAAATTGCGCCGCTTTATTCAAAGGATGTTCACGATCGTACATGACTTTATACTTGAAGTTTGAAAGCGCTTCCACCGCAGAAGCTCTGCCTTGGCCACTGCTCGGACTGCCTCCTTCACCACCGGTAGCGTCTAAAGTGGTAGTAGCCGCCGCAGATGCCTTGGAAAATTGGCCAGCAAAAGCGCTCCCCTCGCTCCCCGGTCCTTCGCACTCCCACCAGTCGTCCACGCAACTGCGCGTTTTCGGATCGGACGCTTTACACGCTTCAGGGAACGAGCCCAACAATTCCGCAAACTGATCCGTCGTCGTCGAAGAAGAAGATCCGTCTTGCGTACACGTTCTACTACTACCAGTAGATGACTCGCAGTATTGATCGCTTTCTTCGATCCATACTTCAACAATCGCCTTGTGCGCGTTGAACGCTTTGCGATGCGCCTCCTTGACACCATCTAACCACGTCGTGGATTGTTTATACAATTCTTCGTCCACTTTGTTCGTGTCGCGAAGTCTTTTCAGTACCGCGTCTGGTTCGGTGGCTAAATCGACCGAGATGCCCATTTCTTTCCTCATTTTATTTTGTTTGGAACCTTCGTCGTTCGCGCCGTACGCCAAATCCGAGATTGCGAAACCGCTCATAAACGTGAGAGAAATCAATCCGTCTAATCCCGAATCCGCCGGGATGATTGCATCGAACCTTTCCGCAATCTCTTTCGCAGACGTACCGCCACCAAACTTTGTCGCTTGAGGGTTGTTCACGAATCCATCACACGCAGTCAACACGGCGAGTTTCGCTTCGTCCTTCGCGTCCACGTTTACTTTCACCGCTTTGCCGTTCTTTCTGTCCTCTCGAAGTTGCGAAAACATGGCATCGAAGACGTCGCACTTCGCGAGTTCTGGATACGGCGACTTATTCATGATTGAATAAATCGTCGCGTCCTCGACATCTACATCCGTCGATACGTAATATTCAACAGCTGCGTATAAACGCTCCAATCCATACACCGCCGGGTCGGCGACTTCTCCAATCCATCTCTCCAAGTTCAAGTCTTTGTTATACACCAAAGACGCGTCTGAAATGACAGAGACACCGGCATCGACGCCTGCTTCTTTCAAAGCCGTGCTTTGCTTTTTCAACGAGTCCATGCTACTTCCGCACGCGCCGGCGCACTCGCACGAACCCGCGCAAATGCATTTACCTGGACGCGCAAACGCGTATCCTAATCTTTTGGAAAAGCGAAACGCCGCGAAAGATAACGTCGGGTTCGTGAGTGGTGACGCGGACACGACGCCGAGCGACTTTGGAATACCACCAAGAACTTTTGTTGTTGTTGTCGTTGTTGTTGTTAAAGAAGTTGTGTTATTTCCGTCCGTGTTGTTCCTGTCACCACCTTTGGCGGCGCTCGCGATGGCGTTCGCAACCGTTTCCTCGTTTTTGTCAGCTTCTAAAATTGCCTCGTATACGCCTTGCGATTTATCCCAGTCCTTTTCTTGTTCTTGTTCTTTTTTCGTCGGTGCTTCCTCTTGCTCAACCTTCTCCTCCTCTCCTTCGATCGGTATTACTTCATCCGTTGGGACATGGGCGGGAGTCTCCTCAACAGTGACTTTTTCTTCTTCTTCTTCTTTCTTCTGCTCCTCCTCCACTTTGTCGGTAGCAGTTGCATCGTCATCAGTAAAATCCATGGAAAGCGCGTCAGCTTCTTGCATCGGAGCGTCTTCTTTATATCGCTCCTCTTCTTTCCCGTCGCCTTTGAAAAGTGGATCGTGGGTGTCGGATTTTCCGTCGAGCACGACTTTGTCCGGTTCTTGCGGAGACGCGTCCTCTTCCTTCTTCTCTTCGTTCACCGCGGGTAACTCTTCAATCTCTCCCGGCGCTTCTTTTTCTTCTTCTGCCGCTACTGATCCCTCTTCCGTTTGCTGCTGAGCTTGCACACTTCTTTTCTCCTCCTCCTCTGCCATCTTCGCTACTTCTTCCTCCTCCTTCATTAACGTTTCGTATTTAGAGA
>JACLAB010012498.1_pt1 | contig 12847 bp, 10 predicted proteins | sample 8027921 | NCBI WGS metagenome assembly JACLAB01 (sample SAMN15725117, study PRJNA655200) | protist metagenome | isolation source: fluorescence activated cell sorting (FACS) single amplified genomes of... | place: USA: West Boothbay Harbor, Gulf of Maine | collected 2000-07-19
CCAAATCAACCTCCGCGATGATGTTCTTCTTCATCTTTACCACGAGCGGCACCGAGACGTCGCTATTCAACAACGCGTTGCAAACATCCTTCAAACACGCGTCGACGAGTTCTTCGTCCACGACGACGTGGTTATTCAGTTTACGCAGCGCCCCGGCGATGGCGTTTCCTAAATCATTCAGCACCATGACTCCGCGCCGCGACTGACTCCTTCACGCTTCAAACTCGTGCTCGCTCGCGCTCGATCTCGCGCTCGTAAAATCCCTCTACTCGAACGCTCGAAACCTTCCCTTCTCTACCTCCCTGCGTCACCGCGTCGGAACACGAAGACGTTTCTTCTTTTCCGCTCCCGCCCGCGCTCGTTCGGTTCGCGCGCGGCTCTGTCGTCGCGCTCGATGGACGCCCGGTCGAACGGCATTTCCGAGACCCCCGAGACAGTGGACGGGGCTCGCGCGAGACGTCAGAATGACGGGTCATTACTCGACCCGCACGTTGGGGTCCCAACGCGATCGTATTACAAATAAAACAGGCCCATGTAATGATAAAATGGGATGGTCGTGTACGACCGAATGTACCGGTACGTACTAACGATACAAATGATCTATGTAATGCATCCGTTGACTCATTCTGTTACTACGAAACGTCGTATAATATGAACAAGATGCGGTCGGCGGCGCACAGCCACGAAAATCTTGTTCCATCGGATCTCGGCGCGCGAAGTCGTCACAACGCGCGCGCGACGAACTCGCAAAGGAAGATGTCCGATAACGCGGTTTGGAATGCTGTCAAGCCGTACATGAACGGTGGTTTGTCCGGTATGGGCGCCACGTGCGTCATTCAGCCCTTGGATAGTACGTCGTCGTCGGTCTCGCGATAAGAAGTTGATGATGATGCGCCTGGCATCATCGTCAACAACGCGCACGTAAAAATATCGACGGAAAACGGAAAAGTTGGATCGGGTTGGGACGGTGAATGGGTCCGGTGTGAATATTTCACGGTGGGGTGTTTGGGAGGGACGAATCGCCGGCGCAGGGGTCGAAGGAGTCGCGTCGATTGAAAAAAACCTGAAGGAATGCGCATTGAACTTCCAACCAAAGAGTCGAGTGTTTTGTATTAGGCTGTTGAGACTGACGAATGATTCGCGCGCGCGATTGGCTTATATCTCATCGTAAACAGTCATCAAGGTTCGCCTTCAGCTCGGATCCACGGGAGGTCCGATCGGCACTGCGGCGGCCATCATTAAGAACGAAGGTTTCGGCGCGCTTTACACGGGTCTCTCGGCGGGCTTGCTTCGCCAGGCGACGTACACGACGGCGCGTCTCGGTTTGCACTCTCAATTCGTGCAAAGGCTCAAGGAACAGAACAACGGTGCTAACTTGAGCTTGGCTCAAAAGGCTGGCGCTGGTTTGGCCGCGGGTGGTTTGGGTGCGATCGTTGGTTCTCCGGCGGATCTTTCGCTCATTCGTATGCAAGCGGATGGTACGCTTCCGCCGGATCAACGACGCAACTACAACGGCGTCGGTCACGCTCTCGTGGATATTGTGAAGAAGGACGGTATCGGCGGACTCTTCACCGGTGCGGGTACCACCTCTGTTCGCGCCATGGCGCTCAACATGGGCATGCTCGCGTCCAACGACCAAGCCAAGGAAATGATGAAGGAGAACAACATCACTGGTTTCCCGGCGACGCTCGGCGCCGCCTCCATCGCCGGCTTCTTTGCCTCCTTCTTCTCCCTTCCGTTTGACTACGTCAAGACTCAATTGCAAAAGCAAAAGCCGGGTCCGGATGGCAAGCTTCCTTTCTCCGGTTTCATGGACTGCTGCGGCAAGACGATGGCTTCCGGCGGTCCCCTCAAGTTTTACACCGGTTTCCCGACGTACTACGTTCGCATCGCCCCGCACGCCATGATTACCCTCATGGTTTTGGACGCCATTCAAACCTTCCAAAAGGAAAACGGTTTCTAAAAATCCCAGCCGCACTAGCCAAAATGTTATTCCACTAACTTTCACTTTCACTTTCGCGTGCGAAAGAGAGCCAAAAAAGCCCACCCGCCTACCGGCGTCCCCACTCGCAGACGCGCCCGCGAGAGAGAGACGACCCCTCGCCCCGAACCCGTCCTCGACACCGAACGTTCCGTTCCGTTCTGACGATGCTCGCGCCACGAGTCGCTTCGGCGACGCTCGTTCAACGGGCGTTGCGACTGCAACAACAACAGGTCGGCGTTCGAGCGGCGGGACGATGCGGTACGAACTCTGCGCAACTCGCGGCGACGACGACGGAGTTGATGAAGGATGCGATTGGAAGAGCGATGACGAAGACGATGACGAAGACAACGCGTCGGAACGTCGCGTCGGCGGCTTCGGCAGAGAGCGGCGAAGGGACGAGCGAGACACTTGTGGGAAAAGTTGTGACTTCGCAGGCCAACTTTTTCAGAGTCGTCGTCGCGGATGCGTCGGTGAGCGGATCGATCGAGACGGAGCGGAAGCGACAGATTGAAGACGCGCGAGCGAGGGCGAAAGAAGCTGGAGCGCAGGATGACGTGGCGCGATTGGAGGCGATGTTGGCGAGAGAGGACAAGACGACGGAGCTTTTGTGCGTGACGCGCGCGCTGCTGAAAAAGATTAAAAAGAGAGTGTTAGTCGGGGATGAGGTCGTTTTGAGCGGCGTTGATTGGGTCGAGAGCAGGGGCATGGTTGATGACGTCGTGGGGCGTCGAAGTGAGCTCGTGGAACCGCCGATTGCAAACGTAGATCAGGCGTTGTTGGTGTTTGCGTTGGAACAGCCACCGCTCGAGGCAAAGCAGTTGACTCGATTTTTAGTGAGCATGGAGGCGACCAAGGTGCCGTTCACGCTCGTGCTCAACAAATGTGAGCTTTTGAGTGAGTTGGAGGTGGCTGATTGGCGCGCGCGATTGGAAGGCTGGGGATACGACGCAAAGGTTATCTCTGTAGCCACGGGTCAAGGCGTCGATGAGCTCGAGGAGGCGCTCAAGGGTAAGACTACCGTCTTGGCCGGTCCGAGCGGTGTCGGGAAAAGCTCGTTGATCAATAGGTTGAGGTTCAAGAGCGCTCTTACGAGCGCTCTCGAGAGCGTGGAATCGAAAGATGACGACGATGCAGAAGACGTCAAGTACATTACAGATTTGGACATTGAAGGCGGAGGAGGAGGAGGTTCCAAGCGCGGAAGCCGATCGCTCGAGGATGAGAAATGGCGAAACGATCTCTCTAGCCTCGATTTACAGTCCGTCAAGGGTGTAGGTGCGCGCAGTGGACGCGGTAAGCACACGACGCGTCACGTTAGTTTACTTCAGCTTCAAGTCGGCGGTTTCCTCGCCGACACGCCGGGATTCGGTTACCCTTCATTGGAGGGCTTCGACACGGATAAGCTCGCCATGTGCTTTCCAGAGATTAGAAACGCCATCGAAGGCTCGGACGTACGTTGCCAGTTTTCCGATTGTACTCACCGTCACGAGCCCGGATGCGTTGTCGTTGACGAATGTTGGGAAGAACAACGATACGATCTCTACTACGACCTCTTCGAAGAGGTTAAGCAAATCGCAGAAACCGAGCGACAGGCGTATGGTCGAGAATCTCGCACGAAGACGAAATCGGCCGCCGGAAAAGACGCGACGCGTCTCGAGGCGAAACTTGAAACCAAGTCACATCGACGCGTCTCCAGACGTCGAAATAGGATGGCCACAGCTGACCTCACATCCTCGGCGATGAATGACGACGACGAAGACGATTATTACGACGAAGACGAGGATTGAAATTGTACTCATTTATAGTCGCACCCAGGGCCCGGCGCCCCATTGATGGATGACGACAATTGTAAAAATAAAAATCAAACCAGCCTCAACAAAGCTCAACAAAGCACCTCAAGCGCTCCAAAACTCGTCGTGCGCGACCTGGTGGTGCGCGACCGAGCGTCGGTTCACCCAACACCGTCGAATCGCTTGACGCTGACGCTTGTGTCGACGCGCGCGCAGTCTATCAACGAGAACCGAAGAAGCGACGGCGAGTTTGAAGACGTGAGTGACTGCAATGCCTGCTCGAACCGCTCGAACAACCTCGGCGCCTTCGTCGCCCACGGTGCCGGCGCACCGCGTCACTGCGGACGTGCCGTCGCGTCTGGGCGCACCCAGCCCGGCACCTGTGCCAGAGCACGCCACACCGGAGAGCTGTGACGCGCAATTCGAATTGATCGGCGAAATAGTGTCCGATTTGAGAGAATCCGTCTTGGCGACACGAGAGTCGTCCGACGCCAACATGAGAGCGGAACTCGAACAACAGTGCACCGTGCTCATGGCCAGGCTACGAGGAGCGCAGAAACGAGCGTTGTTGGGTTTACATCACCTACGAGAGATGACAAAGGCGCGAGGGGTGGATGCGGATCCGTCGAGGGTGAGATGCGCGACTTCGGCATACGAGTTGGTGCACCATCGAGCGCAAATCAAGGCGCAAGAGGATTACGAGGATTCTTCAAAGAACGCAAAACTTGGGCTGGATTTGATGGATCTCAAGGACTTTGAGTCGGACGCGAAGAGTCGTGGGATAAAGGTTCGAGTGAGAGGCGCGGATGAACACGAGCTGACGTTGAGACGTCTGGAGCACGAGTTGCTCGTGCGCAAGGAAATGGAAGCCGAAGCCAAGGCGTTGGAGGTGGAGTTGTCGGAACTCAAGAGTGAAGTGGCGCGAAAACGTCAGTTGATTGTTGGAGGGGCTGTGAGAGATTCGATGGAGGCTCTGAGACGAGCGGCGGAACCGTTGAGAAGAAAGTTTGACTTGCCGTACACAACGACGCAAAAAGTTGATGAAAAAGTTGAGCTCTTTCCAGTGCCCTTGTATGTTTTATACGCTCAACTCAAGCACGTACAGCAAGCATACGAAGAGGATATCTCGGTTGAGGTTGTTGGTCGCGTTGAGGACGCTCGCGCGATGAAGAAACGAGTCGCTAACGAAGAGGATGTAGAAGAGGACACGGAGACGCACAATCGACGCCACGGCAATAAGCGAAGAAGAGGACACCAAGGCCGCAAGCAAGAGACATCGTCGGTGTATGATGAGTTCCCGCTCAGAGTAGTCCTCGGCATCTCAGGGATTGAGATTACGTTTTCGTACCTCGTCCGACTGCACGTTGTTGTCTCACACTGCAAACAGAAGCGTGATTTGCTCATCAATTTGTTTCCAGATGACGACGGAACGACGATGCCGAATAACGCGAGCGCTTCGACCGTCCCTTCGGACTTCACCTTTGATTTCTCGTGTACGAGCGGTGAGGCGAGGCCTTTCATGTGGGCTCAGCACCTCGCCGGTTTAAGCTTTTTGCCTCCATTGCCGAGAACCGTCACCGAGGACGAGACGCAAAAAATCATAGAAAAGGCGGACGCGCTGCGCGTGGTGCACACTCTCAAGGCAAAAATTAGCTCGGGCCGTTAACTAGTCGTAGTCGGTCGAGGCCCCTCGTAGGAAACAGTTGGAGTATCATCAGATATGTAGCAACGACATGATATGAACAAAGGAATTGCGACGACGCGATACTGTCTTCTTCTCGTGTGATACTACAACAAGGCGAGCTTTCGCGAACAATCTCTCATTCGCGGTTAAGGTTACTATTCTTTTTCGATAATGCAATAGTTGGATTGGCGATTATGTTACCGTCTTGTCAATCAGGTGGAGATCTCAGCGAGCGGTGGTGTTGTCTGTGTCGTACTCGACGTCGGCGACGCTTCCGCTTGTCAAGAGCTTGGATTGTACCTGCGCAAGCTCCTCTCTCGCCACCAACAATTCCTCGAGCGCAGTCTGCGTCATGTTCCTCTGAACCGTAAGCTGAGACATGAGTTCCGTCTTCTCACCTTGAACCTCGGTGAGCTTGTTTGAGAGCAAGCTTTCGGAAATTTCCGTAGTCTCGTTGGGTGAGCCGGCAAAGTTATCCTGCACGAGATAGTGCGACCCGTTCGGGACGTTCCACGCCTCGGGAAGAACCAACATAGAGTTGGATCCATCTTGCCAGCGCACGGTTTCACCGACTTCGTTCTTCACGACGTACTTGTAAAAGTAAACCCCACCCGCCGGAAGGTCCACGCACACCTTCCACACGTTACCTTCTGTCCACTCGAGCTCCACTGCACGGGTCGGGTCCCATTCGCCCAGTCTCTCGTGCGATCCCAATACGCACAACTTTTGCCCAAACTCTGCCTCGTAGTGCATTTCAAAATCCACGTTCAACTTGACCATGTTTACGTAGTTGCGAGCCGTCGGCGACAGCGTCGCCTCGTCCGAAGCTCGAACCAAACCAAACTCGGCGTCGTCTTCACCCGCGACAGACTGAACGCGCGTCATCCGAGTCCGCGGCGAATCTAACGTCATTCGTCGCGCGTGCCCGCGTCGTGATCCGTTTTGCGTCGTTTGCGTCACAAACGCACGTTGCGTCGTCATCATCGGCATCGTCATCTTTCAAAGCAAAAATCTGTGATCGAAGAAGATTAAAAAGAAACGCTGGTTGAACCGTCGTCTCTTCGTTTCGTTTCGTTTCGTTTCGTTTCGTTTCGTTCCGCACACACCGTGCGTTGAACGTGTATGACAGAGGTTTCGTGTCGTCGTCGGCGTGTGTCGTCGGGTGTATGAAACTTCGCAAAGTGTGCGCATTGTTGACGCTGGCAGTTATCTTGAATTTGCGCGGGAAATTTTTCTCTATATGGGTATATAGTACTGATGTGATCGATGCTGACAGCTGGATGACTTTCGCGTTCAGGCGTTTGGGCGTTTGGGCGATGAGACTCGTGATACTTAATGTATATTGTATGTACACGCCTGATTGTGCTATAGGATGCGATATCGCGCGTCGAAATCGACGATGACGCGTCGAAGAATGGGATGGGCGTCCGCGGGATTCTGTCGGATGTATGCTTGGTTGTCTGTCCAACGCTCGTATCACGCGACGCTGACTTGGGAAAAGATACCGTCGAGTATACCCTGCGCCTTGGCTCGGAGTTCGGAAATCTTGTCGGAGGCTTCGGTTCGAATGGAGGCGATGACGTCGTCGCGCGCGCGCTTGGCGTACTCCTCCACGGTTGGAATGTCGAATTTTTCAGTCTCGGCGTTCGGCGCTTCGACGGCCGTCTCGGCTTTGTCAACCGCGACCACCGATTTCCTCTTTATATTTCCATTCGTCGTTGACGTGTTTGTCGTTGTCGTCCTACCGCGTTTGCGGGCGGATGGTTTCGCAGACGCCGGATCCGGTTCGTCGAACTCGTACACGTCGGCTCGAGACGTCGTCGTCGTTGCCTTACCCCCACGAGTCCGCGTCGTCGTCTTCGAACCGCCCCCCTTGACGTTCACCCCATCGCTCTCATTCTCTTTATTGCTTTTCCCACCCCGCGCGCGCCCACCGACGCCAACGGTCCGTTCCTCCTCCTCGTTCTCTCGCTCCTCCTCGACAACGCCCACTCGACACACCACCGTCGTCTCCGTCCCGAGCTTTATCACCCCACCATCCACCAACTCCGTCCCGGCGTCTCCTTCCAATAAATCCTTCCCATCCACCTCGGTTCCATTCGACGACCCAACGTCCGTGATCTCCCACCGTTTCTCCGCGTCGTTCCACGAAAACTCGGCGTGTCGCTGCGAAACCGCCTGGTCCCCCTTGATCCACACCGCGTTCCCAGCCTTGGTCCTTCCGATCGTTCCCTTGACCGTCTTGGTGAGCTCGAAGACTTTCCCCGCGCACGGCCCTTTGATCACCTGGAGCGCGAGCGTTTTCGTCGGCGCTGACGACGACGACGTCGACGCCGGCGTTGCGCCGCGTGGCTTTCGTCTCGGCGGCATACCAACCGTCGGTTGTTGAATCTAACGTTTTCAGCGCACCGTCTCTCGTCGTTTACGCGCTCACCGAAGACACACACGCGCGCACGGGAGGTGAGAATGTGGTCGTCGCGGATGGATGCGCGAGGCCTCGCGCGCGCGCCGAACCCGCGTCGTCGTCGACGGAGTGTAACGTCGAGAGTGTGGTGAAGTGTGTCTGTTCCCCTTTGCTTTTCACGTTTTTAGTCTTTCGGTCGTGATCGCATTTTGTCGTATTAGGGATATATTAGTGGTGTATGATTTATTTCTCGTGGTTTAGGGTTAGGGTTGTGGTTTGCTTGGAATGAAATGGAACGACGACGACGACGACGACGACACACGTCGACGTCCGATCGACAAGCGAACGACGGAGGCGCGCGTACATCGTTTGTGTATCGTTTCGTTTCATCACTTTCATTCAAACGCGTCGTGCGTTAGATTCGAAAGGAGGAAAGAACAGAACAAGATGGGTCAAGACGAAGAAGAGTCGACGCTCTTGGTGAAAGAGATCGCCGAACTGTGCGCAACGGCGCAAAAAGCCCCGGATGGGGAACCCGCGCGCGCGGTGGACGCGCTCGAGGCTGTGTTGTCGCTGACGAAGAAGTCAAAGGAGACGGTGTTCGCGCGAGTGGTTGAGAATGAAAAGTTCGCGGCGAGCGGGAAGATTGTAAACTCACTCAGGAAGAAACACTCGGACGAAGGCGTGCGAAATGCGGCGGCGGCGGTGAAGACGGCGTGGACAGAGTTAATTGTGCGCAGCGCATCGAAGGCGACGACGACAACTCCGGTGGAGGGTGCTGCGATGGCGAAAAAGGCTCCGAAAAAGGAGGCGGCGGGCGAAGTGGGCGACGACGCTTTGGCCAAGGTTCGCTCCGAAGTCAAGGGGAAGCTCACGCGCGTGGACGATCCCGCGCGGGATAGAACGCGAGAAATCTTTGCCGATGCGCTCGCGCTTTGCTTTAACGATGGTAAGGTGGAAGGCGTGACGGCTGAAGCGCTCGCGAAGATAGCCGATACCATTGAAAACGCCATGTCTGCCAAGTGGCCAGACGCTGGCAAGGATTACAAGGCTAAAGTCCGTCAGCTCGCCTTTAACCTCAAAGATCCGAAGAATCCAGACTTGAGGTCTAGCTTAGCCGATGGTTCGGTGTCCGCTTCCGTGTTGATTGACCTGTCTCCGGAGGAGCTCGGATCGAACGAAAGACGCGAGGCGAACGAGAAAATCAGAGAGCACGCGGAGTGGGAAGCCGTCCGCGGGCAGCAACAGCAAGCGAGCACCGACGCCTTCAAGTGCGGCAAGTGCAAGCAGCGCAAGTGCACGTATTATCAGTTGCAAACGCGCTCAGCCGATGAACCGATGACCAGTACGTATTTCTTTAGACTTGAAATTTTTTCTCGATCGAATGTTTTTTTGAGTGACGCGACTGACAATGATGACGTGTTTTTGTGTTCCTTTAGCGTTCGTTACGTGCGTGAATTGTGGGAACCGTTGGAAGTTTTGCTAGATGTTGTAACACGTATTTAAAAGTTGAACTACTACCGGTACCGGTCATGAATGATAAATGAATATATGGACGTTGCGTGAGTTTACTGGTCCTTCGTCGTCGCCATCGGAAGAGTCTCGCTGAGAATTTCATTCAGTCGACCGAGCATGGCGCGCGGGTCGTCGAGAGAGCCGGCTGCGACGCGGGCGTTGTCGAATATTTGCTCGGCGACGAGCTTGGCCAACTTTTGAACCTTTGGATCGTCGCTGGAGCGCGCCGAGTTGATGCGACGGATCATCTCATGCTTGGAGTTGAGCTCGAGAGTGAGCATGGAAAAGTCATTCGCCATTTCAGCCAGCTTTTTACTCGCCGCAGCATCGCTTGCCATGGTTTGTACCATTCTGTATCGCCGCATCGCCTCGGGTTCGTGTCCAGAGATGAGAGCAGGAGAATCGACAAGTCGGTTGCTCATTTTGACCTCCTTGAGCTTGCCGCCGAGCGCCTCCTTGCCAAACCAATCGCAGAGCTCAATGCGAGCGGTTTCGTCCAAAGATTTTGACGAATCGGTAGCGTCGTCACCGGTTTCGGTGACGTCGAGGTTCGCTGCTTCGACGCTCACGAGTGGTTTCCCAGCCACCTTCATCATGTGTTGCATGACGAATTCGTCAATGTGCGCATACAAAAACATAACTTCAAACCCGCGCGCCTTGGCCGCCTCGAGGTAAGGCGACGCCTCAGCTTGCTGACGACTCGGAGCGACGATGTAGTACACTTGGTCTTGTCCTTCGGGCATACGCTCGGCGTACTGTCTGAAGGAAGTCAGGCTGCCTGCGTCAGTGGCGCTCGACTCGTAGCGCAGCAACTCTGCGAGCTCATCCTTGTACGCGTACTCGGAGCAGATGCCCTCCTTGAGGAAAAACCCAAGGTTGGCAAACCACGCATTGTATGCGTCGGGATCTTTTTTCGCCTTTTCGTCTAAAAATTTCAACACTCGCTTGGTGATGATTTGCCCGAGCCGACGAACAAGCATCGAGTCTTGGAGCGACTCGCGCGAAATGTTAAGCGGGATGTCCTCGCAGTCGACGACGCCTCGCATGAAGCGCAAAAACGGTGGGAGCATGTTTTCCGTCTTTTCTTGAATCAAGACTCGTCTGCTATACAAAGCGACGCCCGAATTGGCGACACCAGTGAATCCCGCGGCGCGCTCTGGATTTTCTCCTGGAAAGAATAAAAGGCTTCGAATCGTCAGCGGAGCATCCGCCTTGAAGAGCATGCGGAATGGTGGTGAGTCCGTGGCACCACCACTAATGAATCGGTAAAATGCAGCCGCGTCTTCATCCTTCAGATCCTTCTCATCCATCCTCCACAGCGCGCCGATGTCATTCGTCTTGGCTCCGTTTAATAAAATGGGAAATCCCACGAAGGAGCTATACTTTTTCAACACCGTCTCCACGCCCCACTTGCTGACGAGATGCTTCTCGTCAGCTTTGACGTGCATGATAATCTTCGTCCCTCTCTCCGGGGCTCCATCGCTCTCGCTCGCCTCTTCAATCGTAAACGTTCCATCGCCCGCCGAACTCCACTTCCAAGCCTTGCCGTCGCCTCGCGTCTTCCCAGCACTCGTAATCACTTCCACCTTATCGCTCACCATGAAACTCGCGTAAAATCCGACGCCAAATTTCCCAATAATATTCGCCGCTGCTTCACCACCAGCGCTTCCATCCTTTTCGACACCCTCTAAAAACGCCTTGCTTCCGCTTCGCGCAATGGTTCCCAAATTTTCCACCAACTCCTCTCGCGTCATCCCAATACCCGTATCCTCCACGACGAGCGTCGACCCGTCTTCATCATCCGTCGATATCTTAATTTCCAACGCCCCTGGGTCTTCCCCTGCGCGCAGCGCTTCGTGTCTCGCCTTTTCCAACGCATCGCTCGCATTGCTCACGAGCTCGCGCAAAAACACCTCTTTATCCGCGTACAACGAGTTAGTCACAATGTCCAACAATCGTTTTGTCTCTGCTTGAAACGCCAAGGTTTCAGACGCGAAAGAGCGACGAGAGAAGACGGACAGACGCGATGACGACATCGGCATCCCGACCGTCGTTGCGTGCGTTCGAAGGCGTCTTCGTCCTTTGGAAGCACCTGCTTCGTAATCAGCATCGATCGCACTCGCGCCGACGACGACATCCTTCGTCCCGGTGACGACGCATCGCGCCGATGAAGACAAAGTGATGCGGCGCGACAACGCGCGGCGCGCGGCTCCGTGCGCGATGAACATGTCGTGTGCGAAAGTGCGTCGTTGTGTGTGGAACACTTTTGCAACTTTCGAACACTTTTTCGACACTCTTCGACTCTCTTAATGACGATGACGACGACGCCAGCGACGACGACGGAGGGTGAGGCGGAAGGGGCTCGCGTAGAAGACGTCGCGGCGGAAGAAACACCGGGACCGGTCGTCGGGGCGGAACCGGGAACCGGGGTGGCGACGAAGGAAGACGGCGCAGTGGTTGAGAATGTCGGCGGCGCAGCAGCACCGTCAGAACAACAACCGCTGTCGAAAAACGCGCAAAAACGCGCGCGACGCGCCGAATTGCACGCGGAGAGGAAACGAGCGAGAAAGGAACAAGAGAAAGAGGCGAAAGCGGCGCGACGGGACGCGCAACGGGCAGAGTTTCACGCGAAAATCAACGCGTTGAGTGAAGAGGAAAAGGACAAGTATTTCACAGAGCGAAAAGAAAGACTCGACGCGAAACGAAGGGACGCCGAGGCGAAACGAGAGGCGAAGCGGGCACAGTTGAGTTCAGAATACGGATGTTTGATAGACTGCGAGTTTTCAGAGCTCATGACGCGGCCAAAGGAGTGGAGTTCGTTTGCGCACCAATGTCGGTACTTGTACGAACGCAACTGTAAGGCACCGACGCCGTTCAAGTTGACGTTCACCGGCGTCGCGGGGGAGTTTGGGGAGCACATGCGACGATCTATCGGTGGGTACGACCACTGGCACGTCATCTCGCGGGAAGACACGATTGCGGAATCGATGAGCGAAGAGGAACGCGCGTCATTGGTGTACCTGACGGCGGATAGTGAAAACGAGCTCTCAACGCTCGAAAAGGGTAAGACGTACGTCATCGGTGGATTCATCGATCGCAATCGTCACAAAGGGTTGACGCACACCAAGGCAAAGGAACTTGGAATCGCTCACGCGCGGTTACCCATCTCAGAAAACCTCAAGATGACGGGGGCAACGGTGCTCACCGTGAATCAAGCGTTTGACATTTTAACGCGCTTTCTCGAATTTGGGGATTGGTCCCAAGCCGTCGCCGCCGCCGTACCACAAAGAAAAGTTAACAGCGGTAAAGATGCCAACGCTAGTGAGGATGCCGAAGCGTCGTGAACGAAGAGACGACATTTTGTAACAATGTGTGTACTAGGTACTATTGAAAATCTACTCCTACTACGGCTGCCGCCCGCCATGCGTCACCTCTTCCCTGGAGACGGCGTCACCGGCACCGGACCGATACCC
>JACLAB010003418.1_pt1 | contig 12825 bp, 12 predicted proteins | sample 8027921 | NCBI WGS metagenome assembly JACLAB01 (sample SAMN15725117, study PRJNA655200) | protist metagenome | isolation source: fluorescence activated cell sorting (FACS) single amplified genomes of... | place: USA: West Boothbay Harbor, Gulf of Maine | collected 2000-07-19
GTTCGCGCAGCGCGTCGCGCGCGCGTGCGCGAAGCATGGCGCGCGTGCGGGCGCGTGGTCGGTGCGCGCGCGTCGCCGTCTGGTGCGTGCCGTCTGACTCAGCATCGAGGTGCCGACGGAACACCGCCGAGCTCCACACGTCGACGCGCACGCGCGCGAGAGAGACGGCGATGACGACGTCGATGACGACGTGTTCGATGCGTTGCGCGCGCGCGCGAGCGGTGCCCGCGCGCGAGCGGCGGCGCACGGCGACGAGAGCGCAGGCGAGAGACGGTGAGGATGTTGCGAGGCGTTGGATGGCATCGACCGCGGCGTCTCTCGTCGTGCTCGCATCGCCGTTCGCCGCGCACGCGCGATTGGAAGGGGTGAACAATCCGAATTTACTTCCGCCCGGGCCGCCGGTGCCGGTGCTGGACGTTGCGGGGTATTTAACCCCTGGCGACGTGAAGCGCTTGACCAACGAGGTGACGTCGCTCGAACGCGACACCGGAGTTAAACTCCGCGTGCTCGCGCAAGCGTACCCACAAACTCCTGGTTTAGCGGTGAAGGACTACTGGAATGTTGACGATGACACCGTGGTATTCGTCGCCGATCCTGGGCTCGGGAATATTTTAAACTTTAGCGTCGGAGGAAACTTGGACTTGGAAGTGCCGCCGAGTTTCTGGACGCGGTTGGCGAATAAATACGGCACCAAATTTTACTGGAGCGACAAGGGCGAAGAAGCATCCATTAGCGCCGCGGTAAACGCCATCGATCAATGCTTGCGAGAAGAACCTGGACGGACCAAATGTTCTAAAATCGCAGAATACGTCGATTTCGACGCCGCGGCGTCCGGCGACGCGTCCAACGTCAACCCCGGTGGCGGCTTATTTGGCTTATTCGGCAACTAGACTCAGCTCTATGTATTGTTTTACGCGATTGTTTTCATGCAGTAAAGGGCGTTTGCCGTCACACCTCCGCGAAATATTGCGCGCGAAGCTCCGCGCGCGCGTCCCGCATGTGTCATTTTTGTAACCCTATTCCCTGAGGGTTACCTGGAAGGTGCCTACCCCTGCCGCACGCGACGCGCGACACTTCTCGACGCCCGCTCAGCGCACGTTTCGACGACACAAAAACTCTTCGACGCGCTCACCGCTCGCCGACCGCAGTTCCCACACGCCGCGCGCGCACACACGTCACATTTACCACACAGAACCATGTTCTCGCTGTCCGCCACCTCGACCGCGGCTGTCGTTCGCGCGCCGCGCACCGCGCAGCCGGCGCGCCGCTCTCGCTGCGCCGTCGCCACCAAGGCGGCGATGAATGCGGACACGGTGCAAGCCATGGGCGACCGCGTGCTCGTGCTCGCGGACGCCGCGGAATCGCAAACCAAGGGTGGGTTGTTCTTGGCCTCGAGCGGGGGCTCGAGCGGGCCGGGATCCAACGTCACGGGCAAGGTGGCCAGCGTCGGTGAAGCGGTGAAGGGTGTGAAGAAGGGAGACAAGGTGCTTATTAATGGATTCGCCGGCACGGAGGTTGAGTTCGAGGGCGGGGTGAAAGGGAAGTTTGTGAACTCTGCGGACGTGCTCGCGGTGTTGTCGTAAACGCTCGCAAAGGTTGACGATTACTTTTAATGCTGTCGCCGCATGCGCGCACGCGGTCGCGTGATATATATATTGTTATACGACAGAAGGACATGTTGATTATTTCCCTGTACCATCGCGTGCGTCGTGCGCGTTTATAATAAAGCGAGTGCTCGCGTATGATTACAACGATATGTGTTGAACGACGAATGTGTTGTTGACTCTTTTAGACTTACTCATGCGCCGCGGGGTCGTGGAAGTGGAACTTGGACGCACCGAGGGCACCCATGACGATGTCGAAGATGCCAAACTGACCGGCGGTTAACGTACCAATCATGATACAACGCGCGACCAAACCTTGGGTGCAGAGCTTGACGACGCCGGTTTCGGCGGCGATGCGGCCGAGACGCGTCATGATGGAACCTTCACCCCCAGCGCCAGCCTTGTTAACCTTGGATAACAACGTATCGGCAGGGTGAGAAATGATCGCCGCGACGACACCAGCGACGACACCAGAAGAGAGGGACACAGAAACGTTTTCGCTTGACGTGCACTCCTTGGGCGTCTTGCCCATGTTTTCGTAAATTGCGTCGGCGGCGCGCCCTTGGACGGCAAACTTAGCCATCGTGTACGGCACTTGCTTGGCCAAAATCGGGCCAAAACCAGAATAGAAACCAGAGATGATACCTTCTTCGCTCGCCATCTTGGACATGGCGGCAATCGTGGACGGAGCGTACGTCGGGTTGGACACCAAACGAATGCGCGTCGCTTCGAGCGGGCACAAAAAGCAATCCGCGATGAATTCAGCACCCGCCGCGGATCCCAAATAAATCGACGTGCGGTTATTCCACGCCTCTTGTTCGCTCATGCTTTGCGCGGCTTGAATCTTGAAGAATTCAACACCACCAAACTTGAACCAACCTTGGATGAAGTAGCCGACAGCCGTCGGGCCGAGACCGGTGAGCAACGCGCCCGCGCCTTCTTCGGCAACCACCTTGCGGAAACCGCTGAGCATACCACTGTACTTGGACGGGTCGAGTTGCATGCGTGTCTACAATCGATGTAAAACACACAAAATCGTCAGTAAACATCAATAAACAAGAGTCAAAACGCATCCGACGTCTCAACCAAATCAACCGAGCGCGCGTCGAATACCAAAAAAAAAAAACGAGACACGCGCGCGCGCATCAAACGCACCTTAACCACATCAACCGGCGTCACCGCACCGTGCGTAATCCCGCAGCACAACCCCCCAGCCAACGCCGAACGCAAATAATAATCAAGTCCGTACTCCTTTTGCGACGCCGCGGCGAACGCCGGGTTCGTCGCGCCGCGCACCGCTTGAAGCGTCGCCGTCGGCGCATACGCCGAGCTCGGCATCGCGCGTTTCGCAAAATCCATCAAAGACATCTAACACACGCGCGCACACGAGCTCTACACCGTCAGTCTACGTCACATCCGTCGTCGCCGTCGCGAAAACGATCCCGATCGTCGTCATCGTGATGATCCAGCGTCACCCCACATCGCCGCGATCGCGCGCCTTTTTCGCGCCACTCGTACGTCGAGCGCGTCGGGCGATGCGTGCATTGGGAGGTAAAGAATATCTGCGCGTCCACGGCGCGGACGTACCTCGAGTGAGCGACGCGTGCGAATGTATGCGGGCGCGCGAACGTCGCCGATGGGCGTCGCGCCGACGGCTCGAATGTGACGCCACCAATGTATGAATCCATACTTAAACCCTAATTTTATCGAAAATGGATAAGGATATACGTAATACATAGCGCACTTGTCCACACAGTATTGGGAATATACCCCGCGACGGTTCACGCGGTGGCGCACGCGGCATCACACGATGGCGCACGCCGACGCGCGGGCGCCCGTCGCCCGCGACGCCGCGATAGACGATGCGATAGACACGTTCATATTCGACCTCGATGGCACGCTGTACCCGATCACGAATGGCTACGAACACGCCTGTCGCGCGCGAGTGTTTTCATTCATGGTGAACCGCATCGGTGGCTTCGCCTCGGAGTCGCACGCGAAAGACGTGTGGTGGAGCGCGTTTCAGCGGTATAATCAAACGCTGCGGTCGTTGAGGGCGTTAGGGTACGATGCGTTCGATGCGGAGGAGTATTGGGCGTACACGCGAGGCGATGCGAGGGAGTTTCTCAAGCCGAACGCGGAGGCGCGCGCCTTTGTCGAGGCGTTGCGAGGGAAAAAGTATGGTACGTGCGACGTCGTGTGTGTGTTATCGCGCGCGCGATTGGACTGACGAATGTACGTGTAGTATTTACGAATTGTCACGAGACGCAAGCGCGCCAAGCGCTCGAGGCGTTGGGGCTATTAGACTGTTTCGACGGCGTGTTCGGCGCCGGGCGCATGGACGAGTGCTGCAAGCCCGAACCCGCCGCGTTCGAAAAGCTCTTCGCGCACTTTTCCATCGCGCACCCACACAAATGTGTATTTTTTGAAGACTCGTTGAAAAACTTACGCACGGCTAAATTGGCGTTCGGCATGCGCACCGTCCTCGTCGCGTCTCCGACGCTCGACGAAGAGCTCGCGACCGAAACCGCCATGCATGACGACGCCTCCGAGACGGCTCCCACCGCCTTGGCGTGCGTCGATTGCGTCGTGCGCGATGTACATCTCTGTGCGCGCGCCGTGCGCGCCGCGCCGTGCGCCGACGCCGCATTGCTCGCCGTATTACTCCCGAAATAGCTCCCGGTTTCCAAATGTACCATCGTGTAGAGTTATAATTGGTCAAATAGTCCCCCTGAAAAGTTACGAAAAGTTTAGCCTCAAAAAACATCACGGACGCGACGTCCTCCGCACACGCTCGCGCGCGCACGGCGCCGACCCGCGCGAGCCGTCGAGCGCACCGAGCGCGACACATTTATTCCTCACCATGTCCCGCGTCGCGTGCGCGCCGTGCGCGTCGCACCGCGCGGTAGAACGCGCGCACGCGCCGGTCGCGCGCCGGCGCGAGGTCTCGAGGGCACGCGCGCCATTGGCGCATCGCCATTCGCGTCCGTGCGCGCGCACGGGGGCGGTAAACGACAACGCGGCGTCGAGTGGGCATGGATGGAACGCCGATAAACGCATCGAGCGCGCGAACGCGAGCGACGGGGGGTCGCCGGGCGCGGGGGACGCGCTCGAGGTGCGTAAGGCGACGCCACCAGATGTAAACGCTGGGGTTATGGGCGAGCCGAGCGCGGAGAGCGGCGATAGCGTCGAGGATGGCGCGGGCGCGGGGGCGAGGGATGGAACACACACGAGTGCGATGGTTGACCCGTTCGCGAGCGCGAGTGATCTGGCGTCTGGGCGATTACGGGCGAGATTGACGCGCGCGAGCGCGGCGGCGGAGGGTCGAGCGGGCGTCGGGACGCCATCCGGAGCGACGCCGTCCGGGGCGACGACGACGACGAGTGCGGCGGAACTCGCGTGGGCGTCGACGTTGAAGAAATTCGATGAGTATGATACCGCGGCGACGGCGCTGGATGCGCTGGAGTGTCAGTTGGAAGACGCGGTATTGAGCGAAGAGTATCACGAGGCGGCGTCGTTAAAGCGCGCCATCGACGGGTTAAAGGCTGGGGATTCCACGGGTGCAGTGTGCGATGCGTACGTTGAAGCTATTAAAGAGCAAAGATTTAATGATGCCGCGACACTTCGTGACGCTGGCGTGGGCTTGTGCGGGTGGTGGGCTGGTACGGAAATTTTCGACGATGATGATGAGGCCGCCGACGAAGACGACGAGGGCGACATCGCTCGCACGAATTCGTCATCATCGTCGACGACATCGTCAAATAACCCACTCGGCGTGATTATGCGTGTCACCCGTGAGCATGGTCGATTGGTTGGGTCGACGTATTCGTCGCGAGACTTGGCGGATATCGTCGAGCTGCACAAGGCGTACCCCAAGGGGTACGACTACGACGCCGGTCAACCAGTGTTGGAAATTGCAATGGAGCAAGATCCAGAGTCCGCTACTGGATACAGGCGCGATGTTGTTCGATTAAATTATATTCCTGCGACGATTACTGTAGAAGATGGCGAAGGTATTGGCTTTATTAATGGCGATGGGAGCGCCGCTGACGACGAGCTCAAGGCGTTTGACGACGCCGTGGACGCGGCGAATCGTGGGTTGATAGACGAATGGCGCCGTTCGAACGGGACTGATATCGAAAACGTCAAGGACGAAATCAAAGCGACGTTGCTTGGTTTAGGTCCGCCGTCGGCTATCGTTACCGACGATGGCGAAACTATCAGTTTCCTTGACGACTTTGACGACGAAGAAGACGACGAAGACGAGGATGATGAGGATGACATGTTGTACGATATCAAGCGTTCCCCAGCGGCTATTGAGCAAGAGGGCTTACATACATTTGTATTGACGAGCGTCAACGAGACGGTTGAAGAAGACTTTGAGGAGGATGAGTTGGTCGGCAAGCCGTATTCGAGCGCGCTTGACCGAGAAATTGAAGGCTTCTTGGCCACCAAATGGGAGAGCATGGCGTCGACGGATGCTTTACCTAAGGGGCACGCGTTCGGTGCCGGGTCTTCCTCAAAGCTTGTGGACGCCGTAAAAGAAGCAGCACAAGAAATGTTCGCGTCACGAGACGAGGATGATTACTTGACTGAGCTCGTCGTCGACGCCGATGAAGATGACGCCGACGAAGCCGCCGCCAACGACGAAGACGACGAAGAGGACGACGAAGACGAAGTCAGCGCCGAAGAATTGCTCGCATTCCTCGGTCAAGAGAGCGTCTTGCACACTCCGCTCCCGAATCGCGTGCGATTCAACCGCATTCCACCGACATTGGCGAGCGGTAAGACGGGGGACATCTTCAACGGATTGTACATCGGCGCTTTTGGCCCGCACGGCCCAGAAGTCTTGCGCATGGTTCGCGGTCGTTGGGGCGACGAAATCGGTGAATCACACGATTGCGTCACCGCCATTAAAATCACCGGCGATGAAAACGTCCCGTGCGGCGCCGCGTCGTTTCGCGCCAAGATTAACAACGCGAACAAGCTCACCGACGGTGGATCCTCCTACCCCGAAGAGCTCGGTGTACTCGCGCGCTACAAGGGCGAAGGCCGCGTCGCTAAGCCTGGATTTTCAGACTCTCATTGGGTTGAAGGCGAGCTGTTGGTGTTGAACGGTAAAGGAGGCTCGCTCACCGGCGGCGCCGAACTCGGATTCGTCTGGGCCGTCCCGGGCGAACGCCGCTTGCTTATTTTGTTTTCATCCCTCACGCTTCCAGACGTCGACATCGCTTTGCCGACGCGCGATTGATTGATGCAAACTCGCTGCTTTGCTTCACATTCATTCATTGATTGATCGATTCATTTCATTTTTTTTCGCCGCGGTTTGGTGCGATTGCTCGCCCAAACCATCATTCGTTATATCACTGTGTAATAAACCTCTTGTTTGTTCTTCTTACAAAAGCACGTCGACGATTCGGGAGCCCGAAACGCGCGACGCTTCTTCTATGCATATATATATATATTTTTGTCGTGTTTGCTGTTTTAGTATTCGTTAAATCTACGTAGAAACGCCCCGCGCACTCAGTCTACTTTGCGTCGGGATTCGACGCCAAGTATTCGACCGCTTGAGGAATGCTTTGTATCTTGTCCGCCTCGCCATCGGGAATCTCCACCGCGAACTCCTCCTCCATCGCCATCACAACCTCCACGGTATCAAGGGAATCTAACCCTAAATCCGCCCCAAACGCCGACGTGGGCGTGACTTTCCCCGCGTCAACCTTGGCGAACGCCTTCACCACGCCCACCACGCGCTCCGTCACCTCATCCTTGTTTAAAAACCCCGCACCGTACGCGCGGCACATCGCATGCGCGCTCTGCAAAGAAAACACAGCGCATACAACGCGCGATGACGTCAGTCGCATGACACGCGAACGCCGCGCCGTCGACACGGCGCGACGAATTGACACAGAAATCATAGGGTTGCGATTGATCGCGATCTGCCGGCGCACGCCGTCGCCCCCCTGTGCGCGTTCGTCGCGATCAATCGCGCGCATCGACGATAGAGACACACGACGTACCGAGGTCACGTTCGACGTGTGCGCGCGCGCGAGGCCGGCGATGATGGATCGACGAAGCATCGTGAGGCGTCTGATTGTGACGTCAGTCGGTCGCATCTCGCGCGGGCGCAGCGGCATATCGACGCGCGCGACGCGAAAGCGGACGCGGAGCCGCGACTGGGCGATGACGCGATGTCTCTCGCGTCGCGTCGCGCGCGCGTTGGTGGCGTTGGCGGCGCTGGCGGCGTGCGATTACGGGACGATGAGGAGCTGGGTGCGCGCGGTCACGGCGAGCGAGGACGCGCGCGGTGGGGTATTAGTGGCGATAGGCGACGTGCACGGCGATCCTGACGCCGCGAGACGGGCGCTGATGTTAGCGGGCGTGGTCGATGGCGATGGCGCGTGGTGGCGCGGCGTACGTGGCGGTGAGGGAGGCGACGTTGGCGCGCCGATGACGGTTGTGCAGACGGGAGACTTGGTGGACCGCGGGGACGGTTCCGTCGCCGCTGTGGATATGTTCGAGCGCTTAAAGATTGACGCGCGCGACGCAGGGGATGAGTTGGTGTGTTTGATAGGGAATCACGAGCTCATGGTGTTGCAACACGACTTGAGGTTTGTTTCGAGAGAGGAGCTGGCGGCGCTCGGACGCGAGTCGTTGGCGAAGACGACGGATGAATCCTCGGGCACGGGGCTTGGATTGCGGGCGTATTACTACGCTGGAGTTTTGTCGTGGAAGAAGATGTTCGCTCGGGGCGAAGAGCGCGGAGGGGTGTTGCGAAATAAGCCTGTGGCGGTGATTCGCGGTCGCGGTCGATGCGCGACGGCGTTTGCGCACGCGGGACTACTTCCGATGCATTTCGCAGACCATGACGCGCCTGGTGTCGATGATTTAAACGCACGCATGCGCGAGCTAATTGATGTCGATGTCGTTGGGCATTCCACGGACGCGCTCATCGGGAACGACGGACCGGTGTGGACGCGTGAGCTGTCGCAAGGCGCCGAAGGCGTGGCGTGCGCGTACGCGGAAAACGTGACGCAAAGACTCGGCGTGCGCCGCATCGTCGTCGGTCACACTGTCACCAAAAGTGGCCAAATCGAAACGCGATGCAATGGGTTGATTCACATGATTGATGTTGGGATGTCAGCCATGTATGGAGGGACGCCGAGCGCTTGGATGTGCGACGAGGACGAAGGACCGGTGGCCATTTCGTCTACGGGCGCGCGCACGCCACTCGAATCGTAAGGCGTGAATGTTCTTCGAGTACTATTCTTCATCGTATGTATATTACTCTCATGCGTGCATTTTGTTTACCGGTATCGGTACTAGGTGATAGCTATTTGTAGTCGCTGCTGCTGTCTTCTAATAAAACGAGGCTTCTCGTCGCGTGTCGTCTTCGTATCGTTATGTGCCATCTGAAGCCACCATCTTTCGTGCTTCAAAAATTCGTTCGAGGTTTTGCAACGTATGTCGCGGACCCACCGCGCTTAGTCCGTGCGCGTTGAGTAACTGCTCGAGATTCTTGTTCAACAAGAAGACTCCGTACGTGTACTTGGTTCGATCGTTTGGCGTCTCCATAAATAGAGGAAACTCTATTCGCGTAAGCGTCTTCTTCGTCGGCGTTCGGCCATCGCCACCAGATCCTTTGCCAACGGCTTGCGGTGCGACTTGATGGAAATCGCAAATGTACGATCTACTTGCCGCAGGGCACACGGGGTAGCGCAAGCGAACGTCTAAAATCGCCGCGAGTTGAATCAATATTTGCGCCACATACCCATACGCCGCCGCATCGTTCTCAAGATCCTCGGTGCGAACCGATACGCTTTTCGACGGTGCCGGTCCGAGATCGAGCGGAATATCTGCAATCTTCATCAGCGGATACTCCTCTGAATGACCTTCGGTGATTACTCCACCCACGAGGCCGATTTCGAAAATCTCCGCGAGCTCGCCCACGAGACGCCATCGTCGCGCGACGAGCGCGCGCTGCTTCTGATACAACTTACCGATGCCATTTGGTCCGTTCAATGCGTTTTCTGCAACATCGAGTTGTTCGTTCGCCTCAACGAGCTTCTCGCCCGCCTGCCGCAGCGCGCGAATGCGTCGTCCGACGTCATCCTTCATCAATCCCAAACTTTCTCGCGCCTCAGTGAGCTCCTTCGTCAGCACCGACACGCGCTCATCTGCGGTCACTCCAGCACTCGTGCCGTTAAAGTCATCACTCTTTGCCGACAACGCCGGTGTCCAAGCCGTTGAAACACGCTCGCGAGATGAAAGATGTTCCTCCAACCGCCGCACGAGCTCATCGCGTAACTCCGCCGTATCCCTCAACGTGCGCTTCGCATCAATTAACTTTTCAACATTCGCCACCATGGTCTTCACATCTACTAATTTCGTCTCACCTTTCTCGGCGCGCGCCCAGACTTGCGCGGCGGTGACGTTCGAACCAGTCGACCTCGGACTCGCGCCCGACTCGCTCCGTCGACTCCGCGCCGACCGCGAGCCGCCGTCGAATTCATCACCTTCTACGACCACACGATCAATCACCACGTTCACCGTCTCGCTCGACATTTGTTCTTTACGCTTTTTCGCTTCGAGTGCATCTAAAAACGCGCGCACGGCATCGCCCGCACCGTCACCAGACGAAGGCGCGGGCGAATACACGCCATCCGCCAGCCGAATAAACACCGCGTTGGCCGGAATCGCTACCCCCGAAGGCACTCTATCACCCACGCGCACGAGCGAACTCAAATCAATCGCCGCGCGACATATCAACACATCATCTGTACTCACATCCGCACGCGCAGCGGTGTCCCGAACGACGCCTAAACCGCGTTTCCACGCGCGCGGCTCGCTCGCGCTCCGCTCGCTAAACGCCGCCAGCTCACCACCTGTTCCTCTCGTGCCGTACACGCAAAGCTCAAATTTCACCCCGCAATCGCTCCCGAGCGCCTTAACCAACGCACCACCGTCGCCATCGCCGTCATCGAACGCACACCAGTCGGGATTGAGCCCGCGACCGCGACGCTCCGCGGCGCTCGTAAACGAGAATCCGCGCGTCGCGTCGTAATCATCCACGCACACCTCCCCGTACGGCGTCGGCGCGTACACCGAACCGTTCGTACGGTACGCACGAAGCGTATAGTACGTCCCAGTGATGTCCGCCGTCAGCGCGTGCGCGTCGCTCGTCGACACCGTCGACGATGACGATGACCGTTGAATGTTTCGCAACGCGATCCCTCGAACGTGTCGCAACGCCACGGGCGCGGCGTAGCGCGCCGTCGACGGCGTCGACGCCGAGAACGCCGGTCCATCGACGCCGTCACCATCCGCGCGCGACATTCGTGCGTGTGCGCGCGCGATGCGAACGCATGCGATGCGCCACGAAATGCCGACACGTGTTCAATCGAATCCTCAATTCACGCCGCGCCGCGCCGTCGTCGACGACACCTCGCATGTCCACCACCGCGGACGTCGCGCGCGCGATCGATTTCCTCACGCACGCGCGCGCGCTCAAGCGCGTGGCGCGCGCGGGATGGCTTCAACGCGGACTACCGGCGCGATCGGTGGAATCTGTCGCCGACCATTCGTGGCGCGTGGCGCTCTTCGCGCTCGTGCTCGCGCCGTCGAGCGGCGTCGACCGCGATCGCGCGATTCGCATGGCGCTCGTGCATGACCTGGCGGAGTGCGTGGTGGGGGACATCACGCCGAACGACGGCGTGAGCGATGAGGAGAAGCGTCGGCGCGAACGCGCGGCGATGCGAGACTTTTGCGACGGATTGACGCGCGATGGCGCTGGGCTCGCGCACGTGGCGCGAGATGTGGAGGCGTTATGGGAGGAGTATGAACTCGGTGAGAGTGCGGAGGCGAAATTGGTGAAGGATATGGATAAGTTGGAGATGATTATGCAGGCGCACGAGTACGAAGGCGACGGCGAGGACGCGGGCGGGGCGAAACGGGGAGGTTTGGAGGAGTTTTTTACGAGTACGGCGGGGAAATGGCGAACGACGATTGGGGAGGAGTGCGCGGGGGAGATTGTGCGGCGGCGAGATGCGGCGATGGATGGCGTAGATTCAATGTAACGTGCTGTAACGTAATGAGTACACGTGGTTATAACAATATGGAAACCGAGACGGCTGTACGCGCCTTGGGTTTGCTATCGCTCGTACGAGCGGTAGCGCATCATCATCATCATCATCATTTACGACGACGACTCGATTGACCACCGTTAGGCGAGACGGATTTTACTCCATTCGCCGCGGCGCCAAATCGAGGCGTACACTATACCTTGCACAAATCTATAAGCTACGTAAAGCGACCAGACGACAGTCAAGTTGCAATTAAACCACACCACGGCGATGTAAGCGGATGGAAGGAATAACACCCATTGGCTTAGAATGCTCACACATGCCACGCGCTTGGCGTCGCCAACGCCTAAAAGGGCATTTTGCATGGTGAGACTCACGGCGTCGCCGCACACGGTGAGTCCCGTCATGCGCAACGGCGTCACCGCCATTTCTACGGCGTATGGGTCAGTCAAAAAGACGCCGAGCACAATGCGCGGGAACATGGCGAGTAAGACGCCAACAAATGACATCAATACCGCGGTAATCTTCGCGACGTCCCAGGGCCATTGCTTGGCGTCTTCGATGTCCCCGCGGCCGAGCGCGCGGCCGCTCAAAGCACCCGCCGCGAGACCCATGCCCATGCATGGTAAAATCAAAAACAACATCAAGTTGATCAAAACGTTCACCGCCGCAACTTCCGTGGTACCTAACCTCCCGACGATGGAGTAAAGGGTCATCATCCCAGAGGCGTAAAGTAAGTTTGTCACCGACGTCGGCAACGCTTGCGTCGCCAAGACGCGTAAATCTGTCAACGTCGGTCTCGTCTGTAAAAATCCAAGCGTCGTCGCACGCTTAAAGCCTTGATAAAAATACATTGCAGTTCCACACCAAACACTAAAACTCGTCCCTAAACCCGCGCCGAGCGCACCGAGCGGAGGAATCCCCAGCGCCGGTATCCCAAAAAAGGTCAACACCAGCGACAAAGAAAAATTAATCGTATGCATCGCAATCAGGGTGTTCATGTACACGTGCGGCTGCTGAATCGCATTCCAAAATCCTCGAAATGCAAAATTCATCCCCACCGCGGGCACGGCGAGCAACCGCGCTCGCAAATACGGCACCGCGGACTCTATGACTTTCGCATCCGTCGTGTACAGCGG
>JACLAB010005309.1_pt1 | contig 12823 bp, 7 predicted proteins | sample 8027921 | NCBI WGS metagenome assembly JACLAB01 (sample SAMN15725117, study PRJNA655200) | protist metagenome | isolation source: fluorescence activated cell sorting (FACS) single amplified genomes of... | place: USA: West Boothbay Harbor, Gulf of Maine | collected 2000-07-19
ACGACCCAATCTATTTTCAGTCATGATGGCGCTGTTGCGAACCGTGGTGGTGTTGGTGGTGGTGGCCCACGTGGTTTTCTGTGCTGCTGTCGATTTGCCCGAATGGAAGGTCAATCAGGTGCACATCGCGCTTGCTGGGTCTAGCGAGGACGGTCACAGCAACAAAATGACGATTATGTGGAACACTCCAGGCAAGACCTCGGAATCTGTCGTTAAATACGGTCTTGCACCGGGGCAGTACACAGAGGAGGTTTCTGGCTCTTCAAGTTCGTACTGGGAGAGCTTCAATCACAGAGCCACACTGGGTGAACTGAAGCCTGACACCAAGTACTATTACATATGCGGCAGCAAGGACGCAGGTGACGAATCTTTCTCTGCAGAAAAGTCTTTCACATCTGCTCCCATAACGACCGATCTGCAGGAGAAGGAATGGCAGTTCATTACCTATGGTGACCTCGGTTCCGTGAATGGCGAGCCCACCACGGAGTACATCGGTGAGACAGTTGCCAGTGACGACGTCAAACTCGTGTGGCACAGCGGTGACGTTGGTTACGCTGACGACTCTTTTTTACATTTCGGCTGCTACACCAGGTTTTGCTACGAAAATCGCTTCGATGAGTATATGAATAAGGTACAGGATCAGTGGGCATCTATCATGCCATACATGACCATGCCCGGCAACCACGAGGCAGACTGTCACAGTCCCAATTGTATGTTGGACAAGACCAAACGCGAGAAATTGTCTAATTTCACCGCTTACAACCATCGCTTCACTATGCCATCCGAGGAGAGCAACGGCACGATGTCGATGTGGTATAGTTTCAACTACGGTAACGTGCACTTTGTGTCCATCGACACGGAGACTGGATACCCAGGCGCCGCTTCAGAGAAGCGGTACGTGATGCCTTGTGGCGGATTTGGTGATATGATGACGTGGTTAGAGAACGACCTGGCCACTGCCGCAGCGGCCAGTAACCGCGCCGAGCGGCCGTGGATATTCGTTTCGGGTCACCGTCCCGTGTACGAATCCACCGGAGACAGTATCAACGAGAATCTCAGCGCTGCAGTGGAAGACCTATTCTTAAAATACGGAGTGGATGTGTACTTTGCCGGCCACAGACACTACTACGCTAGATACTTTCCTCTATTTAAAGGGGCAATCGACCCCGCTGGCTACACTAACCCCCGTTACACCACATACCTCACCACTGGTGGACCCGGCAACGACGAAATGGACAACATTCAACGAAAGCGCCGAGAGCTCAGAGATGCAGCACGTGACGTGTCCGCCGGGGTAGTCAAGCCTTCGGATCCAGCCCCAAAGGAGGTTAGCAGGGCGGCTTTGATGGAGAAGGCAAGAGAGGCAGCGCTTCACCTATCCGCAGAGTCTATTGCAAAACTATCGGGTATGCTGCACTCAGGATCAGAGGAGGAATCTGCCATTCACGCGGTTATACTGGATGAGGAGAGACACAACAAACGGACTGGTGTGAGCGATAGTGAGCGCTCTAGTGGTGTGGCCCAGTGGGACATGGACAATCATGTGGGTATCGCGCGTGTGTACATTCAGGGTGCACACAAAATGCGTATTGACTACATCCGCACAACCACCGGTGAGGTATACGATACCGTCACCCTGGAGAGGGATGCCGCGTCCCGAGGCATGTAATTTGTCTGTCTGTGTCTGTGTGTGTGTGCCTCTGCTTGTAAGGACGACATGATAGCATGGTAGTAGGTAGGGAGGCACGATGAGTGAGTGCAAGAGAGAGATAGAGATAGAGAGGGAGAGAGAGAGAGTATGTTATTATGAAAAATTATGCGCTTGCCCTCTATAACTCAAGGGAATGCAATGATTCCTGAGCTCTTAAGTAATCATATCAAATCAAATCAAATCAAATCAAATGAAACTGTTACATCGCCAACTCTAGCTATCACATAGGTAGATTGCTTGTTTATATGGCATCACCGATTTCTACCGCGAAGCCAGTGCTCTCGGCGAGGTTCAGGGTCGTGTGGCTCCAGCGCGCAGGGATGTACAGCACCTCTCCTGGCTGTTGTATCACCTCACACGGCCCCGCCATCGTGCGCTCCATGGTCCCTGCTCTGACCTCGTTGGCGTTGCGGTAAGGGTACCTATAAGGTAACAAGTAATGTGAGTATTGTGTCGATGGTGATCGATTGAGGATGAGATGGATGATGGTTAGACTCGTGTTATGTGGTGTCAGAGAATGCAGGCAGACTGGCAGTAATAGACCAAGAGAGAGACAGAGACATCACAAGCAAGGAAAGGAAAGGAAAGGAAGGAAAGGAAAGGAAAGGAAAGGAAAGGAAAACATGGACATAATACGTACCACTGCGACTCCACCCCTCCATTGGCTGCGAAGGCGAGTGGATGTAGCGACGAGTACAGATCGCGACTAGGCGGCAGGAGGTGCCAGGACTTGCGTCCGTGTACCAACGCATTGAATGCCGCGCCGTGCAGATGAAATGGCGCACCGGACATCGGTCCTCCCAGATAGAACTGGAATATATGGCGCTTCGCTGCTCCTTCGAAGGCAGCATCAGCAGCAGCAGCAGCATCCCTTTCATCCCTGTCTGCGGCCTGGAGCACATGGGCAAATGTCGATGCCCCCAGCACAGATTCATTCAGCCCAGCGTCCTCCTGAAGCTGTGCCACGAGCGCGGAGGGTATACCGTCATTAGAGGAGGGTTGCAACAAAGCCAATTTTTCGTTCAGAGCCTGACCGAAAATGTACAAAGGAGGCTTCCCTCTGTTTGTTTCAGGGTTAATAAATGCCTTTGCGATGTCAGTGGCACTAAGATGACTGCCACTGCTGCTGCTGTCGCTACTTTCCCCCCCTTCGGCGTCAGCATTAGTGATGATTGCCTTCAACGCGTCGGTGGCGCCCCGTACATGTTTGGTGATGTACTCACGCAAGGTGAGTCTCTCCACGTCACCCTGACCTTGCGTCATCGGTGATACATTCACTCCAAATCTACTGGCGTAGGGAATGACAGTCGCTCTCACCACTTCGTCTCCGTGTGTGCCCAGCAGGGCGGATATAGACAGCTGCTCAGAGACATCATCGTGCAGTCCTCCGGGCAACAGGTCAGATAACGAAAAGATCAGAGGTAGCCCTCTATTGAGCATAGTACGCACATCTGCAATAGTCATGCTCGCCAGCTGTTCCGAGGTAACCTTCTCGATCGTGCATTGATATGCAGATATCTTCACTTCTTCCGCTGGCAGAGTAGCATGGGGGATCTCCCCCACCTCCTCCTCTCCCTTGTCGCTGCCGCTCTTGCGGTCCTCGATGACGTTCCCGTCCTTGTCCACTGGAGTCTCTGGAAGTTCCCTAGTGCTGCCCATGAGCGAATGCACCGTAACACCTGTGTCTTCATACCCCCCTGCGTCGACGACTGAATGCACTGCTGTGTTGCTGTTCTTACTAACACTACCACTACCACTGCCTCCAACGCCGAGGCCCCCTAGCAGCTTGCCCACCAGGCCTGCCCCTCCTCCATTGGCATCGGGGGCTACACTAGCACTGCTCGAATCATCAACAATATCAGCAGCAGCGGGAGTGGGGAGGAGGGCCTGAGGGGCATATTCGTTCGCTAGTGGTAGCTGCCCCTGCTCCCGAGCCCTGTCGTACTCCTCACTTCCTGGGTCGCCGTTATGCAGTACCAGGGATTGATGGATGTGTGCGGCACACTTACTATACCCCAGACGTGTCGCCAGCTGCAGCGCGGTTTCGCCAGCAAAGTAGCTGTCTGCGTGATATCCGGCGTCTTCCGGCGCCATCTGTGCTAGTACGGCAGTGGTGTAAACGTCACCATTGGCCACTGCAATGTGAAGTGCCCCTTCTGCGGGGGCGCCCAGACCAAGAAACACCGGAATGAGGCGGTGCAGGCGATATTTGGCGGCGAGCTGCACGAGTGTCATGCCGTGCTTGCCACTGCGGCCACTCAGAGAAAAGGACATGTGCGTATCCTCTGCATATTCCGTGCTCTGCAACACTCTCTGCACGCAGTTGTACACACCGTTGTTGAGTAGAAAAAGCTCTGCGGTGTGCTTGCTGATCATGCCAACCTGGTGGCCGTGTCGGACCCGCTTAGGATTGTTACCACTATCGTTCGCGCCTGCTACTGCATCCTTCCCCTCCTCCTCCTCCTCCTCTTCATAATCAACGTCATCGACCTTGCCCAACAATCCCGTCTGCACGATGTGTATCTGTATTGTCAATATATATAGTAATGTGAGCATTTAGTCGATGGATGATTGATGGAGGGGGGGATGGGAATGATGGTGAGACTCGTGTGGTGTCAGAGAATGCAAGCAGGCAGCAATAGGTGGTATAAGAGAGAGACAGAGACATCACGAACAAGAAAAGAAAGGAAGAACTATAGGATAACAGAACACGTACGTTCTGGTGGATGGAGTCAACGCAATCGAACAACACCTCGGTCAAATCGATCTTCCCTACCCCCTTCTTGTCTCTCTTCAAGACCTCTACGGCATAGGCGAAGTTCTGTTCGATCTCTGTCAAAACTTTAGCGCCATCGGCTATGTAGCTGTGCAACCCGATGTCCACTGCAACAGCCCCGCCGTCCTTGCTGAGCTGCTTCTCCTGCTCCACCTCCGCCAGCTGATACGCCCTTCCTAACTGGTATAGCTTTTGTCGTAAATACACCTCCGGTTTGGGAACTTTAGCGCCATCCACAGAAGACAGCATGTCTACGTATTTGGGGTATAAGTCTCTAGGCTCGCCTGTGGGGGTCTCCTTGTCGCGCATCTGGCGCTCCCACTCCTCGCGCTCGATATATACTCTGCGCTTCTTTCCAGACGCCGAGGCTGAGGAGGAGACTGAGTCTTCCTCCTCTAGCTTGGATGAGGCAGCTGCTGACTTGGAGGAGGAGGAGGAGGAGGACGATGAGGCACCTCGCTTCTTGAATGCCTTGCTGCCGCCGCGACCACCGTTGTAGTCATAGAAGCTTGTCGCTATCGTCAAGACGACGAGCACGAGAACCACCCGGAACCACGTTGTCTTGTAGTATGGGGGATTGGCCTTTCTCTCAGCTTCCTCCTTGCGATACTTCTGAGCCTCGCGCATTTTCTGGAGCTTCTCCGCTTCTTTTGGGGTCACCTTGGCCATTGTGGTGTTGTACAGACACTCTTGACACTTGACACTCTTGATGAAGACTTTCCGTCGAAAGCGTTCGCCTACGAGTAGAATTTAAATATGGGGATTGTGTGCCCAGCCAGTTGATTCAAGAGGGCTTAAGGTGATGACATGATGAACCCGCCGCCAGTGAAGAAACACCGTTCAAATTCTGGTCGTGGAGGAGGGTCTTGTGGCGGTGGTAGGGGCCGCGGAGAAGGCCGAGGTCCTGGAGCTATGAACCATGGCTCATGGTTCAAGGCGAGCATGCTGAACGATCCGTGGATCAGGCAAGTTGAGCAAATGTGTAACGCAGGGGTTCTGGACAGCGCTCAAGTAATCGACCACAATCAAGTGTAGCAGCACCAGCAAAGGAGGTGAGTGGCACCTTCTCTCTTCTTCTCTTCCTTTCCCTCTAGACAATCAGGCAGACCACAATCCGTCCCTAATGATTACAGAATTATCCTCTAGATATTTAGATAGCTGTCGCCCGAGACAGTGCGTAGACCAGTCAGTGCTTGTTTGCTGTTGCTTCTTGTAAGTGAGTGCAGGCAAGTCAATCGTCTTCCTCCAACAGGTGCTTGCGCCGCCGAGGGAAAAGACAACTGGAGCGCTATCATTGTGCAACCAAGTATTATGAGAACTGAGGGGAATGAACGAGCGCTCGCGTCTCGTCTGTCTGTTTATCTGTTTGTCATTACTTCCCTTGCTCGTGTATCCATCTATCTATCTCTCGAGCTAACATCTCTCTTCTCTTCTTCCCTTCTCATGGCGCAGCTGATGGTACATAACACATTTGTAATGCAGGTATAGTATTTGTTTCCAGTATACACACAATCAATCAATCAATCAATCAATCACATTATATATCGATTCCCTCCCTCCCCTCGTAATCACCTGATGATTGGATTAATTAATTAAGCAATCTTCTTGGCTCTCCGCTGGCCGTGCACCAAGTACAGCCACGCCGCACCCGCCGTCAGGGCGAGCAGTAGCAGCACCAGCAACAGCGCCCAACCATTACCCCCGCTACCACCAGCACTACCGCCATTTGAACCACGATACGACGACGAGGAGGCAGCAGCAGCGCTTTCGAGCGATTTCTGCAGGGACTTGCGGCCGCTGGTGCCGCCCGCCATGCCCAAAGAAGGCTCGTTGCCGTGCGTGGAGAATACTCCCAGAAGCCATTGCAGGGCTCCTCGGACTCCCTTTCCACTGCCTCGGCCGGCCACATTCACTGCGCCGCCTTTCAGCGAGCCGCGCCGTGATTCGTACCAATGTTTGTCGTCCCTGCGGCGCTGCTGAATCTCGTTATACACGCCGCTGTCATCTACTGCATCCCACTGCATTTCGCAGCCAGCGAGATGATCGTCGATCGCACTAGAGATCATCGAGAGAGATGCCCGCCTTTCAAGCAGAAAGCCCTCTAGGGCAGCCACGTCATCAGCAATATTGCGTAGTACATTATCACCCGTTTTGGATCCTAACTCAAGCTCTTTCAATGATGAAAGGACATGATCCGTGCTGTAGCCCACCCTCTCTCGCACGTAATGCAATTCCTGCTCTTGTGCTAGCACGTGATTAGCTAAGGCCTCAAGTGCAGTCTCAGTTGCTTTGATGCTCGCAGCCTGGTGCTTTGCATACGTGGCTACGCGGTTCAGACTGGCGTCAACGGCATGCCCTCCTCGCATTTTCAAGCGTTCACTGTTGGCAGTAAAGTATCGTGAGAAAACCTCGTAAACAGCCCCTGGGCCACTCTCGTCACCCTCTAGATCAGCTAGATCAAGCGACTCGAGGAAAGACTTCTGGCTCATTGCTGCCATCTTCCCGGAGTTCTGATTCTGTTGAGAAGAAGACGAAGACGAAGACGAAGACGAAGACGAAGACGACGACGACGACGACGACGACATGGAGGGCATGGGGCCCGCGACTCCGCTGTGGGAAAGCATGTGCATGGCCACCACAAGGCGGCGCACACGGCTTCGGGCCTCCTCCATGAGCTCATACGCCGTGTGGATGACATGTGAGAGTCTGCTCGTGATGATGGCCCTTCGCGCAGTGGAGGCTAGCACTAAATCGGTATAAGACGCTGCCGCTGCCGCTGCTCCTGCATTGGAGGAGGAGGCGAAGGCACCTGTCGCGGAGAAAGGATGTACGCCGACTTGTTGCCCCCACAAGGGTGCAGCGGCGCTGCCACGATTACTGCTACTGCTGCTGCTGCCTGTTTCCATCCCTTGTTGTTCCGCTAAGCCCAGGCCAGCGAGTGCCCTGGCGATGCCTGCTGCTACGGTTTTGGTGGCATCTCTGGCCTCCCTCACACGACTCCAGCCCTCTTCCTCTTCCTCTCCGCCGCCACCACCTCTACCTCTATAACCACCTAGATAATGGGAGTACACGTGCGTGTCCTTACCCGTGTTCTCCCCTTTCCTCTGTGTGTGAGGAGGGGGCAGCAGGCCTAGCACGAGCGGGCTGGTGCTTCCTCCATCTTTGCTGATGGTGCCACCCGCGGTGCTCACAGTGTACAGCTCTCCATTCTCCCAAACTGGCTGTAGCCACGCCTGGCCACTACCACTACTGTCGTGATTTTGATGATGGTGCTGGCTCGGAGAGGAGTGGAAATCGAGCCCTGGCGGCAGGAGCCTCTGCATCCCTGCGAACACAAATACGGGCAGGATTAGTACCTCTCGCGTGGCAGCGGTGTCCACTGTAGTCTTAGTCGACGCGGGCACGTCGGCGGAGTGTCCAATGGGGTCATCCAGTGCCTCCAGCCACTGCAGTAGCACCTTCTCCGTCTCGCTGCGCTGATGCTCTGGGTTAACGGTGCCTCGACTGCCGTGTTTGAGTGCTTTGTGCTTGCCCCCGTGTCCAACGCGAGCGCGATAAGCCTCCAAAGCTAGCTCGGCCATCGCCTCATGTGCGTGGCCAGCACGGTGCAACAACCGGGATATGAACACGTCGCCGCTCTTGTCGTCATCGCTACCGTCTACCCCAGTGCCGGACCCGAGCAACTCTCTGTGTAGTATGGCCGAGTCGAGATATGGCACCTTGATGGCAGCGCTGCCAGAGCCGGGTACATATTGGTCTGAAAACGTGACATGTGGTGGCAAAACGTCGTCGTGATGATGAGGGTCTGCACTAGAAGTCGCCACGTAGTACCTCGTGGCCGCCGCTAGTGCCAATACTACCGATGGATGGTCTTCTACTGTCACTGATTCAGTGACGAACTCCACCTCCTGGTGAGGCAGCAGCAGCGCCTCTGCCCAGGCTTGCAGGGCAGCAGTATCCACGTCATCGGCACTACTGCTGCCTTCTTCTATTTTTTTCCCATCATGCCCATACTTCTCACTAGCACTAGCACTGCCTTTAAACACGATAATAGGGATGAATATTTTGTTGGTGCCAGCAGCAGTCGGTGTATCGAGGTGGCCAGCAGAGAAGGTTTGAACGGCCCCTGTCACGATGCGAAGCAATCTCGTTTCATAGGGCAGAGTGCCCAAGCGGAGGCGGCGGCGCTGTGCACTCTCTTCCCTACGCAGCACCAGCTGGGAGCAATCAGACATCGCTGTATCATCGTAAAATGCAAATTTAGCAGTCACTGCTTGGATGCACTCAAGGCTTCCTTCAGGCGTCCCGCCGCCATGTAAGACAGCCGCGTCGTCATCGCTTACGATAATATGCGGGGGCAGCTCCATGCCTCCCCCACTCTCTTCTCTCCCGCCATTGCCGCTGCTACCGCCCTTGTCTGCAACGATGAGCAGGGGGAGATTCAGCACAGAAGATGTAATCATGTCTTTTGAGGGCGCCTCTACTTCATTCATGAACTGCACGACTGCGGAAACAGGCACCACGTGGAAGCCCCATATGTCCTTCGGCTGGCCGAGAATGAAGCTTGAGTAAGCCACTAAGAATGCCTTCTCTAATCTCTGCACATCTTCTGCTGCTGCTCCACCCCCCCCCTCTTTGTGGCTGGAGAAGATACGGTAGTTGAGATCGAACCTCACATCTGAGTAGCTCTGGGTCTCCGCGCGCGTGCTGGGGTCAATCCCTCCCGAGGTAGGGTAGTGGTATGGAAGGATCGTCTGAAGCGACTCCTCAAATCTGTCACTATCGACAGGGGCCCCCGATTTCGAAGTCTCAACCAGCCACACGCTCGTGGTGAGCGGAAAAGTAAGAAGTGGTTCGTAGGAAGTAGAAGAATGGGAAGAAGAATATGCCACTCTGGCGGCCCCTAGCCATAGGAGCGGCAGCAACAGCCACATCTGGCTATTTCAATATCTATGCAACTCGAATTACGGGAAGTTCCTGAAGCTATCTCAGCTACTTGACTTCGTGACCGATGCTCACTGCCTTAACACGTATTGTGAGAGACGATCAGCTGCTGAATCGGCCCAGGGAGCGAGAACCTCGTGGAGTGTTAATGGTACAAAATACAAGTTGTAATTGTACCACAACAAATGTACTCTTATGCTGTGGTCTCTCTGCTGATCTTCAGTAGCTTAAACTTCTGCATGCTCTCAAGCGCCCTGCGGTAAGTGCCCGTTAACTTTCAGCCCCCCCCCTGTTGTATCAAAACACGTGGAAAACCCCATACTTCTTCGCGCTTCTGAGTTGAACCTAACCTTCCGTCCTCAACTGCACCTATTAGAATCCCAAGAGTCGGATCTCATTTCGCGAAGAGCTCATTATTGAAAATGTCCAGCGCCGCGCCTCCTGCCCCTCCCTCTGCGTGGCTTCTTACGTACTCCTACGTGGAAGGCATCCTCGAGAAGAGAACCAAGTACCGTGAGGAGCACCTCGGCCTAGCCAATGACATGGTAAAAGCGGGGAAGATGTTCTGTGGAGGTCCCATGTCGGATGCGTCCGGCGCCCTCTTCATCTTCAAGGGCAGTCAGGCGGAGGCAGTCGAGTTTGTGGAGAATGACCCCTACGTAAAGGCTGGTCTCGTGCCCTCCTATGAGATCAAGGAGTGGGCAGTTGGCGTCAACGGCGACGTGCTGTCTGCCAAGCTATAAACAAATTGTATAGTTGCAGTAGATAACATTTCAACAATGACGTGCATTCGTATTCACATCCTTTCATTCATTCCCCACTTGTACAGCAGCCGCCGCCGCCGAAGGTGGTGTTGGTGGTGGTGTTGATGTTTGTATGATGTCCCTAATGAGCGCAGCGAGCTCCCCAATGCCCGTACCGCTGTTTGCGCTTCCATCTACGACTGTGAGACCGGCCTCCATGGCCACTCTCTCTAGCTTGCTCATGCTCTGCTGCTTCTTGAGGCCATTGACATTTTTGTGCACTACCTTGATGGATAGGTTGCCCTCCTCATCCTCCTCAATCACCTCATCCCCGTCACTATCACTATCACTATCATCATCATCATCACCACCATTCTCTGCAATATTGCGGTAGTACCATTCAGATAGATCAGCTTTGTTGGCGAACACCAATGCAGGCTTGTTCATCAAGTTCGCGTTGTATAGCCGTAACTCCTCCATCAGAGACAGGAGGTCGTCGGCAGGATCGCGGCCTTCCGTGGCGGCGCCGTCGAGGACATACAACAACACCTTGGTGCGTTCTATGTGCTTCAGAAAGGTGTGGCCGAGCCCCCGGTCAGCGTGTGCCCCATCTATCAAGCCAGGTATGTCCGCAAAGGTTACCCTAAAGCCGTCATTGCCGCCGTCTTCGTCGTCGTCGTCGTATTTCAACACCCCCAGGTATGGCCGCAGGGTCGTAAAATGGTACGGCGCCACCTTTGGCTTTGCATTACTCACTTGACGCAGCAGCGTACTTTTGCCTGCGTTGGGGTACCCCACTAAACCCACATCCGCTATCAGCTTCAGTTCTAATATTAGCGACCTCTGCTCGCCTGGCCTGCCCGGGGTGCGGGACACAGGCAAAGACCGAGCCCGATGCTTGCTGCTGCCAGCCAACACCTTGTTACCTATGCCGTTATCGCCCCCAGTGGCGATGAGATGTGTTTCTCCATTTGTCATTATCTCACGTCGCAGTGCAGGCAGCAACTCCTGCTCCTCCTCCTTCTCGCGACTGAAGTGACTGCCCCGCTTCCTTCTTCTTTTCTTCTTCCTTCTCGCTCTCTTAACAGCAGTAGCACCATCGTCGCCACCGCCAACAGCAGTGGCACTACTTGTCGTGGTGCTGTCTAGCCCGGCATCGCTATCCATGGCCCACAGGTCTTCATTCTCCTCCTCTTCCTCCTCCATATCAATATCAATATCATCTTCCTCCTCCTCTTCCTCCTCCTCCTCGTCGCCCACTACGGCGAGGATGTCCAGATCGCGTCTACCGGACCGTCGCAGCACCTCTGCCCCTTCATTCATGAGCTCATCTAACGCCGCTTCATCCCACTCACCATCACCATCACCATCACCATCACCATCATCACCATCATCGTCATTAGTACCATTCATGCCACTACTGGGGCCGTCGTCGTAATAGAAGTAGTCAGCGAACTCATCAGGGATGTTTTCTGTAACGATGGTGCCTAGCGGTACGTGAATATACACGTCCTTGCCACGCCTCCCGGTCATGCCTGCGCTGCCGCCGTGATTGCCGTTGCCTGCATTAAAGTGGTAGGTGGGGAAGTGAAGCGTCTCCAATTGATCTGTACCCACGACGTACACGTTCCCGCCCCGCCCGCCGTTGCCGCCATTGGGCCTCTTTTTGCCAGGACTCAACACCTCGTGAGAGACACACCCGTTGCCACCCTTACCGCCTTTCACCTCCACAATCACTCGCTCTACGAACTTCACTTTGTTGCTTTTGTCGTTGTCTGGAGGGCCCACAAAGTGCCCAAACATCGAATCCATCAGATCTCCTTCATCAGTCATGGAGCGCGAGCCATTGCATTGTCGCAAGATGTGACCTGGTTGAAAGACGGGCACACATCGCGACCGACACAAGCTGCTCGTACGATGGAGCCTCCGACTCAGAGCCAAGTGGATGCGGTGCATGAGTCTCGTTGCAACTTTCCAGCACTAAATTATGACGCTGAAGTGACAGTGTACCCGGTGCGGGTATCAGCTACAAAAATAGAGTGCACGCTACACTCGAAGACCAAACTCCCTCTGTACCAATTATGCGATAATGAATTTGTGATCTATTTCTCGCCTTCTGTGTCGATTCAGAAGCTAGGCTGCTGTGATTTGACGTGATAGCGAGTGTTAAATTCAAATAAAGATAAATCAGCTGTGGAATCACAGAGGATTATCCGTAATCCGTGTTGTTGAGGTTCGAAAGTTCAGAGAGACTTTCATCCGGAGTAGTGTGAGTGGCCCGTTCTCACACAATCGAGAGTGACTAAGTTGGATATGACGAGCATTGTGAACCTTCCTGATGAAATATTGAGAGGCGTATGCGACATCTTGCGCGTAGAATCAACCCAAGGACCCAGCGGCAAAAACATCACTAACGTTCAGACAGATATCCGAGCTGTGCTGGATACTTGCACGCGCTTGCGAGAGCTGAAGCTCTCCGAGGTCGGCATGTGGCACTTTAAACGCAGATATGCCGAGAAATATCGCACAGACGAAGCGTTTCGAGCACGAGTGAATGAAGCGCTAGCTGTGCCTGCTGGAGGCGGCAATCCACAGCAGCAGCTCCCAATAGGCATGAATCTATCGGACCCCAATATCACTGATGTGAGC
>JACLAB010008352.1_pt1 | contig 12806 bp, 18 predicted proteins | sample 8027921 | NCBI WGS metagenome assembly JACLAB01 (sample SAMN15725117, study PRJNA655200) | protist metagenome | isolation source: fluorescence activated cell sorting (FACS) single amplified genomes of... | place: USA: West Boothbay Harbor, Gulf of Maine | collected 2000-07-19
CTTGTGTATAGGTCTTATCAACACCTTCTACTTTTACATCAACAATAATTTCTTGTGGTGTAGGAGGCGGTGGAGGTGGTGGTATATAAGGTTCTGGCTCAGGCTCAGGTTCTGGCTCAGGTTCTGGTTCAGGTTCTGGCTCAGGTTCTGGTTTAGGTTCTGGTTCAGGTTCTGGCTCAGGTTCTGGTTTAGGAGGTACAGTTGTAGTAGTCGTAGTAGTAGTAGTTGTAGTAGTTGTTGTTGTGGTTGTAGTAGGAGTAGAACCATAGTCACAATCAATACTAACGATACCTGTCCATTCAGAATAACTAGCATCTGTGTCATTGTCTGCTCTTACTTTTGCATAAAATGTATCTGCTGTTGTACCGAATATTGTTTCTCTATAACTAGCAGTAAACATATAGCTCTTATAAGACAATGCTTCTTCCCAACCAGTACTGTTAGCTACTGCATAATTAGTTTCTACAAAATTATCATTACTAAATGCTATTGCATATCGTTCAGGTGGACTTGATTCAAAACCATCACTCTCTTGCCATGTAACAGTTATGTCACCTTTAGTTGTATCACCATCAGCATCACAAGCTATAGATATATCGTAAGGTGTTTGTGTAGGTACATGGTCTGCGAATGCAGGTGTAGGTATTAATAAAAAGAATGCAAGACAAAGTCTTAGCATTATCTACAACAGTTCGCTTCTATCCAAGCTAATCTAGTTTGTATTTCTCTGACTACCATTAAATCTTGTTCTTGGTCCATAAGTTGTGTTTCGAGGCGAGTAACTTGTGTTTTTATATCATCCCATTCCCATTTTTCAATTTGAACATATTGATTAGTGTCATTAATTATTTCTAAATCTTGAATCTTTTCATAAAGAACAGCAATATCACTTGTGACCATTGTGTCTTCTTTTAGTTTCCCAAACTCTCGTTCAACAAACTCCATACGCTCATCAATACCCTGTAGCGTGTTGACAATATCAGCAGCTGTAGAGATACCTGTTCCAATTGTTCCCATAAGTGCAAAACCTGTGGCAATTAAACCTAGATTATCTTTTATCTTAGACAGCACTACATCACCAGTGCTGCGACAACTCCACCTATTGCAACAATTAATGTAAGTACTTTGTAAAACTCTTGCTTGTCTAACTTAGAATCTAGCTTATCTTCTATTTTGTCTAGTCGGTCAATAACCATATTAAGAAGTTCCTTTTGAGTATAGCCATTGCCGTTTGTCATTAATTATAACCTTTGTAACTATTTTTTGGAGGTTTTCTTTTATAAGGTTTATATTGATTTCCTAACTTATTTATACTTTTATCTAATTTTTTAATTTTATAAATTGATTTTACTGTACCAATAACTCCAAATGTTTTTGCTTTATTGTCTATATTACTTTTCATAGCTTTATGTATATTATCTCTAATATGTTTTTGTTGAGTATATCTTTTTAAAACTTCATTGTTCATTATGGTAAATCATCATGGGATAAGAAATCCCATTCCTTATCTATGTTGCTATCTAGGTCGTAGTTACTTATTCTTTTAAGATAAGAACTAATTTCTTTTAAAAAATACCCTAGCAAAAATCCGATTATAAAATCCATTATTGGATTATATCACAAAATGTTTATGGCGTAATTAAATCCCAAGAAGTTGTATCTTCATTCCATTGATAATAACTACCTGCAGCGATTTCATCATCAGTTAAATCAGGTTTATCTACTGGTGCTTTCCATGTCCAAGTACTTTCATGCATTACCCAACTTGCATAAGGTTTAGGTGTTATAAACACATCATTGTCTGCATCATAAGTATATCCTATACCTGCATAGTTACCTCTAAAAGGAGTTCCATCTCCACTGTGTGCATTAGCATCGGTGTTATAGGAAGTTCTTTTACAAGTTTGTCCACGAAAATCTGCATACCATGCTTCCCAACTAGCAAAACCTTCAGGAAGTGTATCAGTACTATCTTCGTCTATACCAGTAATAACTTCTGTTACTATATTATCTTCGTCTAAAAATGCATAATGTGCCATAATTTATTCTACCAAATCCCAACTTGTTGTTTCTTCGTTCCAAGTATAACCATTACCATCATCAGGTTCTGCTATAGGAGCTTTCCAAACCCAAGGACTATCAGCATATAATACCCAACTTGGATAAGGTTTCGGTGGAAGAAAGATATCAGTATCTTCATCATAGGTATAACCTATTCCTGCAAAATTGCCTCTAAAAGGAGTTCCCTCATTATGATGATGACCTTCTTTTGTATTGTAAGAAGTCCTTTTACAAGTCTGACCTTGAATTTCTCCATACTTTTGTTCCCAATCTATACCATCAGTACCTTCATCTTTACCAACAATAACGCTAGTAACAACATTATTTTCATCTAGAAATGCGTAATGTGCCATTATCCGAAGCTCACTGTTCCTGTACCTGCTGTCACAGTTGTTACTTTATCAGAACCATCTGTAGCAGTTGACATTGTTAAACTTGCTAAATCATCTGTAATAGTAAAAGTATTTGGATAGCGAAGTATTACTACACCTGAACCACCTGTACCGCCACCTGCAGTTGAACAACAACTTGGACCTGTATTCGCACTAGAACTTTGTGTAGGACTAGCACCTATATAGCCATATTCGTTAGATTTATTTGTCATGCTGCAAAACTCACTGTTCCTGTTCCTGCTGTAAAAGTTTCTATTTTATCTGAACCATCTGTTGAACTAGATGAGGTTAAACCTGCTCCTACTGTAATTGTTAATGTGTTTGGATAGCGAACTATAACCACTCCAGAACCACCAGAACCTGGCGTTCCACCATCTCCACAAGTAGCACCTCCGCCACCTCCAAGATTTGTTGTTCCAGAACCACCATTTCCTCCATTGTTGCTTGAAGAACCTCCACCTCCAGAGCCACCACCTCTTGTATTTCCAGAAGCTGGTCCAGCACCACCTCCACCACCAGCTCTTGTGACTGCTGAGCCAGTTATTGAAGAAGATAAACCATTTCCACCAGTTCCAGCATCATAATCCTGCCCATCTTGTCCATTTGCTGATGCACCACCACCGCCGCCACCAGCTCTACCATTAGTAGATGAATTACCTTTTCCATTTCCACCATCTTTTCCTTGACCTACTGTTCCATCACTACCTGCTGGAGCGCCACTAGAATATGAACCACCACCAGCACCAGAACCATAAGTTCCTGCTGATGCTACACCACCATTTCCTCCTCCACCTCCACCATTAGAAGTTATCGTGCTGAAGACACTATCATTTCCTCGATTTCCACCACCAGCTCCACCAGCTCCGACTGTGACTGTGACACTATCTCCGTAAGCAACAGAAATTTCAGTTTCGGTTGTTGAGTTTCCACCAGATAATTCTGAAGCATAAGAGTTTCTATATCCTCCAGCACCACCACCACCATTTCCAGATGAGCTCCCTGATGGTCCACCACCACCTCCACCGCCTGCAATAACTAAATATTGAGCAGTGAATGTCTGTAATTTATATTTACCTTGTTTTAATAGCTCCACGACATCATTAACGCCGAATACGCCGCTGTTGCTGCTACTAGATTGTGTTGGTTTAGCACCTGTATAGCCATACTTAGCCATAAGTAACTCCTGTTATGAAATTTCTAAAACTGAAATAAAGGCTTCTAAATCGCCTGATGCTGCTCCGCCTGTAAGTTCTATATCATCTCCTGCTTCTAATACAATTTTAGAAGTTCCTGCTAGCTCCAAAGAAGCATCTGCAGGTACTGTCATTGTATGTGCAATTTCTGCTGTTAATGTTTCTGAACTATCATTAACTTCTGCAGTAATTGTGTCATCTGCTGAACCATCAACATTAGTTACTCTTAGAGTAATTACTATTGCTGTAGTGTCTGCAGGACAGGTATAAATAGACTGTGCTGAGTTAGTTACATCAAGTGTTTTATTCTTAAATGTTTCTGCCATTTTATTTTATCTCCATATATTTCTATACTCCCATAACTATAGCACGAGGTTGCGTACTTGTCGTGCCTGTCACAGAAAGTGATTCGTATATTACTCTCAATGCAAGTGAAACTCCACCTGCATCAGGAAGTAAATCTATATCTTCATCTATAGGTTTATTACCTATAGTGTCTATTCCTAGACTTCCACCTTCTTTGAGCATTAATAATATACCCATAAATTATCCTAAAGCTATTACTAAACCAAGACTTGCTTTTGTAGCAACTTGTGTATCAGTATACGCTTTTATACTTTCAGAGCTAGCTACTTTATTAGCAGCAGGACTTGCAAAACTATCATCATCTTGTAATAAAGATGTTTGTATTGCACCATCAGCAGTAACTTTAACTGCATCAACCCTATCATTTAAATCTTCCATATGTTCTGCTAATACAGCTAAACGAACTGTTGTGCCTATTTGATGGTCAGGTGGAGTACCACCATATCTGTTTTCTAAATCTCTTGTTATTGTAGATAATGTAGTTCCTGTTGATAATGTAACAGATACAACTTCTCTGTTACCAGAGTTATCTGGGTCTAATACTAAATAAATAGGACTACCTGCACTAGCATTAATTACTGTAGTACCATTAGTTGTAGGTGCAGTAGCAACTGTAGTTGATGTAGCACCACTAGCTAAAAGAGTAGCTAAAGTACTTTCATAAAAGTTTACTATTTGACTTTCTATATCTGCCATTTATGCTCCAAATCTCATAATACCATAAGCTGCAATACCTACTGTGTTTACAGATGTTACATCTTCTAGCGATGGTTGTCTAGTTCCACGCACTGTAATGATAGCATAAGTAGTGTCACTTCCAACTACTTCATTAGATTGTATTGGGTAGCTTATTTGCTCTACAACACCACGAATAATTTCAGTAGGTTGAAATATTTCTAATGTAACAGATGTACCTTCTTTGTCACGTAATGCTTTATACAACTCATTACCAAGTCCTTTAACTTTAAATGGTTTTCTACCAGGTCTTTCTACTCTATCACTAATGTTTACAGGTATTTGTGCAACTACTAACTCAGGTCTTGCTAATGCACGAAACTGTACAGATTTGACTTCAGGAGTTGACACATTATTTGTACTTTTCATAACAATTTTACCAACAATATACCTTGACACTTCTGCTATTTGTTTTTCTACATCTCCAGTACCAGATATTTGTGTTAATGCTGAAACAAATGATGAATCATTAGGATTATCTAATGCTTCAAATTTAGTTGAGTATAATAATTCTACTTGTGTATTTATAGGCATATTTACTGTAGATATTTCTGCACCTACAAATTGTTTACTTTCTGCAGTAAAAAAATCTGCAGCAGATGTTATTAAATAACCTTCAGATTCATATGTAGATTGTTCTTTATATACGTCAGAACCCATACTTATCATTACAAACATTCCATCTGTTTGTGTGATTCCACATATTGGACCTGTTCCTGTTGTTTGCAAATCTCTAGCCAAACCACCTGTTGGTAAGTAATATCGCCACAAATTTGCTTCGTTAGTTCCTTCTTGTACACCTACGTAAACACTATCTCTTGATGTAAACATAGATGCAGGTGTTGTATCTATATTATCTTCAACCCATTCTTTTACTAACTGTCTGTTAGCAAGTACATATAAATCATCAGCTGTTACAAGTTCTGCTCTATACAAACGTCCTATATCTCTAGTATTTTCTTTTGTACCAAAAAATATTATTCCTTCAGATGCTGCAAGAGAACATACTTCTTCAAAAGGTACAGTTGATTGTCCTTTATTAACAAATATTCCACTTTCTAATTTAAAAGAATATATATTACCATCAGTACTTGAAGCTAATACTACAGCTCCTGCATCAACAATGTCTGTTATTCTATGTGTAGGTTCTACTTCAATTATTGCATCAGAAACAGATAAATTAGATGCTGACCAACTATCAAAAGGATTAATATCCCAAACATGTTCTGCAGTACCATCATTTCCTGTAATCCATAATGTATTTTTTGCAAACCATACACCTGTTAATCCACCATTAGTAGTTTGAGAATTATTTAATTCATCCCAAGTACTACCGTCATAATATATTAACTGTGAACTTGATGTTCCATCTTTAGTAGTAAGATATAAACTATTTCCAAATGTAGCTATTCCAGTAAAATTATCTGTAGCACCATTAACTGTACTATCAATTTCTGTCCAACTTTCAGCATCTGCAGAATACCATACGCTAGTACCATCTGTTATCCAAATAGTTCCATCTGTAGTTTGTGCTAAATAATTATTATCACTAACAAAAGATGTACTAGCTCCTCTAACATTCATGTCAGCAGTTTGATGTAATAAATGTATATTGTAAGCTGTTTCATCATCTCCGTGAAATACATCAATACCTTTGCTATCCCAAAATCTATTTACATCATCTGGTTTACCATCACTTCTATGTGCTGTATCTAATCCTTGACCTGCATCAAATTTGTTTCTTGAATATATACGACCTAAGTTAGATGTAAAATCTTCAGGGTTTTGTTTAACATTAACTTGTTGACCTGCTTGTACGTCAGATGATTGTATAGTCATTTCACGACCAGGACCTACAGCTGTACGTAAATAAATATTATCTAATTGTAAATCATATCCATAACGTTTAGGATTTTTAATGCTTGTTGTATTTGCTACTCTAGGCATTAGATTGGATAATTAATACTGTTTAAAACTACTGGTTCTGGATATTTTGCTCTTAAATTTTTTCTTGCTTGTTGTATAAGTAGGTTTTGATACTGTAATAAATTATTTCTAATACTACCAGCAGTACCAGCAGGAAAGTTTTGTACTGATAATTGTTCTGTTATATAAGCTGAATCTACTCGTTTTATATCTTTACCAGCAATCATTTGAGCCGCAACACCTGCCATAACAATAGGTTCATATTCACTTTCTAAACCTACAGTTACTAGCGTATCTGTTTCAGCAGTTGGTGCAATAAATTTCTTTTTAAAAGTTACAAATACTTCATAACCAGAAGATACACCTTGAAATTGTAATGCATGTACTACTTGAGGACCTGTTGTATAGGTCTTAGTACGCTCTGTGCCATCTTCATCAGTCCAAGTAAAACCATTCGGTAAATCGACCATTTCAACGGCTACACCTATAAATTTAAGTCCTGTTTCATCTGTGCCTGCACTAAAGTCTGTAAACTGTGATATTGCTTTAACAGGAGCTACTAAATAATTATTGTTATCTACATCTGTACCGTAATTCCCTATTATTCTATAGCCAGTACCTGATGTTAATGTCTTTGTTTCTACAGCAAATAGGGTAGGGTAGAGGTTTTCTATTTGGTCTACTACTGCATCAAATACATTTTTACGCGGAAATTGTGGAGTTATTTTAATTAAATCACCAGCACTATGAGCTGCAGCAGTAGTTCCTCTAGCACCTCTAGTAACGGTTATTTCATTAGTAACAGTATTGAGTGCAGTAGAAAACATAAGCTCTTGACCTACTTCTACGATTGCACCAGCATCTAATGCATCTTCTTCTTCAACAGAAAACATATCATTAGAATACGCAAGTGTTGTATCAGAATTAGATATACCACCAGTTAAATAGGAATATGACTCAACAGAGTCCATTGGCTCTAAGTATTCTCGATACACCCTGTCTACAAGGTCGCCTATTGTACTACTCACAATGACTCCTAACTAGATTTGAATATTAAATTTATTTGTCTATCTGCTGTTTCAGTTCCATCTGATGTAATTCTTAGAAATCCAGCTGTAGCAAATGCCCAACCACTAGGGTCAACTCTGACTACATTACCAGCAGAAACAACATATGTAACTTCTGTGTTATTTGTTTCTACTACGTCTTTCCAGTTAATACCATCATAAGAGAAATCAAATGTTACATTAGCACCTGTCATTGCTGCAGGAAATACTATACCTGATAATAATAAACCATCAGTTTGTACACCACTTGAGTTACTCGCATCGTCTGAAACGTCAATTAAAACTTCTTTTGATATTTGCATATTGTCCTTACTATAGCAGAAGAAATGGGAGGAAGGTGGATTCCCCCCAAATCTTCAATATTTTACTACGCTACTTTAGCTATCTTTATGTGATAGGAAGGAGGACCGAAGTCGTATCCCATTTCCATGTAGATTGCTTTTGCAATTTTAGCGCTGTCATCTTGGTCAATGTCTCTTACGAACACAGTTCCATATCCTGGGATATTTGTGAATACTGGTTGTATGAATGCAAAGTCAAGAATGAACGCTGTATTTGCTGGGATGATATTAGGGTCAATAACCATCATTCCGATTGTTCCGAATGGTGTAACTATTGAATCAATATCGATTCCTGCGATACTTCTATCTCTTGGAAGGATAGCGCCAGTAATACCGACAGTACCTTCTAGTAACTCTTTGTTAAGGTCCAATAATTGTTTTGGACTTACGCAAAGTACTGGTTGTTGCATTGGTGCGTGTGCATCATAAAGTCTCTTTAGAGAATTTGCGATTGCATCCCAAGAAAGAACTTGGTCATCACCAGTAGCACCGTCTCCAGTAGTACCGTTATAATAGACGTTTCCACCTACAAATGTAGGGGCAACTGAGTTATCAGCGTTAGCATTTAATGCTATGTATTCTGAGAGTCCTCTCATTTCACGAGTACCTGCTCCAGGAGTTACATTAGCTCCGTCTGAGAATGTACCGTTAAATGCGAACCACTCTACTTCTCTAGCTACTTTTTCAAGAGCTAAAGACATTTGTTCTGCGAACTCATCAACAATAGGGTTGCTGTTAGCAAGTCCTAGTTCTGTTCCCGCAGTTACTGTTCCATCACCATCAGATTGCGCAACTGCTGCTGCTGACAATGTGAATGGGTTTTGGTTTTGAAATGATGCCATTGCTGTATAGGTCATCTTTACACCTTTATGGAAAATCTGAGTTACGTTTGTGTATGCAACTCTATCTCTTCCAAGATATTCTGTTGGTGCTGCACCTTCCTGAGCTTTTGTTGGCTCAGAAGAGACTGTGTGAGAGTCTGATGCTTGGATTTGCCAGAAGGTAGATTGTAAAACCTTTCCTCCGTTAAGGCCTCCAGTAGCACTAAGAAATGGTGTTCTTTGACCACCTACACGGAATAGCTCCCCAGAAAAGTTATTAATATTCTGGGAGTAAATTGTATTTCCTGTCAAGCTTATGCCTGCCATTGTATACCTCCGTATGTTTCCGTATTAACTATTACTTATTTTTGTTGGTCCATGATGTTTAGCTTTGCACGAAGTTGGTCTTTGACTGTACCATTCTTCATAACACCAGCTAATTGTTCATCTAGTCCCTGAGGCATTACAGATGTCGAATTTGCATCAAGTGCAGCTACTCTAGCACGTGCATCGTCTTGTACTACTGGTTCAGGTTCAGGTTGTGTTACGTCCTGTACTTGACCTGTTGGTTCAAAACCATACTCATCTTTAGCAAACTGTGTGATAGATTCTGTGTTAACAGGACCATCATACACTTGTTTTAGCGCTTTACCGAAACCTTTGTCAGTTGATAAACCAATTTGACCAAAGACTGAATCAATTTCTTTTTCTTTATAAGAAGCTAATTCTGCCTCAAGTTTTTTATTCTGCTCATCTTTTCTATCAAGAGCTTCTCTTAATTGCTTAACACCGTTTTCTGGTGCATCAAATTCATTTTCCATTAGTACCTCCACTATGTATAAACCATTCAAACAAGACCATAGGATTCTTGCTGTGGTGCTACCTTAACACTTGACTTGTAACTCTGGTAGCAATAAGTTTGCAAGTCCATTACTCTACGGTTTTAATACGAGCTTTCTACGTAGGCTTTGAAAGCTGAGTGCAGGTCTATTAGCGGACCACGCAACGCTTAATGTCTATTATACACTAATCTACTATAAGTCCAGTAACTTGTTTACCTTTTTTTGCAGACCCTAATGTCAAACCTTGTGTAGATTGTAACTCAGCATTAATACGCTGTAATCTTTGTGAAGCTTTTTGGTCACCCAATGCTGCTTCTTCAAGTGTTTCTAAATCTAATTCTCTACCTATACCTGCTGCCTGTGTTATCATTCCACCTGCACTTTCATATAACTGAGATGCTTGTTGTGTTGTTAATCCTAATTTTCTAAGTTCTTCAAACCTACTAAATGTAGTAGTAAATCCTCTTGATGCTGCTTGTGCTTGTAATTGTAATGTTTGTATTTCACCTTTAAGTATTTTATCTTCTACTTTAGGATTTATTAATCCAGCAAATATTGTTGATTCATCAACTTCTATACCGTATCTGTCTCTATACAATTCTTCTACTTGAGGTATTTGGTCTATAACACCGTAATATACTGTATCTATACGTTGTTGAAACTCTGCACCAGATACTTCTGTTCTAACTAATTCATTTAAATCATCTTCGAAATCATCAAAATTATTAATACCTACTTCTGATAGTGTTTGTCTATAAGTAGCTTTTGTAGATAATGAAGTTATTTCATCCATTATCATAGTTCCATCATCACGCATTAAATAACCAAATTCTTTTTCATAAGCTTTTGTTTTTCTTGTAGCACCTAATGACATATCAGCATCACCATACTTGACATAAGCATCTGCAAACTCTTTCATAACTGCTTCAGGCATGAAAGAAAACATAGTATTAGCTATTTGCATACCTTTTTCTGCACTAAATGTTTTTGTTGTAGCAGCTGATTCTGCTTGTGCTTCAGGTGTTTGTTGTTCTAATGAGTAACCTGCATCAATTAATGGGTCTCCACCATTATAAGATACATAATATTCTTCATCAGTTACATCATAATAAGTTGCTAAATCTTTTCTATATATTCTTGGCATTATTGATTCTCCACAAATGATTGACTAGGAACAACTCCGCTTCCAAAAGCTCTCATAAAATTCTTTGTAAAATCAGCCATAACTGTTGCATTTCCTGAATCCATTCCTATGTTTCTTAAATATTCTAGCTCTTTACTTTGGTCATTCAAACCTGCTAATGCTTTAATCATAGGGTCTTCTGAATCAACATCTATACCTAAAATAGATTTGACTGTTGCTTGTTTACTTTGTACATAGTTACTCCATACAATATCTTTATCTAAATTAGGATAAGCAGCAAGTCTTTTATCTTTTAATTGTTGTATTAATGTTGCTTTATATCCAGGATTGTTACGTAAATTTCCAGCAATTTCTCCTATGTTGTAAAAAGTATGTAATTCAACAGGTAAGTATGTGTCTAGTAATACTTGTGCTTCATCTTCTTTTAAGGTTGATTTAGTAATATCAAAACCTTCTAAAGCTTTAGCAAATTCTGCATCTAATGCTTCTAAACTATAACTATCATCTAAAGCTTTTGTAATTTGTCTAGCTGTTTTTTCTTTAGACCAAGTACCAGATACCCATTTATCAGCTGCAAATTTAATAGCAGACTCAGGTAAAAGACCTTGTAAATCATTAACAGTATCTTTTATAATAGCTTCGTAATCTACTCTATCTGCTTCATAACCAATAGGGTTTTTGATTTGTTTGTTTATTTGATTGTATTGGTCAAAAGATATTCCCAATTCTCCTAATGCTTCACCTTGTTGTTCAGAACCAAAAAACTCATCTATACCATCTGCACCATATTTTAAATACCAATCATTAATAGCATCTAAATAGACAGGTTCATTCCAATAAGAAGCAGATGTTTTAAGTGCATCTAATCCTTGTAAAAAACTTGTAATACTATCTACATCTTCAAAATCTTTTGATAATTGAAATATATCAGTACTCATCATTACAAATCTATCTCCATCAGGTCCACCAAATCCAGAGATTAATTCCTCATTTGTAACAGAAAACATTTGTTTAGATTTATATAGTTCGTTTTTATATCCTTGTAATAAATCAAGAGAAGTTAATTGATTATCTTCTATGTCAGTTAACTCATCTAAATTCCAACCATCAGGTACTTCAAATATCATAGTTGTGTCGCCTCTATCTACAGCAACATAGTATTTACCAGTAGGTTTACCTTGGTCGTTTACTATTTCTATTATTTGCGAACCATTAGGTCCGTAAGTTACATTACTCATTGACTAGCTCCAAACATATTCTTAACCCATCCAAAAGCTTGTTGTGAAGGTGTTTCACCCTTACCTAAGTCACTTTCAGCATATTTATTTTCTAACCATAAAGAAGGTGATAATTTCATTTGATTGCCAAGATTTTGTGCAAAAGCATTTTTAATTGCATCTGCATCAGCAGTAAATTCTTCACCCATTAAAGCTTGTGATTGTCCTAACTGTGCTACACCACTAGCAGCACCAGCACCTCTAATTAATCCAGCAAGAAAGTTTGCAGCTTCTGCCTTTATCCACCAGTTAGCTATTGAACCTAATCCCGCACCTTTTAATGCAAACTCTAATCCTTCTGATATAGGGTCTAAAGCTAATCCCACTTTAGATATAGAACCTTTAGGTATATTATTTTTTGCTTCTATTGCATTATATAAATCTAATTCATTTTTATATTCTGGAGGTGTAGGAACTTTAGCGCTATGTCTTTGTTCACCACCATAAAAACCTTCAGTAGGAGCATAGTTCATTTCATTATAAGTACCTGCTTCTATTTTACCTGCATTAAAAGTACCTTGTGCTTGGTCTATTTCAAAACTATACCTAGTATCAAATTCTGTTAAAGCTCTTTCGTTAGCTAGCTTTGGGTCTATATCTTGATTATTTGCAATATAATTTTGTACAAATTTTTCTTTCGC
>JACLAB010012624.1_pt1 | contig 12798 bp, 6 predicted proteins | sample 8027921 | NCBI WGS metagenome assembly JACLAB01 (sample SAMN15725117, study PRJNA655200) | protist metagenome | isolation source: fluorescence activated cell sorting (FACS) single amplified genomes of... | place: USA: West Boothbay Harbor, Gulf of Maine | collected 2000-07-19
TGAAGCAGGCGATGTTGAAGAAATAGAAACTGAAAACGTAGATTTTCAACAAGTCACTGTACCAAATGCGGGTGCAAGTGTAGTGACGGATATAGATCCAGCGCCCGAGAATACGGAATTAGATTTGGAAAATATTTCTTTGGCTTTAGCCACAGACGTATTTGATGAAGATCCTTTTAAAGAATTAAAACAAGCTAAAGCTAATCTGGCTCATTTTAATAATGAGGTATTTGATCCTAATAATGCTAGAGCAGGTTTAGTACAAAGAAAAAAATTAGAAAAACTAGTTAAAGATGCTCAAACTAAAATAGAGCAAGGAGATATAAACTTAGAAATACCTGAGACTATAATAAGAAAAGGTAACGAAGAGGTTGTGCTTGCTTTACAAAGTGAATTTTCAGGTATTGTTTTTGATGATAAATCTTATTTTTTAGATGACAAAATTACAGCTAATTTAGGTGGTAATAAAGTTACATTAGATTTAAATCCACTTACTGAGAAAGGTGAAAAAGAATTCTTTGAGAATTATAAGAAAATACAAGAATACGAAAAAACAATTAAAGCTAAAAACGCTTTTGAACAAGGAGCGTTTTCTAATATAATGAACGCTTTTGATAGCGGAGCTTTAAATGTTGAAGATGTTAATGATAATTTAAAGAACTCTGGTTATACGTTTGAACCTATAGAACAAGAAGGTTTAGTAATAGGTTATGAATTAAAACAAAACGGGCAAGTAGTAGCTAGTGACATATTTAATCAAGAAATAGAAAGTCCAGTAAGAACTGGTAGTACGGATAGTATAGAAAACTATATAGCTAAAAACTTTACTAAAGAAGATTTATCTAAGTCTATGGCTAACATGTATCCTTTGTTATCTACCCATTTAAAAACTTTAGATCTTGAAGAGACAAAACGTATTGATGCTGTAAACAGCAAACCAGATGAAGAGCTTTTTGATTATGATGTTTTATCTGGACAGTTTTCTAAGCTTGCGGATATATTAAAAAACAAAGAGTATTTTACAGAAGCAGAACAAAAAGCCATAGACTATATGCTTAAGTTTTCTGCTAACCCCGAAGGAAGAGGTGAGTATGTAGATTCTGGAAGTATGTTAACAGAAGACGAGTTGGTAATGCTTACGCCTGAAGAGCAATTAAATTATGTACGTAATCTAGATTTTTTAGATACCATGCAGTTTGCTGACGAGGGGGTTAGAATTGATAATGCTGCTTTAAAAGAAAAACTTTTAAATAACAACTTGTGGTCTAACGCTATAGACTACTCTGTTAAAACACAAAGAGAAGGGGCAATTGCTAAAGCAAAACAAACAGCTGCTGAATCTATTATGTATAATTACGACAGAAGAGAGAGAGAACTAGTTAGAATAGGTTTACTTGTACAGAACGCTGGATACGACGTTATAAAAGATGAAATTAAAAGCGAAGCAAAAATCATTCAAAACTATAATGATACAACAAGTTCTATTATAGAAGGTGAAATACAATTAATAGCTAATAGTTTAAAAGATATACCAGCTAAAATAGCTTATACTAAAACGGATGGTATTATAGATAATACTTTGTTTTTTAATCTAGAAGCTACAGAAGAATTAACAGAAGAACAACAGCAGTTGTATGACGAGGCTAACGCGCGCTTAATAACTTTACAAAATACTTTAGGAAGATTAGAATCTGATTACAAAAAAACAGTAGGAAACTATGTTAATCACGTTGCTGAAGCTGCTCAATTTAGAGAAGACACTAATGTTGTTGTTGGCAAAGACGAAGAAGGTAAGGATATAAAAAGAAACATACTAAGTGAATTTGGTAGTGTTTTTAAAGAATATGAAATAGGTAGTTTAGTTGCTAAAGACTTTACAGACGCTAGTTATAATATAGCTCTAGCTTTACCTACCTTGTTTAATTCTGAATGGGCTATTAACGAGCAAAAAGCTTTACAAAGAAAAGAAGAGTATTATAAATCATCAGCAGCATATGATGATGCGTTTGGTGAGGGTGAATTTGGTTTATATTCTTTAAGAACTTTATTTCAACAAGCGCCTAACATTATACTGGCTATAGGTACTGGATCTGCGGGTAACGCTTTAAAGCTTAGCGATGGTTTAGTTAAAACATCTATAGCATCTACATTTGGTGTAACTTCTGGTACAGACATGTATAGAAATCTTAGCGTTCAAGCTGATCTTTTAGACATGGCAAACAAGCAAGTTGAAACTCTTAACAACTTATGGGAGGCTGGTAGAATAGATCAATTTGATTATTCTCAAGGATTACTTGATGCAGAGAAAACTATAGCAATGGGTGAAATGACACCATTTCAAATAGGTGCTGCTTCAGTTGCTACAGGTATAATAGAAGGTGGTGTTACTAGATATATAGGTTCTGCTAATAACACTTTTAAGTTTTTAAAAGACGTTAAAGGACAAGGGCAACTTAATATATACAATCTATTTAACAAACCAAGTTTAAACGCTTGGGGTAGTTTTGCAATAGAAGGTGGTAAAAGAATTGGTGGCGAGCTTGCTGAAGAAAACCTTATATATGGTGGAACACAAGGTATATCTGAATCTTTAATACTACAAAGAGATGCTGACTGGTCTCAGTTTGATGATACCACTTTAGCTACTCTTATAACAGCTGGGTTCGCAAACACATCTGGAATAGCTACATCAGCTATAACTCAAATGTCAGCAACTAAAAAGTTTAGAGAAAAAATAAACAAAGCTACGTCTGAGATACAAGAAATGGTTAACCTAATGAATGGTCCAGGTGTTAGTCAAAATCAAAGAAAAACATTTACTGCAGCTATAAAACAAAAGCTTATAGATATAGGCGCTGAGCAAACAGCGTTGGGTGTAGATGTAATTGCTTTAGGTTCTGAAAATGTAGTTGACTTAGTAGGTTTAAATGTATTAAAAAATAATTTACTTAGCGAAGCTGGTGTTACTCCTGATATGGACTCTAACCAGACTCAGAATCAAATTGATAACTACAAGAAAGAAAAACTAACTACTACTGAAGCAGATAGATTTGATCAAAACTTAAACAGCTTAGATACAAATATAAACTCTATAAAAGAAGGTAATAAAAACTATGATAATGTAGAAACGTTACTAGGTGATGCAGGTAAAAAAGCTAGACTAAACTTAGACGAAAATACTCCTAACTGGAACGGTAAACTAGATAAGAGACAAGAGCTAGCACAGGTTGTAGAGGAAATACATAGAATGGAAACTGAGTCTTATGTTAATAAGGCTAAAGAAGATACTGAAATACAGAAAGAATGGGAGCAGTTAAAAGACAACGCAGCTTCTAAGTATGAAGGCGATAAAAGAAAAAAAGAATATAAAGAAAAAATAAACGCTTTACAAGATGCTTTCTATGCTCAAAGTGGTAGAGCTTTATTTGATCAAGACACTAGAGTAGTAACTGTTTCTAGTGATATAGATTTTAAGGCAGATCAATTAATGTCTAATGAAAATATAGGAGCTTTAAAAATTGTTGAAATACCTAACATAGAAGATCAAATAAGTTACTTATATACTCTAGCTGAAAACGGCAAAATAAACCCTAAAGACATAAGTCTTTTTACAGATAAGTTAAAGCAAGGTGGAAATGGTTTTATTGTAGACAATGAATATATCACAATAAATAGACAGGCTGCAGAGCAAGCTATGGAAAACGGAGACATCAGAGCTGGTGTGGTTGTTTACCATGAGATTAGTCACGCTATAGATGAATCTTATTTTGACACTAAAGAAGAGTTTAATAAATACACAGATAACTTATATAAAGCTACATCGACTAGTGAAAACCCTATATTAAGATCTTTAAACACAAAGGTTGAAAACGCTTTGTTAAGTAACGAAGAGTATTCAAATGATGCTAGAAATGATAAAGGTGAATTACTACCGTTTAACGAAAGAGGTGATACGTTTAAAATAGAGTATGCTGCAGAAATGCAATCACTTAGTTATGCTTTAGAAAAAGAATTAAACCTAGAAGATACGTATGGTACTCAAAACATACTAAGCAAATTAGCTAATAGAGCCGGCTTTGGATTAAAGGTGAATACACCTGAGAAAGCTTTAAGTTATTTAATAGGAAATAACGCGGCTTTTAGAAGAGGTGAATTTACCTCTCAAGTTAGAGCAAAGGTAGGTAAGGAAGGTATTAAGCCTGGACGAGGTGTTAATGATTCTAAGCAAATAGCTGATAGAATAAATATTAAATTTGAAGGAAAAGAAAACTTTAAACCTATTCTACCTAAAGACGTAGAAACTATGGTAAACAAAGTTTCTAATAGAGCTTGGACTAGATTTGGTAGTGGAGTGCCACTTAATATAAGAGAAGTTCATTATACCAGAAGAACGTACTTAGACCACGCAAAAAGTAAACTTCGTGAAATAGCATTAAAATGGGATCCAGATTTAGGAACTTTTAATAGCTTCATGGCTAATAGAGGTATGCAAAGAGCTAACGCTTTTGCAAACGAACTAGGTGTTCCAAAAGGAAAAGCTAACGTTAGAATAGGTGAAGATAATGCCGCTGAAAACGTACGGTCAACAGACAACACGGAAACTCTAAACAGAAGAGCTGAGGTGGAAGCTAAAGAGGTGAAACCTACTTTAAAAGAAAAAATAAAGTTTTCAAACCAAACAGAGGTAGAAAACAAATTAGAAGAAAAGCTAGGTAAAGAAATTAGATATAAATTGCCTAAGTACAACGCCGACACTACTACAAAACAAAAAACTGATTTTGTAAATGAGTTAGGAAAAGGAATGCAAGGATCTTTTAAAATTGTTATAGATGCAATGGGCGCTAGAAATAAAACCATAAATCTATACGAGCAATTCTTAAATGAAAATTACGCTACATTACTAGGACCAAATGGTCTTACAACCACGTATTTAGCAAAAGCTTTTCCTTTAGCCGTAGAGAAATATGTCAACGGTTTAGGCTGGGTTAAATATGATAAGTGGAAAGGTAGAACAAAAGGTAGTAAAGATGGTCAAATAGATTTCTATAGATCTACTGAGCTAGGACCTATGGCTGGTAGTACCGCTGGTAATCAAAAAATACGAAGAGTAAAAGATGTTAAAAATGCTATACCTTTAGCTAAATTTAAATCTAAATATATTAAACTTGATAATGGTAAATTAAAAATACCTCAAATGCCTACAGAAGCTTTAGCTAAGCAAATAGCTCAAGAGATAGGATTAGACATGTTTAATGAGCAGATACAGAATCCTGATAGTGAAATAAGAAGAGACTTTATAGAACGTCAAGAGTTTTTTGGAGCTGACATACTAGACAATTACGTAGAGCAATTAATGTATGATGTTTCTAGACCAAGTGTTAAAGATCAATTAGCTTTATTTACTGACGGCGAAAGAACAGATTGGTTGGATAATAGAACTAGGTTTTACGACGAAGTTAAAAGATTGAACCTACAAGAGTTAACCTCTACGCAGATTAAAACAAAATTAAAAAATGCTCATAAAGCTGTTTATGGTGATAGGTTTACAAATGAACAACACATAGGTGTAGCAAATCAATTTGGTAATTTACTTGTGCCGCAAAGAAAAACAGGTGTATTAAAGACAGAGCAAGAATGGTTTGATTATTTAGAAACTGTAATAACAAATATTGACAATGTAGAAAATGTTGTTAAATACACAGGTGCGGAGCAAGCTAATTCAGTATCTCTAAGAGATATGAGTACTATGCAAAACGCTAGAGATTTTGTAGAAATTAATTTATACAAAGCTTTAAAAGCAAGTTATGGTTCTGAAAGAGCTTTAGACATGATGGTTGCTTTTGTTCCGCCATCTTTTAGTAATGGTATGAAAAAAGCAGGTGGTTTTACACCTCAACCAAACAATACTTTACTTCGTAATCCTTCTAACATGAGCGTAAGAGCAGGTATATTCGGAGATATGTCTGACACTCTTAGATTAATTCAAAGAATAGACGACGGGGTTGTAAGTATTAGTGATAAAACTATAAAGTTTAATGACGGTAGACCTGATAGAAAAGTAGACATAAATACTAGTGCAGATGTTTTAATGCAGTATGTAAATGGTAAGTTTGAAAAAAGTAAAGAACTTCAAGAAAAAAACAAAATAGATTCTGATTTAGCTTGGAATTTTTTCATAGACTTTATGAAGGCTTTGAATGCTTCGGGATTAGACAATAACACTACATCACTATTAATGGGTGTTATGAATGGTAGCAACAATAGTGCTCTTAGATTAGCTGCTCCTGTTTGGGGTAGATCTACTAAAATGCCATATGATACTCTTAAGATACCTATGGTAAGAGATGGTAAGTTAGTAAAAAAACCTAATGGTGAACAAAAGTACGAGCCTGCCTATAGATACGAGCACGCTATACCCGCTAGAGCAGTTCTATTTTTTGCATATGAATCTATATTTAATGGCAACAAAGAAATTGATCTAAACCTACTCAAAGATGATTATAGAGTTACTATCATTCCTGTTAAAGAAATGGACGATGTCTTAGGTAATACAGGTTTCACGCAGTCAATGCTTATAGGTTATCAACCAGGTAAACAAGAATGGTGGAAAAGATATTATAACATATTTACAAAAGGTAAAATGCCTTTTGGTTTACAGTCTTATGAAACTGGAGATATTGTAGGGCAAGAGTTTGAAGACTTTTATAACTCAACTAACGGAACAACTGGTGTTGCTTTAAATGCTCAGCAAGTTATTGATAAAAATAACAATACTGATGTGGCAATGGAAAAAGCTAGGTTAAGTCTTAAGGATTCTAAGAAAATAAAAAAGATTAGAATATTTGATTTTGACGACACGCTAGCTCAGTCTAAAAGTATGGTTATAGTTAACATGCCAGACGGTAGTAGCACTAGAATAAATGCTACTGAATTTGCTACAGATGCTGCTAGGTTAGAAAGCGAAGGAGCTAATTTTGATTTTGCAGAGTTTAGTAAAGTAGTTGAAGGTAAAAAAGGACCTTTGTTTGAAGTTGCTAAAAAAATAGCAGATACAAGAGGTTCAGAAGATTTATTTGTATTAACAGCTAGACCTCAAGATGCTGCTGGACCTATACAAGAATTTTTAGCTTCGGTAGGTTTAAATATACCTTTGCAAAACATTACAGGTTTAGCTGACGGTAAAGCTCAAGCTAAAGCTGATTGGGTTATAAATAAATTTGCGGAAGGTTATAATGATTTTTACTTTACTGATGATGCTACTAAAAATGTTAAAGCAGTTAAAGATGCTTTAGATGTGTTAGACGTTAAGTCTAGAGTGCAAATAGCTAGAGTTAAGTTTCAAAAAGATTTAGACTTTGAGTTTAATAAAATGATTGAACGAAACAAAGGCGTTAAAGCAGAGGCTAGATATTCTCAAGTTGTAGCTCAAAGGTTAGGTAAAAATAAAAAAAGATTTAATTTGTTTTTACCTCCATCAGCAGAAGATTTTAAAGGTTTGACATCTTACATGTTTGCTGGTAAAGGTAAGCAAGGTGAAATAGATCAAGACTTTTTCGACAAAGCTTTAATAAGACCTTATACTTCAGCTGTTGCGGCTATAGAGACTGCTAAGCAAAGAGTTTCTAATGATTATAGAAACTTAATGGCTAACTTCCCTGAGATTAAAAAAGTATTAAGAGGTAAAATACCGGGTGAACAATTTACTTATGATGAAGCTGTTAGAGTTTATTTATGGGATCAAGCTGATTTTGAAATACCAGGTATATCTAATAGAGATAGAAATATACTAACTAAAATAGTAAGAGAAGATCCTAACTTACAATCGTTCGCTGATGGAGTTCTTTTGATTACTAAAAAAGATACTTACGTTGAACCTCCTACTTATTGGCAAGGTCAAACAATACTTGGTGATTTAAATACTATAACAACAAAAGTAAATAGAGCAGAGTATCTATCTGAGTTTAATGAAAACGTAGATATAATATTTAGTGAACAAAACTTAACTAAAATAGAAGCCGTGTATGGTTCTAGAGTTAGAGAGTCTTTAGAGAATATTATATGGAGAATGAAAAATGGAACTAATAGACCAAAAGGTAGTGACAGGCAAACAAACGCTTGGATGAATTGGTTAAATAGATCTATAGGAGCTATAATGTTTTTTAACAGAAGATCAGCTTTACTACAGTTGATATCTAGTGTTAACTTTATAAACTGGTCTGACAACAATCCTTTTATGGCTGGTAAAGCTTTTGCAAATCAAAATCAATACTGGTCTGATGTAGTAATGTTATTTAATTCTGATAAATTAAAACAACGTAGAGCTGGTTTAAAAGGTGATATTAATGAAGCTGAAATTGCAGCTGCAGTTAAAGGTTCTAAAAACAAAATGAGTACCTTTATAAGTATATTACTAAGAAACGGTTTTGTATTTACTCAAGTAGCAGATAGTGTAGCTATAGCAACTGGTGGTGCGACGTTTTATAGAAACAGAATTAATACGTATAAAAAACAAGGTCTAAGTCAAACAGAAGCAGAGACTAAAGCGTTTGAAGATTTTTCTAGAACATCTGAAGAGTCTCAACAGTCGGCAGATCCTTCTATGATATCGCAACAACAAGCTGGTATGCTAGGTAGGTTTTTACTTAACTTCCAGAACACACCTATGCAGTATACAAGGTTAATGAAAAAAGCTGGACTTGATTTAGTAAACGGTAGAGGTGACGCTAAAACTAATATATCGAAGATAGTTTACTATGGTATGGTTCAGAATTTAATATTCTCAACATTACAGAATGCATTGTTTGCTATGATACCTGGGTTTGATGAACCAGACGATGAGTTAACCGAAGAAGAGCAGTTAGAAAAATACGGAAAGATATTAAGCAAAAAGCAAGATAGAATAATAAATGGCATGATGGATACTATACTAAGAGGTTCTGGTGTAGGTGGAGCTGTTATATCTACAATTAAAAATGCTATAAATAGATATAACTTTGAAGAAAAGAAAGGGTTTACAGCTGATCATACATATACAGTATTAGAGCTTGCAAATTTATCTCCAGCATTAGGATCTAAATTAAGAAAAATATATTCTGCTATACAAACAAAAAAGTTTGAAAGAGATGTTATAGCTGAAAAAGGATTTAGTGTTACGATTGACGGTAGATTTCAGTTAAGCCCTTCTTATCAAGTTGTTGGTAGTGTAGTTTCTGGGGCTGCTAATATACCAATGGATAGAATAGTAGCTGAAATAAACGCTATCACAGAAGCTTTTGACAATAGAAATACTATATACCAAAGAGTAGCTTTAGCTTTAGGATTCAGAACATGGGATGTTAATTCTAAAATAGAAGAATTTGATTTAATAAAAGCAGATGCTAAAGTTCGTAGAAAAGAAGAAGGTAAAATAAAAGCTAAAGAAACTAGAAAAAGAAAAGCTGAAGAAAAAGCAAGACTTAAAAAACTAGAAGAAGAAAGATATAATAACATGAGTGATTCTCAAAAGTTAGAATATGATCTTCAAAAAGACAAAGAGTTTCAAGAAAAAGTAGATGGTGCTATAGAAAAAGCTATGGAAAAACTAGATAAACTTTATAACGAATGAGAACAATAAATAAAATAATAGTACATTGCTCGGCCACTCAAGAAGATAGAGATTTAGATGCTGCAGAGATAAACAAGTGGCATTTAAAAAGAGGCTGGAATGGTATAGGTTATCACTACGTAGTTTTATTAGATGGTGTTATAGAGTATGGTCGTAGTATATATAAACAAGGAGCTCACGTTAAAGGTGAAAATGAAGGTTCTATAGGAATTTGTTACATTGGAGGCGTCGAATCAAAACGAGGCTCTAATGGCAAATGGATTGCTAAAGATACTAGAACACCAGAGCAAAAAGAAAGCTTACTACTGCTTTTAAAAACATTAAAGAAGATGCATCCAGAAGCTACGATACATGGACACAACGAGTTTGCGGCTAAAAGCTGCCCATGCTTTGATGCTAAAAAAGAATATTGCAATATATAAAAAATAAAAAATGGCTTATAAAGTAAAAGGACCTGCTATAAAAGAAAAAGCTTATGAAAAGCAGAACAGAAAAATGCGTAAAGATTACACAGCTGAAACTGGTAAGAAGCTAGGCTCAAGACAAACATCTGGAACTGGCAAGCGCAGAGTTTCTTTCGCGTGTAGATTTGCTGGTATGGCGGGTGCTATGAAAGATGCTAAAGGAGAACCAACTAAAAAAGCAATGGCTTTAAAAAAATGGGGATTTGGTAGTGTTGCAGCTGCTAGAAATTTCTGTAACAAACATAAAGAAAAATAAAGAAAAATGAGAGACAAAATTAGAGGAATAAAAGGTTTTCATATGGGCGCAGCTAATCCTACACCTTTAGATAAACTCAGAAGAGAAGACGCACCTAGAGGCAGTCAAGCTACTATATCCGCAATTACACCTGAAGATAGTGCTTGGCAACAATTTAAAACTTTTGTTAGTAATCCGTTTGATGGCGCTAGAGCTTTAGTAAACACCGCAAGAGGAGAACTAAGAGAAACATTTGGCTTAAGTGATCAAGGTGATCAAGATGGGGTTTACGGTAGTCTTACTAATTTAAGAAGAGCTAATTTATCTACAGACAAACAAACTCAAAACGCTTTAAAAAGATCAAGCGTCTTGAATTCTGCTTCTTCTATGTTGCCAGCCGCTTTAACAGCTCAAACAATTTCTGATGCTGCTAGTGGTGATTTTGTCTCGTTAGCTACTAAAAAACTTAATAAAATACCTGGCATAAGTGGAATAATTAAAGATCCAAAACTAGCTAAAAAAATAGCTAAGACCGCTTACACTACATTGAAAACAGGCAAAAACGTAATACAGTAAAACAATGGACGTGCAACAGTTTAAACTCTACTTAATTAACGGATCAACTCTAGGTGTGACAACATTTACAAAAATAGAAATGGGATTAAAAATAGTTCTTTTATTAGTTACTATAGGTTACACTATATCAAAATGGATAGAAATTAATAACAAAAAAAAATAAATAAATTATGGGAAAATTATTAGTAAAATTAGGATTGTGGATACAGGCTTTTTGGTTAAAGCTAATATGTAAGTGGAATTGGTTGGTATCTAAATTAATTGTAGATGTTAAAGATTGTCCAGTAGCAAAGTGCGTTTGTAAAAAATAAATATGAAAAGTATAGATCGTTTAAGAGGAGCAGCTAAAAGAGGCGCGGCTAATAAGTATAGTAACTTTGGACAAGCTATTCAAAGCGCTGTTAGCGCCATGCCAGGAATGCTACCAACTCCTTTCGCTGGTGAAATTCCATTTTCTACAGAGATATCTATAGAAGATAGACAAAAGCTTAATGATAAAGCAGACATACAAGTTGGGATAAATAACATAGAAGATGTTATGAAAAACGAAGACAACTACAGAAAAAGTGGTAAACTAAAAGGTAAAGCTAGAAGAGAAATTAGAAAAAATCAAAGAGAAATAAAGCCAAAAAGAGAAGAATATAGAGAAAAATATAATGAATAAGGAACAAAAATAACTGGGCGTACCATACCCAAAAGTTCCTGTAACCGAAGGGGATCTCAATCGAGGTCCCCTTCATTGTTTTTATCCGTCACAGGCAATACAATCTTCATTCATAGCTTGTTGTGCTATATCACCACGTAAGACAGATTCTGTCCTTGTATAATATAAAGTTTTAATACCTTTTTTCCAAGCTTCAAAATGAACCTTGTTAATCCACTTAGGTGTTGCTTCACTAGGAAAAGCTAAATTCAAACTAACTGACTGATCTATGTATTGCTGTCTCAGTCCAGCTTGATTAACTAATTCTAGTTGATTGATTTCTTTAAAAGTTTTAAATACCTCTTTTGCGGGTGTTTCGTGGGCCATAACAATACTATCAAGCTCAGCAATGTTCTGTACACTACCACCATCAGCCATAATCTTGTCCCACGTTTCATTGTTATTTATTTTAAGTTTTCTAAGTAGTTTAACTAATGTCGGGTTTTTCCTAATGAAAGTCCCTTTCGCACTTTGCTCTGTAAAAACATTTGCAGCCCACGGCTCAATACCAGGCGAAACATTTCCACTAAGCTTACTATTGCTAACAGTAGGAGCAACAGCACGTAAATGAGTATTACGTAAACCAGTTCCAGCACACCACAAAGGTTCTCCATAAGTTTCTGCAAGTGCCATGCTAGCCCTTTCGCTTTCAATTTTAATTTGACTAAAGATTTTCCTAGTCTCAAACTGAGCAAGTAGACCTTCGAACGAGATACCTTTTTCTTGTAAGTACGTGTGCCAGCCCAAAACTCCCAAGCCAAGCGCTCTTCCTTTCGTAGCTGACCTAACCGCGTTTTCAAAGCCTCGTAAGCCTTTAGCTCTTTGTATAAACTCTTCCATGACCCCGTCAAGGAACCATACACTGTCGTAAATAAGGTTTGTGCCTTTCCACTCTTCATATTTTGCTAAATTTAAAGATGATAAACAACATACAAAACTGTGGTTCTCATCTGTGTGTAATGTAATTTCTGAACATATGTTTGTCATATGTACTTTTAATCCATTTTCTTTATATGCTGGTGGATTCGCCTTGTTAACGTTTCCTTTAAACATAATATACGGCTCTCCAGTTGCTTTTCGTTTTCTAAGTAGTTTACTCCATCTAGTCCTTGCGTCTGCATCTCCTTGTTCAAGTTTACGCATAAATTTATCACCCACAATTGCACATTGATGTAAGTTAAGTGACTGTCTGTTGACATCTCCTTTAGGCTCTCTA
>JACLAB010009474.1_pt1 | contig 12787 bp, 9 predicted proteins | sample 8027921 | NCBI WGS metagenome assembly JACLAB01 (sample SAMN15725117, study PRJNA655200) | protist metagenome | isolation source: fluorescence activated cell sorting (FACS) single amplified genomes of... | place: USA: West Boothbay Harbor, Gulf of Maine | collected 2000-07-19
TCGCACTCGCACCGTACGGTCGCCCGGGTACGAAGGGTCGATCGCACATCGGTACGTACCCGACAGAGCTCACCGAGACGTTTTGGAAGGCTTTGGCGGAAGAGGCCGGGGTGAGTTTACGATTGGTGAAGGAGCGCGGCGACAACGCACACCACATCGTGGAATCCACGTTCAAGGCTTTCGCTCGTGGCTTTCGAGCGGCGATGGACAAAGTGGAAGGTATCGATGTGTACGACTCTAAGACGAAGAGCGATGAAGATCGCAAGAGTGGAATCAAGCGTTCGACCAAGGAAACTTCCATCGACGTGGCGCTCGATTTGGACGCCAAGGGCGCCACGTCGAAGATTAGCACTGGCATCACAGCCTTGGATGGGTTGTTCGCGTCCATTCAGCGCGAAGCAGACGTGTCGCTGGACATTGACGCGACGGGTGACCTCTGGATCGATGATCACCACACCGCAGAGGACGTGTCCATCGCCGTTGGTCAAGCGTTGAACAAGGCGCTCGGCACGAAGAAGGGCTGCAACCGCATGGGCAGCGCCGTGTCCACGGAAGGCGCGGCAAAGGTCGAGTGCGTCATGGACTTGAGTAACAGACCGTACTTGGGGTACGGCCTCGAGCTCGAGTCGGACAAGGTTGGGGATTTGAGCGTCGAGATGGTTGAACACATGTTTATGAGTCTCACTTTCAACGGGCAAATGACGGTGCACCTCGTCGAGCACGCGCGCGGCTCCGACGAAACGGAGGTCGCAGTCGCCGCCGCCAAGGCGTTCGGAAAGTGTCTTCGTCAGTGCGCCGCGATCGATCCTCGACGCGCGGGATCCGTCGCCTCGAGCAAGGGGACGCTATCCGTCTAAAAATTCAATTTATTGTGAATACGCACATTCGGCTTGTTTGTTTTACACATTCGGACGATCCACGTCGCCGCCCCTCGCCCGGTCGCCCTCACTATATGATACCAATCTCCCTCCATACTAATTTTTAATGTTTACGCCATCGCGCCACGAGCGCGGCAATTTGATTCTGAAACGTTTCCAAAATACCCCTCGCTTCGACGTCGTCAATGGTGACTTCCAACTTTGGCGCCTCGTTTGACTTTTCCGCTTCATTCGCCACGTTTTCCACCAAATTCTTCGCCGCTGCTCTCAACAGCGCCTCTTCATCCACCACCGCTCGCACCAAGCTCGCATCGATCGATCGCAGCACTTTATTAATTTCAATCAGTTCCAAGAGCGCGTCCTCGCCCCCGTCTCGCGCGAGCTCGTCGGCGTAATCCGTCAACGGCGTCGACTTGACCTTCTTCGGCATTGACCTCCATTTCCCGTTAAACTCGGCGGTGATTCGAGCGCACTCCTCCTCTGCCGTTTTCTCTATCGCGGCGCACTCTCGCTCGACTGCGCGGTAGATTAAACGACGCGTAAACGTCAGTCAGTCAGTCAGGGGGAACAACGCCGCGCGCGCGACGAGTCGAGAACGTCAACAGTCACACGCCGAAATACCCGCGACGCGTCGCCTCGAACGCGCGCGCGCACGCACCAGCGAGTTCAAAATCGCGTATTAACGCCTCCGTCTCCACCGCCGAGCGTCTCTTTCGCGCGCTCGCGCTCAGTGGCGATGCCGAGTCGTCACCGGTGACGGTTACGATGGGTTCTTCGTTCGCATCGCCACGTAAAACGTGTCGCGCGCGTTGCGTCGGTGGCTTGGATGCCGATCGGCGGTGCGGTTCCGCGCCCGTGGGGGTCGTGTTCGCGATGTCGCGGAGCGGCATCGCGCGGTATCGTCGAGGTGTGCGCGTCGCGCAGTGTCGGCGAGGCGCGCAGTGTCGCGCGCGTGGAGTAGCGCGCGCGGGATACCGACTGAAAACGCTAATTTCGATAATCTTCGTCTACACGCCCCGAACGCCCGCGTCGTTCGGCGGACCACTAGTGCTACGTCAAAATGTGTGCTAATAATTCCTCCCCGTCTCGGCCGCCGCGCTACGAATCCTCCGCCGCGGGACCGCCGAGTTTGACTCGCTCTACGAGCGCGTCGTGTTCCCCGACGAGCTTCGCGATCAACTTTTTACTCGTCTCTTGTAAATGCCCCGCGATGAACACCTCATCCAACACGTAGTGCGCCTTGTGAAAGTTGAACACCAAGTCGAGCTCGCACACGTTCCCAAAGTACTTGTCCAAAATCTCCACGTAGTGCTGAATCGCCTCCAACGCCGCGAGCTCGTTCGCGTCTCTGTCCACCGCCAAGCAAAAATACAACGACGCGTACCGCCGGTACACCAGTTTCGCATCCCTGTACTCGACCACGTTACACGCTCGCGCCGGTCTCGGGAGTATCGCGTGCATCACCTCCCGCTCGATGCGTTTCCGGTCCTTTTGCGACGTCAAGACGTAGTACTTGCTCAGGCGAATCTTTGATTGCTTACTGAAGAGCAACGCGTAGCGAATCATCGTCGAGCGAGACCCTTCGAATGCGCGAGAGAGCGCGAGGTCAACGAACGAACGAACCGCGCGACCGGGCGAGCGCCGACGAAGCACGCGCGCCGCCGTGTGAAGGACGGACGGACGGACGGACGCGATGACTGCGCGCGCATCAACCAGTAGTCCCTCACGAATCGACCGTTCACGAACCGTAAACATTTTAAAACCAAAGGCCCAAACCCTAACGCACGGGTCATGAACCGTCAAAACGCACATAGGGTCGCGCCCCGCCGTATCTGCGCTGGATAAGCGAAGGGCGCCTCACTCGCGTTCGCGCCCGCGCCCGAACCCGACGCTCGGCGAACACGCGGGCGACGATGACGACGATGACGACGCCGACGACGTGCGCGCGAGCGGTGACGCCGCGCGGCGTCCGAGCGGCGACGCGCGCGAACGCGCGGAAGGTGACGTACAAGATGCTGACGCCGACGACGGTGGCTCTGGGTGGCGCGCGGCGAACGCGAGAGACGACGAGGACGCGTTCGTCGGCGTCGTCGTCGTCCGCGGCGGAACCGATGGAGGAGGAAACGGAACGCGCGGGTGAGGGCGCGACGGAGACGGAACGCAAGCCGTGGGGATTTCTCTCTCCGTTTGGGGCGTCGGCGGCGGTGTTGGAGCAAGCGGCGGAGTTGAGCGAAAAGGCTCGAGGAGGGAAGAAGCGAAAGGAGGAGGTCAAGCTCAAGGTTGATGGGCAGTGGTACGACGCGAGTGGTTGGGCGTTGGCGCATCCGGGTGGAGCGGGGTTTGTGAGGCTCATGCACGGACAGGATGCGACGGATGTGTTTTACGCGTTGCACTCGTACGGGCCCAACGGTAGCGACGAAGCCGTTAAAAGGTTGAGAGCGCTTCCGAAGTGCGACGCGCCGTACGATTCCGAAGAGGCGGAAACCAATCGCCTCACGATTGCGAACGCTGAGTTTGGTGAGCTTCGAGCGCAGCTCGAACGCGATGGCTGGTTTAAGAGGAACATTTTCTCTGAGGCGTTTGTTCTCGCGCAAGTGTTGGGGTGCTACGTCGTTGGACAAGCCATCGCGGCTTCGCATCCGTTCTTCGCCGCGTTGTCTATCGGTATCGGCATGCAACAAGCTGGTTGGCTAGCGCACGACTACGTTCACGGCCGTGGCTGGTGGTGCTCGTTGATGCGCTGCTTTGGCGCTCTGACCAACGGCTTCTCCGCCGAGTGGTGGTCCCACAAACACAACATGCATCACTCCTTTACCAACATTGACGGCAAGGACGGCGACATTAAGCTCGAGCCGCTCTATTACTTGTCCCCGCCAGAGACGAGCGGTCGACCAGACAGCTGGTTGCGCAAGTATCAACACATTTACGGCTATCCGCTCTACGCCTTTACTTACGTGCTCTGGCGCAGACACAGCGTCTCCAGCGCTTGGGCGCGCAAGGACACTAAAGAGATCGCGCTTCTCGCGCTGCACTACGCTTGGTTGTTCGGTACGCTTCCGCTCGGCGTCGCGCTCGGCTCCATGCTCATCGGCGGTTTCCTCGTCGGGTCTCTCGTCACGGCGACGCACCAAAGCGAGGAAATCATGTACGAGGATGGCTCCTTTGTGGATGTGCAGTTCAGAAGCACGCGCGAGGCGGACGTCAAGAACCCGCTCGAGAGATGGTTGTGGGGAGGAATGGACACTCAGCTCATTCACCACCTCTTCCCCACGATGCCGCGCTACAAGCTTCACAAGCTCAGGCCGATTGTGCAGGAGTGGGCGAAGAAGCATGGCTACGATTTCCGCATTTCTGACTCGTGGGACATCTTGCGCAAGAACTATACACACCTCGAGGGCATCGCCGCGTTGGAGACCATCTAAATGTTGTAATTCCGTTGTTATCATGTTTTACTCTTCTCTTTTAATATGACAAAGAATTTTTAGTGAGAACGTCAATACTTGCGGTCGGGGGCTTTACAGTGTGTGCTTGGTTTGAGTGTCTGGCTCACTTTTTCATCATCGCTCGAAGAAGGACGACGCTATTAGCAGCGAGCGCTACGGTGGACGCAACCTTTTGGAATGCGCCAGAATTGAAGAGACCCTCGCGCTTTGGAAGAGGCAACCTCTTGTGCGTGAAAGTTACACCCTTGTCCTTGTTGCAGATTTGGCCCTTACCACGCAACAGGCAACGCGTCGTCAACAAACCTTCGACGCCGACGGGACCTCGTGCATGAATACGCGACGTGGAAATCCCAACTTCTGCGCCCAAACCAAATCTGAAACCGTCGCTAAACCGAGTTGACGCGTTGTGGAAGACGCAAGCACTATCGACGCGCGAAATGAACTCGTCGGCGGTCGACTGGTTGCTAGAGATGATGCAATCAGTGTGACCGGAACCATTCGCGTGAATGTAATCGATCGCGCTATCCATCGAATCCACAAGCTCGACGGAGCATTGCAACCCACCGTACTCGTGTCTGAGGGCTGGCGCAGCCGGGAGCTTGAGTTCCTTTACGCCTCGTGGACCCCCAAAAAGTTCGACGCCGGCGGCTCTCATCGCCGTCATCAGCTCCGCAGCACCTCCACTCTTGACGAGAGAGTCGTGAATAAGAAGCGTTTCAAGCGCGTTGCACGCCGCGGGGTAATCAATCTTAGAATCGACCGCACACTTGGCCGCCATGTCCAAATCCACGTCCTTGTCTACGTAAATGTGGCAGACGCCGTCAGCATGACCAAGCACCGGAATCTTCGTGTTGTTTTGAATGTACGTCACTAAAGAGTTCGAGCCTCTCGGAATGACGAGATCAATGACGTCATCGAGTTTCAACAAATCCGCGACGGCTTCGCGACCTTCGATAAGGCACACGCACTCCTTCGGAACCCCGAACGCGGCGAATTCATCCACAATCACCTCTCTCAGCTTCGCGTTCGAGCTCGCCGCTTCCTTACCCCCCTTGAGTAAGAGGCCGTTACCAGTCCGCAACGCCAACGACGCAATCTGAGGAAGAGCGTCCGGTCGGCTCTCAAAAATGATGAGCAAAACTCCCAACGGAGCCGTAACCTTGGTCAGCGTCAACCCCGAAGCGAGTTCCATGGCGCTCAACGGCTTTCCGATCGGTTCCTCCATGTTTGCGATCGCTCGCGCGCCATCCGCGAGTTGCTTCACTTTCCCCGGTTTCAGCTTCAACCGCTGCAAGAGCGCGTCTTCGACGTCGTTGGACGCCGCAGCGCGCGCCATGTCTTCATCGTTCGCCTTTTGTATCTCATCCTCACGGCGTTCGAGCGCGTCGGCGACGGCACGCAAGAGTTCCGCGCGCTGCTTTGAGGTGAGCTGTTGCAACGCTCGGGACGCGTCCCGGGCTTTGCGCGCGAGTTCAGCGGTGGCGTCGGACATGTTGGCGCGTGCAAGTGGAGTGGTGAGGTGGTTGTGGGAGCCTTGTTGAGTGGGTTTCGCTTGGCTCGGGGTAACGATAAGAGTCGAAATGGGGAATTCGCGAAATGGGGGATTCGCGCGAACGCACACGTCTTGAAAATTGAATCTGAACGAACTATCTAACTATTTCAACGCGATGAGCCTAGATGCGCGTTCGTTGAAGACTAGGGCGAGCGCACGCGAAACAGCGAAACGCGTCGTCGACGACGCCTCGGATCGAATCCATAGACCCAAAACAGCGAAATTTTCAGTCATGGACATTGCGACGGTCACGAATAAGAGGGAGAGTAACGTCAGGAAACGAGCCGAGTTGTCAAAGGGTAACATGACGAACGTCGTGACGGCCATGAGTTTGCGTCTCGTGAGAGATTCGAGCGACGAAGAAGAAGGGCCGACCAAGCCGAGTCGGCGTAATCGGCGCTTACGCATGGCCATGCGCGCGTCATCGATGAGAAAGAGCGGCCACGCGCTAGGTTTATTGTCCGGAAGTACGGATGATTTGAGCGGAGACGAAAGGTACTCCCCGTCTGCGTCGTTCTCGGTCGACTGACCATCTCGAGGTGGAGACATCCAAGGATACGGAAAGTGCGTCGATGCCGAGTCCGAGTCAGTCGGTAAACGAAGCGTCTCGGGCGGTACTTCCCGAAACGCAACCACAGCCGCATCGATTATGCTTTGCATCTCGGTTAAAGCATCCTTGAGCGATGTCGCTCCGCCTGGTTTCGGCATCGTCAGTTTTCCCAGTATCACTTGTAGCGTCATCGGATCATCCGCCGCCGCGAGAATATCTTCCTTGTTCGCCTGCATCAACGCCAAGCCAACGTATACGGGCATCAAGGGATGTGATACGATGAACACATCGATGAGTCTCGCCGCGACCTCCAACGACGTGACGCCATGCAAAAACCAGCACATGAACCATGGAATGGCGAAGGCGGTTGCGATTGTCGCGTTTCTCAGCGTATCCGCGAGACACGGCTCGCGTCGTTCGAGCAGCGTCAGCAACGCGCTCGTCATCTCCAAGGTGTGAAAAAGATCCTTCCGAGTATGATCGCGCAAGTGCCAGCTCACCAAACGTTCCGTGATCGCACATGCGATTGCTCGACGAGACACCTCCTCGCCCGCCGGCACCTTTCCCTTCAAGCGTTTCACCCCTCGCCGCGATGCCAGCACTAAAACAGCGACAACGTCGTGCAAACCTTGATAATAATGACACCCATCGTGCGCACTCAGCGCGCGACTCAGGACCCACCCGACGTCTGTACGGATTTCATCCAACTCTTCCTCGTTTGAGTACTCCTCGCGAAACATGTGCACCGAGCGCGACACGTCCGCCGCTATGGTTCTCCTTTCACCCCTGACGTCGTCCGCGCGACGAACAGCACACGCGTTGAACCCCTCGTAATCGACCCGTTTGATATCCACGCCCAACGCGCGCGCCCAGAGACGCACTCGTTTCGAGTCGACTTCGCGTCCGAGTCCCGAGTGCACCGCAGCCTCGCGAAGCGCTGGCGCATCGAACGTGTCGAAAGACGCCGATGGCGCCGACGTCGATGTCGACGAATCGCATGGTTCGCGCACCGTCGGCGCGCGTCGACAACACATCAGCACGTCGCATCGACGAACCGCACGAGCGATTGTGGCGCTTTGGTTCGTTACGTTTAACGGTACGCCGCCCTTCGCGTCACTTGGCGACGGCCATACAGATGCGACGCGAAGGGCGATGACGACGGTCGATCCCCGCGAATGTCGCGAGTCGTTGCGCGGGACGTGCGAGACGTCGTGTCCAGAGGCGGAGCGCGCGCGCCGAGTGGAACGCGACGACATCGATCCACTCGAGAGAGGTCCGAACGGACGCGTGATTCGACGATACGCGCGAAATTTGACGGCGTCGTCGACGACGGGAGAGAAGGAGGGTGATGAATCGAGCGGCGTGCGCACGCTCGAGGCGTGCGAAGATACGTGCGCGTGGTTGCTGGCTCGGTTCGGTTGCGACGAGTGGAATGCGAAAGCTTCGACACAACACCAAGCGGAGTTTCTTTGGGATCGGCTTAGAGGGGTGAGGCAGGATTTGTCCGTACAGAACTGCTTTGTGGAAGACGCTCAATCGGCGCTTCGAGTCGTCGCTTTGCTAGAGCGAATGGTGACGCACACGCTTGAGACAACTTTCGCTTTACGTCGACTCGAAACACAAACGTTCAACGAAGCACTTCACACGGAGCAGCTCGGTAAGACGTTCGGGATGCTTTTGAGACTGTATGCGGATTTGGGTGATGCCGTCAATTTGGGACGCATGGCTGAATTTTTCTCCCTCTGGCTGTGTTTGCGGATCGACGCAACTCGCGAGATTTCGGTAGAGCTGCGCAAGTTTAACCATCGAGACGTAATTAGTTCGCCACAGGTTCGATTCGCCATAAAGTGTCATCGAGCGTACGCGAGTGGGAATGGGATTGGATTCTTTAGGTTGATTGAATCGTCAGAGTGCTCGCACTTGCACGAAATATGTCTCGAAAAATACTTTACGAACGTTCGATTAGAGACGTTGCGAGCGATGAACATCGCGAACAATTCAACGACGATGACATTCGACGAGCTCGCTCGCATCTTGCGACTAGAAGAAGCTGAACACGCCAAGCAGATGGTCCAGTCGTGCAATTTACGGTACGATGACGTCGGAGTCGCATTCCGCCTTGCACCGTTCAGGTATCCCGACGCGCGAGAACGCAAGGCTGCGAGCTCCCTTCGATGGAGCGCGGCGATACTGGCCAACGCCTTGGCGCGCGTTTCTCTCTCATAGATCGCGACGTATTCATTGCGATTCATCATTCATTATTATTTACCGGTAGCCCGTAGCGATAGAATAGTTGTTCATACACACCATGCGATGCCTCGAGCGCAGCCTCACACACCGCCTCGAGATGAGCGACCTGGGCAGCATCCTCGTGACCGGTAAACGCGATCCCGCAAATGCGGCGCGCGATGCGCACGACCTGGGCTCGGTCATCGAACCCATATACACAAGCACGACTTTCGCGCGAGACGAAAACCACGAACTACACGTGCGCTCACGCTCTGGTAAGAGCGTTTGTTACTCTCGACCGGACAATCCTACTGTGGCGACGTGCGAAGAAATCCTCTGCGCGTTAGAGGACGGCGCGGACTGTGCCCTGGTTTCGTCGGGCATGGCAGCGGTAAACGCCGTTCTTGAGGGTGTCGTAGGCGGCGGAGGCGACGAGAGATGCGTGCTTGCGCCGACGCGAGGATACTTTGCGGTGCGAGCTTTTTTGAAGGAATGGTGCGCGAGCAGGAGAGTCAATCTCATCGAGTATGATCCAGACTATCCATACGTGGCGTACGGTGCGGAAAATGAACGTCTCGTGGTCGATTGCCCCGAGAACACCCCTAAGAATGGGCACAACGCCGGAGTTAGCATATACAACTGTATGTACAATGCGGCGCACTATGGCAAGAGAATTAGCTTGATTTGGATCGAAAGCCCCGCAAACCCGACTTGGGATGTTGTTGACCTGAGGCGCGTCGTTCAAACGGCTCGCGAGCTCGGACATGGGTGTATTTGCGTCGATTCAACGGTGATGACGCCGTGTCTAGTGAAACCTTTGACTCTCGGCTGTGACATTGTCATGCATTCTGCCACCAAATATATCAATGGCCACGGTGATGTTGTCGCTGGAGCACTCGTCACAAGAGAGAAAAATGAAAATTGGCGCAAAATTTTGCACGTGCGCCAGCTTGGTGGCGCGGTGCTTGGCTCGTTCGATGCGTACCTTCTACTTCGCGGAATGCGCACTTTGGATTTGCGAGTGGAGAGACAAAGCGAAAGCGCGCTTTGGCTAGCTCGCAGCATGCAGGAGAGCGATATGTTCAACGGGTTTGATGTATTATATATCGGTTTGCCGTCTCATCTGCAGCACGACGTTGCGAGACGATTATTCCAAGAAGGTTTGTATGGCGGCATGTTGAGCATCGTGCTCCTCCCAGAATGGTTGCAGGGGCAATGGGACGCAAAAGGGAGACGTGGTCGGGTCGGTCTCGGCGATCTAGTTTCATTCTGTAAATTAGTAGCTACTCGCTCAACGGTGTGGACGTGTGCAACTTCTTTGGGTGGTTTCGAGTCGCTTATTGAGCATCGATATTCTGTGGAATGCGCTCCGGGCGAGCAAAATCCACACGTGCCGGCCGGCTTGCTGCGACTATCTGTGGGGCTTGAAAATAAAGAAGACTTGCTTCTAGGCTTAGAGAAGGGCGTGCTCGCAGCTTTAGATTCAATCTAGAAAACAAAATATAGATGTTTGAATATCTAATTTTACATCTTTTTCGACTTGCGCTTGAGGGAAGAAAGCATGCTTTGCAGCTCGGACGACCCGACTTCCTTTGCGTCCGAGTGCAGCGCACTCCTGACAACCTTCGTGGTTTTGCTCTCCTTTTTGCTCTTGCGCCTCTTATCCCGTTCATTGATGATGAGCGTCTTGTTTTGTACCTCTTTATAGCGAGGATCTGTCGGATCGAGGCTAAAGTGATGGGATTCATACAATCCTGCAAAACGCTCGTCAGTGGTATCGAGTTTGTTGGGCTCGCCATCGTCTTCTTCATCACTTTCAGCCCGGCGTGCAGCTTTGCCACGAAGTCGGCGCTTCTCGGCGAGTCGTTCTTTTCTAGACAACTTCTTCTTCGGTTCGTCCTCGGAGGATTTCTTCGAAGGCTTGCGGGCGCCGTCAGACTTGCCAAGAATTTGCTTCTCGTCCATCATCAACAACTCCAAGTCCGCCTCAGCTTGTTCGTCGACCTCACCGCGTTTAGCCTTCTTTTTCGCCTTTTTAAGACTCGTCTTGCTGGGCGCATCGTCGAAGTCATCGAATTTACTCGACTTCTTCTTTGGCTTCGGTGCGCCATCTTCAGAGTCATACTCGGCGTCAAAATCAATCTCACCACCATCATCCATGAAGAAAGGATCATCAAACGTGGCTGCGTTCTCGCCATCAGCAAACTCTTCTTCCGCGTCTTCTGCAGCACCTTTAGCAGCTTTCGCAGCCAGGCGTTTCGCCTCACGCTTTTCCTTGCGTAGTCTCTCCTGTTTCTCATACACAGTCTCCTTGACGCCGAGCTTGCCCTCCTTCTGTCGCTTCTTAATTCGAGCGCCAAACTCTTCGAGACCCGCATGGAACGTGACTTCCATGTCGCCAGCATTCGATTTTGAACCAAACCTCTTCTTGTCTTGTTTAGCTTTTATGGCTTTGGTGGCGGCTTTCGCTGTGTCCTCTGCGTCCTCTTCGTCATCAGAGAGGAAGAAATCATCCTTTTCATTCGCGTCGTCATCGTTACCAACTGAGCCACCGAGCAGCTTTGCTAGGTATGCTTTCTTGGCAGCCTTCGCGTCCTCTTCTTCCTCTTCTTCCTCGTCTTCTGACTCTTCATCCGAATCAGATGCTAAATAGGCCGCAAAGTCTTCATCCTTCAAATTGTCTTCTGTGATCTTTCTTCGAAACGTCTTGCGACGCACGGGATCATCGTCGTCCCAGGACAACTTGACATTGGAGTGTTGAAGTGCTTTAACTTGAAACTCGGGAGCCTCGTAGTCTGCCGGGATATCTTTCGCTTCATCTCGGACTTGCCTACCGTCGAAAGACTGGTCATCGGGTACGTAGCGTAAATCTAACTTGAAGCTCGAGCGCTCGTACTCGATGCCATCACACTCGTGGTACACACCCATGGCGGTTTTGACGGTATCGAACTCTGCGATCGCGTAGTAGTAACGCAATCTGTCCCTCTCGTACTGTCGCATTTGCTCATTATCCGCCTCCTCGCCCTCTTCGTTTCCATCATCCGAGTCGTTTTCATCCTTCTTTTTCTTCTTCTCGGCGGCCTTCGCCTTTTTCTTCTTTTTGTCATCCTTTTGGAATGCGCTCAAAGGACCGTACTTGTTCTCGACGGCCATGCGCTCGAGACCGAAATCACTCGGATACACAGTCACCTTTTCCAAGCTGCCACCCTTTGGAACAAACGAGCGCAACACCGCAAAAAGGTCACATGCGCGAATGTGTTGCCACTCGCAATTCACGATGGCGAGACGTTTCGTCGCATCAATCGTCGGTATATCCTTATCGGCTTCACCGACGAGCATCGTCGGAAGAACGCCCTCGTCTTCATCCTCTTCGGCGTCTTCATCTTCCGACTCGCTTTCGTCCTCGTCGCTCGAAGACACCAAGCCAACACCACGCATGCGATCCATCGACTTTTCCATCTTCTCTTCGAGTCCATCGTCCTCGTCGTCATCTGATTCATCTTCCATCTTGTAATACTCCTTCATCTCCCGTCGTTGACGCGCCTTGGCGTCGAGTTTCGCTCCCGTCTTCGACGCCGCTCGTCTCCCTCGCTTGTCCAAACCCGTTCCGCCACCGCCCGACGCAAAGTTCGGGTCCTCGAACAACCCTTTAAACCGGTCATCGATCGTAACCGTTGTCGCCTTTTTCGGCATCGCCATGAACCGCGGGTCTCTGTGCATAGCCGAGAACCGTTCGTCATCGAAGACGTCTCCATTGGCGGAGCCGCCGCCGCCACCGAATCGCGGCTTTTGCTTCTTTTCACCACCGTCTGACGCACCCATGATGCGCGCGTGGACGTGTCTCGAGCGGAGATCGCGCACAAAAGACGCGTCTGTAGCGCCCGCGTGCGTTCGCGCAGGACCGGCGTCGCACGAGCGTCGACGTTTGCGGGTTTTCGGAATTGCTTATGTGAGTATACAGCTCTATTCTCGCGAGCGGGCCAAATTGTAATATTTTTTAAGTGTGGCGTCCGCCAATGCGTCCGCTCTGTCCGATTCGTCTGTTGTGAACGCGGACACGCGAGCATCAATGATGTTGCTCGATGGAGACGCGGGTTTGGTGGGTCGCGCGCGGTGTTGAACGACCGCGACGGTG
>JACLAB010013478.1_pt1 | contig 12786 bp, 8 predicted proteins | sample 8027921 | NCBI WGS metagenome assembly JACLAB01 (sample SAMN15725117, study PRJNA655200) | protist metagenome | isolation source: fluorescence activated cell sorting (FACS) single amplified genomes of... | place: USA: West Boothbay Harbor, Gulf of Maine | collected 2000-07-19
CCATTTCTCGAGAACAACCGTTTCACCGGCCCTATGATGGATGAAAACCATTTACTAGGGCTCGCGATCGTTGCTGTCACCTCTTTTTCTTCGTTCCCGTGCCCGATGGCTCCGTCAGCTGACTGCGTAGGAACAATATCGTCGTCGGCGTCCTCCTCCTCCTCCTCCTCCTCCTCCTCCTCCTCTTCAAAGTTTGGTGATGAATTATCCACCACGAGGACAACAACAAAAACGACGACGAGAATATTAACCACCACCAACGCGCATTCGAGAACATCGACGGGAGGAAAATATCAACAACGGATGAAAGGATTGATGCCAACTCGGTGCGCCAAGTGCGACAAGTGCGACGACGCGAAATCCAGACGAGACTCTACGAATGCAAAGTTGTTCTTCAACTCGCCAATGAAGAGAGCTTTAGGGGTGGGAGGATTGGTCGCCTCGAGTGGGGCTTTGTGCGCGGCGACTTTAGGCGGTGGTGGCGGGAGGAACTTTGTGAAACCAAACGCGGGAGGCGGCGGTGGTGGAGGCGGCGGAGGTGGAGGGAATAGCACGGATTTTACGGATATGTATGGGAAAATCTTAGAGTCGTCGTCGTCGTCGTCGGGAGGAGGAGGAAGAGGCACGGCTTTGCAAGAATATCCGGAAGTGCTGGTGTTGGACGTGAGAGGGATGCACTGCGGTGGATGCGCGGCAAACGTGAGAAAAGTTTTAGAAAACGTCGCGTCTGTGCAAAGCGCAAACGTAAACTTAGCGAACGAAAGCGCCGTGGTGAGAATTGCGGTGAGACTGGACGAGAAGGATTTGCAGGAGGCGAGAAGCGCAGGAGTAAGAAATGCGCCTGATTCTTCCTCGTCGTCTTCGGCCGCAGCATCGGTGGAAGTTGTAAGCGGAGACGTAGGCGTACAGATAATGATCGCATCAATCAAGAATAAAGCAAAAATCGAAGGCGATAAACTCGCCGAATTAGTCACGGCGTCTGGTTTCCCTACGACGTTGAGAGATAATTCCTCCTCGGACGAATCTAGCGGTGAATACGATCAAGGCATGCAAAGAGCGAAAGAGAAGCGAGAAGAACGCATCAAACGCATACGAGAGTCGACGAAGAAAGTTGCTTTGGCGTGGGGTTTAGCATCTGTGTGTATTTTAGGACACGCCGCGCACTATTTGAAGATCCACTCTCTTGGATTTTTGTGTAAAACGCAAACGCATGTAGCATTATCGCTCTTTGCGATGGTTGGACCTGGACGCGATATTTTGACAGATGGTTTCAACGCATTTAGAAGAGGAGGGCCGAACATGAATTCTTTGGTCAGCATGGGTGCGATCGCTTCTTTTGGAATGTCCTCGGTGGCAGCGTTAGTTCCAAAACTTATGTGGCCGACATTCTTCGAAGAGCCGGTCATGTTGTTGGCGTTTGTTCTTCTCGGTCGAGCCGTAGAAGACCGGGCAAAGTTAAAAGCCTCGAGCGATATGAGCGATTTGATGAATTTAGTACCTTCTACCTGTCGATTACTGGTCTCAGAGTCGTCCTCTTCTTCGAAATCTCCGCTTTCGAAAATGATATCCGTGGAGGCGATCAAACCAACTGATAAAATTTTAATCTTACCCGGGGACAAAATTCCAGTCGATGGAGTCATCGTGAATGGCACATCCTCTGTCGATGAAGCCGCGCTTACTGGTGAACCCATCCCCAAGGCCAAGAGGAAAGGCGATCTAGTATCTGCCGGAACGATTAATTGTGACGGCGTCCTAACGGTTGAAGTATCAAAGTCTGGGTCCGAGACGACAGTCGCTGGCATTGTGCGCATGGTTGAATCCGCTCAAAATAGACAAGCTCCTGTTCAAAGACTTGCCGATGATATCTCTGGTGTTTTCACGTACGGAGTCATGGCAACATCTGCGGCAACGTTTGCGTTTTGGTCTACAATTGGAACGAAAATTTTCCCGTCAGTTGCGGCAGCGTTGGGAGCGTCTGCGGCAACTGTGAACGCCCCAGTACTGATTGCAGCGCAACTAGCGGCTTCCGTGCTAGTCGTTGCCTGTCCATGTGCTTTAGGACTCGCTACTCCGACTGCAGTTTTAGTCGGAACGGCGTTAGGTGCGCGCAATGGTCTTTTGATTCGAGGTGGAGATGTTTTAGAAAGAGCAAACGACTTGGACGTCATCGTTTTTGATAAAACCGGAACCCTCACTGTGGGTAAACCAACGGTTGAAAAACTCACGACGTCAAATTTGACGAGCGAGGATGAAGTTTTATCCCTCGCTGCTGCGGTAGAGCGAAATTCGACGCACCCGTTAGCGGTTGCGGTGAATAAAAGAGCATCACAGAACGGCAACAAAACGTACGAGTGCGCGGAGGATTCTTTCAAACAAGAGCCGGGATTGGGTGCTTTTGGAACCGTAAATGGGAAGAAGATAGTCATCGGTACTAAAGAGTTTGTCGAATCGTCGTTAAAATCGTCTGCGTTCCCACCTGAACTCGAAGATGCTTTCAAACGTTCGAACGAAAACGGATCAACCACGGTGTGCGTTTCCGTTGACGGTAAAATGGCTGGAGTTTTTGAGATTCGCGATAAACTCAGATCAAACGCCAAAATGACAATCGAACGACTTCGAAAGTCAAAGAACAAGAACTTTGAAATCATCATTCTATCCGGGGATCGTCAAGAAACCGCCGATGCGATTGCAAAATCAATTGGCATTGATCCCAAGAATGTCTACGGAAACGTCCGCCCAGAACAAAAAGCTGAGTTTGTCGAAAACTTACAAAAATCTGGTAAATGCGTCGCTATGGTTGGTGATGGAATCAATGATACTGCTGCGTTAGCCGCAGCAAATGTCGGCATAGCGATGGCTTCTGGCGTAGGCGCTGCTTCCGAAGTTGCATCGATTGTTCTTCTCGGGAATCGGTTACCGCAAGTCGTAGACGCCATCGATTTGTCCGCGAAGACGTTTGGTAAAATCAAACAAAATTTGGCGTGGGCGTTCGGCTATAACATCGTGGGTATTCCCATCGCAGCCGGTGCACTTTTACCTGCCTACGGACTCGCACTCACTCCGAGCGTTGCAGGTGCTGTGATGGGCGTGAGCTCCATCGGCGTAATGGTGAACTCGCTGCTTTTACAGCTCGAAGGACGGAAATTTTCCAAAGAAGAAGACGAAGACAAAGAATAGTTTTAGAAAACGAACGCATTAGAATAAAAACCGTTTCCACGTTATTGTAAACACGCGCACAAGATGATTAATAGTGTATCATATAGTCTAACGGAGCCTTGAAATATTAAACTTGCTTGAAATACTCCTTGGAACGCTCTTCCACTTCCTTCAAATATTCGGCCTGCACTCTTTGCGCGTAGCTGCCATTCGTCAATCCCAAAACGACCTCTTCCATCCTTTGTTGAAGTTCTTTTGTAAACGCGACTTCCCCGTAACCTTCGTTGACTAACTTTTGAAACACCACGGGCCAGTCGTCCGTGTTTGAACACCCCAACAACTCGTCTAACGGAGCCTTATTCTTGTTCAACTCCCCGGCGGCGTACACTTGTAAAAACTTTTGCAAAATGTGCACCATTCCGTCCATTTTATCCTCGTCCGACTTTCGAATCCACGCGTACGTCGTGTTCAACATGCCTTCATCGACCGTGCAATTCTTAATTTCCGCTTCCATGCGTCTCAACGCGTCTGATTTCAGCGGCACGTCAAACTCCATGGTCGTTTGATCCGCCGCCGCGGATATTATGCGTTGCAACTGTTCCGAGGACCGATCGATCGTCTCTTCCGCCTTCTTCAACGTCGCTTCGATAATTTTCATGCACTTCGACATGACGTCTGCAATCGCGTCTTTCTCTTCGTCCGTGTTGACGTTATCGATTCTCGAGGCCATTCGTAACCACATCTGTTGGTCAAACGCCATGATGTTTTCTATGCACACTTTTTGCAACACATCGTCGCTCTCTCCGTGCGCGTTCAAAAGTTGGTTGATTAATCCATCTAAGGCAGCCACGTCGGAGATGTTCTTGTTCCCACTGTCTGCCGCCGCGGCGGTTCGGTTTTGTCGTCGTCTGTTTTTTGATGATGATGATGAGGGTGTCGTCTTCTTCGCCGTCATCATCATCGTCATCTTTTTCGTCGTCACCTTCCTCGAAGAAGAAGAAGAAGAAGAAGAAGAAGAGGAAGACGTCGTTCGCGCGGAGGCCGCGCCAAACATCGCTTTTTGCATCATCGTCGGTGTTGTTGTCATCGTTTCCGCTCCTCCGAAAAGATGTTCTCTATTTTAAAGGGGAAAAGTGAAAAGTGGATAAAGTTTACTTCGTTTTGGAAAAAAAGAAGGAAAAAATTCTGCACTTTTCTTTTCGCCGCCTCACGCGCCGCACGCACTACTCGGCCGACGACGTCGACGACGACGACAACAACTCTCATCATTCTGCCGCTGTGCTGCTTCTGCAGAAGGGAGGAATTTTCACACTGAACGATCGCACGGAAGGAGAGAGAGAGAGAGAGAGAGAGTTGCATTTGGCGCGTTTGTTGTTGTTGTTGTTTGTTAAACAAGAGTTTAGATATCTCTGATAACATATGTAAAAAAGGATGGAGAGAGAGGACAGTTTATACCGAAACCGAGAAGAAACCCCGTCGTCGTCATCGAGACAGAAGGACGAATACGAACGAACGGACGAAGAGAAACGGGAATTTGTGGATACCCTGTGGAATGATATCAAAGACGGCGCGCGCGAATTGGTTTCCCAAGAACCTCTTTTGGGAGGACTGATTTATAGCAAAATATTGAACCAACCGACGTTCGAGAAGTCGTTATCGTACGTGTTGAGCTCAAAAATCGCCAACGCGCAAGTATTAGCCGGACAATGGCAAGAGTTGATGTTCGAAGCCATGCAAAAGGAACCAGTAATCTCCTATTGTGCGGCTACGGATATTCGCGCGTGCGTGGAACGAGACCCGGCGTGTCCAAACCCGACGCACTGCTTTCTCTTTTATAAAGGGTTCCACGGGTTACAGACGCAAAGAGTGAGTCATTGGTTGTGGGGACACGGGAGGAAACCGTTAGCGTGCTACATGCAATCGTTAGTGTCGGAGACGTTTGGGATGGACTTACATCCCGCCGCGATGTTTGGTCGCGGGGTGATGATTGACCACGCGACGAGTATCGTGGTCGGGGAAACTGCCGTCATCGGGGACGGGTGCACGTTATTTCACGGGGTCACGTTAGGTGGGACTGGGAAAACTAGAGGCGATAGGCATCCAAAGTTAGGCAAACGCGTCGTGGTTGGTAGTAACGCGAGCATATTAGGAAACGTAAAAGTAGCGGATGATTGTAAAATTGGCTCGAGCGCGGTGTTGGTCCACGACGTGCCTCCAGGAACGACCATAGTAGGAACAAAAGGAAAGGTATTGAGCGGGAAATACGGATCAGCTCTCAGGTCGAGACTTTGAGACGAAAATTATAAAATTATTACATCTTTATTTATTTGTGTGACATGTATGTATTTAACAAAACTTCTTGCATTAGTATTAAATGAAACTTCTAGCTATTTCCAAATCGTCTTTCGGCATGGACGCGTCCATGGCCCCACTTTCTAAGTGCTTTTGCATGTTCGCCATCTCGCTCCTCGCCTCTCTGTTGGTCGGCTCTAACCTTAAAGCTTCCTCGTAATCCATCGCGGCTTCTAAAAAGCTGCCTAATATCATTCTCGCTTTCGCCCTTCGCAAGTATGCCTTTACGTATTTACCGTCCATCTCCAACGCTTCTGTGCAATCCTTCTCGACTTCTTCCATTTTGCCCATTTTCAGATACACTAAAGCTCTGTTAGCGTAATATGCCGGTAACTTTTTCTTTTCGAGCGCTTTGTCGTACCACGATATCGCGTCTTCGTATTTGCCTTCCGCAAACGCTTTGTTTCCATTCACTTTCTCCTCTTCGCCCGGGACTTTCGGAGCCGGATTGCTTTTCATCATTTCCGTGATCACGTAATTCGGGAAGTGCTCCTGCATTTGCGCTGAATATCTAAAAGCGCACTCGAGAAGCATCTTATCGGTTTGGAATCCTCCGAGGAGGGAAACCGAGTGCGGTCCTTCCGCGTCGGGATACCGCAAAGGAATGGCGACTTGGGGCAATCCACAAAAGGAGGCTATCGCTAAAAACTGGAATGTTTTCATCCTCCACGCTTGAACTTCTTCTTCCGAGCGTCCTTCACGCATTGGAGCGACGCCCGGGACGGTTGGGAAGATCAAAACCGTTCCGTTATCCATGATTTGATCCATAACTTCTCGGATTTCACCTCTCACTTTCATCAAGTTTTCGTAATCCTGCTCGGTTATTTTCTTTGCATTTTCGATCCGTTGCGCGGTGAATTTTCCTAAACCACTCGTCGTCGTCGTCGTCGTCGTCTTGTTCGAGATGGTAGCAGTAGCTGTAGCAGTAGCTTGATCGCTGCCATCCTGTTTTTCAAGAAAGGCGAGAAATTCTTTCAAAGCTTCGTGAATTTCAAAACCCATCGTGGCGTGCATCTTGTCCCTGATCAACTCTAAACCCGTCTTACCACTCGTATCTGTTCGTAAACTCGGACATAACATTTTCAATCGTTCGCCTAAATCTAATTTTGAAACCTTGCCCGCGTATCTATCGTCATATCCGAACGCTTTCAAAGCACTAGCTACTGCCGCTGAACCTTGCGGATCAGCCAGTTTCATCAAATCCGTAAGGATGGCAAACTGCTTCGGTTCTTTGATGCCGTATTTTTCATCGTCCGCGGGCTTTAACAGGACGTCACCGACATCTTTCAATGTTTTTGAGCCTTTGGCAAACCATCCGACGGTATCGAACGTCTTGGCAAAATCTTGACATCCCTTCGTGGAAACCATCCCGTGGGACGGGCGAAAGCCATACACGCCGCAATATGCCGCCGGCACGCGCACGGAACCCGCGCTGTCAGTTCCAATGCCAAAATCGCAGTCTCTCAGTCTCGATGCAACAGCGACTGCCGATCCTGAGGACGAACCACCCGGTAATCTCTTATCGGCAGCTGGATTTATTGGCGTTCCATAGTGTTCATTTTGGCCGTCGATGGAGTAGGCGAGCTCGTCCATGTGGGTGATGCCGACCAAGGAAGCGCCGTTTTTCAACAACATATCCATTATGGCTGCGTTTTTCACTCTGTGCACGCCGGCGTTGTTTCCGTTGCTATTGCTATTTTCCCTCTTTTCTTTCATAAACTCTTTCCACTTTGGCGACCCGAACCCGCACGACGAATCGTTCTCACCCTTTCTCCCACTCACTTCAAAGATATCTTTCAGGACAAACTTCAAATTGGCCAATTTCCGAACGACGTGTTTCTCCGGCGGCGGAGGACACGGGATGTCTACGATCTCCACGAACGCTCCACAATCTTTAACTTTCTTCTTTTGATCATTCTTTAGTCTATTCCTCCTCCTTCTCTTTCCTATTTGATCGAAGAGTATAGCCAAGACGAGCGTACACGCGGAAACGGCGATTGAAATTTGTTGAGAAGAGGAAAAAGCCATCGTCTTCCGTTCTTTTTTCTTTGCGCTCTGCTGATTTAAAGAAGAAGAAGAAGAAGGCGCACTCGGAGTGAAGGTGATGGACCCGGTGACGTTTGGCGGCCGGCCGTCCTCGTCTTCTTCTTCTCCTTTCATCCTTTTTTTATACTCTTTTTGTGGCGATTTCTTCCCTGCCGTTTCCTCCCGTCTCCTTCCTCCTTTTGCATGAGAGCATGACAACTTTTTTTTTTCGGATTCGGCTGAACGCGCGAAAACTCCCGCATTAAGCCTGCAATAGACTACTAGCAGTGTCTATGTCTCGTTTTAATCGTTCAAACCGAGTTTTACGCGCACGTTTGGGTGCATTGTCTCCGGATTTTCACTAGAGAGACTGATTTGTTTTTTTGAATTGGAAATTCTACCATCGGTTCCTCGATTTCCCCATTTATTCTTGCTTCGTATTACTTGATATTTTTATTCGTACGCTAAATATTAATCGATACGATTATTTCTCGGGATTGATCTGTAAAATGTATTTAAATGGTTTTTATTTCGAGAAAAATAAAAATAAAATCGATATTTAAATATCTAAATGAGGGTAACATTATTTTTATTGGATTCGTTGGAATGATAATAGATGTATATATTTAACTGGACACATATCAATCCAATATAATATGATTCAATAGGAATATATACATTAATGATGAAAAGAAGAATTAATAAAATATTGAATTAATTTTCATACGAATAATTTCCCGTATTAAGATGTATTCATGCGTGCGTAATAGTTCAATATAAAAATTGAAAACAGGGGAATCCGTAGTTTTTCCTTAAATGTGCTGTTTTCGGGACAATGGGGAAAAGAATAAAAAAAAAAGAATTTTGGATTTAGGAAAGAAGAAAAAAAGGAAAAAGAAAGAAAAAGCTCTCTTTATGTGGGTTCGCTGAATTATTCTCTACCTATTTCATAAAACTACTCCTATTCAGACAAGCGCAGAACATCTATCGTTGAGTACCGAACACTCGTGAACCAAATTCAGTCAGCCACTCGCCTTCTATGACTGAAACGTCTCTCGCGTACAATTTATTCGTTCGTATCAACTCGTTGAAGATGATGTAGGAGGAAGAGATCCCAACCGCTTCTTTGGCTGTCTCTCTCGAAGAAAACTTGTGAAACGTGGTCGAACTTGGGTGCACGAAAAGTCTGTTCCCGCCAATCAGAGTCACAAACATACTGTTACTGCCGCCGCCACTGCCATCGGAAATTGACTCCTTTTTTGCCGCATTCATGAAGAAACCAGCCGTGAGTGCTTTGCGTATTCGCACAGACTTGTTTTCTTTTTCCTGCTTTTCTTCTTTCTCTTCGCCTTCTCGTTCTTCGTCCTTCTCCTCATCCTCGTCCCAATCTTCGATGTGCCCTATGCTTCGACTCAACTGCTCTTTGATCTTCTCCGCTTTATTCATTGCTCGAAACGAAACTCCGTGGCTATTACACCATTTTTTCTTCCCATTTCGAGAGACTTTTGAATAATCCGCGTATAAATTCAATAGCGTCATGTGGTCTCCCGTCTTGTGCTTCGCCACTTGAATAGTTCTCCCCACAAACACATTTTCCGTGCTCAACATGGCTAAAATTGCGACAATCTCCTCTGTGCACTTTTGATTTCGACTCTCGATGATGCATTTACACGCCATCGGTTCTAACGGAAACTTGCTCATTTGTCTTCCTATCTTATTCAACTCACCTTTGTCATCCAACGCGCCGAGTGAATACAGAAGTTCTAAACTTCTCAACAAGCCTTCCGTGCTCGGTTTGTCGATGAAAGGAAAAGTCAACACGTCGTTTACTCCCATGGCTTTGAGCATCAAAACGACACCAGCTAAGTTCGTTCGAAGGAGTTCTGGGACAACCTGTTCAGCCAACGAAAACATCGTATCTTCCGTATACAGCCGATAGCACTTCCCAGGCGCTTCTCTTCCGGCTCTGCCGCACCTCTGGGTCGCTTGCGAACGCGCAATTGGGACAACTTTCAGCTCTTCTACGCCAGATTTCGCTTTGAAAGTGCGCATTTTCGTCAAACCAGTATCAACGACGTATCGAATGCCGGGAATTGTGAGCGAAGTTTCCGCGATATTCGTCGCTAAAACAATTTTACGCGTACCTTTGGGTGTTTCTTCGAAGACTTTCATCTGTTCCTCCGCAGGCATAGCTGCGAAGAGAAGAACGACGTTGAGTTGCGGATACGTATCCTTCCCTCTTTGGGTGAGCAGTTTCCCTAAACTTTCAATTTCCTCTTGTCCGGTGAGAAAGACGAGAACATCACCTTTGATATCTTTTTCGTCCTCGTTTATTTGCATCACCGAACACAACGCGGCATCGATGTAGTCTTCCTCAGGTTCCTTCAAATAATACGTTTCCACCGGGAACGTTCTGCCTTTGATGTATATGATTGGACACGCATCAAAGAAATCAGAGAACGAAGACGCGTCGAGCGTTGCGGACATAATTATCAGCTTCAGCGGAGGTGGAGGTGGTCTCTTCTTTCTTTTCTTTCTTTTGTTGTTGTTGTTGTTGTTATCGTTGTCGTCGTCTTTCTCGAGTATATTCATCCTCCGTTTTTCTTGAATCGCTTTCAGCGTTCCTAACAAGAAATCCGTCTGCAACGTTCTCTCGTGCGCCTCGTCGACTAAAATTGCCCCATATCTCGACAAGAGTGGATCATTCAACGCCTCTCTTAATAACATCCCGTCCGTGAAAAATTTGATCCTCGTTTGCTCGCTCGAACAGTCGTCGAAACGAATGCCGTACCCGACCAAATCGCCCAACTTCCCTCCGTCGCCTATTTCTTGACTCACTCGTTTCGCCACGGATACTGCGGCGACCCGTCTCGGTTGCGTCACGGCAACCATCGTTCCTTTTTCTTTTCTAGGAGGAAAATTTGACTCAAATTCCGTGTTGTTGTTCTTATTCTCCTTTTTCATCGTCATCATCCGTTCGTACACAAACTGCGGTATTTGCGTCGTCTTCCCGGACCCGGTTTCGCCGAGAATAATAACCGTCTCGTTCTGTTCGATGTGCGCGACGAGTTCATCTTTGGACGCGTAAATCGGAAGTTTCTCGCGTTGTCTTTGAATCGTTTCTCGAAAACGTTGTTGTTTTTGTTTTTGTTCTTCAACCATATTGGTCATCATCCTCGGCTTATATATAAAGCTCGAAGAGAGAGAAGAGAGTTCACTCAAAAGACGACCTAAACTCTCTCCGTTATTCTTACCATTTTCTTCTCGGTTTCTCTCAACACCTCCTCCTTCGTGACGAGATAATAGACGTTCCCTCTTTGTTTGTACACCTAATGAACGTCGACGATGACGAGGAAGAGAGCGAAATCAAAAGTCAGATAATGAGAATACTATAAACAACAACAACAACAAATTATCTCATTCATACCTTTCTGTTGTTGTTGTTCGCATCATTCCCATTCGTGTTATTCTTTAATAAAGAGGAGGAAGAGGAAGAAGAAGGTAAACTTTCCAGCTCTCTCTTTAAAACCGAGAGCGTTTGTCGTTCAAAAAGCAGCGCTTCTTCTTCTTCTTCTGGTGATGATGATGATGATGATGATGATGGCGTGGTGTTCATACCTACACGATAAAGAAGAAGACAAAGAAGAAGTCTTATTAAGAACTGTGCTTTTTTCTTGTGAAGAGTGGATTTTTATTCCACAGAATTAAACAACAAAATCATCTCGAGAAAAAAGATGGCTGCTCCTCCTGGAGGTTCTTTCGCCGGCGCAGTCGTGGCGTTGTTACGACTGTCTCGGACATCGCTTCTGAGAGAAGGAGGAGGAAATGGAGCGAGAGGTTTCTCTTCATCCTCTCTTCATCTTCTGAGGGAACAACAACAACAAGAAGAAGAAGAAGACAAAGAATTTGGTGGTGGTGGTGAGTTCACCAAATCGAACGAAGAAGAGAGACGAAACTCCGCCGCAGATTCGTCATCATCGTCTGATACTAATACTAATAATAAAATACTACGACTGATCGCGCATGACCGAGAAAAAGCCGGACGACTCTCGGCGAACAGAGCGCGCAAAGACGGTTTTATCCCGTGCGCGGTATTTAAGCAAGGAGAAATAGAAAAGACGAGCGAAGTGTGCGCGGTGAGCGAGAGAGAGGTGGAGAAACTTTTGCGAAAGTTTACGAAATATGGTTTGAGAACGAAACTTATCGATATCGTTTTGGACGATGGGAAACGGACGGTTAAAGCGATTCCGCAGCAAATACAAATGCACGCGTACAAGAATCAGGTGAATAATATCACGTTCATGCGAGTCGATCCGGAGACGATTGTAAAAGTACCGATACCGGTGAAAGTGACGGGACAGGATGACTGTCCGGGGACCAAGCTAGGCGCGTTTGTGAGTCACACGAGGAAGACGATCAAGGTGAAATGTCGGAGCGATCAGATTCCAGAGGCGTTTTTCGTGGACGTATCGAACATGAACGTGAAAGATAACGTTAAGATTGCCAATTTAGATATTCCAGAAGGAGTTGTGATTTGCGAACACGACTTGGAAACGCCTATCGTGAAGATGGCAGGAAAATTGAAGAAATCTTAATACCAAACAATAAATAGGTTTATAGCGCGTGAAATAGTTGTGTTTGTAATTGAAGTATTCCGACAATAATACAAGAATATCGAATAAGGTATATTATTTGTATCTCTCGTATTAACGCTTTCTATTTGTGGTGCTCTGCGCTGCCGCTGTGTATCTCTCTCGCTGCTAAGTGGTTTCTACTCGTCGTCGTGTATCTGTTATTATATATTTCTTTCCGACTCTCTCTCTTTCTCTCACTAAATCTCCATTGGGTCGTCCTTTGAGACGCTAGTCGTTTTCACTCCCAAGGGTGGCGTTCCATTGGTAATTGATGATCCAAAACCTTTGTGAATCTGGTTCGATAAAGTTTCGAAAGATTTCTTCGTCAAACTCGTCAGTTCGCACACTTTCCTCTTGAACTCCTCAAAAGACAATCCATCTCCTCTCAAAATAATCGGTCTATCCTCCTTGTTTCTTGGAGTTTGCAAATCTTTCTCTCCTTCTGCCTCTTTTTGTTTATGCTCCACGGCTTGGGCGTAATCGCTTTGATCATAGTTTCCGAAATCTTCGAGATCTCTTTCCATAAACCTCGTAAGCTGTTCCAAACGGTTTTCAGCCTCTCCTTGGACGTATTCGTAAAACTCTTGCTCTTGTTTCACTAATTTCGTGGGTTTTTGCG
>JACLAB010014586.1_pt1 | contig 12778 bp, 11 predicted proteins | sample 8027921 | NCBI WGS metagenome assembly JACLAB01 (sample SAMN15725117, study PRJNA655200) | protist metagenome | isolation source: fluorescence activated cell sorting (FACS) single amplified genomes of... | place: USA: West Boothbay Harbor, Gulf of Maine | collected 2000-07-19
AGGCTTTCGCGACGCGGATCAGACCCGCGCCCTTCGCTTCCTTGAGTCGCTTCTTGATCCACACCGCGAAATCGACGGGCGCGCCTGCGAGGGAAGGGACGCGGGCGTGGGAAACGGACGGATGCGACCGCGTCAGTGCGTGAGCCGAGCGAACGGAGGAGATTCCGGGGTGGGCCTCGGACGGCTCGACGGACGGGTCTCGTCGCGGAAGCGAGACGCACCGGAGCTGTCATTCTTCAGCGCCTCGTACTCCTCCTCCAGCTGGCGCAGTAGCCGGGGGTCGATCTCGACCGCGGACGAGTTGGGCGCCATCGTGCGCCGTCCTCTGAGACGCACGGCGCGCATTTCAAACGCCTTTTTTCGGGAGTTGACGAAGTGGACAAAAGAAAACGGTCATTTCGCCTCTCCAATGTCTCATTCTGTTTTTTCGGTGCCGACGACGCGCGCTTCGAACGACGCGACGCTCCTCGTCATCACACGACGCTACTCGTACCTCTTCAACAGATCCACCAACCTCCGCGCGGCCACTTCCAGCGCCTCGCGTTTGACCGCGGCGAAGCACATCCGGAAGCACCCCGGCTTGTTGTGCCGGCAGTCGCGACCCGGGGTCATCAGCAGCCGCGTCTTTTCGTCCTCGAAGCACGCCGTCCACAGCCTCTTCTCCTCCTCCCAGGTGGGCGCCTTCATGTGCGCGGACAGGTCGACCCACACGAACATCCCGGCGCTGCTCGGGACGACCGGCACGTTCCCCTCCGCGAGGATGGCGGTCAAAGCCGCGTGCGCGTCGCGCAAGTTCGCGGAGTTCTCCTCCAAAAACGCATCCACCCAGCCCTCATCCTCCAGAACCTCGGCGACGGCGAACTGCATCGGGCCGGGCACGCAACAGAAGTACGCGACGTTGTCCATGGCGCGCACGATCTGCTCGTTCCGAGTCGACAGCACACCGACGCGGTAGCCCGACGCGCAGAAGTCCTTCGAGAGCCCGTACACGACGTGCAGCCGAGTCGCCATGGCGCGCCGCGCGTCCTCCAGCGTCCAGGAAGAACCCCCCCCGGCGTCGGCGTCGACGTCGGCGGCGTCGGCGGGATTTTCGCCGAGCACGTCCTCGGGCGTCCACTCAAGCGCCGAGACGAAGGGCCCGACGTCGTAGTACTCCGAGCTCGCGTACACCTCGTCCACCACCACGTGCATGCCCTCGCGCAGCGCCCAGCGCGCGGCGCACAGCATCGAGCGCTTCGCGTAGACCACGCCCAGCGGGTTGCTGGGGTTGGTGAGCAGAAGCGCGCGAACTCCCGTCAGGCGCGCGGCGGCTTCCTCGACGGCGCGGTCGAGCGCCGGCCCAGTCGGCAGGGACTCGGCGTCGGCGCCTGCTACTGGGATGGCACGCACGCCGTTGCGCACGCGCAGGTCGTTGTCGAACGCGGGGTAGTACGGCGCCGGTATTAAAACGCCGTCCCCGGGGGAAGTGATGGTCATGAACAGGTTGTCGATGACGGCGCCGGCGCCGGCGCTGACGCACAGCCGGTCCGGGTCGATCGCGCCGTCCGCGTGGTTCGGCGCTAAGACACGCTTCATGTGCGCCGCGAGCGCGCGCCGAAGCCGGTCGCTGCCGCGCATGTTGTCGTACCCCGCCGTGGTCTCGGGCTGCGCCGAACGCATCGCCAGCGCAAGCCGGCGCTGCACGGTGTCCACGGTGAGGAAGTTCTGCGCCACCGCGAGGACCACGTACCCGTCCTCGCGCGTGCCGGGCTCGTAAGGCTCCTGCATGGCGCGGAAGAAGGCGTGCAGATACGAGAACGGGGGTTTCGTCGCGTGCGCGCCGCGCGAGGAAAGGCAGTGCGTCTCCGCGAGCGCCGCCATCTCCGCGGCGTCGTCCGCGCGCTGCGCCGCGGGCTCCAGCTCGGACATCGCGCGTGCAGAGCGCGGGGACGAGTGGTCGTCGTGAAGATGACAGCGGCAAAAAGCGCAGAAGGCATGGAGGTTTGGCCGACGACGACGAAAAACGCGTTCGAAGAAGCTGTTGTTCCTCGGACGTCTCGAGCCACACCGAGGCGCGCGCGTGCGCGTGCGTGGGGTGAGGTGCGAGGCGCCGCGCCCGCGCCCCTCGCCCGCGTTGCGCGATGGTGATGCTCGAGATTTCCCGCGACGCCGCCGTCCTGGTTTCCCCCGGCGGGCGTCTGCGCGTGCTCGCGCCGAGGGACACGCCCCTGCCCGCGTCGAAGAAGCTCATGTCGCTCGATGACCAGCGCTCGTACGTGTACCTTCCCGGGTACAAGGTGACGCACGACATGGGCCCGAACACGCAGGCGCCCACGCTTCTGTTCCGCGGCCCCCTCGACGGTACGAACTGGGAGGAGCTGCACGATGACCTGTGCAAGACGGAGTCGCGCGCGAAGAACCGAGCCGCGCGCGCGCGGAAGCTCTCCTCGTACGACGGCATCGACGTGGTGGAGTATTTTCTTCGCGAGCCGGAGCACGGCGGGTTCTTCTGGTGCTTGTGCCGCGGGGTGGACGGGCGGATCACCGTCCGGAGCGACACGCTGGGGAAGCAGCCCGTGCTGTATCACTGCGTGCCGCACGGCGCGTTCGAAGAAGCCGCGAACGAAAAGCACCGCGGCTGGGAGGACGCCGTCGTCGAGGGGGACGTCGCGTGCGACTGGCTCCTGGCGCCGGCGCCGGCGCCGCTGAGCGACTGGCCCAACGTCGCCGACGGCTGGAAACAGCACCACCCGAGGCACGTCTTGCGGATCGACACGCAGAGCTGCGCGCTGGACCCCGTCGCGGGCACGACCCGGCACGAGGAGCTCGAGTCCGCGCGCCGGGAGAAGGAAAAGCGAGAGACGGAAAACGCGCGGGCCATGGGCGAACCGCCTCCGCGGTTCGACGAGAACGCCGAGTACCGAAACGACAAGGGCGAGATCATCGAGGACCCGTTTCGAAACGCGGGCGTGTTGTCCTTGGTGCCGCCCAGTTTGCGGGTCCCGCCGAGCCACGAGCTGGACTTCATCGACGACCCGGACTTGCCACCCGAGCTGCAGAAGAAGCCGCCGAAAGGGCTGCCCATCCGGCTCACCGAGGAGGGCACCGAGGCGGACAACGCGGGCATCCTCGAGGCGTCGCGAGAGCTCACGAAACGCTTATTGGCGGCGACCAAGCACGCCGGGCTGGCGGTGGACATGTTCAGGCGCGGGTGCGAGGCACGCCCGGTCGGGATCTTGTTCTCGGGGGGTATAGACTCCGTCGCCGTGCTCGCCGCGTGCGTGGCGTGGAAGATTCCCTGCGTCGCCGCCGTCGCGGGGTTCACGGGCGCCACCGAGCCGCCGGAGGACCTCGCCGCCGCGCGCGCCGCCTGCGCCTTTTTCGGCGTCGAGCTTCTTGTCCGCGAGGTGGGCTCGGTGGCGGAGGTGGCGGCGGCGCTGGCGCGGCTGAGCCCGGCGATTTGCCACCTGGACGTCGACAAGGCTCGCCTGTCGCTCTGCGTCTACTTCGCCTCCGAGTCTCTGCGCGCGAGGAACTGCCGGTGCGTCTTTTCGGGGGGAGGCGCGGACGCGCTCCTCGACGGCGCCGACGGCGACGTCGATGGCGCGCGCGCCTCAGCCGCCGACGAAGAACAGTTGGAGCGCTCCGCTCTGCGCGCGCTGTTCCACGCCGAGCTCCAGAGGGACCACGCCGCCGTACACGTGGGGTCTGGGATGGAAGTACACCACCCGTTCCTCAGCGCGTTCATCGCGAAGTTCGCGCTGGAGCTGCCCGGGCGGATGAAGCGGCTTCGCGTCCCTCGCGAAAGAAGAGACGAAAACGAAAACAGTCTTAAAAAACGCATCCTGCGCGTCGCGCTCGAGAGGCACCCGTTCAACACGCCGCGGCGTGTCACCCGGCGCGCGCCGTCGCGAGCGGACATCGGATCGCAGTTCGGGAACGCGGTGGTGCGCGTCGCGGTGGCGTTCGGGTTCACGCGCGCGCCGGAAGCGCCGCGGGTTCTGGCGGACGCCGTCGCCGCGTGCGCCCAACTGAGCGCCGCGGCGATCGAGAAGAAGGCGCTCGAGGAGCAGAACCCGCGCGTGTACGATTACGCGGCGGAACGACGCAAAAGTGAAACGTCTTCAACGTCTTCTTCCTTCGCGGCGCTGGTGAAGCCCGTTCCTTTGCCTCCGAAGCAGTTCGCGTTGCTGTACACGTCGGGGCGGAACAGCGCGGCGGCGTTCCACGCGTGTCTCGAGCGCCGGCTGGCGTTTTGCGCGGTGGTCCCGTTCTCGGACCCGGACGAGTCTCGGCACGAGCGCTTCAAGCGCGGTGCGAGGCACGGCGGCGACCGCGCGGACGTGGACAGCAAGTTTGAGAACGCCGACCCCGACCGCGCGCACACGAAGCCGATGCGCGCGGCGGCGGCGCGGTTCGCCGACGCCGTTGAACTACCGCTGTGGAACCGCGGCGTTCCCGGGTACACGCAGCGGACGCGTTATTTAAAGACGCGCGACGCCGCGGTCACGGCGCTGGCGAAGTCGCTCGTTAAGCTCCGCGCGGATTACGGCCTTCTGGGTGTCGCGCACGGACACGTCTTCGACGTCTCCGCGCTGTGCGCGGTGGAGGAAGCGTCTGAGCTCGCCGGGATCGTCGCGCTCGCGCCGGTGTGGCGCGACGCGCGCGCGACTCAAAACATGCTTTCGTCGCCGACGGGCGCGGCGGGTTTACTGGTCACCGCCGGGTCTCCACACGCGGTCGGCTCCGTAATACGGGACGCGCGATCGATCGATACGCTCGTCGATTCGGCGGGTGGGGTCTTCGCAGCGGACGGAGACGCCGCGGGAACTACGTTCGACGCCGTTCCGTCGGAGGCGATCTTCTACGCCGACGCCGCCGTCGCGTTCGTCCCGAGCTCGGGCGCGATCGTCGCGGACGCGCTCGAGAGCGCGTCCGCGGGCGGGGCGGGGACTAGGGAGATTCAGTGGAAGGACGTCTCGGTGGTGCGCCGCCCGAAACCGCCCGGGTTCGTCAGGCGCGTGGGGGGAAGGGGGTGGTCCGCCGCGTGAGAAGTCGAGGACCGGAACGGAACGTAGCTACGCGTATCCATAAGAAAGTGAAATTTTTTTCGTGACTGTCATGATGAACACTGACCCGACGTTGCAAGAGCGAACGAGCGCACTTCGGGACGCGCGATGGCGAGTCTCGCGCGTGTCGCCGTCGGGGCGTGCGCCTCGCGTCACCCGCGTTCGCACCGACGGAACGCGGCGAAGACTGTAGTTCGCGCGTCTTCCGCCGAGGACGCCGAAGGCGTCGAGACCGCCATCCTCGGCCTCGGGTGATACTGGAAACCGGAGGCTCACTTCGCGGAGCTCCCCGGGGTGGTGGCGACGCGAGTCGGCTTCGTCGGGGGTCCTTCGTCCGCGCCGAGCCCGACGTACGAGTCCGTGTGCGACGGGGACGGGCACACCGAGGTCGTGCGTGTCTCCTTCGACCCGACGGTGATCTCCTTCGACGAGATCCTCGCCGAGTTCTGGGACCAGAGCGGCAGCCGCGCGACGAAGGCTCGCGCTGGAGATCAGTACAAAAGCGCGGTTTGGACCACGACGCGCGCGCACGCCGAAATCGCGGAGGCGTCGAGGGCGAAGTTCGCTTCGCGTCTCAAAGCGCTGAAAGGCGAAGACGTCTCGGTCGTGACCGCCATTTTGCCTTTCGCCGAAAACCCGGACGACCCGTCCACCGGGTGGCACGACGCCCCGGAGAGGCACCAGCGGTACGTCGCGAAACACCGCGAGGCGAAGAAGCGCCGCGCCGCCCAAGCCGCCGCCTGGGTCGACGACTGGACGGAACGGGGGGTCGCCGAGTGAGTATTCCTTAACTTCCTTCGCCGCGCGATCCGCCGCGCATGACGTCTCGGGTCTCAGGCTCCGCCGACCCGACGATCGAACCCGCGGAGCGCGACGACGAGGAAGACGAGGAGAGGTGAGGAGAGGTGTATCGCGCGATAATAGATAGTAATAGACCCGACGGTGATCACAACGAAAACCCATACATGCTTGTTTCATGTTTTCACTCGTCACAAACCTCTCGACGCGTCGTCGCGAACGTCGCGGGTCACCCATCGTCTCGTCGCGCAAGAGCGTTCGGAGGCTTTAATAGATCATCACATGAACAGCGCGGCGCTCCTCCCGTTGCTCTCCTTGGCGAGCTCGTTGTAGGTGTACATGTCGAACTCGTTCCCGAAGTCGACGTGTGCGCTCTCCGTGAGCCGGTCCGCGGCGTCCACCATGCCCTCGAACTCCACGAACGTCGTGGCGGGCGCGGCGGCGCCGGGCGCGAGCGAAACGGTCACCGTCTTGTCATCCGACGTGCGCAGCGTCACGGTGGCGCCGTCCGTGGACTCGGTCTTGCCCACGAGCAGCACCTTCTTACCGACGAAACGAGCCATGAGCTCGCCGTTCACGCGGGGGGCGGGGGCGGAGGTGTCCATCTGGGGACGCAGTTGCGGAAGGGTGCGGAAACGCGTCGGGGTCGCGGTCAGTTCCCAGTGCGCGGCGCGGGAGAGGAACGTGTTGGAGGCTCGTTTGAAATCTGGGCACCGGATGAGAGGTGCCAACAAAAAGAGCGCGTTTGAAATCTGGGAGATCGCGAGGCGTGACGCGCTCGGTCGAGCCGGATCGGGGCGATGACACGCACCTGTGTGGTTTTGTAGACGACGGTGCTACGCGACGCGCGTGCTGTTGTGCCTCGCGCGGGACGCGGGCTCTCGCGAGGGGCGCCCGAAGAGATTGGAAAACTTTGCGAAACTTCGCGCCGGTCGGTTGACGTGGTGGTAGCTCATGGGCCCATCTCGGACTTCGGTCCGAGCCATTTCTTTTTCGATGTCAACGAAAAGCGACGACGTCCGCTGCACTCCGCACGCGCGCTCAGCGGGAGTTCGTCGGAGGCGACGACGCCATGGCGTCCTGGCGTCGGAACACGCGCGTAACCACGTTCCTGTGTGGCGTCTGGTGTCTTGTCGTGACGGCCCGACCGGTCGAGGCGACGTGCGATGTCGACGCTCTCTTCGCGAACGCCGATGCGATGACGAACGCCACGGTCGATGCCTTGCGCGCGTGGCTCCACGGCGTCGCGAGCGCGCACCACTCGCCCGTGACGTACGCCGCGGCGTACGACCTGCTCGAGTCCGTCGACTCGCGCGACGCCCAGACTGTGAGGCTGGCCTACGGCGGGTCCGCGCCGAAGTGTCGCGCCTTCGAGGGAGACGCGTGCGTTTGGAACCGAGAGCATCTCTGGCCTCAGAGTTACGGCGTGGGCGAATCATCCGGGCTGCCGCACGACGCCCCCCCGCGCGTGGACATGCACGCGCTCGTGCCGTCGCACGCCGCGCTCAACTCCGCGCGGGGCAACCGGGTGTTCTCGCAGATCCTGGACGCGGACGACGCGCTGTGCGCGGAGTGGTCGACGGCGTGGTCGGACGGGCGGACGTGTGAAACGCCGGTCGCGACTTCGAGCGGCGTATTCGGCGACGTAGGCTCGGCGTCCATCGGGGGCTTCTGGCAGCCCCCTTCGAACATGAAAGGCTTCGTGGCGCGCGCGATGCTGTACATGGCGCTTCGGTACGACGGAGACGACGACGACACGTACGACCTGAGGCTCGCGCAGGAAGCGTATCGCGATCCCGACGCGCCGAACCAAACGCCGAACCAAACGCGACCGGAGGCGCGTTATTACGCCTTCGGGCGGCTCAGCGATTTGCTGCGGTGGCACGCGTCGTCGGCGGTGGCGGACTGGGAGCGCGCGCGGAACGACGCGGTGTGCGCGGCGCAGGGCAACCGGAACCCGTTCGTGGATCGTCCGGAGCTTGTCACTCGTGTCTTCGGGACCGTGGCCGAGGCTGAGGCTGGAAACGCGGAGACGTGGACCACGCGGACCGGCGCGTCCGGCGCGGACACGAGCGCGGCGCGCGCCTTTCCGCGTCGCCTCGGCGTCGCGGGAGTCCTACTCGTCGCGGAAGTCCTCGTCGCCGCGTTTTATTAGTTAGTTAGTTAGTTACCATGGTAGTAGGTAATAGAACACAGTAGCCACCGGTAGAAACCGCGCGTGTCCGACATTCGCGCCGTCACGCTCGCGAGAAGAAGCCCTCGTCACGATTGCCACTTCTTGAAGAAGTCGTTCCCTTTGTCGTCCACGATGACGAACGCCGGGAAGTCCTCCACCTCGATTTTCCACACCGCCTCCATGCCGAGCTCGGGGTACTCCAGCACCTCCACCTTCTTGATGTTGTTCTGCGCCAGAATCGCCGCGGGGCCGCCGATGGAACCCAGGTAGAACCCGCGGTGGGCTTTGCACGCGCGCGTCACCTGCGCGCTGCGGTTGCCCTTCGCGAGCATCACCATCGACCCGCCCTTCGCCTGGAAAGCCTCCACGTACGAGTCCATCCGCCCGGCGGTGGTGGGCCCGAACGAGCCGCTCGCCATGCCGTCCGGGGTCTTCGCCGGGCCGGCGTAGTACACCGCGTGCTGCTTCATGTACTCGGGCATGGGCTCGCCCGCGTCGAGCCGCGCCTTGATCTTGGCGTGCGCGATGTCGCGCGCCACCACCAGCGGCCCGGTGAGCCGCAACCGCGTGCTCACCGAACACGCGCTCAGGCGCTCGAGAATCTCGGGCATCGGTTTCGTCAGGTCGACGTCCACAACCACCCCGCTGTCGTCCAGGTGCTCGTCCTTGACATCGGGCAAGTACTTGCTCGGGTCCCGCTCGAGCGCTTCCAGAAACACGCCCTGTTTGGTGATCTTGCCGTTCACTTGCCGGTCCGCCGAGCACGACACCCCCAGGCCCACCGGGCACGACGCGCCGTGCCTCGGAAGCCGAACGACGCGGACGTCGTGCACGAAGTACTTTCCGCCGAACTGCGCGCCGATGCCCATGGTTTGGCACAGCGCCTTGATGTCGCTCTCCAGCTGCGTGTCACGAAACGCGCGGCCGTGCGCGTTTCCGGTGGTTGGCAAATCGTCGTAGTAACGGGCGCTGGCCATCTTCACCGTCTTCAGGTTTTGCTCGGCGCTCAAACCGCCAACCACGAACGCCAGGTGGTACGGAGGACAAGCCGACGTGCCGAGGGTTTTTATGTTTTCCTCCAAAAACGCCATCATGCGTTCCGGGTTGAGCAACGCCTTCGTTTCCTGGTAAAGGAACGTCTTGTTCGCGCTCCCGCCCCCTTTGGCCATGAAGTGGAAGTGGTACTCGTCGCCGTCCGCGGCGTACAGATCAACCTGCGCGGGCAAGTTGCTCCCGGTGTTGGCCTCCTCGAACATGGACAACGGCGCGACTTGCGAGTACCGCAGGTTGCGCTTGACGTAGGTGTCGTAGACGCCGCGCGACAGGTGCGCGGCGTCGTCGCCCTCGGTCCACACGTTCTGGCCCTTCTTGCCCATGATGATGGCGGTGCCCGTGTCCTGGCACCCGGGCAAAACCATGCCCGCGGCGATGTTGGCGTTCTTCAGGAGCTCAAGCGCGACGAAGCGGTCGTTTTCAGACGCCTCGGGGTCGTCCAGGATGGCGCGCAGCTGCGCCAAGTGGCCGGGGCGGAGCAGGTGCGCGATGTCCGTCATGCCCTCCTGCGCCACCAGGCGCAGCGCCTCGGGCTCAACCTTCAGCACCTCGCGCCCGTCCACGCGCAGCACGGAGACGTGCTCGTCCGTGATCTTGCGCCAAGGAATGGCCTTGGGGTTCGCGGGGTCCGACTCGAACAGGGGCTGGAAGTGGAACGGCGCCGGGCCGGAAGCCTTCGCGGCGATCGCGGCGGTGGTGAATCTCGAAAACCCGCCGCCGGGGCGGGTCAGACCCGCCAAACGGCGCGACGCGGCGCGCGCGATGCCGGCCATGTTCTCCTCGAAGTGCGACGTTCGGCGACCATCGTCGCGGGCCTGTCAACGAGAAAAAATATCTTCATCCGTATTGCAAAAAGCCGAAAAAGCGCAAAAGCTGCACAAAAACGCGGACCGTGACAGGAGCCGAACCGGCGTTTCCCGTTTCGCCGTCGAGCGTTTTTCCTTGTCTTCGGCGCGCGCCTCGCCACTTCACGCGGCGCACCGACCGAGCGCGCGGCGCGAACACCGTCCGGAACCATGCCCTTCGACCTCGTGGTACGTCTCGATCGCCCTCCGCGTCCGCGCGCCCTGCGTGTTCGCGCGCGCCCGCGGCCTCGACTCGCGAAAGCCGCGTCGGATTTCCCGATGCCTCCTCGGGATTCCCGATGCCTCCCTTCCGCTCGCGGCTCGCGGCTCGCGCTCGCGGAACTCCTCTGACCTCGTCACGCGAACCACACGAACCACACGACATGGCTTCTCACGCAGAACGGCCGGTTCATCCCCGACAAGTCCAACATCTGGCGCGACTGCTGCGACGGGTACTACGACTGGGTCAAGGAGCACATCAACGAGGGCGCGCCGCTTGACGAGGCGGATCACTGCGGCGACCCCCCGATGCTTCTCGCCGCGGGCAACGGGCACACCACCTGCTGCGACCTGCTCATCAGCGAGGGCGCGGACATCGAGCAGGCGGGCTTGATGAAAGAGACGCCCCTCTCGCGCGCCGCGCACAACGGCCACTTCCACACCGTGCGGTTTCTCGTCGAGAACGGCGCCGAGGTGGACGCGCTGGACATCGGAGACAACGCCGCGCTGCACTGGGCCGCCATGCGCGGGCACGTCGAGATTGTCAACTTCCTGCTGCAGAACGGCGCGGACAAGTCCCTGAAGAACAAACAGGGGAAGATGCCCGTCGACCTGTGCCAGCCCGTGTGGTCGCACGCCTGGAAATACACGCGAGAGCTGCTCGCGTGAGAGCAGGAGCAGGAGATAGGCGAGGAGGGGTGCGCGCGCTTCGGTCCGACTCGCGATCGCCGTCGAGTCGCCGCGAGCGTTGTTAGTATCCACTCGTAACCTTCCAAACGCGTGTCCTTAAGCACGTCAGCCAAGCCACGAGCGCGTACACACGTTTGGTGACATCTGCGCGACGCGCGCTTCTACCGGCGTCTCTCTCGCGTGGCTCGCATCTTTCGCCGCGGCGTCTCTTCGGAGGTCTTCTTCTTCTTCTTCTTCTTCTTCTTCTGATCAGTGCACTACGACGACGTTCAAATCGGAGTGGTCCACGAGGTACTTACTGATGGAGCCGGCGAGCGCTTCTTCCCACCACTTCTTGCTGTGGTGCGCCACCACCAGCATCTCCGCGTTGGACTCCTCGGCTTTGCGCTTGATCATGTCCGCGATCGGTTCCCATGCAGTGTCCAGCACGGCGTCCAGCTCGATGGGCTGGGGGAAAGGCGTCATGTCGCCGCCGCCGTCCGCCGTCTCGCCTGCGAGCGAGCCGCCGCAAAACCCGCGGACGCCTCGAAAAAAGAGTCAGCGCCGGGATTTCTCGTACAAGTAGATATATAGAACGTCACTTCGTTTCTCGCGAAAGGATCGTATCGGGTGCGCACCGTGCGTGGCTTTGAGTTTCCGGTAGACGTCGTCCAGCACCGCCTCGGTGCGCAGGACGGCGGCGGAGTAGTAGGCGTCCTGCAGTTTCGGGTCGGCGAAGATGTCGACGGGCACGTGCGGTTTCCGGCGACGCAGGTCGAAAAAAAGCGCGCCGAGAGCGGAGGCGCGAGAAGGCGTTCGCGATCAGGTCAGACGTCTGATCGGAAAAGAATGTCGAATAGGCGTTCGCTTCTGAGACAGGTCTCCACACGAGTGGAGTGTCGTCGTCGGTCGTGCGTTTGTTTTACGCACGACGCACCCGCACTTCCTTCAGGCGCGTCGGCGCCCAGCCGTCGTCGTACATCGGTCGTTTCGGAAAGCGCTCGGGGTATTCGGGACGGTTTTTTTTTTTCGGGACCGCGGTTCCGAAAGGCGCGGAGAGAGCGTTCGGGTCGGCACGTATCTGGTCGCCGCTCATGATGGACGGCCCGTCGTAGTACGACGCGAGTCTCGGGTCGATCGCGCCGGCGATGCAGCAGTGCACGATCTGAAGCAGGTCGCCGGACCGGCACAGGTGCCTGATCGCCCACTCGACGGCGCGCTCGGACTCCGCCGAGCCGTCCACGGCAACCATCAGCACGCGTTTGTACTCGTAGTCGCGCGCCTCGGGGGGGTAGAACTTGCTGTACCCGACCTCGCCTTGGAAGTACGCGCTCGGCATGATAGACGTGGGCTTTTGGTCCCAACCGGTGACAAACGGTTCGTCGGTTTCGTCGGTTTCTTCCGTATCGCCGCGTGCGTCCGCAACAGCTTTAGTCTGCAAAAAACCGCGCACGACGTCGCGGCCGGAACTCCCCGGAAAGCCGGCGGAGGCTTCGTCTTCTTCGTCCCCCGACGAGAAAGACACGGGCGTTTCCGTGGCCGTCGGCTCGTCCGAGGTTCTCGTGCTCGCCCGCGACGAAGCCTCGCCGTCCGCGCGGTCGCCGGCGGCGCGCGTGACGCCGCGCGTCTCGCGCGCGCCGACGCGGAACGCGCGGCGCGTCAGGGTCGCGGTCGCGCGAAAAGCCGGAGGGCGCGTCTGGGGAGCCCGCCCGGCCGGTCCCGAGGGAGCCCAAGCCGAAAACAACGACCGCTCGGCGAACCTTCTCGCGGTGGCGCTGGAGAGAGGTCGCGCGAGGCGCACGCGCAGCGCGCTCACGGCGGACATGGTCGACGCGCGTTTAGCGAAGAGTACAGAGTCTTGGTCGCGACCGAGTCTTGGGCACGCGCGTCTCGGTGTGGCGCCGCGCTCGCGTTCGCGGGGAAGACAACGACACCGCACGCGTCCTCTCGACTCTCGTGAACGAAAATGA
>JACLAB010005931.1_pt1 | contig 12770 bp, 25 predicted proteins | sample 8027921 | NCBI WGS metagenome assembly JACLAB01 (sample SAMN15725117, study PRJNA655200) | protist metagenome | isolation source: fluorescence activated cell sorting (FACS) single amplified genomes of... | place: USA: West Boothbay Harbor, Gulf of Maine | collected 2000-07-19
TAATGGTTAACACAACAGATGGTACAGCAGCAGATAGAGTAAGAATGTATGTTAATGGTGTAAGAGAAGCTTCTTTTGCTACAGCAAGTTATCCCCCTCAAAATTCAGATTTAACACCAATTGGTATTGCTTCGGGTACTGTTCATACAATTGGTGCAGTAGCAACATCAGCTTATTTTGATGGGTCTATTAGTCATATTCATTATTGTGATGGTCAAGCCTATGACGCAACAGCATTTGGAGAATATGATGCTAATGGTGTTTGGAAAATTAAAACTTCTCCATCAGTTACTTATGGAACTAATGGTTTCTTTATTTTAAAAGATGGTAATAGTGTTACAGACCAATCTGGTAATAGTAATAACTTTACAGTTGCAGGTGGTACATTAACTAAAACTGAAGATAATCCAAGCAATGTTTTTGCTACAATGAATCCATTAGGAAATTATGTAGCTCCAACAACATTATCTCAAGGCAACAATACTGTTGCTATGACAAATTCAAAAGGTGGAAATTTGAGTACACTAGCTTGTACAGGTGGAAAATATTACTCAGAAATGAAAATAGCAACAATGCCACAAGATAGTAGATTTCATATAGGTATATTACCTAAACCTATAAGTGTTGCAGATGACCCAATTAATACAGGAAATAATGGAATTATGTTATCAGGTTTTAATGCAGTTATATATGCAAATAGTGGTAGTGGTTCAGCAGTATTAAATAATTTTTATGGTAATGCTACTGGTAGATTTTCTGGAACACCAATTTTAGGTTGTGCAGTAGATTTATCAAGTGCTACTAAAACAATGGCTATTTCAATAAATGGTGCTTGGGTTACAGGTTCTAATACAACAGATGCTAGTTTTTCAAATGCTTTAAAAGTAGATATATCTACACCAGTTGCATTAGAAGATGATTGGTTTTTTGGTTGTGGTTCTGGTAATGGTTCTGGAACAACTGGAGTATATAATTGGAACTTCGGCAATGGTTACTTCGGAACAACAGCAGTATCTAGTGCAGGAACTAACGCAAGTGGTATAGGAATATTTGAATATGATGTACCAACAGGCTATACTGCTTTATCAACCAAAGGATTAAATTTATAATGGCTTATACTACAATTAAAAAACCTTCTGATTATTTTAATACTAAACTTTATACAGGAGATGGTAGTTCATCAAGAAATATAACAGGTGTAAATTTTCAACCAGATTGGACATGGGTTAAATCAAGAAATTCTGCTGATTATAACAACATGATTACAGATTCTGTAAGAGGAACACCAAAAATGTTAAAAACAGATTCATCTGCAGCAGAGGATGCAAGTCCAGGTGCTGGTGGTATTGGTAGTTTTGATAGTGATGGATTTACTATATCTACAGGCAGTATAAATAACACCAACATGAATAATAATGGAACAACTTATGTAGGTTGGAACTGGTTAGGTGCTAATGGTACTACAGCTAATACAGATGGTTCTATAAGTTCTACAGTTTCAGCTAATACTACAAGTGGATTTAGTATTGTTAAATTTACAGGTACAGGTGCTAATGGAACAGTTGGTCATGGGTTAGGTGTTAAACCTGCTATGATAATACAAAAAAATTTATCTATATCTTCTGCATGGTCTGTTTGGCATAAATCTTTTAGTGGTTCACAAGTTATTTATTTAAACGAAACTGGTGCAGTAGGTACAAATACATCTTCTTGGAACTCAACAGAACCAACATCTTCTGTATTTTCAGTTGGTAGTGGTTCTTATCCTAATGGTTCTGGTAATGAACAAATATATTATGTATTTGCAGAGAAACAAGGCTACTCAAAATTTGGAAGCTACGTTGGCAATGGAAGTACTGATGGAACATTTGTTTATACAGGATTTAAACCTGCGTTTATTTTGTCAAAAGATGTAGATGCTGCTGAAAATTGGTTTATTCAAGATACAACTAGAAATACATCAAATCCTGTTGGTGCTTATTTAAGACCAAATTTAAATGATGCCGAAGGTTCATTTAATCATTACGATATTTTATCTAATGGTTTCAAAAATTTATATGCAGGTGGTTCATTGAATGGTTCTGGTAGAAAAATAATCTACATGGCATTTGCCGAACAACCTCTAGTCGGAGATAACCCAGCTACAGCTAGATAGGAGAAAATAAAATTATGACAAAAGCAAGAGATTTAGCAAACATTATATCTGGTGGATTTACAGTAGCAGACTTACCAACATTAACTGCAAGTGAAATACCTAATTTAGATGCTAGTAAAATTACAAGTGGCTCTATAGCAGACGCAAGAATACCTGCTAGTGCAGTATCTCAACACGCAACTTCTTTTGATGACAATGCTATTATTAATGATTTATCTACACTTGCTTTAAGAAGTGCTACTTCAGAAAATGCTATTGCTTACAATACTAACTCTAGCTTTGTAGATGTATTTCAAGATGGTTCTGGGATTGCGTCAAATACTAATGCATTAAGAAATGATAGTGAATATGTTTCTACTATTTCTAGTATTGAAGCATATGAAACAGGAGATAGAAGAAGCTCATACACAGTAACAGCAGAAAATATAACTATTGCAAGTGGTGATATAAATAATTCTGTTAATGGAGTAACAGGTGGCGACGTATGGTATTGGACAAGTGCTACAAATTCTACTGGAGACGCTATTGTTTGGGATTTAGGTTCTGGAAATTCAAAAATTTATACTGGTGCAAAATGGTATCAAGAAAATTCAAATTCAAATGGAAATTGGTTATATCAAGGTTCTAATGATAATAGTAGTTACACAGATTTTAGTGCAGGATTTGATTTAGGTGGTTCAACTACTGTAGAACAAACATGGAGTAATTCTACTGCTTATAGATATATTAGATTAAGAGCAATTAATGGTTCAAGAAGTGATACTATGTGGCAACGTGAAACAGAATTTAAAGTTAAAACTCTAACAGTAAACGCAACAGGAAACTTTATATCTAATACAATTACAGCACCATCAAGTACATCTTCTATGGGTGCTATTATTACTTATCAAGACCAAGCAGGAACTAACGCATTAAACACAGATATAATCTTACAGTTATCAGCAGACAATGGTTCTAACTTTACTACTGCTACCCTTACTGCAATGCCAGATTTTTCTACTGGAATTAAAATGGCTAAAGTAAATGATTTAGCTGTTACAGCAGGAACACAATTAAAATATAAAATATCTTTTGCTAATCAATCTGGTTCTAAAGAAGCTAGAATAAGAGGCGTTAGCTTACAATATTAATTATGAAATTTGTTCTAGTATTACAGATATGTTCTGCCGTACTTAACACTTGCGATTCCCCAAAAAAAGCTGGCATTCATTTTGATTCTATTAAAGAATGTAAACTACAAAGCCAAAGTATTTTAAATTCAATTTATAAAGAAATAGAAATAGACACACCTGTTATTTTATATAGCTGCATGGAAGATAAAGGTGATGATGTCTAAAAAAACAATAAACTCTAATAGAGAAGATCACAATGGTATTAGAATATCTTACCATGAAAAGGTTTGTGCAGAAAGAATGAAAACTTTATTTAATAGAATTGATGAAATGAAAAAAGATATGAAAAGTTTAAAGGAAGATGTTTCTGAAGTAAAAGCAAACATAAATAAAAGTAAGGGTGGTTTAAAAGTCTTAATAGCTATTGGCAGTATTGTTGCTGGAGTTGTAGGATTTTTTAAATACGATGGCTAATAGAAACACTCAAACAGTAGGTTTAACTTGCGAGTTAAAAGTACAGGCTCGTCTTGCAGAAGATCCTAATATAATAGTATTCACTCCCATAGGGGGTCGTGGACCAGTAGATATAGTAACATTAGATTTGACAACAGGAGAGTTTCAATCTTATGATGTTAAAGCTAAGAACTATAGAAAAAAAAACTATACTCATAAGGATGGATATACAAGACAAAGAATAGGATCTTTAATTCACAGATCCCCAACTAAAGAACAAAAGAAACTTAACATAAAAATTATATACGAATGAAATTATCAGCTAACTTTACTTTAAAAGAATTAACAAAATCAGACACAGCAATTAGGAAAGGTATATCTAATGAGCCTAACACAGATGAGATAGAAAAACTTAAACTTCTTTGCGAGACTATCTTGCAACCAGTTAGAGATAAGTTTGGTGCAGTAACTGTAACCTCTGGTTATAGATCTCCAGAACTTTGCCAAGCTATAGGCAGCTCAGTTAATAGCCAACATACCAAAGCTGAAGCAGCAGATTTTGAAGTTGAAGGTGTTGATAATGCTGATGTAGCTTATTGGATTAAAGATAATATTCCTAACTGGGATCAAATGATTCTCGAATTTTATATTCTTGGTCAACCTAACTCTGGATGGATTCATTGTAGTATCACCAGTAAACTTGAAAGAAAACAATTCTTGAGTGCTTACAAAGAAGATGGTAAGACAAAATACAAACCAATACTAGGAGATATAAGATGTGGTTAAGTGCAATTAAATTAGCTGTGCAAGCAGGTAGTCATATTTATAAGAATAAGCAGAAAACTAAAATGCTTATGGCAGATGCACAAATGAATCATGCTCAGAAAATGGCTAGTGGTGAGGAAGCCTATCAAGGTAAGTTATTAGAATCTAGAAATTCAGATTGGAAAGACGAATTTATTTTGATTCTACTTTCGATGCCAATTTTAATGTTAGGATTTTCTGTATGGTCAGATGATCCAACTCATATGGAGAAGATGAAATTATTCTTTGAGTATTTTTCTGCTCTTCCATTTTGGTATCAAACAATTTTTGTGGGTGTCATAGCTTCTGTATATGGTTTAAAAGCAACAGACTTAATTAAGAGGAAATAATATGAGCAATCAAGCACCAATGATGATGGTATCACAATATAGTAAAAAGAAACCTACAATGCTATCGCAGCAAACAGGTAAGAAGAAAAAGAAACCTAAATATAAAAAGAAGAAAAAGTAATGGCTAAACAAAAATTTACACACTTTACTCCTCGTGAGAAACCAAAGAAACGTGGACCAGGAATACATAAAAAATCATTAAATAAAAATGAGAAGCGTCAAAAAAATCTTAATAGATACTTGGGTCAAGGAAGATGAGAGACAATAAAGTATTAGAAAGTTTTATAAAACATACTGAAAAGAAATTAAAAGAAATGAATCTCTTTAAATTTTTAAAAAAAGAAGTAGAAGTTGGTGCTAATGGTACTCAAAAATATATAATTAAAAAAGGTATCAACAAAGGTAAAGTTGCTAAATGAAATTTATTAAACCAGTTGCATATACAATATTAGTTTTAATGTGGATTACTATTATAGGATCTACTGTTTTTGCAGATAGCACACAAACAAATACTTCTGGCAGTAATACTGCAATCGAGGGTGGATATACTTCAACCTCTACAACTAACTTTCAAGATGGTAGTTCTTCAAACACTACAAGTACAACTAACAACTCAAGTAATTCTAATATAAAATCTGCTCCACCTACTGCTTCATCACCAGGAATGAATACATCTAACAACTGTGCTATGGCTCTGTCTGGTGGATTACAAACTTTCTCAATCGGAGTTAGTGGTGGTAAATCTTATGTTGATAAAACTTGTGAGCTGATTGCATTGTCAAGAACTCTACATTCATTTGGTATGAAAATTTCTGCTATCAGTTTGCTTTGCTCTGATGCTAGAGTATTTAAAGCAATGGCAATTTCTGGAACTCCATGTCCAGTTTTAAATTCAGATGGAGTTTCTGTAATAGGTAAAGAAGCTACAAAAGTTTTAATTAAAGATTATGATTATGAAGTACCTACTTATGAGAAGTGGATTGAATTAAATAAGAATAAAAAGAAACCTTTTAAAAAATCTACAGTAATACATAAATGATTTGGGTATTAACTTTAATAATAGGATTTATATATGCGAATTATTTATCTGATAAGTGGTCTGATTCTCTCAACCCTTACAATTTCAGCAGAAGAAATAACAACAAATAATCTTATTAGCCAAGACTTTACAGATGGCTCATGGAATAATCCTGTTAATAGTTGGCACGCACCAAACGACTTAGCTGGTTGGAATGGTATGGAACATACAACAGAAGTTACTCACACTCCAGAAACAGACGCATTAAAAGAAAATGGTTTTAGTATGACAGCAGGTGCAGAAATATTTCATTGGTATAGCAATCAAACAGTTCATATTAGACAATCAGTAACACTTGATAATGGTAATGTTATTACTCAAACAAAAGATTACACAGCTTCCAGAGGTACAGTACATGATGTAGAAAATACTATCATTATTGATTCTAACACAAGTTCTAGTTATGATCTTTTAATGGGTATAGGCTTTACTGATACCAGAGGATTGGATGGTCATAGATCTGCAGATGTTAGAGATCCATATATTACTTTAACTTATAACAATGAAGTGTTTCAATTAGATGAAGAGATTGAAAATCAAATTCAAGAAGATCTAATAATAGATGAGAAAATTTTTGATGATTTTAAAATAGAAGATAAAATTGTTATAGAAGATTTTAAATATTTTGAAGAGCCAAAAGCAATTGAAGAGCCTATTGAGATAGTTGAAGAGTTTATAGAGGTAGCAGCTATACCAGAAAAAACACCAGAGCCAGAAGTTATGGAAGAAATAGTTGAAGAATTTATAGAAGAAGTTGTAGAGCAAAAAGAAAAAATTAAAGAAGAGATTAAAGAAGAGATAACTGAAGAAACAACTGAAGAGCCTACTAAAGAAGAGCCTAAAAAAGAAGTAACAAAAGAAGAGCCTAAAGAAAAAGTTGAAACTAAAGTTGCTGCTAAGAAATCTAAATCTGAAAAACTTAATGCAAACATTGATAAAATAATGGCTCAAGTAGATGATAAGATTAAAGATTCTGCTAAAAATTTAGAGGTTAAATCTATTATTAAACTACAAGCTATGGAAGGAACTATGTCTTTAGATAGTTATAAAGAGCAGGCTTTCTACAAAACTAAAGATATATATTTAGGAAATAATATAGTTGATAATCGTAAAATATATAATAATATAAGTCTAGTTAGTTATATGGCTAATGATCCAGTTAATATTAAGGATCAAAAGTTGAATGACATTAAAATTAACAAAAAAAGATTATTAATAGAGATAGAGCAATTGAAGAATGGATAAATTAAAAAGTAACATTGGTGTCATCATGGTAATCTTAGGATTAATAGGATCTACTGGTACGTTCTATTCTAAATTTGCTAAGATGGAATTAACAGTTAATCAATTAAAAGAAGCATCAAAGTCAGTAGATGTTGCTTCAATAGAAGTAGTTCAAAAAAATTCACAAAGTATTTCAACTAATATATTTAGTATTAATGATCATGAAACAGCAATAAAAATATTAGAAAAAGAAATAGAATTACTAAATCTTCAAATACAAGAAATAAAAACTAATAGTTCAAATCCATTAGGATAAAATGGCTATAAGAAAAACCACTAAAGGTAAGAACGCAAACTACAGACCAACAAAGTCTGGAGCTGGCATGACATCTAAAGGTGTTAAGGCATATCGAAGAGCCAATCCTGGTAGCAAATTAAAAACTGCAGTTACTGGTAAAGTTAAAGCAGGATCAAAGGCAGCTAAAAGAAGAAAATCTTATTGTGCAAGATCTGCTGGACAACTTAAAAGATCATCAGCTAAAACAAGAAACGATCCTAACTCTAGAATAAGACAAGCAAGAAGAAGATGGAAGTGTTAGCTTGAAAAAAACCTGGAAGAAACCTAAAGAACAAATATTAATCTGTGGTGTTTGCGAGACTTGTAAGAAGCAGCTCATGAGTAATATGGGTGGATGGATCGTAACTGCAAAGAAAAAATATTTTTGTCATGATGGTAAGGAAGGTTCTTGCTTTGACAATTATTGTGAGTTAAATATTAAACAACATAAGGAGCAACATGAAAAAAGGTTATCACAAGACGGCTACTGGTAAGGTAGCAAAAAAAGGTTTGTATTATAATATCAATAAGAAAAAAAAATCTGGTACTTCGAATACTAAAAAAAAATCAACTATTACTTCTAAGGCTTATAAGAATATGAAGTCTGGATTTAAAAAGTAATTCTTCTTAGATCCTCGAACTCTTCCCAAATAGTATTGCCAGGATTCCAATATCGTTTCTTCTCTATTTTATTTTTAAGAGAATGTAATACAGTTGTGTGATCCTGGTTAAACACTCTACTCATTGAAGATACGCTTACATTATATTCTTCATGTAAAAGATTATAAACAATACTTCTTGCTCTAACTACATCTGTAGTTCTACCTTTGCTAAACACATCGTGCTTGCTAACAGTATATTTTTGACACACTTTATCTACAAGTTTAGAAACAATTTCTATGTTTGCATTCTTATATTTGATACCAACTTTATTTTTATTGTTGCTATCTATTATTGGTTTCTGTTGTAGCAATTCTGCTGCATATAAAAACCCCTCTGAAAACCCTACCTCATATAATCTTTCTTCTTGGTTTGTTAGAAGGTAGAATGCTTTCTTAACTTTGTAGACAAAGTGATTCTGATTTAAATTTTTTTTGTGCGTATTATAGTGTTGACTTATATTTATGGTCATAGATTCCCTACAGTTTATGTTCGTTTTTTTTCAACCCTTAGTTATTATCTACTTAAATGACAATAACTGTTCTTGCGTCTTTTCTATTTTCCAAAACAATCTATAAGAATCTTTTTGATACTTATTTGCTTTGTGCTTGGCTTCCAGATACTTCTTGTGTTTCTTCTCTTGAAGATCCTTTAGCTTCTGCAGACGCATTTTGATGTTTCCCATCATGCTCCTTCTTTACTGTTGTAAAATCGAGTTTAACATTTTCGATCTTTACTTCTGCATTAATCCCTTCATTGGAACTATTCGCAGCCTTCTCTATTGAATCAAATTCTTCGATTATAGTAAAACTACATTCTCCGTTCTTGATTCGAATATATTTTGTCATTCTTTTGTACCTTTTTCAACTTCTTTTTTGATCAAAAAATCTATATATTGTTTAGCTTTTTTTAAATCTTCAATACCATTTTTTCTTTTATATCTAGAAATGTACTTAATTACATTCCCTTCACAGAAATTAAATTCATTTTGAATTATAAAATCAATAGGTTCAATTTTGTTAGCAGTATAGTGTGGTGGTTCTTTTATATTATTTGACATATTAAATCCTTTTTTAAGCAAGGTGGGTAAAACGGAAAGGGAAAAAAACCCACCCTGCTTGATACATTCTAACTAATTAGAAAGTATATTCGTTATTAGCATCTTTTGGTTCGCTTGCAAAACTATTATTTGTAGCTTTACCTGCTCCACTAGGTGTTAAAATTATTGTCAACTCACCTTCCTTGACATTACCATCTTGATCTTTAGATGGAAACGCAGCTTGGTTATACCATTGACCATTAACATTTACTCCAACTGTCCAGTTCTTGTCTGGATGTTTCATGTTTTTTGGACCAATATAAACTGGAACTTTGTCTGCAGGAGACTTCCAATCTGGGTTCTTTGTTAAGTTAATATATATTTTATCCATGTTATTTACTCCTTAGTTATATCAATCTTTATGATTGATTATTTTTGATTTGTAACTCACGAGTACCAGCAACGTCTGAGACTTGTCTGTATGCTCGCAAATTATTTTTAATGAGATACTGAACTTGCTCTCTATACTTAGCTTTAACAGCATTGAACTCTGTTAAAGTTTTAGTGTTTTTAAGTTCATCCTTTATCTCTTCCACATTTATACTATCATCAGCATATTGTGGTTCTGCTTCTACAGATGGCTCTGAAGAATTTTGTTGAAATGGTTTAGCGTTGTAACCATCCTCTAAATCCATTCCTGTTTTTAGATTGAGTGCATTTAAGAAAGCATACTTTTTACTGTATGACATGGCTTGACCTGTTCCATATTTATCAAGACCACCCATTGCAGTACAACCATCAATTATAATAAAATTGTTTGGTTCATCAATGTCAGTTATCTTCATAGTGCAAGTTACGATTACAAACTTGTCTGTTACATCTGTAATGTAATTACAAGTTGGATATAATCCATTCTCTAATAAAGCTGCCATCGCAACTCTTTGAACGTCATCGTGCAGTAAGGGATTAAAAGGCATACCTTTAACCTTACTTGCTTTCTTAACACCACTTGCATGATTACAAGCATTGTGTAATTTTTTGTGTATGTTTCCCATATTTTTATTCTCCATTTTATATATGTTGTTTGTTTCTCTACTCATATTTTACTCCCCATAGTTTAGTTATTAGTTGTTTTTGTTCATCTGCTAGATCTTTATAATAAAAGAAATGATTAAGATCTGGTGGTTCTATCATCATTGCTAATGTTTCAAGTTTACCTTCACAAAACATAATCATCTTTTCCCATAGTAGAATTTTATCTACCATTTTATAATAAAGATGTTCCAGGTGATCTACCTTCATTAACTCATGGCTCTGATCAAAGATAATATAATCCTTGTCATTTACATATACCAAGTGTGGTATTTTTTTTGTCGTCATGTAGTAGAATGAAGTCTGTGTTAAATTTTCAAGTGTAGGCTCACTAGGTAAATCTTGTGTGATCATGTTCCACTCTTCTTTACCTTTAACCTTTCTTAAATTTGGTGGCTTAGTTTTTAATTCTATAAATTTTGTTTTGCTTTCATAATCTATACGACCAATCGTAGGTTTGATTTGATTAAATTCTTTCTTCTCTACATACCTTTCACAAACTAATTTTTCTTTACCAATAATATCCTGGACAACCTTTCTTGTAATTGGAATACAATCTTCGGCAAACTTCAACATAGCTTCCCTGCCAAACTTATCTTTTGCGTCTACTGGTGGATTTTTATTTACTGCTTCTAATTCTGCTGAGAAACAATTTTGGTAGCTTCTCTCTTCTTCTGTAAATGTATCTTGCTTAATTGTTTTTGATTTATAGATTACATCTGCAATCATTCTCTGGACCACATTGTTAACTAGATTTCCAAAGTTAGCTTTGTATCTGAATGCAAACTTCCTTCTAATTTCTTGTGGGAAAGTATAACCAATTAAATTTTTTGCAAAGGGTGTACTTGTAGAACTGTAAGACCAATGATCTAATCCTTCACCACCATTAAATATTGAAAATGCTTTTTTTATTTTATCTTTTTCCATTTTTTCCCTTTCGTTTTTTTTCCTTTGATTACTATTGTTTTAAGCTATTGTCAAATAATTTTTTTGATTGTATAACGGAAAGAAAATGTTGAAAAATAAACTAAAATATAAAAGGGTCAAGGTCATTTGGGTTGATATTTGCAGTTCGAGCCAATGGTATGATGATTTAAAAGATGTTGATGATTTTAGTTATTCCTGGTGTGAGGATATTGGTTATCTATATTATAAAGATTCTAAAGTAGTTAAAATTTTTACTTCATTTACTTTTGATGGAGATAAATTATCTATTGGTAATATTACTGCTTATCCTAGATCTGTAGTTAAAAAGATTGAGCGTTTGAAATGACATATTCTGGAATATTTGATGAAGTAGATTTAAAGCAAGTTAAGAAACTTAAAGCTGAAATTAAAAAACTAAAAAAAATAATTGATGATCTTGAAACACATATGAACTTAAAAGATTTTGAGATACAAAAATTAAAAGAAAGATTAAAAAATGGCTAGAGATATTTATGCTTTCAGTAATGGTAAGTATTCTGATTGGCACAGAAAATACGATGGTATTGCTTATATTGATGTAGATTCAGTTGAGTGTTGTATGTACTGCTACGAACCTCTTGCTATAATCGAGACTTGTTATGATAAAGGTCAGACTTGGAAGGCTACAACCCTTTCAAAGATCATCGCTGAACGCCTAAACATACCCTGCTTTTTAGTGTTCTATAAGGAACTGGACCACACAAGCCTAACCTTTAGGATCAAGCGTATAAAAGCGTCTCAGACGGAATTTCAGCTTATGAATGAGAATGAATGGGTAAAATTATTGAGAACTTTGCACGACCACCACAAAACACTATGTAAATCAACAAAACGAAAGGAAAAATAATGAACACATCAAGAGGGTTTCTTCACATAACTTATAAATTGTATCATCATATGGACATTTTAGACGGAGTTAAAAAGTCTTATTGTTTAAATGTATTCTTATCAGTTATGAAATATGCCTGGAAGAAAAATGGATACAAAGCTAATTTAAGACATGAAACAATTCATAAGGATACTGGATTGTGTAGAACTACTATTAAGGAATGTTTGGAGACTTTAAACAAATTAAATATTGTTAAAGCTATTCGAGGGAGATCTGGAAAAACTTATATTGTAAATGAGGTATTTTTAAAAGCTGAAAAGAATTATGATCAACCCCAGATAGCCGTCTCATGGACACCAGATAGCCGTAATACGACTACATTAGAAGAAGCATTATACATTAATAATATAAGTAAAATTATTAAAGGTTGTGCAGGGGATAAGGAGAGAATAATAGAACAATTATCAACCCTACCCATTGAAGAGTTAAAAGAGGATAAAACCAATCCATACTATTCTAGATTAGCAATTGAAAGGAAAGAGGAATCTGAAAAATCATATGTATCTCCAGATAAAATTGTGAAAGCTTTGTCCAATTTAAAAAATGAAAGAAAAAAAGCTAACCCTTTTTATAAAGCTAAAGTTGAATACAATAAAAGAAACAATCTAAAT
>JACLAB010008891.1_pt1 | contig 12769 bp, 6 predicted proteins | sample 8027921 | NCBI WGS metagenome assembly JACLAB01 (sample SAMN15725117, study PRJNA655200) | protist metagenome | isolation source: fluorescence activated cell sorting (FACS) single amplified genomes of... | place: USA: West Boothbay Harbor, Gulf of Maine | collected 2000-07-19
TCCGTTCGTGTTGTTTGGGATTTGATGTTTTGCTCTCTGTCACATTGTTTAGCTTGCAAATTACAACATCTTTCGTTCGTTCTTACCGTATCATCACGCTGGCGATTCGCTCGATGTGCTCTTTAGTTTTCTACTGCTACGAAGAAGAACCGCGTACAAAGTCCACGCCTTTTTGAATACTTTGTACTAGCTCGGGCATCATGGCGTCTAACGCGCGCTTTTCGAACGTGCTTAGCGGTCCCGTACCTGCCACGCGTTCGACACCTTGTTTACCGAGCAAGACTTTGGTGGCGAAATACGGCGCCTTTGTGACGTCGCTTTCGACGTACGCGCACGCCCACACGCCTGATTCACCACTCAAACCTCGTAAACACGCATCCGCAAATTCTGCAGCTGCGGCAGCCATGGATAACGTCGCACTTCCTGCACCTCCTTTTGCCTCGACGACCTCAGTGCCGCCGTTTTGAATTCGCGTCGTAAGCGCCTCGATTTCGCTCGACGAAAACGAGCACTTGGGCGACGTTTGTGAAAGCAAAGGTAGAATAGTAGTCCCAGCGTGACCACCAATGACGGGAACATCAACGGATTGAGGATTATCAAAACCTTTTGCTTGAGCCACGAATGTTTTCGCGCGCATGACATCGAGCGTCGTGACTCCACACAGGCGTCTCTTGTCGTAGCATCCCGCCTTCTTAAACACCTCCGCTGCAATCGGCACGGTGGAGTTCACCGGATTGGATATTATGTTCACCATCGCGTTCGGACAACTTCGTGCAATAGCTTCACATAGCGTTCGCACGATTCCCGCATTGACGCCAAACAAATCATCGCGCGACATACCAGGTTTGCGCGGCACCCCGGCGGGAATAATCACCAAGTCGCACCCTGTCAAACACGCGTCGATCTCGGCGTCACCCACATATCCGCGCACCACCGCTCGCGTGTTGACATGTGAAACATCCACCGCAACGCCTCGCACCACTGGGGCGACGTCGTACAAACGTAACTCCCCTACGCGCGCATTCTGTTTCATAAACGCCGATAAACTTTGACCAATCCCCCCAGCGGCGCCGAGCACGGCGACCGTAAAGTCGCTCCCGGCGCCGCCCACGGCGGAGGCGCCGAAGAGCCAATCCATGAATGACGGTGCGCGAGGGTTGACGTGCGCGTGCAGCGCTCCCACGCGTCGACGGGCGGCGTCGGGACCTCCACTCATCGTCGCGTGTGCGTGGACGATTGTAACGAACTTTGGAGCGGCGCACGGCGTGACATCGCGCCGCCGACGCCCGCGCGCGTGTATGTATTGCGTGTGTCGTGTAGGGTTGTAGGGTGAACATAGAATACACAGACGCCGCATGCGTCCGTGTGGTGCCGTCGCTATTTCCGGCGTTGCCGTCGCCGGAGCAGCGAGCAGCGCCACGCGTGGTCGCGCACTTTATGGTCGTCCTCGTCACTTTGGCCACCGTCGCGCGACCGCGTGGCGCGCACATCGCGATGACGTCGCCGATGACGATGAGCGCACATCATGGGAAATGTCATCCACGTCGACAGTTCGCGTGCGCTTCATCGACGGTGCGACTGGTGAGATGATTCACGTTCGCTCGCGCGTAGGGAGAAACGTCTTGATGCTCGCAGACGAAGTTGGCGCGCTCGATGTCGACGCCGACGACGAATTTTGCCTTGAAGGACGTTGCGGGACGTGTTCTATGGAGAAAATCAATTGCGACAGTGGCTTTACAGAAGATGTCATCCTGGCGTGTCGGACTTGTGTTGAAGAAGGGTCAGACGCGGCGTATCGAATAAACCGCAACGTTCGTTTGGGCGACTCAACTTGGATGAATGGATGAACCTAGAATGCGCTATACTATTTTACAATTATTTAGAACCCAGGCTCGGCTTCGTCGTCATCATCGGGATAGAGTTCATCGACCGTTGCAGAGATGCGCTTCATCTGTTTCGCGAACAGCTGGCGGCGTTCCTCGAGCATTCGCTGCTTTTCGACGCGCGACTTTGTTTGATTGACATACTTCGCCATTTTCGGTTTTGGCTTACCGAAGAACACGACATTCAAGCGCTGGAATGGACGCAACGCAACAACCTGAGCGTCGCTTTGGATGAGTTCCTCGTCCACCGTCTTCTCGTCAATGTAAGTCACAGCCACTACTCGAACAAGATTGCGCACTCGATAACAAAACTTTGCAGAAATTTGTGCTCGCAAGTCTGCAACCGTGAGTGCCGTAAGCGTGACTTCTCTCGTTGCTGCATCACCCACAGCGCGTACCAACAGAATCTTCGATGCCACTTTGCTTTGTGCCGCTCGTAGTTTGGCTGTCAACGTCCCATCAAGTAGTACTTTGTTGAGCTCGAGATCCGCAAGCAACCGCTCGTCCAACTCGTATGGAAACATAGTGCCAGGAATGGTTTTGGACTTTGCGATACGAATTCTCGTCTTAAGTAGATATCCATGCATTGAGTCTACGGTGAGGGTAACACGAGCTCGATAGCTGTCGAATGTAGAGACATCAGTGTATGTAATGTGCGTAACTTGTGTTCTGTGAAATCCACTCGCCACAACCTGTTGTTGTCCAACTTCGCGCTTGAGTTTGAGAAACCTTAGCAAGGTATTTATGCACACTTTATGGCGCATCGTAGCCGTGCTTTCGATAAACCCACCATACCTGTTCGTGTACAGGTTGTGTAAGAACACGCACACCGCGAACAACGTGCACCACATGCCAAAACTCATCACAATCCAGACAATGGGAAGATTCCAAATCAACGGGTAACGTATTTTCTTCGTGATGAATGATACGCTCTCAGGGATGGACCATGCGCCGACAAAACGATCGATAAAACGAAACCCAAATAAACCAGCATATAACCACGTCAACAACCACGATGTCTGCCTGACGTTCTCATGTTCCATGTACTCTCGTGTGACCTCCAGTGCAGTCTTTGTGTTGTCTATGATGCGGTGGCGCCGGTTGCGCGTCAACTCCATCGCCCCTCTCTCCAAAGTGCGCAACAAATCTTCATTTGCTTTCAGATTCATCACACAACCATGAATACGAACTCGGATAGAATCTGATAGCGAATTGATGTCTAGTGCATGGTGCAATCGCTTTGATGACTTCGTGTTCAAGGCGTAGTAATTTGTGTTGCCGTAAATCGGTTCGCTCGGCTCATCTGTCTCGCCAAACACAATGACTGGTGTATCACACGCGAGCTCCATGTGCCGAACTGCCTCACCAAGACGATATACATCGGTGGTCATGTTCGCCAGTCGCATCTGACATTGACGGAGCATATGTGGCGTTTCGTGCACACGCGTCAAGTCCTTTTCAATCTTCTGCAACGCGGTGGTGATTGTTTCAAGTTTACGAAAGAGATTGAAAGAAAAAGCTTCTCGTCCACGTAACATGACGTAAGACACCAACAGTGTTTCGTGCTTTGTGCACTCTGGTCCCGCAAATATGACGCCATTTTCACCAAATATAATCACATCGTTATCCGTGACATCCAAAGCGTGCTGTGTATCGCCGATGAGCTGTCGGATTTCTGCCTCCACCGAGTCACCATCCAAGTAATGATGTGCACTGAGTTTGGGCGTGATCGTCTCAGCCATATAAAAGCAAAACTTTTGACGATTCTTGACATCACCGTCGTACACGGTGCTTAAGATGTTTCGCTGATACACCGTCATTAGCCCCTCCGTAAGCGTCGATGAATCTACTTGAATATCTGCAATAACACGCGAAAGCCAATCAAACGAAATGTCGTTGAGAATCTTCGTCATCACTGATTCGATTTTCACTCCACACAGTAAATCCCCTTCACGCGAATACCTCAGTCCAAACGATTCAAGTTGCGTAATACCAGGAGCTTCAGGATACTCAACCTCTGCCTCCATGTTGCAAAACTGCGCGGGGTTTGCCGAGCAAATCGAAATCTTTGTCAAACCTGCCGGAACCTCTAAACACGTATCCGTGCTCGCAGAGTCTACTTGTGTGCTGTAGTAACCACCTTTGTTGCGGTCTTCTACACCAAGTGAGTTTGTGAGTTCCATAATTTGAGCACAACTTGTTGGGATCCAATCGCCAACCAACACGATGACGCGGCTCAATGAAAGTTGCACATCCACGTCTGCATCAATAACGCTACTCATACCTCGCAGTGTTTCCGATGCACGATACGCGTTACTAGACAGTGGTATAGAGTTCTTCATGTATGTTCTACATATGTATGGCGAACACACGTAAGACACGTCCTCCGAATCTGTCACGGTGCTGTCAATGTTGAATCCAGCCTGAGAGACGAGCTTGAATGTTTTCGACGCAGAATCATAAGCAACTTCAAGAAGTTCACCTTGTGGGTCGTACATGAACTCATCGCACATGTCCATGTCTTCTTGTGATAATGAACCGAGTTGCAAGCGATCAATACCTTGTTTCGATAACTGGTATGCCATAACTGAGCGCCCGTCGTGACTTTTCATACGCAATGAGCGAATCAAACCAGTTTCTACTAGATCATCCAAATTATCGCGAGCTTCTTGTGATATGTTCAGCATCATCCGACTTCCACTGACAACTTCAGAGCATGGCGCGTAATCATAGTCGAAAACTCCATGGATAACGGCTTCGTACACTAGAACCATCAAGTGAATGTAACGCACCCAGCGCTCTTTTTGCGTCACCTTCTCTGCTAATCGACTATGTTTGCTGATCAAGTATAAGAGCTTGTAATGCTCGGTTGTCAACGTATCCACCATGGATGACTTGAAAAGTTGACCTTTGAGCTTCTCTGTCTCGACTTCATCCTTTGACTCTGCGATGGATCGATCGAACCATCGAATCGAATACCCCTTGTCTGGAGGTCGAAAAGCGTCAACGGTGATGAAATCGTGATTCAGTTTGTAAGTAATGCGCTTAAACTCGTCATCGTGCGCGTTAAACGCTGCATTCTCTGCCGTATGTCCAATGACAAATAGGTACGCATGCGTCATCCCGTGCAACAACGCCTCCTTTGCCATTTGTGTCATTTTAAAACGCCGTAAAACATCTGGCATCCGCAAATGTGCTGCCCGCGTGTACGTGCTCGCTCGGCGTTCTACGACACAACATATACCAACGCACAACTGGCGAGGATTCGCGCCGTGCCACCACTTTGGGATTTCACTACACAAACAATATTTGAACATGCTGTCAAACGCGTTAACGGTTGCCTCTGTGCCGTCAACGCTCGCCCCAGGACTCGAGTTCCACGAAAATGTCACGCGACCAGCGAGTTTATTTTCAAAGTACACCGCATCATAATAGGCGAACAGTCCGTCGACGTCGGCCCATTCCAACGCACTGACATCCGCGATGGCGTTTGTTTGTCTGGCGTGGCGCACGCTCCCGAGCGCCTTTTTCCACGACTTCATGGCTTTGCTCTCGCCGCTATTCGAATCATCGAAAAAAAACGCGCGGCTCTCCAAAACCCCTCTTTTCATATCTTCCTCATTGATTCTTCCGTGTGGTTGCGTCTTTCGCCGACTTTCTCGTTGCTCGCGCATTTCTCTGCGCACATCCTCCGCGCGTGCCGACGTCGACACCGCTCCGCCGCGCATCGTCATCGCCTTTGCCCCCTCCACGTCCGCGCTGAACTCATCGTTTTCATTCGCTTTCGCGTTCGCGCGCTGTACGACATCTCGAAACATCTCGACCGCGTCAGGCGCGCGTTATCACTCCGCGGCCTTTTTCTTTGTCACCACCGCTGAATGAACGTGTTTGCGCGTCGTCACGACGTCGACGACGGCGATTCAACGTACGCCGCGTGCACACCTACGCGCGCGCGCGTATCTGTCTATCTATCTATCTATCTGTATCCCCGTCGCGTCGCTCCCCTCGCACGTCCTCGTCGCCCTCGCGCGCTCCGTCGCGGTGTCAGGATGTTCAAGTCCCAACAGTCACTTTGCCATCATCGGATGTCCATCGGTGTCGTCGGTCCATGTGAACGCACCATGGGGTGTGCGCGTTGGAGGACGACAGAGCGTGACGCGACGCCACGCACGGGGCGACGACGAACACGAGGGTGAAGGTGAGATTGAACAATATCCGTGTGCGTGCGCAGAGCACGTCGTCGTCGTCGTCGGCGGCGGCGGCGGCCTACGCGTGGCACGCGCGGTGGTGTGCGCGCGCGTGTGACTCGAACAGACACTCGAGGAAGGAGAGAAGGATTTGATTCGTGCGTGCGAGGGACGAAGGAGGCGACGGGGTGTGATGACTGCGATGACGATGGTTGAGGTGGATATCGAGGCCGTGGCTAAGGCGTACGCGGGGTTGATTGGTGAGCCTCCGAGCGTGCCGCTGGGTGACGACGCGCGCGCGTGGCGAGCGTTTCACGACGAAGTGACGAGGTACGTCACGCGGGCGCTGGATTTTGAGAAGATGGACGCCGTTGAGCATAAACGGGTCGAAGATTTAGATGCGATTGGTACCCGCGTGGCGACACTCGGGCGATACTTTGCGTCTCAAACTTCTCGGGTTGAGGATGGTTTGGGCGCGCGCGCGTCCCTCGGCGTCCCTCGGATGTATGGCGAAACCGTGATGGAGGCGTTCAACTTGAAGCTCAAGGAGTTATCTCGTGCATTTAAAGTCGTTCGGGGTGACGTTAAACATCTACAATGGTCTCCTCCGAGCAAGTTCGAGCGTCGAACAATAAAGTATTGGGTAGATGAACGGGACGTCGTCCCGTTGCAAGTGGCGTTGCTCAAGCATTTACCAATCTTGGAGTTTCATGGAGACGATGCGGATGCGAATCAAGACAACTCGCTGATAACTTCGGTATACTTGGAGAATGCGTCATTTGAAGCATACCACGCGCGTTTGCATCGCGAACAAGGCGCGACGCTCGTTCGATGTCGCTGGTATGGCGGAGGCGACCCAGTAAATGTGTTTCTCGAACGCAAAACGCATCACGAGTCCTGGTCTACCGAAAAGAGTGTCAAAGAGCGGTGTAGAGTCACACGAGACGACGCGGTAATGTTGGTTAGTGGTTCAAAGCCCACAAATATTGCAGGTGACGAAAATTTGGCGCGAGAAATCTACGAGCGCGAAATTGACGCGCGACGGATGTCCGCGTGTCTCATGACGCGCTATCGTCGAGTGGCGTTTCAACGCGATGAAAGCAACGAAATTCGAATTTCGCTCGATACAGAGTTACGATGGCAAGACGTGCGCACATTAGGATCATGTGCAATTGCTCGTCCCCTTGATGACTCCCGCGCGCATGTGTTCCGTTATGCTGTCCTGGAAATCAAGCTCGCATACGCTGACGAAGCGCCTCCGGTATGGCTCGACGCCATCGTGCGCTCATTCGACGTCGTCGAAGTGTACAAGTTCTCCAAGTATCAGCACGGATGCGCGCTTTTATACCCCAACGCACTGCAGAAATTCCCACATTGGTATGGTTGCGATGCTGTCGTCGTTAACGTTCCCAAGGCCCAGCAGCACGACGTCGACATGGGAGAGCGCTCTGAGTCGTCTTCTTCGTTCAACGAACTTGTGCGTGCTGCGGTGGCGACCATTAAAACATGTCGTCAAAGCGACACCAAAAGTGTGGATGCGAGCACGACGGTGATGCGCGGAGATGCACCTTCACGCCTTCGTCACGTCCCAGTCAAAGTTGAGCCCAAAACATTTTTCGCCAACGAACGCACGCTATTGCAATGGCTGTCGATGTCCATTCTATTGCTATTTTTGGCGCTCGGGTTACTCTCTATGGAGCGAGGCGCCGCTGCTGTTATCCCGAGCACCGCTCCAACCGGTACTTCATTCAGCACACTCCCAAGTGCGATATGCGGCTTAACTCTGGCGCCAATTTCTATTCTCTTCATGCTCTACGCGCTGTGGACGTACATCATTCGAGCCAGACGCATCGCTCGCCGCGAGCCAAGCGCACGCTACGATGACATGTATGGCCCCGTCGCCTTGGTCGCTCTTCTTGTCATCATTGCCATCGCCACGGTGACACTTACCTCTGCATCGATTGATTGGCGCAACATGTGAAATAAAAGAAAGGAATAAAACGTTTCATCAAATTTCCAAATTACAACTTAAGCGCGCGCGAAACACGAATCGACTAATAACTGTTTCTTAACCCACGGAGCCTTCGAGCTTGAGACTCATGAGTTGGTTCACCTCAGCGGCAAATTCTAAGGGAAGTTCATTGAAAACTTCTCGGCAGAATCCAGAGATGATAACGCCGACAGCTTCTTCTGGGTCGATGCCGCGCTGCTGAAAGTAAAACAATTGGTCCTCGCCAATCTTCGAAGTACTCGCCTCGTGCTCGACGCGAGAACTTGGCTCCTTGACTTGAATGTACGGATACGTATTTGCTCCAGCCTTATCGCCGATGAGCATTGAATCGCACTGAGAGTAGTTGCGCGCGCCAGTCGCGTTGGGACCAACTTGCACTAAACCTCTGTACACATTCTTACTCTTACCCGCACTGATACCCTTGCTGACGATGCGGCTTCGGGTGTTCTTACCGATGTGGATCATTTTGCTTCCTGTATCGGCTTGCTGAGCGTTATTTGTTAACGCAACAGAGTAAAATTCACCGACAGAGTTGTCGCCAGCCAACACGACGGACGGGTACTTCCAAGTAATCGACGAGCCAGTTTCGACTTGAGTCCAAGAAATCTTCGAATTGTCACCCTTGCACAAACCGCGCTTGGTGACGAAATTGTAAATACCCCCTTTGCCATTCTCATCACCTGCATACCAGTTTTGCACGGTCGAGTACTTGACCTCGGCGTTCTTTCCCGTGGAAATCTCCACCACTGCGGCGTGGAGCTGATTATCGTCGTACGCCGGCGCCGTGCATCCTTCCAAGTAGCTCACGTACGAATCATCTTCAGCCACAATCAACGTGCGCTCAAATTGCCCGCTCGATTCGGCGTTGATACGGAAATACGTGGACAACTCCATGGGCGAGTGCACGCCCTTCGGAATGTACACAAACGATCCGTCGCTAAACACGGCGCTGTTCAGCGCGGTGAAATAGTTATCCGCGACGGGTACGACAGAACCAAGGTGAGCTTTCACCAACTCTGGATACTCATGTACCGCTTCGGAGATGGAGCAGAAAATCACTCCAGCCTTCAACAAGTCCGCCTTGAACGTCGTCCCGATGGACACTGAGTCAAACACGGCGTCCACAGCAACGTTACTCAAGCGCTTTTGCTCATTCAAAGGAATACCGAGCTTGTCAAATGTCGCTAATAACTCTGGATCAACTTCATCCAAGGACTTTTTCTTTTCCATGGACTTTGGTGCGGAGTAATACGACGTTCCTTGATAGTCAATCTTCGGATACCGATTGTCGCTCCAGTCTGGCTCCTCCATCGTGAGCCACTTGCGGTACGCTTTCAATCGGAATTCAAGCATCCACTCGGGTTCGTTCTTCTTCGATGAAATTAATCGCACGACATCCTCGGATAACCCAGCGGGAATGGTTTCGCTCTCCACGTCTGTAGAAAATCCCCACTTGTAGGGCTTGTTCAGCATTTCCTGAATCTTATCAACCTCTTCCTCCTTGGCATCCTTCACCACGGGTGCCGACGCCGACGCTGACGCGCCCCCATCGCTCACCGCACGCGTCATCATCTTCACCGCGCGCGTCGTCGCTCGCCCTCGACTCACACGCGAGGACGACGCCGCGCCGCGCGCCGCATCGGCGTTCGGCGCAGCAGCCGCCCGCGACAAGGGGTGCCCTCGTCCTCGCGCCGTCGTCGTCGTTGTCGCGCGACGCATCGCCGAAGACGACGACGTCGAGGTGGACATCGTCACTGAAGTCATCATCTCTCTCTCTCTCTCGCGCGCGCGCGTGCGTGTGACGAGGGTGACGTCCATGGCGGTGGTCGTCACGTCATCGAGGGGTGCATTGGCTGGCTAAACCCCACCGGCTTCGCTTCGGTGGCTGGCGGGCGAGCGCGCAGGACGAGGGAGGATGACGACGAAGCGCGTGATTTAAAGGTTTTCGCGATTGCATGGGTGTGATATTTCATATCCTTCTAATGTTCTATAATGTTTTTTTTTCCGTGTGCCGTGACGTCGGGTCCCGGGAAGCAGTTCCTTGCGCTACTGCGCCTCAGACTCGTCAGAGGAGTCGGCTTTTTTGGACTGCGAGCACAGACTCATCATGCTTCCTTTCCGTTCCTTGGGTTTGCTGTCAAGCGATAACAGAGATGTTTGCTCCATCATCTGCATCTTTGCCAGAGCCTCAATGCGTTTCTTCTCTTTGGCCATCTTTTGCTGTTCTTCAATGGGCAAATCAGATCCATCGTCGCAGAACTTGGAGTCGCTCCCGGCGCTACCCAACGAGCGCTGCGAACTCGTGCGGCTCATGGTAAGATCCTCGGTCTGGAGTTGAGACACCTGCGATGCCACAGGCATCACGTGAGTCTCAACCGCCCCTTGCGTCGCAAACTGCTCGACCGCGAACTGCTGCGGTTGCTGCGGTTGCTGCGGTTGCTGCGGTTGCTGCGGTTGTTGTTGCTGCTGCTGCTGCTGCTGCAGCGCTGGCGGCAACGGTGCGGCTGTTTGCGCCATCAAAGGATGCGGTGGTAATCCCGGATTCAAGTTGCTCGCACTTATACTGGCGCTCAGTCGCGTCACCGGTTTCATTGTCTGCGCTGCGGGTGCGTGTACAGTGCGAGCAGCCGATTCAGAGTCTGAACCAGACTGAAGTAAAGCCATCTTACTCGCCGTGCGTTCCAGACGCTTCTTTTGAAGAGAGCGCAATTTTTGCTGACGTTCTGTGGTGTGGCGCTGTCGCATCTCAGCTTCTTCCTGCTGTTGCTGCAGCTCTAACTCCTCGAGAAGACGAAGTTCTTCGAGCTCTTCGTGCTCCTCTTCATGAGCGTATGAACCGGCATCAGAAGTTGCCGCACTGGAAGTGATCGTATCCGCCACCGATCCATCGTCAATGATGCGTTGCACATCCTGCATGAGTGCCTCAGAATAGTTTGGCTGCGCGTTCGCGATCGGCGCGCGCGGCGGCTTGCCTATGTCAGCTTGTTCCACCATGGACGCCGCCGCGACAACTGATGGCGGCACTGACATCGGTCTCGACGGCGACCCTGTGGCTTGGTGTAAAACTTGAGGCGGCGACTGGTCACCCGGCGTCGACCCTCCGCTGTACGCCGTGACGCCCTCTTGTTTGATAGCTCCGAACGCACTCTGCGATCGCGTGATAATCTGCTCACGCTGGTGTGCATCGACGAACGGTGTCGTCGAAGTAGAGATTATACTATCATCGAGCGCCACAGCTCGAAGTTTCGCACCTTCACCCAAAGATTCGTTTGAAGGCGCTCGCACGAGCGTCTCTGAGCTCACCGCAGATGAGAGCAACGTACTCGCCAACTTGACGGTATCTTCGCCATTTCGCACAACTTTACCTTCCGGGCTAGATCCACCACTTGATTCCGCACTGTGTCGTCTACTCGTCGGATCAATCTCACAAAAACCTCGCTTCTCATCCCACAAGTATTTCACCTCCTTTTCTATCTCGCGCTCAATGGTGATGATGGCTGTCGTTTCGAGGCCTAGTTCCTGCACCATCTCTGCTGCCACCGAGTGCGCGCTGTCCGTGTCCGTATTGAATGGGAACTCTACAGTTCGATTATGACCGCTCGCATCGGCAATACGCAGACGCAAACGAAGCGAATCGTCCTCCAAGAATAAACCCTTGACACGTACATCCAACGACGCCCCTCGCTTGTGTGTCGGCGGCTCCAACGTATCCGCCTCTGAGTACACACGAACAATTTTTCTACCATTTTCAGGGTGTTCCTGACCTTGTGTTGGTCGCAACGCCTCTTCTTCACCGTCATCCAACTGCGCCGGTCGTGGCACTTCTGGTTCTTCTTCTACGACGGCGCGCGGCACCATGGATTTCTTTGCTTGCGTCTTATCCAACCAAGGATGCGCCAAGAGATCTTTCGCCGTAGGTCGCTGATCATGCGGGGCGATTGCGAGAGTAATGAACTCGTAAATCTTATCGCCCTTCTCCTTGATCTTCTCTAAAGCAGCCGGCGGAATACCACTAGATACGCGCTTGTAAATTTGTGCGGGATTCTTGCACTCATTGTACGGGCACTCAAACGTCACGAGCTCAATAAGACACATACCAAATGAGTAAATGTCGACGCGCTCGTCGTAATCCTCCTCGTAAAGCTCCGGTGCCATGAATTCCGGCGTACCAATAACGCTATGCGTGCGCTGATGATCGAGCATCGCGGCCAATCCCAAGTCACCAATTTTAATCTCGCCAGCGTTGCCGTTGACAAAAATGTTGTCACACTTCAAGTCCCGGTGCACAATTGGAGGCTCGTGAGAGTGCAAATAGTCTAGCCCTCGTAGGATTTGACGCGCCCAACTTTTAACAGCTCGCATATCAAGGTTATTCTTGAAACGCGCCGCGTACTTGTTCAGCGTCCCGGCGCACGCCTCGGTTATAAAGTTTACGCTCACCTCTCCAGTCTTCTCCGACGTCGTGTTCCACGAGTGGTAAAATTTCAACACATTCTTGTGATCGAGACGTTTTAAAATTTCTACCTCCGAAAGTAACCGCTGCTTCTCCGCTGCTGGTAACCCATGCACTTTCACTTGATTCCACGCCACATCCATACCTTCTTCTTCGTCAAACGCCTTGTATACATTCTTGTACGTGCCTCGACCGAGAAGCTCTGTGGTGCGACCAAATCGACCAGTGGGATCCC
>JACLAB010008813.1_pt1 | contig 12766 bp, 8 predicted proteins | sample 8027921 | NCBI WGS metagenome assembly JACLAB01 (sample SAMN15725117, study PRJNA655200) | protist metagenome | isolation source: fluorescence activated cell sorting (FACS) single amplified genomes of... | place: USA: West Boothbay Harbor, Gulf of Maine | collected 2000-07-19
GCCGGTGCGAGCGGCGCGAGCGCGACGAGCGCGAGCGCGCGGCGACGGGCAAACATCAGTGCGTCATCCGCGTCGTCGTCGTCGTCGTCGTCGTCGTCGTCGTCCTGCGCCGACGATCGCGCGGCGATGCGCCCGAGAACGGGCCAACGCGCGCGGCGATGCGCGATCGATGTTCGCGCGCCGAATCGACCACGAACGGACGATCGCGCGGTGCGAACGCGCGGTACACACGCGTGCGCGTGCGTCGCGAGCATGGCGCGCGTGCACAGGCGCGGCGCGCGACGACGAATGGCGACGCAGCGAAACCGTTACTTGCATTTCATGCACGCTTCATTCACGTTCGCGCGTCGATTGGATGCCTTCGCGCGCGCCGTCACCGCTCGCGAGGTTGTTCGCGGCGTCTTCAGCGTGTGCGCCGCAGGTGCGCGCGATGCGATGCGATGCGATGCGATGCGATGCGCGCGACGACGACGATAACGACGCAAAAGGTTGGTGACTGACGTTCACGTGATTGTGATTCTGGCATTGATTCGTCGAATAGGTGACGACATACGCCGCGTGCGTGCGTGGGAAGGCGGCAGATATCGCCAAGAACGATTGCTTGCGCGAGTTCGAGGCGTTGCGTGCGTGTGTGCGCGCGGTCAAGGGGAAGTAGAGCGCCGCATGGGTTTGGACGGCGGGACTACGGCGACGCGCGCGGACATACTTCGCGGCGCATCTTGGGCGTTAAACACCGCTGAGACGTCGCGAAGCACGCGCGGTGGGTGTATTGGGTCGAATTTCGTGCACAAGGGCGAAGCGGTCGAGCGTGCGGTGGCGAGGACGTCGGCATGGTCCTCGTGCGCGTTGACTGGGGCGGAGCTCAGCGCGGCGCGAGGCGTGTGCGCGTGCCGTTTAGGGCGATTGTACGACAAGCAAACGATCGTAGAGTTTATTTTGGGAAAATTAGGAAAATTTACCACCAAGCAGTCGACGTTCATGGTGGCGAACGTGTTGGGTGATGAGGAAAAGTCCAAGGCGACGAGACATTTGCGTAGCGCAAAGGATTTCTTTGACGTGCACCCGACGCAAAGTAAAGATGGTGATGGATTTGAGTGTCCGATACGCGGCGTGAAAGCCACGAGCGGAGTTGATTTTGTCGCCATGCGTCCGTGTGGGTGCGTATTAAGCGCGGCGGCGGTGAAAGCGGTGAATGCTGGAGGGCGAGACGCGGCGCCGGCGAAGACGTGCCCGGCGTGCGACGCGCCCCTGTCTTCGGAGCATCCGCTACCGATTAATTCCGAAGATCCAGACGTACTCAGAGCGCTACGCGCGGCGTGCGAACAAATACACGAGGTCGAGGCGGTGGCTGAACAGGAGGCGCGGAAGAAGAGGCATAAGAAGCATCGCCGAGACCGCGCGACGGATGAGCCGCAGCCGAAACGTCTCTCTGCGGTGCTGTCGTCAAGTAGTCGCGAATGAATGATGACAATTCCTGTGTGAACACAGTAACACAGTGAACACACACACACACACACACACACGACATGTTTACTAGCCAAATAATAGATTGTACATTAGAACACAAGAACATCGAGCGCCGTGTACTTCGTCGCCGCTCCGTTTAAAAATACACATGTACCGGCACCGCACGCTGCCGCGTCCGCGGCGACCACAAACACCGCATACGCGACGACGACGCATCGACGCGCATCGACACGCCACACAGAAGTGTTTAAAAATACACATGTATCGAGTATCTCATCGTTTCACAGTCGTCGGCGTCAATCTCGCGTCACGGTGTCGAGTTTCCCCAAAACATCAATGTTTTCGGGAGCTGTCAATGCGCTACCGAATTTGTCGCATTCGAGTCCCCATACCTCGACCAATGCTGACTCGAGTCGATCTTTTGCTCTAACTAAACCTTAAACCTTTTTTCCTACTCTTAAATTCCTCACGAGTCAATGACTCAAGGAACCCACTCAGTGCTGATCTATGTGTTCGATTAGTGTCAGATTTTCGGTATACTTATAATAACGTATTAAAGTCCATATATGTATTATGATGCGTCACGCGATAAATCGTGGAGTCCCTGTCGCCTTGGTTCGTAACTGGTCGAGACAATTCGAAAGTCTTTTAGTGAGTTTAGATTTAACGCAGATTTAGCGCGCGCGCGCGACTGTCGATGGTTTGGCTTGGATTATGATCACACAATGGCACGGACTACGTCGTGGCGAGTTCAGGTTCATCGCCGTCGCCGTTCTCGTCGTCGTCGCGAATGCGTTTATTCGGCTTGGTTGGCGCGCGAAGGTTTTCGACGGATTCCGAACGCCGCGGCGCCTTGTTGATGCTGCCGCACTCGCGTCGAAGCTTTCGCCTGAGCTCATCATAACGCGCGTGATCACTCTTACTCACCGACGGCTGGACTTTTGTGAAGGCGTCTTGGAAATGCTCCATGGTAACGAGCGGGGTTGAGGTGTCGACGGTCATCGATTTCAACGCCGCGACGCACGCCTCGCGTACGAGCGCCGCCAAATCCGCGCCGCTAAACCCATCGCACGACGCGCTCTGTGCGATGCGTGCGATGTTTACCCCCGGTGCGATTGGAGTTTTACGCGTCAATGTCGTTAAAATCGCCACCCGTCCATCCATTGGTGGTAACGGCACGTACAATAATTTATCCAAACGTCCGGGGCGAAGCATAGCGGGATCAATCATATCCGGCCTATTCGTCGCCGCAATCAAAAACGTCGCATTTCTCGCCTCGAGTCCATCCATTTCCGTCAGCAGTTGATTTACTACGCGCTCAGCAGAGGTGTTATCGCCACCGCTTCCGCGGCGCGGCGCAAGGGAATCCATTTCGTCAAAGAACAACACGCACGGGCTCGCCGAACGCGCGCGTTGAAACAACGTCCGCACCGCCCGTTCGCTCTCCCCGACGTACTTGTTGAGCAACTCTGGGCCTTTGATGGAGATGAAATTCGCGCACGCCTCGTTCGCGGTGGCTTTGGCGACCAACGTCTTCCCGCATCCGGGTGGACCGTAGAGAAGCACGCCGGTGGAAATGTTCAAACCCATGGCTTGGAAGCGTTCGGGATGGGCGATGGGTTCGGCGATGCTAAATCTGAGCTCTTCGCGTATCTCCGTGAGCGAACCGACGTCGTCCCAGGTGACGTTGGGAGTGGTAGTGAAACCCTCGCGCTGTGCGGACGGTTGCACGCGCGTGAGCGCCGAGGTGAAGTCGTCCATGGTGATGGCCAAGTCCTCGAGTTCGAGCTCAGTCAACGCGCGCGGGTCGGCGAGTCTGCCGGTGGCGAGCTTGATTTCTTTATGCTCGGTAGTCGTGGCGGAGGTTCCGGCTTCGTCCATGGTTACATCTTTCGTTGCGTCGCCGTCATCAGCGTCAGCGTTGAGTTTCTGGAAAATGCGCGTCACGGCAGATGCCGCCGCTTCTTTAGCGAGCGCGGATAAATCCGCGCCGACGTAGCCTGGCGTTTTCTTGGCAATGTCGCGTAAATCCAAATCCCCGCTCAGGCGTAACTTTGTGGCTTGTACGCGCAAGATGCGCTCGCGTGCGGCTTCATCGGGAATTCCAAGCATGATTTCGCGATCGAAGCGACCGGCGCGACGAAGGGCAGCATCCATGCCGTCTGGTCTATTCGTCGCGCCGATGACGGTGACGTGTCGGCGACATCGCGCCAAACGGTCGACTTCATCTGCGTTGGATACGGATGATTGCAACTCATCCATCGATGCTAATAACTGTGCGACGATGCGACGCTCCATTTCACGTTGCGCGCTTTCGCGTTTAGGCACAATGGCATCGATTTCGTCAATAAAGATGATGGATGGCGCGTGCGCTGCGGCGGTGGTGAACAATTCTCGAATTTTCGCCTCTGACTCACCGCTCATCCCGCTCACAATCTCAGTGGCGGCGATGGAGAAGAACGGTACTTTTGCTTCTTGTGCAATGGCGTGCGCTAAAGTCGTCTTCCCGCATCCAGGCGGCCCGTGCAAAAGCACACCGCGCGGAGGATCGACGCCGAGCCACGCGTAAAGCTCTGGGTGCATCAACGGACACAGAATCAACTCACGAATCGCTACGAGCGAGTCTTCGATGCCACCCAAGTCGGTCAAACGTACCGAGCGCGGTGTCGTCATTTGCGCGAACGCCTTGACCGCGTTGTTCGTTCGACCGAATTCGTCTTCATCCAAGCTTTCGCTGTCGCTCCCCGCGCGGCCGCTACGCTTTCTTCGATGACCTTTTCCCTTCTTACCCTTTTTCTCACGCTTTTTCTTTGCCACGTGCTCAATCTTCACTCCTCGGTCATTTATTTGTATCGAATTTCCCTTCGCCTTGGCTTCAGCAACGGCGCGTACGGCGCGCTCGTGCGCGCTCGCCTCTGACGTCGTCGCTTTTTTCGTCCCCGCGAGCGCGCGCTCCTCTTCCTCCAGCTTCAAAGCCCTCTGCGCCGCAGCGGCGACGACCTCTGGTGCCGCAAACGCAGGCCGTACACTCGCCGCCTCCCGCGCCGCACTCTCGCTCGCACCACCTGCAATATTCGTCGTCGTCGTAGCCGCGTTTTCGCCTCTCGCGCCGCCCGAAACGTCCCCGTCATCCTCATCACTCTCCGACGACGTCTCAGACCCACTCGACGACTCGCTATCGTCTTCATCCGTTTCATACTCACCACTCGAACTCTCATCCGGGTGATCATCCGAACACTCGCCGCTCATCCGTCCGAACGCTCCGACGTCGTCGTCCTCCGCCTCCGCGTCCGCTCCACCAGCCTTCGCCTTCTTCGCATCATCCCGTCGCTCACACTCCGCGATCGCCTTCACCACCGCGCGCTTAAATGGATTCAATGCTTTTCTCGCGTACTGTCTGTACGTTTCGCGCAGATGCGCCACGACCTCGTCGAGGTCGCGCAATGCGCTCGGAGCGTTCTGGCGGCTGCGCGCGAAGGCTTGAATGCGCGGGAGCAAAAGCGCATCGGCGGACGTGTACTTGGCGTGCACCACGGGCGCGTTCGATGGCGTGGTGTCAAAGTCGCTGCGGATTTTGACGGGTTTGGCGTTTGGCATGGCGAACGCGCGCGCGAGGCGCGTGCGTGAGTGAGGAGGGAGCCGCGCGGTGATATTGAGGCTTGATGTCGAGTCGGGCGTCGACGACGGTTTTGGTTTGCTTCGTACGCGAGGTTTGTAGGGCGAGGCACGCGCGAGCGTGTGATGACGGTGATAAGAATGAAAACAATGTATTGTATTCCATGGGCAGGGCAGTATGGTGGTGGTATTGTGTATTGTGTATTGTGCTTCGCCGCGCGTCGTCTACTTGGCGTTGGCGTCGGAAATGTTGCCGAGGAGGGACATCCCGGATCGGTCTTCGGCGTCTTCCCAGCCCACACCAGAGCACGGATTCGGGGGAATGAGTCCGAGCAAGTCGCGACGGTCGAGGATGACGTCGAGATCTTTGTCAGAAATGTCTGCGCTTTGAGGCAAGTCTTCGTCGTTGACGCCGGTGTCGCCCTTGAGGAGGGCGACGAGTTCATCGGCGCCGAATTCCTTCTTGCTTTGAGACTTATCTTGCTTGAATTGCCCGCCGGTGACGACGAGCTTTTCGAGAGCGAGCTTACCCGCAGCCTTTTTCAACATCTTGCCTTCGACAGATTTCGCCGTGGCGAGGCGATAGACGTGCACGGGCTTCGTTTGACCGATTCTGTGCACGCGATCCATCGCTTGTAAATCTTGGTGCGGGTTCCAATCAGAGTCGTAAATAATAACTGTGTCACCACCGGTGAGATTGATTCCGAGACCGCCAGCGCGAGTGGAAAGTAAGAACACGCCGAAGTTCGGATCGCTGTTGAACTTGGCGATGGCGTCGCGACGATCCTCTTGCTTTACGCTCCCGTCGATGCGGCACACCGGCTCGTTGCGTTGTTGAAAAAACGACTCCAACAAATCCAACATTCTCGTCATTTGCGAGAAAATCAGCACCTTGTGGCCGCGAGCGCGAAGTTTCTTCATCAATCGATCGAGTAATTTCATCTTCCCGCATTGCTCGACGAGTTCGTCGGCAGAAGGAAACATGATTGACCCGTCGAGGCCACCCGTGATGAGATCGGGGTGATTGCAATTCTTACGCAACTGCATGAGCATGTTGTTCACCGCGGTGTGCCCGACTGGAACCGCGCTTCCCGCGGCGAACTTCTCCAACAACTCGGTGATGGTTTTGTTCACCAGCGCGTCGTTGAACTCGCGCTGCTTGGGGACCATTTGCGCGTAGAGGAGAATTTCTTTCTTGCGCGGCAATGAGAGCTCGACGTCGCCCTTCAAGCGTCGCAACAAGAATGGTCTCAAAATACCGTGCAATTTGTTCACCACCTTGGCGCGATGCTCGTGTTCGCTCCGGGTGGTGTCCGAATCCGTGATATCCGCCGCATCTTCCTTACCGATGCTATCGGTAAAGTCAAACCACGATTGAAATTGCGACAACGAACTAAAGACGTCGGGGAGCAAAAAATGCAACAGCGACCACAACTCTGGGAGGTTGTTTTGCAACGGCGTGCCAGTGAGCAACAACTTGTTCCCAGCTGGAATGAATTTCAGCTCACGAATGAGTTTACAATCAAAGTTCTTCAATCGGTGCCCTTCGTCCACGACCAAATACTTGAAGTTGTACTTTTGCAAAAACTTGCGATCCGCCATGACGACTTCGTACGACGTGACGATGACGGGGAACTCTGGCTTGATTGGCGTCGACGTCGGCAAGTGCGCCATGCGCTTCTCCGCGCGCTCTTGTCGACTCCCGTGATATAAAATCACGGGAATATCCGGCGTCCATCGCTGAAACTCGCTCACCCAGTTTGACAACGTGCTCAACGGTCCGATGACCAAGTACGGTCCCAAAATCCCCTTGGAACGCAGGTGACTTAAGAACCCAATCGTCTGCACCGTCTTCCCGAGACCCATCTGATCAGCCAAAATCCCATTTAACCCATTCTGATACAACGAAATCAACCATTTCACACCCTTCAATTGATAATCACGCATCGAACCAGACATGAGCGGTAAAAACGCCTTGGTCGCCGCGAGCTCCTCCGCCTCGGTCATCTTCTTCTTCTTCTTCTTCACCCCAGTCGGATTGCCATCCGCATCCACCTCTTCATCCAACGTATCCATCTGTTCACTTAAGAACTGACTATAAATCGTCGTCTGATCCAAAAGCGCATCGAGCTGCTTAAACTTCTTATCATCCAACGGCCCAGCCCCGGCGCTCGCCTCGGCGTCCCGACGTCGCGCCTCCTCCTCCTCCCTCGCACGCGCCTTCGTGAGCTCCTCCTCCGCCGCCAACGCATCGGCATCGAGACCAGTGAGTGCGGCACCGGTAAGATCATCATACGACGCCTCCGCCGACGTCGATTGCGCGTTCGCCAACGCGTGCACCGTCGTCGTCACCGATGAATCATTCTCCTCGACGTCATCCGCGCCAACCTTTTTCGCCTTCTTACTCGCCGGTTCCATGATTCCCGACGCGTCCGCGCGCGATGGTACACACACACGCGCAACGATGAGGACGACGGTTCGCGATTCGCGGTGCGTCGCGCGGCGATTCGCGCGTCGCGGTCTGCCGGGCGATTGCACACAAGATTGTGTGATGTGATTTTCCTTTGCTCCTCGTCCGAGACAACTTTTTAAAATTCAAAAACGACCAATGATGACCACAGGACGAGTCCCTCGAATTCTGAGCGATCAGACCAGTCGTTTGAATGCAGATTTTAAAAGCCTCGCGGCGTTGACCGCGCCGCACGACACAGCTCGGCGCGCGCACGCGCACGCACGCCCACGCGCGGAGTCGTATTCTTTGGTCCCGCATCACGCCGCGCGTAGCGACGATGATGTCGATGACGGCGACGACGCTGCGCGCGCGATCGACGCCGTGCGATCGGATGGTGATGATGCGATCGGCGTCGTGTTCGGTGGTTCCGCGCGCGTCGTCGTCGTCGTTCCCGTCGTCATCGCACCGCGTGCGGTCTCGTGCGATTGCCCGCGCGCGTATGTTTGCCGACGCGGACTCTGATCCTCGTCAAGCTGAGGCGCAGGAGACGTTTTGGGGCAAGATGAAGATGGCGTATAGAATCTTCTTCCCGCCGAGCGCCGAGGACACGGCGCGACAAGAGGCGAAGAAGCGCTTACGGATGATCCTAGTCGCTGATCGATGTACGATGAATGAGGATTCTATGGATGAGATGAAGATGCGGATCGTTGAGGTGGTTGGGCAGTTTGTGGATTTGGACGAGCAGCAAAGCGTGGACGTGTCCATGGAGACGGATGCGGAGCTCGGGACAATGTACGCGGTGTCGATTCCGGTGAAGCGCGTCAAGGCGGAATATGATGCGGAGAACGATGCGTATATGGTTGGTGCGCAGTTTGTGTACGATGATGAAGGGATTTGGAACGATGACAACTAGGTTGGTTGGTTTTCACGCCGCGTCGAGGATGACCGACGCCAAAAAAAACGTCGCCTTCGCGCGCGCGCGCGTCAGTCGGTTGGTTTGGAAAGATGAGAGAATAGCTTTGATTTTTCATCACCAGCTGACGAATGATGGCGCGCCGTGCGCGCGGACGCACATGTACACAGCACAACGCACACTAAAACACACACGACACTATTGAACGAAACGCCGAGCGTTTACATACTTTGCTTATTTGTTATACGACGCCCAGCTTCACTTCTCAACATGCCCACATCCGCGCTCGGCGTGAGCGCCAACGCCGATCCGAGCCAATGGCACGGGTCGTTCGATTGCGCGCAGTGCATGCGTACTTCGCTTCCCGCGATGGAATTCAGCGCCAAGATGCAACAGAAACGCCGAGCGGACGCGACTGCGAAAATAAAGTGCAAACGTTGCGTCGAGAGCGCTCAAGCCGCCGAACGCGCGCTGTCGGCGATGCGCATCGCAGACGACGACGGGACGTTGTATGCGTGTTCGGTGTGTAAGGTTGAGAAGCCCGCGTCGGGGTTTTCGCGCGCGCAGTTGAATAGCAAGTCGGCAGACGCGAGGCGGTGCTCGACGTGTCGGGACGCCGAGGCGGCGAACGCGGCGACGAACGCGGAGGCCAAGGTGCAAGCGGCGCTGCGCGACGCTCGAGCGGCGAGTGCGAAGGCAGATGCGACGTTGGCGGACTTTGCGAAGGAGGCGGCGTTGGAGGCGGAGCTGGTCACGGGACTCAAACCAAAGAAAATCAGCGGCGGGCGCGGACGCGGACGCGGACGCGGAGCAAATCCGAATAGCATGCTCGGTCGTGGCCGGGGCGGGCGGGCGTAAATTAGTTCTACAACATGTAATAACAATCTGTGCTAATACTAGCGCTATTAGTGGAGGTGACGCTCTCGCTCTTTGGCTTGGCGTCGACGCTGCGCGCGCGCGGATTCGTCGGCGCGTTCGTCGGCGTCTCTGGACCAAATGTCAGCGTAATACCCGCGGTTACTCTGCGATGGCGGCAACGGTCGACGACGGATCGTAGACATGCCGAATCGCCCGCTATGTTGATATCGACCGGTGCCGTCATCTGGCAGGGCTAAGACGACGTCGCCGATGAGCGGCGTCGCGGCGCCGATTTTTTCATTGCGCGGCTTTTGTCGGCCAAACGATGCGGTTTCGTCGTCGTCGTTGACGTCGTACGCGAATTGCTTGATGGGTTTCTTGTACTCCACGCCGTATTCGTCATACGTGGTGTAGAATATCTCATCATCGCGATTGTATGCACCGCGCAAAGCAAAGACGCTGATGAGAATAAACGACACGAGCACGACGACGGAAAACGTCAAAAAGTGCCACACATCCGAACTCAAGCGAACCGCCGCGCGCTTGTACACGCGCACGTAATCGACGTAATGAAACATATCATCCGCGCACTGATCCAGGGCGTCGGGCATGCCGAATGGAGACACAGCCGTGTTCAAAATCAAATAGAATGGCCACCGCGGAATAATCGGCACGTTGAATTGGGACAACTCGTTCACGACGTGCCCGTCGACGAAAAACGTCAATGTTTCTTTGCTCCATTCCACGGCGAACGTGTGGAAGCCATCGCTAAAGTCAACTTTATCATCGAGCGGCGCTGGGTACGCGCTCCGAGCGTAGCCATCAACTCCGCATTCGCCTTGCGGAGCAAAGTGGTAGCCGGATTCCACTGTCCCGGCGCGCGTCCCCGGACCGCCTCGACCCTTGCCGTACGATTGCATGACATCTATTTGCCCCCCGAGCGGCCAGCACGCTTGCTTAGGCACACTTGTCGCAGGGTTAGGGAGCATCCAGTGCTGAGGCCAAATTCCTGGGCACGTCGTGTCAGGAATTTTAGCGCGGATTTCCACTCTGCCATACGTTTGCGTAAACGTATCCTTTGTGTCCACCCAGCACGATAAGAATGGATATCCTTCGCCATTCCCACGATTCACGCCCGTCTTGGTAGCCATGTTCATCACACCCTCACGCCGCCGCGTGGCGAGCACGAGCGCGCCATCGACAACCTTGCACATATCTGGCGTGTACCACTGCTGCTGACCGCCGTGACGCTCCAATCCGGGCGCGCTCGCATTCACCTTGGGTTGCCATTTCGTCGTATCCAAAGCATCTCCATCGAATTCATCGCTCCAGCTCAACACCCATCCATCGCGACGCTTGGCTTGCGGGCGCACATCCTTCGTAGATCCCGGGACGAGCACGGGAAATCCTCCGTGCGCGCTCGGCGCGAGCGCGCCGCTCGCGTGCCTCGCCGCGTACGCCTCCAACGGTTTTGAAATCACCGGCGCTTGCGACGCCGATGCAGAAGTCGCCGATGGTGGTTGCGCGCTACTACGCACACCGCGCGGTGTGCGGTCTATATACGACGCGTCATCGTCGTCCTCGCGAGCGATATCGACGCCTAAACCAGACGAAGACGCCTCGTCGTCGTATTCCGCTTCGAGCGCCGCGCGCATCGCCGCGAGCGCGTCATCCGGTCGCGTCGGCTCCGCGCGCGTCACTCCTAGCGCCGCAAACCTCCGCACGCCCGTGCCCGTCTTCTGTGTTTTGCTATCGTCCTCTTCGTCCCCCGCGTCTTCTTCTTCGTCCTCCACCGACCCCTCGGTGAGCACGTCTGGATCATCCTCGCTCTCGTCACCCACAATCCTCGCCAACGCCTCGTCATCCATCACACCAAACGCAGACATACCCTCTATATCCTCACTCGTCACTCGCACATCGCGCACGGCATCACCGCCGTACGCGCCCTCGTCCTCGCGCCTCGACGTCGTCGGTAATTTGGTGTTGACACCCAATCCCCCACTCGCCTCGCCCGCCATCGCCGTCCGCGCCGCCACCGCGCACGCGCACGCGACAATCAACGCACACCACGCGCGTGCACGCGTTCTCCCGTCGCCTCGCGCGCGTCCTCGCGCGCCAGACTCCGCGACAGCGTCGGTACGATGTGGCGCCGATGCCATCGGCGCCGACGTCGACGGGGCGTCGTCGCGCCGACCGCGATCGGGCGGGTCCGCGCGCGCGCGAGTCATGGCGCGCGACGACGACCGCGCGCGCGACGGTGACGACGCGCGGCGACGCGCGCGACGACCGGGCGTGCGGGTGACTCTGACGCGCGCGTCGCGATGCGCGCCCAACACCCCGAACGAAAACAAACGTCCGTGACCGATCATGACCGGGACGAATCACCGAGTCCCTATGCGTTTGACCAATCATGACCGCTTCGATCCGGCATAGTATGTACCCACTCGTATGCGTACCTTTGTGTGTACCCCTCTGTGGCCTGGTCGTGATTGGTCGAGTGCATTCGTGCACAAAACCCGCAGCGATGCGGCGCGATCGGCCTCACAAATCAACGTTTGCCCCCTTTGTCGTCGACGTCAGCGGTGTTTGAAAACACTTAAGAAGGCTCACACAGACACAACCCCACAGGCAACGCATAACTGTAATCATGGCTCCCAAGCAAGGATCTAAGAAGGCCGCCGAGGGCATGAACTCGCGCATTCAGCTCGTCATGCGCTCTGGGCGCTACACCCTCGGGTACAAGTCGACGTTAAAGACGCTTCGCCGCGGACAATCCAAGTTGGTGTTGATCTCCAACAACTGCCCGGCGTTGAGAAAGTCTGAGATTGAGTACTATGCGATGTTGGCGAAGACTGGTGTGCACCACTACGCTGGAAGTACGTGTGATTGATTGACTCGCGAGCGACGCGCGGCAAAGCCCTAGAAGCGATTGATGGATTGCGTGAACGAATGAACGTGTTTCGCGCGAACTCGAGACTGACTGCTGCGTGTTTTATGTGCGTGCGAATCGTAGACAACGTTGACCTCGGTACGGCGTGCGGTCGTTACTACCGCGTGTCTTGCATGTCTGTCACCGACCCGGGTGACTCTGACATTGTCAAGGAAGAACCGTCGGCGTAAGCGTCCTTCTAAGATTCTCGCGGTTTAGGAGCCGCGAGCCGAATTGACCTGTGGAGGTTCTTGTAATGATTATCGACACAAGCATTCGTATTATTGGATCGAGATGGTGCTTCTAGTAGGTTGCAGCAGCAGCAGCGGTTGGCTCGCGCTTGGCGGTGGGTGATGACGAATCTTGTACCTGGTCTTCTTTCGATTGACGCGAGCCGTTTCGGCGGTTCGATGAAAAGAATATCCGCTTTCGTACTATCGGAACCCAACGACAAGGGCGCCGGCCGTGATGCTGTTGATGAATTTCAAGAGGCATGACCACGTGATGCGCGAGCATTTTTCATTTTTTCTTC
>JACLAB010008039.1_pt1 | contig 12764 bp, 10 predicted proteins | sample 8027921 | NCBI WGS metagenome assembly JACLAB01 (sample SAMN15725117, study PRJNA655200) | protist metagenome | isolation source: fluorescence activated cell sorting (FACS) single amplified genomes of... | place: USA: West Boothbay Harbor, Gulf of Maine | collected 2000-07-19
GAAAAGAACTATCACACAAACACACACACACTTTTTTAATACGAATGAATGAGAAAGAGAGACTTACCACCGCGCGTATAAAGGCGTATAATATCTCGACCTTCTTCGCGTACTTTTCGTCCTCTTCTTTCTCCTTTTCCGCGTCAAAGGAATGGAAAAGAAGACGAACGTGAAGACGAGAATACGACGAAAGGAAAAGCGCCCACGAAACCTCCAAAGTGCGTCGCGTTCGCGTTCGGTGCGGACGTTTTGGTGTCGTCGTCGCGCACAAAGTCGTTTTCGCTACTCTCATTCTTTCGCGGTGGTGGTTTCTCGACGGGAAGAGACGACGAGAAAAAGATGGTCAAAGAAGCACTGAGAGAGACGGTGACGTTTTGGGCGACGGAAGCGGCGTGCGAATCGATGGTGCTTTATTTCGACATTGGTGGAAGACACTCAGACGAGGAGAAATATGTGTTAGAGAGATACGTAGAGGAGTGTTTTTTAGATGGTGGTGGTAATAGGAGTAGTGGTAATAGTCATCGCGCGCGGCGGAACGTTCGCGTGAAGCGGTATTCGTCGTCTTCGACGAGGACGATGGAGACGGTTGGAGAGTACGTTTTGGGAGGTTCCAGCGGCAAAGAGAATGGAGAAGAGGGAGAAGAAAATCACGGTTTGTTCGCGAATGGTTTTGAGAATAACGGCGGAAGGGTCACGCGGTCGGCATCATCCTCTGCGGCGCGTCAGAGGAGGAGAACATCGACGTCGACGATGACGGAGAGAGAGAAGACGAAGAAGAATAAACCGATGGATGTCATCATCCTGACGCCTTCGACGGGATACGACATCCTCTCGAGTTTCACGCGATCGTTGAGAAAACGGCAAATGAAGACCGACGAAGAGAAAGAGGCGTTTTTATCCTCGCTTGTATCCATGTCTTCTTCGTCATCGAAAAAGGACGCATCAACAAGAAGGCCTCCGCCGGCGACTGTCGCGTTAATCGAACGCGAATTGAAAATAAATTTCCTCAAAAACCAACTCCCAACTCCGGAACTCCTCGTCTCCGTCAGCCAAATCTTCTCGGTCGGTAAATTCCCGGGTTATTTACTCTCCAAGTGCGAGTTAGCGCACGTGGAGTCCTTGAAGAGGATGAAGGATACATCGACGCAAAAGAAGATTTTGCGAGACTACTTGCGGTCTTTTCAAAGGTTCGGTACTTAGAGAGAGAGATTAACGATAGGATGTAGAAAGAAAGAGCTGGCGTAGAAAAAAGAGCATCAGTAGAATACTACGAATACTAGGTTTAGAAGATACTTTTAACGGATGATGTTCCCATCTTACGTCATTCGCGAACGACCGACGCCGTTACAAGCAGGGAAAAAATCGCCTCCTCCTCCTCTGTACGCCGCCACTAAAAATGCACGAAACGAAACAACACCACCACCACTGATACTATGTCGTCGTCGCATCAACATCATCATCATAATAATCCATCGCACTCAAACGTGCATTTCGAAAGCTACTACCGGCATCAACTCTTCTCGAACGACGAGAAAGCGTTCCAATCGTTGCTTCGAACGTTATCGAAACCGTTACCGGTCACGTTTCGAATCACGAAAAACTTGCACACCGAGTGCACCATCAACGCGCTGAAAAGAATCATCGAAAGCGAACAACAACAACAACAACAACAACAACGGGACATAATACACGTTCGAACGATTTCGTTCTTAAACGACCCGCGGACGTTTCAAATCGATAACAGTTTCGTAAACAACGAAACTAACGGAAGTGGAAACGAAAATGATTTGAAAACAAAACATCCAAACGTGCATCAGTTTTTAGCGCGCGCGAACGAAGGCGGCGATTTGAGCCGGCAAGAACTCGTCTCGATGATTCCGGTGAAACTGTTAGACGTGAGACCGAGTCACTTAGTCCTGGACTCGTGCGCATCTCCCGGTTCGAAAACGTCCCAAATATTAGAAGTTATGCTGAGTAAGAACGCATCCGGCGCGGTCGTCGCGAACGACGCTTCGTTACAGCGCGCGAATTTACTCACGCATCGATGTTATCGACTGGAAGCGGCGGCGAAGAATTTAGTAGTCGTAAATCACGACGCGCAAACGTTACCGTTAGAGTTGGAGAATACGTTCGATCGAATCCTTTGCGACGTGCCTTGTTCGGGAGACGGGACGTTGCGTAAAAGTACGGATTTATGGAAGAAGTGGTCGAATTCGAGCGGCGTAGAGTTACACTCGATTCAAGTGAACGTCGCAACCAGGGCGTTGAGATTGCTGAAATACGACGACGGCGGGGGAAGGCTCGTCTATAGCACGTGCTCTCTAAATCCGTTGGAAAACGAAGCAGTCGTCGTGGAGTTGCTGCAGAGAAGCCGAGGCGCGATCAAATTAGTCGACTGCTCAAAAATGCTGCCAGATTTGAAACGATTGCCTGGTTTGACGAAATGGTCCGTCCAAGATTTAAAAAACGGGAGATGGTACGATACGTACGATTCGTATCTTAAAGACAACAACAACAACAGAGCAGGCCAAAAAAGTAAAATAAGAAAGAGCATGTTCGCTAACACCAACAATCACAAACACAATCTGGACAGATGTTTCCGCATTCACCCGGATTTGAATGACACCGGCGGCTTCTTCGTCGCCGTCTTTGAAAAAATGAAACCGTTACCGACGGAAATGATTGACATCGACGCGAAAGAAGAACAAAAGTTATCGAGGACGACGAACGCGAACACCAAAAAGTGGGCGAGTGCAAAGATTGCGCCGGTATTTTGCGTAAAAACAGACACAGAATTCAAAGCAGTCATTAAACGAATAAAAGCAAAGTATGGATTTGATGCGAGAAAGAAGGAAGAGAACGGAGGGGTGGAGATAATCACAAGAAACAATACCGACGTTGTGCCGAAACGACTCTATTGTCTCTCCAAAGGCGCGAAATTGATTCTCGATAAGTGCAGCAGAAATCAACAAGAACAACAAAAACTTCGAATCCTCGCATGTGGCTTGTGCTGCTTTGAGCGACAAGCGGTAAACAAAGGATTAAAAAGTCAAACCGACGATATCGATTGCGAGTTCCGCTTCACGCAAACGGGCTGTGAACTGTTCCAAGACTCCATCTCGAAGCAAGTCGTGCGCGTGTCGCCTAAAGAGTTGGAAAGCATGTTAGCGAGACAACAAGAAAAACTATCGACAACATCGAAGAACGCGCCGCTGTGTATCGACGACAAAACGAAGAAAAAAGTCCTGAGCGAATGCCAAAGAGGCTGCGTCATCTTAGCGGTGCGAGCGAAGAGTTCAGGATCTGGGAATAAAAGGAAATTAGTGGAGGAAGAAGTCGCGGCAGTTAGTCCGGTGACCATCGCCTGTTGGTTTCCGCCGTCGAAAAAAAGTCGATCAGATGGTACTAACGATATCGACGACGACGTTACTTTGACTTTAATGTGTTCCAAAAGCGAAGGCGAAGTACGACTAGAACGATTACGAGAACTTGGGAAATTGAAACTTGTGAACTAAACACGACATTGTACAAAATGTAGAGATTACAACAGACTAGAATTGAACAGGGACGACACTGTATCCACCTCCAGTTTATCAACAGAATCACTTTTCATCGTCCAATCGCACTTATTCGCAGCCGCGATGCATTCAATCAGATACCATTTTGCCGATGTCGTCGCTTGCGTGTAAACGTAAAATTTCATTTGCGTCGCGTCGCCGCCGGATGCTGCCGTAACGAACCCGTTCGATTTTAATCGATCGATGAAAACCGACGTCGATTGCGTTATTAAAGCGCCGAGTGATGGAGAAATCATCACGGATTGTTTCTTCGCGACTTCTGGGAAGAGTTGCCAATTGAGTTGAAATTGAGACGGATCGAGGAACGGATTCGGATTCAGCGATGATGATGACTCTCTCTCATTTTCGTCGTCCGCCGCTTCAAAGTCATCGAACTGTAACAGAGACGTTTCTTGATCTAATTGTTGTTGTCGCTGCTGCGCTCGTTGTCGAATCGTCTCTTCCTCTTCTTCTTCCGTTTTCGTTAAACTACTACCATCGATAAATTTCTTCTCTTCGAGCTCGTAGGTGATCGCCAGCGTGTCCATCTCATTGAATAAACGATCGAATCGTTCTTGTTCTTCCAACTCTTCGCTGAACTGCACCGACCCCAATTTACTGTGGGCTAAAAGTAAATCGTTAGCAATCTTCCTAGACGACGAGGAGGAGCACATCAAGCTTCCGTATACGCTCGCGGTCGCGCGCGCGGTCGAGTCCGAATCTTCCGTCGCGCACCACTTCAAACACGTCTCAAACGCCTTCCTCATTTCCGGCGCGCGTTTGCAAAACAATTTTAAGGATGCAAAGAACGTTTCCGTTCGAATGGATGGATACACTTCCTCTGGTAAGTTCTCAATCGAAGATTCTAACGCGTACGGTGCGGAGTCGATAAAACCAGAAGCGCCGAATTCACCCAGGAGCCATAACAATATCGATCGAGCTCTTGTTATAGATTTAGTCGTCGCGCTTGAAACAACACCACTGTGCGCTTGAGGAAACATATCAAGCACGGAAAACTGTACGGATTCTAACGCGCTTTCAATAGCTTGGCAACAAATGGATCGACACTCTTTCGATTCTTCTTCTTCTTCTCCATCTTGACTCGTCGCGCATTGTCGCAAACACATACCAATTTCGATTAAACTATCCGCTTTCGAGCTCGGCGAAGTCGTTTCCACAAACACATCGCATATTTTCTTCGTCACCATCAACCTCTTCTCTGCGTCCATCATCGCAAAACTCTCCTTCTTCTTCCTCGCCACGCGACCGATGGCTTTCATCGCCAATCTCGCAAAGTGTTCGTCTTGGACGTCGTTGACGTATTCGAACAACTCGTCGACTATTCGCGTGCAATTTTGCGCGTCGGCGATTAACGATAACGTTCTCAACTTGCATCTTTTAATTTCGAACGAATCTGCGTTGACTCGGACGTAAAACGACTTATAATCCGTGACGAACGCAATCGGCGCCCGATAGGCGAGGAGTTTCAAGTGCGCCCAAACCACGGCGGACGTTTCGACGCCGCTCGTTTGCGCGGTGGCTAACGTTAACAGAGACGGTTTAATTCGTTCATATACGCGTTGATGCGTAGACGGGTCATTCTTGGTCAGCTCGAGAAAGATTCGAGAGGCGGCTAACGCTATGGAAGTGTTCGGCGAGGATATTCGCGACTCGAGACTGTTCATCCACTGGTACTTCACGTCGTCCGGCAACGGCGGTACTTTTTTACTATTGCTCGCATCGTTCGCCAAGACGGCGTAGCTATGCGTCAGTTTCAAGACTAAATGTTGCGATAACTCGCCAAAGTCGCGGATTTTGTTCGTCAACGCGGTGAGTAAAGCTACGTTTTGTAACCGCGGGTCGGATTCTCCAAAGATTTCCACGACGGTGACTAAAGCGTTAGCGACGACGTTCGCGTCGCGGTCTTCGAGTAAAAGTTTCTCAACCGTTGCTAATATCCCAGATTCTGTAAACGCATTCAAAATGTCCTCATTTTCCGCTCCATTTCTTCCGGAAGAAGAAGAAGCGCAACACAACCGATACACTTTCAAACACCCCAGGCACGCCGCTTTCCTCGCGTACGGATGCGCGTCCCTCAACCCTTCCTTCACGCACTCGATCGAATACTCCACTAAACTCTTGCTCCTCAAACTCGTCATCGACCGAATCGCTAGCCCTCGTATTGTTGGATCTTCGTGTTTCGTATCTTTTTGCAGCGTGTTAATCGTCATCATCGCCAGTTCTTCGCTTTCTTTCGACGTGTCCGAGTAGACGCCGATGTAATGGTACAACATTTTTTTCGTCGCGATGTCCCCGGTCGCCGCGTTCATGAGAACGTCCGCGAATAATGAGGACAGGTCGATGTTTGCCGTTAACGCTTGTATCACTCTGTCGTTGTTAAAGAGAGAGAGGGGATGATGTTGTCAGTAAAGTAATGTAAAGTAGTTAGAACGACACACCTTTGAAAAATCCCTCGTCGTTTCTCCTCCGCGGATTGATTTGCCCCGGACGACGAGGAGGAGGATTGACCGGCGTATTTCTTGAGGAGTAAAGAGAGTTCGTGGAGTTCGTCTCGTTTGCGCGGTTGCGCGTTGGAGGAGGACGACGGTGCGGCCGATGATGATGACATTTCTTCGTATTCTAATTTAGAGCGTCGTTTTTGTGAGTCAAAATGGAGAAAATTCCAAGAAAAAAAACGCCTCCTTTTTCTTCCCGCGAAACGTCACTCTCGCAACCTCTTCGGTCTTTCTACCTCTCTCCAAAGCATCACCATCAAAACTCCCCAAAACCCACTCCTTGAACTTCTCTCGAATATCTCTCGCCATCTTCGTTTCCATCGGGCCTCGCTTTCGCACGAAGTGCGCGCGAAGAAATAAAACCGCAGAGTTGAGCGGGAAAAATGTTGGACTGATGAGTGCTTTAACGAGAGCGCAAGAAGAAAACGCGAAAGCGAAAACGAGCAAAGAAAATTCCGCGAAAGTCTCGAGATTGCAGGAAGAATTGACCGAGGCGCACAAGAAAAATGTGGAAGTTATGGAAATGGCATCGACTGCGAATCGCGAAAAAGAGAAAGCAAAGACTGAGTTGGAAACAACGTCGAACGAGTTAAAAAACGCGAAAGCGGCTTTGAAAAATTTACGCGAGTCGTGCGCAAACTTGGAGAATGAATTGAAAACGGCGCAGAAAGCGGCGGAGATAAATGGACATGCGAGATCATCATTAATTATATCGCGATATAAAAAAAAAAGAAGAGAGAGAGAAGAAGAGAGGATTTTCGATATGAATGTGTCGAGTGGAGCTGTGCCGACGAGATTGGGGAAGAGGAAGGTTGGTCAGAGAGATTCTTTGTTGTGGGATTTGATCGTGAATAATAACGACGATATTTGTTTCACGCATATTCTTCCGAGACTGAATGGGACTGATATCAAATTCTTGTACGAGGTGAATCCGGAGACGAGAGCGTTGATTAAGAGTTCATCACGCGCGGGGGATTTGAAGAAGAAGTTTAAAGTGAGCGAGATGTCGTCGATATCGACGTTGGAAGTTGCGTGGGAGCATAAATCGTTTTGGTCGATTTGGTGGAACCCGGAAAGTGCTTTCTGCTGTGAAGTTGCTCACACGAATAAACTCGAGTTACTCAAGTGGGCGCGAGATGAGAAAAAGTGTGAGTGGAATGGAGGGACGATTGATGCGGCCGCATTACAAGGTAATATGGAAATGGTCAAGTATTGCGTGGCAAAGAAGTGTCCTATCAATGTGTGGGCGTGTGCAAATGCTGCCGAAAACGGTTATCTCGAGGTACTCAAATACTTACACGAAGAAGCCAAAGCGCCTTGGGGTTCGAGTACTGCCTCTTGGGCGGCTCAAAATGGTCATCTCCACATACTCGAATATCTTGTTGAGCGTAAGTTTGTTGAATATGTCGAATATGCGTGTGAGTATGCAGCCAAGTTCGGCCACTTAGACTGTTTGAAGTACTTGCGCGAAACCGCCAAAGCGCCGTGGGACGAAGAGGCCGTACGAGAAGCGCACGAGAACAACCGAATCGAGTGTTTACAATACCTCCTCGACAACGACTGTCCTCTCCCAGAATGCTGGTCGTACGAAGACGGAGAGTTACACGTGCCAGAATCAGAAACAGAATCAGAATAATTGCACACGTTTTAAAGCCAGCCGCACCCTTGTAATACTACGAAAGAGAGAAACACAGAACAATTCTGGGCACACACTTCACACCATTTCACACAAAAAGAAAAGCAGATACCTACGCACAGAAAGGCGCGCTCTTGATGTTGTTGCGAAAAGCATCTCTCGCGAAAATGAGAGCGTTGACGTCTCTCGAGTGCAGCACGTCGTCGGTTTGTTCTCGCGTTGACGGATACTCGCAAAGTTCTTTGAGCGCTCTTTTAATCGCTTTGGCATCGTTCACGTCGTCGTCGTCGTCGCGTTGTTTTCGTTCTCATTCGACGAATCATCATCTCATTCGTCGCCGGTCGTTGAAATGTCTCCCCGAGGACGAAAATGTAACTTTAAGAAAAGGGATGTCGTCGTCGGCTGGAAATAATAACAACAACAACTGCGACGACGAGAGCAGCGAGCGAGAGAAAATTCAGTTTGAGTATTCCGAGAACACGGACCCAGTCGTGAACGAGAATTTTATCGCGCCTAATTTTGGATATAAGCGACAGTATAAAGGTGAGAGTATTTACACATTCGGATGGCGGTCGCGGGAATGCGCATGCCGCCGGCATACTTTTACTCACCTCTCTTCTCTTCTTTTTTTACGCGACGATATCAAAAACAGTTGGTCACGATATACTCAACACGGGCGAACCGTTAGCGGCTTCCGTAACCACCATAACCTCCGCGGCGACGTCGTCGTTTGCCAACGCCATCTATCGATTGGAAGTGACGACGGGCGCGTGCAGAGGTGCTGGGACTTCCGGGAGAGTGAACGTGATTTTGATCGGCCAAGATGGACTTACGTATCCGTTTGATTTAGAGTACACGGCGGGAGATGCGCCTGGATTCGCGCGAGGGTCGACGTTGCCGTTTCGGGTGGCTGTGGCTGCGCATTTAGGACCGATTCGGAGGGCGAGGGTGAGATTGTTGCCAGATAGCACGTCCACTGGGAGAGGGTGGTTTTTAGAAGATATCGGTGTCAAATGCGAGAAAACGAACGAGTCTTATAAGTTTACCTGTCGAGACTGGTTTGGACCGTCCGATGCGGACGATACGGTGTCGCCGTATAATCGAGATTTGGAAGTGACGACGGTAAAGAATGACTTTGAAGTCGCGTTAGAAAGAGAACAGAGGATGAAAGTGAGAAGAGAAAAGGGCGATTTCGTCTTTGACGTCGGAGCGGCGACGATTCCTCACCAAGATAAGATTAAAGAAGGTGCGAGGGCAAAAATGTCGAAATCGTTCGGGTACGGCGGCGAGGACGCGTATTTCGTCGAGACAAAGAACGATGATTTAGAAAGCAGCAACGAGTTGTCATTAGGCGTCGCAGATGGCGTGTACATGTGGCGATGGGAAGGCGTGGATGCTGGTTTATATTCCAGGGCGCTATTGAGAGAAGCTGCGAAGACATTTTTGAGCGGTTCAAAAGTTGCAGATGGATCAAAGTCGACGGATGCGTTGTCAGATAAGGCCGCTTCATCGTCTTCTTCAGAAGCTTCAAAGTCTACCACCCATCCATTGTTTATGCTTGAACGAGCGTTCCAAGTTGTCGCAGAAAAAAACGTGAAAGGGTCCACGACGTGCGTATTACTCACATTAGATCCGCGATTGGGCGTGTTGAATGCGGCAAACATTGGCGACAGCGGCTATCTGGTTGCCAGATTGAATCAAGACGCTTCTTCTTCTTCTTCTTCTTCGTCGTCATCATCATCATCATCTACTAGCAACACCGCTCCGTACTTGTTGAGCAAAGATGAAAGCAATGATGATGGAAAGCCGCAAAGGTTCATCGCGTATCGTTCTCCTCCTCAAGAACACGATTTCGGTCGCCCGTTTCAACTCGGCCATCATGAGGCTACCGATAAGCCGTCGGACGCGATGTTGTCCACCTTCTTCTTAGAAAACGACGACGTGATTGTCGTCGGCACAGATGGACTGTGGGATAATGTCTCTGAGAAAGAGATACTTGCGGTTATCGAAAACCGCATAAAATCTAGCTCCGCATCAACATCATCATCATCATCATCATCATCATCATCTCTCGGTTCGAATCAAGCGTTCTTGAATAAGAAAGAAGTCGACGCGTGCGCCAAGGAGTTGACCCAAAAAGCTTTTGAACACGCGAACTATCGATCGAGAACGACGCCGTACAGTTTAGCGGCTACGGAACATTTCGATATGGTATATAACGGCGGTAAGAAAGACGATATTACCGTTTTAGTGTGTAAGATTAAAAATCGATACCAGTGATACTCTTTCGTTGCTTTTTTTGCAAATAGAGAGAATGAGAGAGAAAGAGGAAGCCAAAAATAGAATTTCTCCTTCACAAAAAGGCACGCAGACGAATACATGTTTAAACAACGTCGTAATAGCGAGTTCGTAGACGCCGTCGAGCACGCCGAGCACGTCGCTAAACCAAGCAACGATGAAGCCAAGAAAAGCAACGTCATTTGGTTGGATGCGTTACATCAACAGCAGCAGTCAAACGTACCGACGAATACTCAAAATCCGTTTCCTTCTTCCGAGACTGAATTGACTATATCCTCGAAAGTTAGCCACAATGCAACTATTTTGCGCGAATACTGCAAAGTCTTGGGTGAACTCGAGGACGAATACGTGAAGGTTCAGAAATCGAAAGATAGATTGACGAAAAAATTGAGCGATTTGCAGTCAAAGAGCTCCACGTTAGCGTTGACGGGAGGTTGTGACGAGTCGGTGTCGGAAACGCAGGAAATGTTGTTCGTCTTGTCCATCGGGGCGTTTATTGGTTGGGCCGCAACGAGAATGATATGTATAGAGTAATCGGAAAGAAGTCGACGGCTTTTGATGATGACGAAGATGAGTGAAAGAGAAAGAAAGAAAGAGTACATACTGTGTACTGGTAGTCATATTAGTTCCTAAAGCGGCGCGGCAGTAATCCAATTATAAAAGGGTGAGTAGTTTATAAAGTCACCACGGTCAAGTTCATCTCCGATTTCCATACGTACCCATCTCCTGGGAGTACCACTGGTTTCACCGCGCACGCACTTTCCACGCACGCGAATTGTTTATAGCACTGCGGCATGTTTTCGTGTGGATTCCAAATCACGTGGTCCCTCCACCCCGTCGTGTTTTCCACGCTCACCGCGGCGCCGTTACCGACGTGCAAAAGCACCTCTGGATCTGTATTCAAGAATATCGAGTCCACTAGTTTCGTACCAAACGTCACCCTATCTTTGTCGCACGTCATCAACGGTGGATTCTTCGCGTCTATCTCTTTATCCATGTACGATTTACCCTTCAAGTTCCCTTTGGCGTACACGTTTTCCGAATCCGTCGCGTCCACCACCTCGATGTAACTGTGCAACGCCGCGGTAAACTCCAACTCATCTTTCAAATCATCCGCGCAATTCTTCACGCAAAATTCGCATTTCAACTTCTCCCTTCTTAAAGTTACCTCGTACGTGCACTCAAACTCAAACGGCCACATCTTCCTCGTCTCCTCGTTCGATTTCAGCGACAACATAACCGCCGGTTCCGGGTCGTCCGGATTCACGTCCGCGGAGGTGCCTATGACTTCCCATCGCATGTTTCGCGCGAACCCGTGTTGTTGCGACATTGGACCGTTCATTCCGAATTGCGGGAAACATATCGGGATTCCACCTGTTTAAAAAGAAACGCGGGTGGTAAGCGTCTAAAAATCACCTAAATTGAAACAACGAACGACTCACCCGCAATTGGAACCGATTCATCAAATTTCGCATCTGGTCTCACAAACAAAACCTCGTCGCCCGTCGGTTGCGTCCAAGACGCGCAATTCGCGCCAAACAGGTACACTTTCGCCGTGGACCCGTTTTTGTGCGTCAAAGAAACGTACGGGGATGATGATTTTGTTTCATCGCATTCATCATCGAAAAACGAGACGGAGGTTGGGATGGCGAATTTCGCGTTCAACGCAGAGACGAATGCATCTTTCGTTGAAGCAGCTTTGACGACGAGTTCGTCGTTCAAGGAGTGCGCTCTTCGTCGTCGTCGTTGTTGTTGTCGTTGTTTTCGCGAGGACGATGCTGTTTTGAAAGAGGAGGTGAAGGAGAGCGATGATGATGATTGGGTTCCGCTCGTCATATTCTTAGTAGAGCTTTTTTCTCTTGAATTTTCTTTTTCTTTTTCTTTTTTCCGAAACGTTCGAATTCCCTCCAAAAAAAACAGTGTCTCGCATGTCTCGCATCATCGATTATTCCAAGTGGGATACACTGAACTACTCTTCTTCATCTTCTTCTTCGGAAGAGGAGGACGAGAAGGCGAGGGCGACAATTGCACACCTCGGGGATCTCCTGCTTTCTTCTTCTCGGAGAACGAGCTCGTCGTCACCTCTTTGGAACGGGTTGGTGTTGCATCATAAAGATGTTTTTGTCTCGCATGTGATTCCGAAATTGAATTTGGTGGATCGGTTTTTCTTTTCGAGGGTGAATACAGAGAGTCGGGGTGTGCTTGAATACGCCGGGGTAAACGTATCGGGATTAGGTTTGATTGTTTACGAATGTTCATCCATTTCGACGTTGGAATGGGCGTGGAATCACATGGCCTGGGGAAAGAAAGATGGAGATGGAAATGTGCTAGATCAAGCCGGGTTTTGCAAGACAGTTGCTGGAACGAACAGACTCGAGTTTCTCAAATGGGCGAGAGAAGTGAAACATTGCGAGTGGGATGAAGATACGATTAATACGGCCGCAGATAAAGGTAATCTCGAGATGTTGAAGTACTGCTTCTCGAATGGTTGCCCGTGTGATGAAAAAGAGGTGTGTGAACTAGCTGCTCATGGAGGACACCTCGACTGTGTTCGATTTCTTTTCGACAAAGTGAAACCTTCGCGAGAGACGGACAAAGAAGTGGCAATGCAAGCAGCAGGATTGGGTCGCATAGACATCTTGAAATATTTCGTTCAAGAAAGAAAGATATCTGATGCAGTAAAGATCGACTGTATGGCAATCGTTGCAAAGTTTGGCCAACTCGATTGCCTCAAATACTTAGTCGAAGAGGCGAAAG
>JACLAB010011844.1_pt1 | contig 12757 bp, 7 predicted proteins | sample 8027921 | NCBI WGS metagenome assembly JACLAB01 (sample SAMN15725117, study PRJNA655200) | protist metagenome | isolation source: fluorescence activated cell sorting (FACS) single amplified genomes of... | place: USA: West Boothbay Harbor, Gulf of Maine | collected 2000-07-19
CCTCTCTCGCGATCTCCAACGGCGAGATGGAAGCGGTGCTCGCGCCGAGGACAAAACGGGATTGATTCTGGCCTTTGCCTCGTCTGGCTTCGCCGTACGTGTTCGCCCCTTTATTGTTGTTTTTCTTGTAATACCCAGTCATATTTATAACGCTCTCTTTAGTATCTCTCTTTCTTTAACGCGTTCGCGTCGAAAGGAAACACAGCCGTATGAAACACTGTCGATGTGCGCACAAATTCTGTCGTCGTTTTTTGAATTTTTCCTCCAAAAATCGCGAGTGTTTTCGGGAACAAAAATGCTAAAAAGGACGACGGTTTTAGGAACGAGAGGCTTTGCGTCGTCGTCGTCTGCGTCTGCGTCGTTTTTTGTCGGTGGTGCACTCCTCTCTCCTCGAATTCATGGGAGTGGTTTTGAGAGTTGTTTGAGGAGGAGGAGGAGTGGGAGTAGTAGTGCGAGTGGTGATGATGTTTTGCCGCCAAAATCATCATCTTTGCACGAGAGTTTAGTAATAAACGAAGGCCCCGGGGAGAAGAGATGGTCGGTCAAGGAGCTCGTCGAGAGAAGTAGCAGTAATAGTAGTAATAATAATAATAGCGGATGCGTGATATCCGCGGAGGAGTTTAGGAAAACCGCGGAGAGCGTGAAACTTTCTTTCGACGACCAGGAGGAGGAACAGTTAGCGAGGAGAGAGGTGGAAGAGATCGTTCGGTTTAGCCAGATGGTTTTATCGTCATCGTCATCATCATCGGATGCTGGTGGTGGTGGTGGTGGTGAAAATAATAGTGCAGATGACGGCGTGGAGGAGAGGGCGGCAGAGAGGAACGGGCCCACGCCTCGACGCCGAGCGGACGAGTAAAAGTTCTTCTCCTATTCTACGCGGCGATGAACGCCCGACTCTTTTAAAATCTACTCACATTCTATGTACTCTATTATGTCGCGCTACTTACTACTTCTGTGCCGTTCTTGTTGGAGCATTTCCTTCTTCTTCATCTTCTCTCGACTTGTTTTACTCACGTGGAACGCCAACGCCGCGGAGACTAGGACGCTCGCGTTCATGGCCAAAGCGACTTCGCTTCCGAAAAAGTCTACCGCTAAGCCGCTTAAAACGGGGCCGAGTAACAGTCCGACATCGCCTGAGTTGCGGTATATGCTCAAAGCGGCTCCGCTAGCTTTTCTTGGGGCTATTTCGGCGACAAATGTCATCGGAGCAGCACCCATGATGCTCGAAGCAGCGGCCCACGAGACGCACGCTGCGGCGAAACCAACGTCGGTGGAGCTTCCCGCGATGGCCATGACGGCGAGCGAAGAGAGAACCGTCGTCGGCGCGATGACGTTTCGAGCACCAAACGTAGTGATGAGTTTCGAGGAAGGGACTAATCCAATCAAACTCGTCGTGGCCATAGCTGAGAAGAGCATGCCTAGATTTTGCGCGTCCATGCCGTGCGAAATGGCTAATATAGGCAAAACGGCGCCTCTTCCGCCGGCGCCGGCGAAAAATAAAGCAGAGTTCAAGAAACACACCGACCAGAAATCGGAACGTTTGACGAGCATACCCAACTGCCTACTATCTGCCGAAGCCGACGGTGACTTTTGCTTCTCTATGGCGTCTTTGTTAAGCGTCAGAGACGCGTCCATCGTCATCGAACCGCCGGGTTGTAAGAGCTGTGTTTTTTTCTCGGATGTTGGCGTCGTCGATGTTGTCGTTTCATCACCGCCTTCATTAGTGGAAGACGTCGTCGTCGACGACGACGACGAAGACGATAAATGCTTCGTCTCTGGCGCCGCGTACAACGCCACCGCGCTCAAACTTCCACTCAACGCCGTCGCGAATAAAAAAGGCGTTCGAATATCCTCGCCACCTAACGCGTACATCGCGGAAATCAACCCCGGGCCTATGGCCGCTCCAGCCAAAGCAGCGCCTTGATGCATGTTCATTGCGTTTCCTCCATTCATCATCCCTTTGTTTTCTGTTTTCGCGATATCGCTCAAACTTACCGACGCTCCAGTCGTATACATTGAAGATCCAACTCCCGCTAAAAAGCGCGCTCCCAACAACTCGTAATAAGATCCGCTCGTAAAAGTGCTGATATTCGCCATCGTCGTAACCATCGGACCGAACCACAACAATTTCTTCCTTCCAAACTTATCCGCAAAATACCCAGCCGGCGTGTTCACGCACAATCTCGCCGCCGCGAACGCGCTGAGAATAGAACCAATCTGCGCACCCGACAGATGTAACTCGGTACTCGCAAACGACGGAATGGTAGGCGCTAAGATACCGTGTCCCATCGCGCACGCGAACGAAAGGCCGCAGATGGAGAGGATTTTGATCCTCTCGCTCTCTTCCACAAGTTCCTCGCTGTTTTTCTCGTCGTCATTTTCTATCGCTATCGCTATTGTCCACGTTTCCACGTGGACGTCGTGCGGTCTATCGTTACTAATTTTGAAGTTCTCCTCGCCTTCGATGGATTCCAACGCAGCTTTCTCTTCGCTTCGTAAATCTTGCACGCTTTCGAGTTCTTCTTTGATTACAGCTGTGCTCTCGTGCGGAGGCTGTAAAGACCTCAATAAATCTAAAAACGCGTCTTCCTCTATCCATCCGCTTTTTTCTAAGGCTAACATGGACTCCGCGGTGCCAAATCCAGAGTTTTCGCACCGTTTTGCCATGGCTCTTTGGAATAATTTCACGGTGGGATCATCCACCATGACTTCCCCGTTGTATTCGTTTGATCGATCGACGACGTTGTTTAAATTTCTCGCGTTCACGTGTAAAGGCGTCGGAATAATCTTGCTGTGTTGTCTCTCGGATTTCGCATCGAGTAATGCGGCAAACGCAGCTGGCATTTCCTCTCGAGGTACGCTGAGACACAAAAAATCCAACACGTGCGCAAACCGCTTCGTTTGCGACACCTTAATTTTTTGCGCGCGTAAAGCTTGTCTCATTTTCTTCGCTTTCTCGTCCTCCTCGTCCTCTTCATCTTCCTCTTCCTGTTCATCGTCGCTCAGCTCTTCGGGATGCGCCTCCATCGCTTTCTGCACCCACTTCTCCGAAAACCCCTTCTCCACCGCTCGATCGAATACTCGCCTCTCTCGATTTTTCTTCTCCCTCACCTTCTTCAAGCGTTTCTGCGCCTGCTCGCGTTCTCTTTCCGCCTGCCGAAAGGCCTTCTTCGCGTGTTTCTCGTGTTTCTTAATCAACTCAACCGCGTCCACGCTCGAACTACCCCTGCTCACATCGCCACTCTTGTTACTACTGCTACTCATCAAACCTCTCGGCACGGCGTGTACGCTCGCCTTGGACAAGTCCGCCGCGTTCCGCTCGTCCTCTTCCGCCTTCATTCGATCATCACGACCGTTCGTCGTCGTCGTCTCCTTTGCTTTCTTCTTCTTTTTCTCTCGCATATCTCTCACCTGCTTCGCCATTCTCTCTTGCACCGTCTCGTCCGCGTCTAAAGTCGCCACGTCCGACACCGCGTCGTTTATCGTCTTCGCCAAAGAAGGCGTTGTTGTTCTCCTCGAAGAAGAAGATGGAATTATACCTAATCCATCCGTCTCGAAATCATCATCCTCTTTCTCATCTCCTCGCCACCCGCGCAACGCAATCGTCTCGTCGTTTTCATCGTTGTTCGTTTCACTCGATTTATTCTTTGTCTTCTTCATCTCGTCCTCGTTCAAACCCTCATTCATCATCATCTTTACCGCTTTATTCATGATTTCGATGGTGCCTCCTCCTCCTCCTGAGGAAACTGCGCATCCTTTCGTAAACGTCGCTTTCTTCGGCTTTTGCGGCTTCTTGCGACCAATTTCCGGCTTCGTTTGCGAATTCATCGTAAACTCTTCCTTTTTTATCGCGCGATACGAATGGTTCTTCTTTGTATTTTAAAAGTATCGCGCTGATGAATGGAAGAATGTTCTTCTGAGGAAAAATAACGAACTCGTTGTGAGGAGAAGAAGGCGAGCGAAAGAGCTTGAGATGAAAGCGATCAACGCAAATACAGTATTAGTATAGCGAAGATGATGAGATTACAAACGCGCGTCTTCTTTTTCGATTAAAAATAAGCAGAGTTTTCACCAAACCCGTAATAATTGTAAGCCTTTCGTGGTCACAGCTGCAACCGCTCCCTGGCGACTTTCGCGCTCCCCTCGACAAACGCTCTCTCTCGTTCCATCTTTTCCTTCCTTTGCTTTTCGATTTCCATTTGCGAATAGTTCGCCGCTAACTGCTTCGAGGCTCTTCGTTTACCTTTGTTCAAGCTGAAGAGCAAGTTGGAGAATCTTCCGGTGACGATCCAGAAGAGCAAACGCATCGCGTACGCGAACGTCCAGAATACCATTCGAAACGGCGTCGAGAGGACGAAGAAGAACGCTTTTTCTACGGAGACGGTGGCGGCTTGGAAGCGGACAGTCATGAACCACCGCTCGATAAAATTCGGCTGGCGTTCAAAATCGCTGGAAGTGATTTGCAATTTCTCTTCCTCCGCCGCCAAGGCGGCTTTCTGTTGCCTCGTTAACGGTTTCTCCGAGAAGCTGAATAAAACAGATCCATCCGCCAGATCCTGACGCTCGCACTCCAACGCCACCATCATGCGCTTCTTGATGTCGGACATTTGCTCTTCTCTTTCTTGTTTTTCTAGTTGTTGTTGTTGTTGTTGTTGTTGTTGTAATTCTTGTTGCCCGCTCGTGCTCGCTTCTTCGTCCTCGGGAACCATGCTCCCAAATGCCGCGCTCCCTCCGTTCGCGTACGAGGAGGACTGTTTGTTGTTAAAAAACTGTCTCGCTCGCATCGCGTTTTCTGCTCTCGATTTCGATTCTCGCAAAGGATTATTCACGGTGCTACTCCTCCTCGTCGTCGTCGCAATTTCCGGTTTCTGTCCGTCAAAGTCCTCCAAAACGGAGGAACCACCAAACGAGGGGGAGTTTGAGCGTACCTTCGAGGACTTTTGTATGTTGTTTGCGCTGTTCTTGTTGTTGTTCTTAATCCAATTTCGATCGGGTGTCGCGCGAGGATGATGATTTTTCGTCGTCGTCGGATGATGAAGAGAGCTACGACGCTGGTAATGCTTCCTCATCGAAACCGAGGAAGACGAATCGTTGGAGGAGCGTGGTTTCGTGCTGACGCCGCGGCCGCTCAACAGCGAAACGGTCAGTGCGGACATGCTTTATGAGTGTGTTTACGCGCGTGTCTTTCGTGGAGGAATTGTGAGAAAATTTGAAAAGATCTCTCTTGTTGAAGGAATGAACCAACAAAACGACATGCGCTCGCTCGCGTCTGTGTCTATGTCTCTCTCTCTCTCTCATTCGTTTTTGTAGAAACTTTATTTACGCTTACCAAAAACTCCCTGACGACGCGGACGCGCGACCCATTTGTTCTTTCGCGCCAGTGAGCGGAACGTACGTGACGCCCATCGCGTCAAACTCGGTGACGCGACCTTTATCGTCTTTGTCGTAGACGCGCAAAGATTGCCAACCTCTTCCGACCGGGCACACCAATCTTCCGCCGTTTGCGAGTTGTTTGAGAAGTTTTGTCGGTTTTTCCGGCGAAGCGGCGCCGACGTGGATGACGTCGTACGGCGCGTACGGGGGGTACCCTTCGCGACCGTCGGCGACTTTTAAGACGACGAGAGGTTCCGGGCCTTGCAAGTACTTGCCTTTACCGTCCTTTTTGGTATTTTCGATGGAGAAATCCACGAGATCTTTGATGTGTTCCACGCCAACGACGATTAGGTATTTCGTATCTGATAAGCCCGGCCGTCTATCCTCCACCTCTTCCGCGCGAATAGAACCGGCGGCGTACGAGTCGTGCTGATCGAGCATAGCCGCGAAACACGAAGTGAGGTACCCGGATCCGCTTCCAACGTCCAAAACTCTCGCGTTTTCCGTCACTCGATCGTGTACCAATTCCAAACACGCCGCGTGCATATGCGGCGCGCTAATCGTCGCGTTCGAGCCAATCGGCAGCGGATGGTCCTCGTACGCCGACTGTCCGGAAAACGGTACGCAATAGTTCCCTCGATCTACCCTTCGCTTGGCATCGATGACTTTCCTCGTTTTCAACACTCTGTTACGCACCAAAGCGTTCACGAGAGAATCGTTATCGGTCCCGTGCGATCGCCAAGCCATCCCGCGAGGTATAATTCTTCCAGAGCTTCTCGAAACTCTCGATGTCCCGCTGTTGGTATTGTTGTTAGTATTCTTATTGACCAAGTTCCCTACCGGAGCAGCCCCACAAGTCGCGTCCGAAAAATTCGCCTTTGACGGAGAAGAAGAAGAAGCCAAAGAAGAAGAAGAAGAAGCGGCTGCGGCTAAAGAGATGACGACGAGTTTCAAAACCGTCGCGCGCTTTAACGAGAGAAAGACAGGCCCCGCGTTTGAACAAGAACAACAACTGTGCATGTACGATAAGTGAAGAGTTTTTAGATACAAAATTTTCGCGCGTATTTTTCCCAAAGTCCTCATTGGATAAAAGGGAAAACCATTCATATTCTTGAGTGTATACACACGACTTGAGATATACTTAATAACACGTTGGAATTCCCACATTGGAGCGCGGGTTCCTTTAACGCTGCTCTGGTATACCACGACGCGTTTAATACGCGAGCGATCGTTTTAAGTGCTGTCTTTAAACTTGACACGCACGACTCATTTACACGAAGATGTCATCCGAACAACAACAACAACAACAACAAGAACAAGAGCCGAATAATGCGAATACTCACAATGAATTCAACGCAATCATCGGCCGTCTGAAAACCGCCGCGAAATCAGACCAAGCAGATTTCAACGCGATCTCTGCCGAGGAGTTACAGGAGCGATTGCGGAAATCCCGTCAGATTGGATTTAACGTCCAAGCGAGTTTGGAAATCGAACAGGCGAGGAAACGACAGCTCGTGGAGACGTTTTTGAAGAGAGAGATGAAATTACCAAACACCGAAGACGAGGAGGAAAAAGAAGAAGAAAAAGAGAAAGCGGGAGAAAAAGGTGTCTTGTCGCCGTTGGAGGCGAGTTTAGCGGCAGCCAACGATACGAATGATAACGACGCCGGCGGCGACGAGGACGACGAAATCTCGCGATTGAAGAAACAACTGGCGGCGTCGCAATTGGACGCGAGGAAAAGTTTGCAAATCGCGAAAAAGACCAGGGCGATGTGCGATAGGATGGTGGAGATGTTGAAGGAAAGTGGGGTGGAGCAGTTAGAGCAGCCCAAGTCGATTTGATTTGATGTCTGTGTGTTTGATCGTCTCTCTGATATTATATTTACTAGTTTATTCAATTAAAAATCAAGTACCCCAAGTAGTTTCACCAAATTCTTCATTCCATTCTCCGCTTGTTTTGTGTGTCGTTCGCTTTTGCCCGCGCAAACGCGGACAGATAAGAGAGAGAGGGAGTGAGCAGAGAGCGCAGAGAGAGAGCGCAGAGGGAGAGAAATGTCGCAACAACACCCACCTAAATGGAAACTCCACAAAGGCCCGTCCAATCCTTCCGTCTTGGTCGGGGAAAAGGGGTTCGTATACGCGCGGAATGAATTCATCGACTCCGAAGACGTCGAAGAGAAAACGACGTCGTTTTACCAAAACAGAGCGATAGAGGCGTATTGGATGCAGGAAAATCAACGCGCCAGAGAGAGGGGGAGGGGGAGGATGAGTGGGAAAAGTGAGAATATTAACAACAACAACGTTACCGTGCAGTCTCGAGTGGAAGCGATGCGAAATAAGACGAAACACAAACATTTTCAGTCGAGTTTGGAGGAGGTGTTGAAAGACCCGCTTCCTCCTCCTCCTCCTCGTCGTTGCTCGTCGTCGTCGGAAAAGAAGATGCAGAAAGAGAAGGAGGAGGAGGAAGAGGAGGAGGAGGAGGAGCTCGAGACAGAAGAAGAAAGAGACGAAGACGAAGAAGACGAAGACGTGAGAAAGATGGTGGATGAATTGAAACGACTGAGGAGTAAAGCGGCGGCGGCGGCGGCGGCAGCGAAGCGAACTACGACATCGAATAGAGGGGAAAACGACGACGACGACGACGACGAAGAGGAACAACCGTCGTGGAAAACGTGGTATTTCCCGCCAACGCACGAATACGGTTCGTTCATACCGAAAGTGAATAGTAAGAAGAGTCCGCTCGGTGAGGTTGAGGAAATTCCAGAGAGAGTTGTGATTAATAATAATGATAATAATAACAATAATAGTGTAGACGACGACCGGGAGAACGCGCTTCGCGAGAAGAAGCGGTTGGAGAAAGCGAGGCTGTACCAAAAATCGAGGAACTTAGAGACACACAAGTTATGGTAAAATTTCTTTCTTCACTCAATAAAATCAACGGTTAGTATATATGTAAATAATAATAATAACAACAACGACACAGTGTAGAACAATAATATATAGTTTCTCTCTCTCTCTTATCACGCGTACGACTGCCTGGCCCCGTTCAAGCATCCGTAGTGATACCTCGGTTTCTTCGCCCTTTGCGGCGCTACCCCCCAATCTACTATTTCCCACCCTCTACTCTCCGCGTGTTTCAACAACCTCGGATCTGGATTTACCGCCACGGGATACCCGACGTGCTCCATCAATTTCACGTCCGAATACGAATCCGTATAAAAATAACACTTTTTCAAATCCACGTTATTCTTTATCGCCCACTCTTTCGTTCGTTCGTATTTTTCGTCGCCGTAGGCAATCTTGGCCAACTTCCCGTTCAAAACCCCTTCCTCGTCCATTTGCATGTGCGAACAAATCACGTCGTCCGCTTCTGTTTCAAAACCAAACATCTTCGCCGCGGTTTCCGCCGGATGCTGCCACGTTGACGTGCACATAATCACTCGTTGACTTCTGCTTTTATGCGCTTTCAACACCGGCACGCACCCAGGTCGTATTCTATGCTTCATCTCCTCGTCAAAAAATGACTCCACGTCTCCTCTCAACTTATCCGCGTGGACGCCTTTATACGTTTCCGCGGCATCTGCCCCAGCTCTTTCCGCGCCTGCGCCGTACCCTAAAGCGTACCTCCCGAACCAGTAAATCGCCGTCAATATCATGTGCGCGCCGACTCTCCCCGAGTTCACCTCGTGTTGCACCCACAACCACGACGAGTTCGTATCCACCACCGTGTGGTCTAAATCGAAAAACGCCACCGAATCGTTCTTATCGTACGGTAAATCCACGTCCGCTATATCGCTCTCCATCAGTAATTCATCGATCGTTTTCGCATCGTTGTCTTTTTCTATCTGCTCGCATTCAATTTTCGTCGGAGAAAGCAACGCGTCCGTCTTGTCCATCTGCCGCGCGGGAGAAGGAGGTTTCGTCCACACCGTCTTTGTCTTGTTCGTCGTCTGAATCGTCTCATCGGTCTCTCCTTCTCCTTCTCCTATAGCCTCCTCCTCGTTCGTTTTCGTTTCCGTCGTCTCTGGAATCTCCACGCTCAGGGGGTCTCTCTTCTTCTTCTTCGTCGTCGTCGTCTGCTTCTTCTTCGGGGAAGAAGAGATGCGGAGATTTTCCATCTCTGATTGGTGATGAGAAATGATTTTGATGATGATGTGTCAACAACAAACGACGCGCTCTCTGTTGTCTGCGGGTGGTCCGTCCTCTTTTACGCTCTCTCTCTCTCTCTCTCTCTCTCTGTGTGTGTGTGTGTGTGTGTGTGTATGTATGTGTGATATATGTGTGTATATATATAACAACAATACGCGTTCCTTCCTTTCCTCTCCGTTCGTTCCCTAAAGGGTCGCGCGTCCAACCAAAGTGTGGCGTGAAGAAGGACACCACAAAAATCTCAAAGACGAGCACATGAACTCTCGTGTGTGCGTGCGTGGGTTCTCTCAATAAAATCTCTCTCTCAATCTCGGTTTGGTTTGGTGGTGTTGTTACTTTTTCGTCGTTGCTTTACTTTTTGGACGGTTTTTTGCCCAAGAGCTGTGAAACGTCGTCAAAGCCTCGTTCTCTTTCTCGCGTGTTGTCGTGGTTCTTTTAGCGCGCGCACTCTATTTGCGCGCAGAGAAGACAGACAGACACTCTTCGCGCGGAGAGAAAGAGAGAGAGTTTTTGGCGGCAGAAGAAGAGTTTTCGAGAGAGAGACGAGATGAGAGACGAGATGAAGAAGAACGAAACGTTTTGTGTTGGTGTCGTTTACGTCGAGTAACAAAATGTTACGCAGAGCGGTGGTGTCCTCCGCGAAGACGAAGACGAAGCGAGAAGAGCTGTTGTTCTGGACTGGTGTCGTCGAAAAGGCTTTGTTTTCTTCTTCGACTGCAGATGATGACGAGAGGAAGACGGGAGGACGAAAGACGAAGAAGAAATCACCGAAGATACCAACGCCGTCACCTCTACCTCCTCCTCCGACGACGGCAACATCATCGTCATCGAAAATCGTCCCTTCAGAGAACCATATTGAAGGAACTCGGCACATTTTTCCTGTTTCAGACTTTCTCAAAGAGAACAAGGAAATCCTCTCCATCTGCGGCCTTTCGTTCGCGTGCGCGATGGGACACGGTATCTTAGCGCCTACCATTCCGTCGTTTGCGAGTACCGAGTTACATCTGTCGGGTGCGCAGATTGGTTCTATTCTCAGCGCGTTCGCGGCGGCGAGATTGTGCGTGAACACGCCGGCTGGGTATTTTGCGGATAAGTTTGGAAGGAAGAAATTGTTGTGGTTCGGTCCGATGGTTACGACGATGGCGAATATCAGCACTTTTACGAGCGGATCTTATTACGAGTTGTTGGGAGCGCGCTTTTTAGCGGGAGTTGGATCTTCAATGTATACGACTGGAGCGTCGGTAAGTTTGAGCGATATCGCGAAAACAGAAAACAAAGGGATGATGAATGGAGGAAACGCAATGAACATGCATCAAGGCGCTGCTTTGGCTGGAGCGGCCATAGGCCCGGGGTTGATTTCCGCGATGTACGCGTTAGGTGGCGAGGATATTCGAACGCCTTTTTTATTCGCGACGGCGTTGAGTGGAAGTTTGAGCGCGGTGGCGTTGTACGCGGCGCCAGAGACGAAGCATTTATCGTCTTCGTCGTCGTCGTCGACGACGACGTCTTCCACTAATGAAGGCGGTGATGAAACGACAACATCGACGACGCCAACATCCGAGAAAAAAACACAGCTCTTACAACCCGGCGGTTCGATGACGATGGACGCGTCTCTGACGCTTAACAAAGACGCCATAGAGAAGCAAAAGTCACCGTCGGCTTCGGCAGATAGTAGGCAGTTGGGTATGCTCGTCAAACGTTCCGATTTCTGGTCGGTGTGTTTCTTGAACTCTGCTTTATTTTTCGCCGGCGCCGGCGGAAGAGGCGCCGTTTTGCCTATATTAGCCATTTCGCACGGCATGGACGCGCAAAATCTAGGCATGCTCTTCTCAGCTATGGCCACGACGAGTTTGATTGGATTAGTCCCTTCCTCGAAACTCATCACTACGTTTGGTGCTCGAAACGTCATCGCGCCGACGACGGTTCTCTCTTCGCTCGCCGTCATGGCCATCGCGGGAAGCTCCACCGACGTTGGTTTCGCCGCAGCGTGCGTCTCGTGGGCCGCTGCTTCGAGCATCATGGGTGCTGCTCCGATGACATTTGTCGCCGAAATAGCCCCAAGAAAAGCTAGCGGAGCCGCTTTGAGCATATACCGCAACTCAGGCGATGTCGGACTGTTACTCGGCCCCGTTTTAAGCGGCTTAGCGGTAGACTTTTTCGGAAGCGAAGTCGCTTTGGCCATGAACGCGAGCGTCCTAGTCTCCGCGGCGTTGGCGTTCCACGTGAGTAAAACAAGTCGAGAGAAGATGAAGAAGAAGGAAATGCTCCAACAAGAACGGCACAGAAGTAGTAAGTAGCGCGACATAATAGAGTACATAGAATGTGAGTAGATTTTAAAAGAGTCGGGCGTTCATCGCCGCGTAGAATAGGAGAAGAACTTTTACTCGTCCGCTCGGCGTCGAGGCGTGGGCCCGTTCCTCTCTGCCGCCCTCTCCTCCACGCCGTCATCTGCACTATTATTTTCACCACCACCACCACCACCAGCATCCGATGATGATGACGATGACGATAAAACCATCTGGCTAAACCGAACGATCTCTTCCACCTCTCTCCTCGCTAACTGTTCCTCCTCCTGGTCGTCGAAAGAAAGTTTCACGCTCTCCGCGGTTTTCCTAAACTCCTCCGCGGATATCACGCATCCGCTATTATTATTATTACTACTATTACTGCTACTTCTCTCGACGAGCTCCTTGACCGACCATCTCTTCTCCCCGGGGCCTTCGTTTATTACTAAACTCTCGTGCAAAGATGATGATTTTGGCGGCAAAACATCATCACCACTCGCACTACTACTCCCACTCCTCCTCCTCCTCAAACAACTCTCAAAACCACTCCCATGAATTCGAGGAGAGAGGAGTGCACCACCGACAAAAAACGACGCAGACGCAGACGACGACGACGCAAAGCCTCTCGTTCCTAAAACCGTCGTCCTTTTTAGCATTTTTGTTCCCGAAAACACTCGCGATTTTTGGAGGAAAAATTCAAAAAACGACGACAGAATTTGTGCGCACATCGACAGTGTTTCATACGGCTGTGTTTCCTTTCGACGCGAACGCGTTAAAGAAAGAGAGATACTAAAGAGAGCGTTATAAATATGACTGGGTATTACAAGAAAAACAACAATAAAGGGGCGAACACGTACGGCGAAGCCAGACGAGGCAAAGGCCAGAATCAATCCCGTTTTGTCCTCGGCGCGAGCACCGCTTCCATCTCGCCGTTGGAGATCGCGAGAGAGG
>JACLAB010016318.1_pt1 | contig 12754 bp, 4 predicted proteins | sample 8027921 | NCBI WGS metagenome assembly JACLAB01 (sample SAMN15725117, study PRJNA655200) | protist metagenome | isolation source: fluorescence activated cell sorting (FACS) single amplified genomes of... | place: USA: West Boothbay Harbor, Gulf of Maine | collected 2000-07-19
CGGGAAGTGTGGATGACATTCTGAACAGTTTGCGCGGACTAGGTCTCGGAACAGACGGCGGAAAAAAAGCTCTGCCGCCGGGAACGACTCGTAAAGTCTTGGAAGGTTACGAAGAAATTTACGTACCTGCGCGTATCCCTGACGCCGTGGCAGACGGTGAATTACAAGTTTCTGTGTCTTATCTCCCGGCTTGGGCTCAAACTGCGTTCAAAGGTATTCAGACATTCAATCGTATTCAGTCCAAAATTTTTGAGTGCGCGTATACGTCGAACGAGAACGTTCTTGTATGCGCACCTACTGGTGCAGGAAAGACGAATATTGCTATGCTATGCGCGATGCAAGAAATAGCTAAACATGTTGACGAAGAGAATAATTGCTTGCACGAACACGACGATTTCAAGATTGTTTACGTGGCGCCGATGAAGGCGTTGGCGGCTGAAGTCACGCGGACGTTTCAGAAGCGACTCGACGAATTGGGGATGGTGTGTCGAGAACTAACTGGCGATACGCAGCTCTCCAAGAGAGAATTAGAAGAAACGCACGTTATTGTTACGACGCCAGAGAAATGGGACGTCATCACGCGAAAAGGTGGTGAAGTTTCCGTAGCCTCCACTCTCAGACTCCTTATTATCGATGAAGTGCACTTATTGAACGACGAGCGAGGACCGGTCATTGAAACTCTAGTGGCGCGAACGCGTCGTCAAGTCGAGCAAACGCAATCAATGATTCGAATTGTCGGTTTGTCGGCAACTTTGCCCAATCCGAGAGATGTTGCGCGGTTTTTAGGTGTCACCGAAGGTAAAGGCTTGTTCGTATTTGACCAATCGTACAGACCGATTCCGCTCACACAAGTTTTCATTGGCGTTTCAGAGACAAACGCAATGAAACGTCAGAATGTGACTATTCGAATAGCTTTTAAGAAAGCGTGCGAGGCACTTCGTAAGGGTAAACAGGCGATGGTCTTTGTGCATTCAAGAAAGGATACGGTAAAAACAGCGCGACAGTTGGCTGAAATAGCGGGAGAAGAAGGCGAACTCGAGTTGTTTGAGAACGACACACACGAGGAGAAATCGATATTCGCTAGAGAAGTGTCGCGATCAAGAAACCAAGAGATGAAAGAATTATTCTTTAAAGGTTTTGGCTGTCACAACGCTGGGATGCTTCGAAAAGATCGGACGTTAGTGGAGCAAATGTTTGCCGCCGGTGTGATCAAAGTATTAGTATGTACGGCAACTTTAGCATGGGGGGTAAACTTACCGGCCCATCAAGTCATCATCAAGGGAACGCAGCTCTACGACGCGAGTGCGGGAGGTTTTAAGGACCTTGGTGTTCTAGATGTACAGCAAATTTTCGGCAGAGCAGGTCGGCCGGGTTTCGATACCAGTGGTGAGGGTGTCATTATCACCGAACATAAGAAGCTCACGAAATATGTTGCAATGTTGACGCACTCCACTCCGATTGAGTCGCAATTCATCGAGTGTTTGGCGGATAATTTGAACGCCGAAATTGTGTTAGGAACCGTAACGAATGTCCGCGAAGGCGCGCAGTGGTTGAGTTACTCTTACTTACACACGAGAATGGAGCAAAATCCACTCGGATATGCTTTGACATGGGATGAAGTTCGCTTGGATCCCGGGCTCATCGAGCATCGGAGAAACTTGATTAAAACAGCAGCGAGAAAGCTACACAAGGCTAAGATGATTCGCTTCGACGAACAATCAGGCCAACTGTATCAAACCGAAGCTGGACGCATCGCGTCGCACTTCTATATCAAAGTTACTTCCATGGAATTGTTCGAAGAGATGATGAATCGACACATGTCCTTGCCAGAAGTGTTGCACGTAATCTCGCACTCCTCTGAGTTTGAAAATATCGCGCCGAGAGAAGATGAAATGCCAGAACTCGAGGCACTTCGAAGAAACCGTCGTTCCGCCTGTCCGATTGAGATTAAAGGTGACATGAGCGATAAAATTGCCAAGGTTAATTTACTCTTGCAAGTATACGTATCTCGGAAGCGATTAGAATCGTTTTCATTAGTTGCAGATTCAAGTTACATTTCTCAAAATGCCAGCAGAATATGTCGCGCTTTGTTCGAGCTCATGCTTAAGCGTGGATGGCCATCGCTGGCAGAAACACTGTTAACGCTTTCAAAAGCGGTAGATCGAAGATTATGGCCACACCACTCACCATTACGTCAGTTCGAAAATACTCTGAAGCCAGAGACAATCTATAAGCTGGAAGAGAAGGATGCCACCGTCGATCGCTTGATCGATATGAGTGCAAAGGAAGTTGGTGATTTACTGCGACTCAATGCTGTCGTTGGAGCGCAAGTGAAACGCTGCGTCGAACAACTCCCTCACGTCAATCTTGAAGCTGTAGTTCGGCCGATCACGCGCTCTGTGCTTCGAGTTTCCGCAACCCTTACGCCTGAGTTCATGTGGAGAGATGAAGTTCACGGGCAAGCGCAACAATGGTTGATTTGGGTGGAGGATCCCGTGAATGAGCACATTTATCACACGGAGACTTTCACTTTGAGCAAAAAGCAATACAAAGAAGGTAGAATGGCGTTGGCGTTTACCATTCCAATTTTTGATCCACGACCGCCCCAATACTTCTTAAGGGCAACGCATTTGTATTGGTTAGGATGCGAATCGTTCTTAGAACTCGATTTAGAGGACATTGTTTTACCGACGGAACCGCCGCCGAATACTGAGCTACTCGATTTGGAACCGCTTCCAAGATCCGCGCTCAATAATCCGACGTATGAGTCCCTCTATGAAAAGAAGTTTACACATTTCAACGCGATTCAAACGCAAGCGTTTCACACGTTGTACCATACGAACCACAACGTTCTTTTGGGAGCACCTACGGGTTCGGGGAAAACGATATCATCGGAACTTACAATTCTAAAAATGTTTCGAGATGAACCGCCAGGGAGTAAGGTTGTCTACATCGCGCCTTTGAAAGCACTCGTTCGCGAGCGCGTGGATGATTGGAAGAAGTATTTCTGTCCAACTGTGAATAAGAAGATGGTAGAACTTACTGGCGATTATACACCGGATTTGCGTGCGTTACTACGTGCGGATATCATCGTCGCAACTCCAGAAAAATGGGACGGTATTTCTCGAAATTGGCAGTCCCGCTCTTACGTTAGCAAAGTCAAACTCGTCATTATTGACGAGATTCATCTTTTAGGTGCCGATCGCGGACCAATTTTGGAAGCTATCGTTTCTAGAATGAATTATATTTCCGCGCGAACAAAATCGAAAATTCGCATCGTCGGATTATCGACCGCTTTGGCAAACGCAAGAGATTTAGGGGACTGGCTTGGTATCGAGAACGATAAAGGTTTGTTCAACTTCCGTCCATCTGTTCGTCCAGTGCCACTCGAATGTCACATTCAAGGTTTTCCAGGGAAGTTTTATTGTCCTCGCATGCTTTCTATGAATAAACCCACCTACGCGGCGATTCGAACGCACTCGCCTCTGAAACCGGCGTTGGTATTTGTCTCCTCGAGAAGACAAACGAGATTGACGGCGCTCGATTTAATTGCCTACGCAGCTGCTGACGAAAATCCAGATGCTTTTGCGCACTGCAACAGTCAAGAACTGGAGCAAAGAATCGCGAAGATTCAAGATCCAGCTTTGAAGCATACGTTGCAATTCGGTATTGGTTTACACCACGCGGGTCTTTCCCCGGAAGATCGCGGCGTCGCGGAGCAGTTATTTGCAGAATGTAAAATTCAAGTGTTGGTGTCGACATCTACTCTAGCTTGGGGCGTGAACTTACCAGCGCATTTGGTTGTTATTAAAGGAACTGAGTTTTACGACGGGAAAACAAAACGTTACCAAGACTTTCCCATCACCGATGTGTTGCAGATGATGGGGAGAGCTGGGCGTCCGCAGTTTGATAAAAGCGGCTGTTGCGTCGTTCTCGTACACGAACCAAAGAAGAATTTTTACAAAAAGTTCTTGTACGAACCATTTCCAGTGGAATCAAGCTTTAATGAATGTTTAGAAGATCACTTCAACGCCGAGGTCGTTGGTGGAGCTATAAAATCGAAGCAAGACGCCGTGGATTACCTAACGTGGACGTATTTCTTCCGTCGCGCCATGAAAAATCCAACCTATTACAACCTCGAGGATACGAATCACGAAACCGTGAACTCATACCTATCAGAAATGGTTGAAAACACCATGGAAACGCTCGCGAGTGCAAAATGTCTCGCTATTAACGACGAAGATGATTCCATTAAACCTTTAATGCTCGGCAGAATTGCGAGTTTCTATTACTTAAATTTCAAAACCATGGCTGTTTTCTCCAAACGTTTGAAGAAATCGAACACTTTAGAGGATGTCTTGACAACCTTGTGTGATGTTGCAGAATACGATGAAATCCCGGTTCGTCATAACGAAGATAAGTTAAACGCAGATTTAGCGATAAATGTCCTCAAAGCTGGAGGTTATCAAGTCGATCGACGAGCGTACGACGACCCGCACGTCAAGGCTTCTTTACTCTTCCAGGCGCACTTTTTACGACTTCCTTTACCAATGTCGGATTACCATACGGATACGAAGTCTGTACTCGACCAATCGCAAAGAATTCTGCAAGCTATGACGGAAATAGTCAGCGAAGCTGGATGGTTGTCGACAGCGTTATCAATAATGAACTTGACGCAAATGATTATTCAAGGGCTCTCCATAAACGACAACTCTTTGCTCCTATTACCAAAAATTGCCGACGAGGAGGTTTCTAAATTGGAACGCTTTTCAAAGATAACGTGTCTTCCACAGCTCGTGTTTCTGGCTATTCACCGCAAGAGCGCATTCTTTGAGGCTATGTCAAAGGCTGGTCTCTCGAAATCTAAAAGTGAGGCGATTTACAACGTCTGCGCAAACCTCCCGCTGTTAGACGTGAAAGCCACTTTAGTGGAAGATAAAGTCAACAGCAGCGATGGACGTCGCAATGTTTCTGTGAAAGTATCGTTGAAACGTTCTGGTAAGAAATCGGGACGTAAAACCGCACCTAGGGCGTACGCGCCGAGATTTCCGAAACAGAAAGACGAAGGTTGGTGGATCGTGTTAGGGGAAAAGAGGCGCACCGGCGAACTCGTGGCAATGCGCCGAGCTCAGTTTGCAGACACCTTTGACGCAGTTTTAAAAATTGATAACTTTCCACGAGGTATGAGTGTTACAGATATCACGGTCTTTATCATGTCAGACACGTATATTGGATTAGATCAAGAAGTACTGGTGGGCAATACTGACGATAATAGATTTTTATCTTCCGCTGGTGTGGCGGATCGACACAGATTTTTTGAAGAACGCGAATCTGATTCTGAAGCGGAAGGAAACTTTTGGCAGGATGAAGATGAGCTTTCGGATGAAGACATTCCAGATTTTTAGTACAATAGGATCATTAGCTTCATCTTATTAGTAGTCATATTTAGTATTTAGTGTTATTAGTACGCATTTTTAGCGAGTTGAATTACATTCAATGTCGGCATGTCTCAATTTGTCTTTTTTTTATTCGTTCGCAATCGCCTCGAGGTTTCCTCCTTCTCCTCTTCCTTCTTCTTCGTTCTTTTCAAACACTTCTGTTCCGTCTAGCATCTTATCCAGCAACGTTTTCACTCTTTTCGGGAGTAAATTTACGTCTCTTATTGTTTTCGAAGTATCGAACGGTGCGCGATACGCGTATTCCGGTTTTGCAGGTACAAAAGACGAGCCCGTTTCCATAAACACCATCGATATGAGCAACGACTCGAGATCGAAATCGTCTTCGTCTTCGATAAAGAATCGGACACCAGACTCTTGGGTTGTTGAAGTGTCAACCCACTTTGCCAATGCAAATCTGTTATCTTGGCGCGAGTTTTTCTTATATTCTTTCTCTTCTTGATCTGGCAAAGGCTTTGCGAGGCAAATCATCAATAGGCGACATTTTTCGCCTTTTGAGTTTATGCTTTCGTCGTCTAAAGACCACGCGCACTCTTCAGGAACGATTGCTTCCCAGTTCTTGCGCAACTCTTCGTGCCCTTGCGTTTTCCACCAGAAATGACGTATCGTATCGATTTCGTTCGTCACGCGAACGCGAACGGTACGTTTCGTAATGTCCACGCGAACGTCTTCCTCGTCGATCCAAAACGGCAGTTCAAATTCCATGATGACTTCAGTATTTGATTCGTGTAAAGTATACGGCGGTTGCATACATCGCGCGTAGTCTGGATCACCTTCAAAGCACTGTTTGATATCTTCTCCCATGTTGCTTTTCGGAATCGAGAGCACGAAAAATCTTTTATCCTCCGTTTGCATGGTTTGCACGGGAAACTCGCGCGACGGTTGAAACGCGAGGTGTCTTTCCACCACCGGAGGCGAGTCTTCGCTTTGAACCACTAACACTTGCCCTCTGAAGTCCATGTGCAGCTCTTTATCTTTATATCCAGTCGGTAACATGATCGCGACGTATACATGACGCGTCGTCTGTGCCCACATGTAATATCTCGCCAAACGCATATCGAACACCCTCGTTTGATCTCGTTTCCTCACGCCGTAAATCTCCGCGGCGTGTTCTTTGAACTCGCGAATCTCTCTCAAAGACGCCGGATCTCTGAAGTTTGGATCTTCCAACTCGTACCTCCTCGCGTCTTCTTTTTTCTTCTCCTCCAACTCTTTTTTTGCCAAATCCACCTTCAAACGATCGCTCTGCGTCACTGGCCAGTGCAAACCAAACTCGCCTTTCCAGTGTTGCTTCCGTTCGCAAAAATCGCAATAATACAACGAGCACATGCACACTCTCGTCGACGGTCTCCCGCACACCTCGCACAACACCACCAACTGCGTGCTCGCGTCTGTTTCTAACCCTAATCGGGCGATATCGTCCAACAGTAAATCCTCTCCTCCGACTGCTCTTTGCGTCACGCCCGGTATGTACCGATATTGCGTCACGTGTTGTAACCTGTCGTACTGCTCTCGTTTCTTGGGACAGGACAACGTCTCGAACGCTTTTTGCACTTTATCGAACGTTTCGCTGCAACCGCCTTTATCCGGATGATGTTCGCGCACTTTTTGCCGATACGCCGCTTTAATCTCTCTCATCGTCGCGTTTCGAGGAATCGACAACACTCGGTAATGCAAATCCCCTTTGATATCTTTCACGTGTTTCCACGGATCGTCCTCGCGCAAGTTTTCCTGCCATGCGAATTTTTCCTCCTGATCGGTTTTTTTTTTATCAAAATCGTGATCGTCGTCTTCTTCTTCTCTGTTTCTCGCGTTGAAGGACACCATCGTCGTTTTTGCGTGATATTCTTCTTCCTCCCACGTTGTTTTGGTGGGTACTACTATAAATGCGCGTAGTAAGTAAGTATTCTCGCGGCGCAAAAATGTGTGTGTGGAGATCTCTGAATTAAATTCCTTACTTGAAAAGAGTTTTTCGAGCGTTTTTTAAATCCAAGAAGAGTGGGGTGGGGGCAAACGAGAGCAAGCACGAGAAAAAATTCAAAAAAAAAAATGAACTCGACAGCCCCCCGCACAAAAAATTCTTCTTCCCCTATCTGATGCTTCGCGACGCCACGAATAATATCAGTCTTCGCGATGATTTTGCGTCGTCGTCGTCGTCGCATAAAGAAGAATTAGAAGGAACAAAACGAGGCGGGAAGAATTTTGAAAATATTTCAGTTCTTCGTCGTAAAAGCGAGAGTAATAATAGTAGTAAGAGTAGTAGTGGAAAAAGCGACGATGATGATGTGAGAAGAACGTTGGAAAAAGATGATGAGAATGGTATCGAAGAAGAAGAAGAAGAAGAAGAAGAAGAAGAAGATGTATTAGCGAGAGATTACACTCTAGAATTACTCTCGGACGAATTCATCTCGGAGTTTCTCTTCGACCCGTCTTGTTTTGATTCCATGCGAGCAGAGTCCGAGAGATGTTGCGGAAGCGCGTTGGAAGCGTTATATCCAACCAGCGTTAGACAGATGAGTCGAGAGGGGTTGTTACAAGAGAAGAGCAATTTGAAAAAAAGACTTCGAGCGTACGACGCGAGGTTGATGAAAATGAATAACATAGTCGCGAGCAAAGCGGATAAAAAACACGCGAGGCCGTTGTACGCGAGATTAGCTCGCGTGAAGCAGCAGATAGAGTTACTGGAGATTAGAGACGGGTTGGAGGTGTTGCCAAACTTGAAAGTCGCGGCGACGGGCACAGCGCACTAGAAGAGAGAGAGAGAGAGAGAGAGAGAGAGTCCAAACACACTTTATTAATACCTATGAGAAGATATACAACACATTTAGCTCTACCAACTACTACAGACAGACTCGTTTACTATTTATTATTCGCCGTCAATGGTTAGATCCTCTTCGTCGATGTCCAAAGGAATCATGACCGCGTTTGCTCCCGTGGTATCCATCTTCGGCCATTTTGGCCAAATCGGTAAGTTCGCGCGTACTAAATCCTGCCTATTCTTCATGGTCAATATTTCCGCCACCGCGTCGGTTTGTTCGATGTATTCCGCCTCCGTCATCGGAAAACTCTTCTGTCCGACAAACTTCCACATTATTTGTAAAAACAACTGCAACTTATTCATCGAATCTCGTCTCTGACAAATTCTCGTGTCGTACAACTTTCCGTATCGTTTCAACACCAACTTCCTCAACTCTTCGCCTCGCATGGCCGAGCCTGGTTCGCCGATCCAATCGTCGTCTCTTTTCTCCCCAGCCGCGACTTCCATGGAGTCTTCCAGAAACTGTAAAAAGTCGTCGTCTTCGTCGTCGTCGTCGTCTTCAATCGCAACTTTCGACGACTCTTCTGATGATGATGATTTCAACATTCCTTTTCCTCTTCTTCCTCTCGTCGTCGTCATCATTTTCATCATTTTCTTCTTCCTCTTCTCAACAGTAGTCGCAGTCGCAGTTGAACAACAACACGGTTTCGACGCTGCTCTTGTCGTCGTCCGTGGTGCTCCTCTCTGCGCCAAGGCTGATTTTGATGAGAGGGAAGTAGAGGTAAACGTAATCATCATTTAATACTACTACTATTATGGCGCGAAAGCAATGAATGAAATTACGTGGTTTGGCTTGCGATTTTGTGCACATTTTGGCGCAAATCCTCTAGAAGCTTCCTTTGCAAAAAAATGAATGGGGGAATGTCGAGAGAGGTTTTCTCTCTCTCCATTAAAAAAATGACCACCACGACCGGGACGATGATGACAGCAAACACGCGAGCGATGCAATCGTCGTCGCGCGGTGTGTGCTCGACATCATCATCATCATCATCATCATCATCACGGTTCTGTTCTTCTTCTTACTCTCGAGCCTTTCTCTCGTCGTCGTTAAAGAGAAGAACACAAAGGAGAAGAAGAGGAAACAACAATTACGAGAAAGATGACAAAGTCACTCTTTTTTTCGCCGCCTCTCTAACGAACACAATTTCATCAACACGAAGAAGACAAAGAAGACAAAGGGAAAGAGAAGAAGGAGGACAAATTCGAGAAAGAATAATAGCGCGCGAAGCACCAGCAGACGCAACCTCTGACGATATGTATTCCATGGATACCATTTTGGATGATTCTTCCTCGTCTTCTTCTTCGAGTAAGGGAGGGACGGAGATTATGAAAGGTGGAAAGAACGCGCCGCGGACGTTACTCCCGGGAGTGCCCGTCCTGGCCGAAGAAGACTCGTGGTTGACGAAACTGATCACGTTATGCGTCGGCGCTTTTTCGTTTTATGCCGCTTTTTTAGCCATAAACACGAGAGAGACGGCGGAAATAACGGGCGCTATCGTCGCGCAGTTTATATTCGAGGCTTTTGGACGATTTCTCGGTTTGACGCCGGCGCCGAGTCCGGATAAAATTATTCGAGTGTATTTAGAAGACGCGGCGTTATTGTTCTTTCTCGGGTCGATTTTACGATTATCTCTGTTCAGCGGGTTCTTTCGTTTCAGCGAAAGAGTTCAGGAGATTATTAAAGATATCGCAGGTTCGGTGGAGAGAGGTTTGTTGATAGCTTCCGGGAGCAGAGGGATTGGCGCGTTATTGATTGGATCTGCTGTATTTGAAGTCGCTCGAATTATTTACGCGGTGCAAGCGATTACGTATTTGTGTATTTTGAGCGGCCTGGTCGCGGCGACGTTTTCGTGGGAGAAGAAGTTTTTCTCGAGCGCGTGGAGTAGGTTGGAGAAGAGCGGAGCGGCGCCGGCAACTTTAGCGAGAGTGAACGGGGCGGAGAGAGTGACGGAAATTATCACCTGGGTCGTGACGGCAATCTTTTGTTTCAAAGCAATAGGATTGAACTTGGGCGCATTAGTTACTGTCGGGGGCGTTTCCGGTATTGCCATCGGTTTGGCGTCCAAACAGGTATTAGAAAATGCTCTTATGGGCGTCTTATTGTACACAACGACCCCATTTATAATTGGCGATACGGTTAAAATTCCAAGAGAAGGGAAGGAGTTGAACTACGCGGAGGGTCAAATCATTGATATTGGTTTGTTTCGCACGGCTATTAAAACTTTAGAGAGAGAAGTTATATTACTTCCAAACTCTGAACTCGGTGCAATGTCAATCATCAACGTCACTCGACGAGGAAGAGAGTTTAGATTCAACGAGAAAATGACAGTCAGATTAAAAGACGCGAGTCAACTCTCCAAATTGCTGTCAACGTTTAGAACGATGATCAAAAACGATCCGCGAGTGTTGAAAACGCTACACAGGCGCGTTTTTATAGAAGAAGTGACGCCGGATGGAATCACGTTGGAGTTTTCGTTCTACGTCGAAGCCATTAATAAAGACCAGTTCCTCGGTATTCGTTCTGAGTTGTGGTTATCGTTCGTCCAAGCCATGAAAAAGGCTAAAATTCAATTGGCAAGACCTGAGCGCGTACAGATCGAAGCTCCTTACGACTATTTGACGATGGATGACCCGAACGATAAGTTGACCGCGATGGAAGAGGAACTTACGCCCTGACCTAAGGAAGGAGACGAAAAGAAAGTAAGAACAAATACAATTTTAGAATAGTAGCTTTTAGTGGCGGCGGAAAGAAGGGTGTGGAGCATTTTCTTTTATACAAATATTTCTCTACGTTCACCATCCCGGTATAATATCTATTTCATCTATTCCTAGTTATCTATTCTGGGCGGCGGCGGCAGCAGCAGCGTATCTAAAAAAGAGGAAACGTGGTATGACGAGTGCCAAAATCGTCACGAACCCGTGCACCAAAGTAGAGTTCTCTTTGTAATACCTCTCAATGCTATCTCTGTCGATATCAAGGATGCAGGAAAGGAATCTACCGAATAACCTTTTCAACGAAATGAACCCGTCGAAAGAGGAAGCGATGCGGACGTACGCGTAGAATAAGATACTCGGGAACATTTCCGCGTCGTATCTGGATAATTCCATCGCTTTGTCGAGATGCAAGAGAACTGCGGTACTGTTTTTACCTTCTCCTTTACCCGTGAAATGTGCCCAAGCCAAAGCATGATACGCTTCCGGAAGTTGTAAATCCCCTTCTGTTGCTCTTCTGTATCTGTGAACCGCAGCGTTATAATGCATCGCACTCGCATCACTATTCCCAGTAGCTTCGGCGTTGTCAGATTCACCTTCGATCGCGTCGCGACCTTGAGAAACCATAAATCTTTCTTCGTCGTCACACAACGCAAAATCTTGTGGCGTAGCTTCGATTTGCTTATTCCAAAGCATGTTTCCTAAATCGATGTTGGCTTCAGGAGCTAAACCTGGTGAACGCGTGACGCGTCGCAGTAACGAACCAGCGAGTTCAAATCTATTTGGTATTTCGATACCGGTGAGATTTTTCCTGAGCATCCAAGCGATATTTTGTGTTGCAACTTCACTTCCCTGTTCTGCGTAAAGCGAGTACAGAATCAACGCTCCAAAAGGATCTCGGGGCACACCTTTCAGTTTTTTTCTATTCTCGTCGACTCCATCTAACATAGCCATTGCGTTCTCTAGTTCATCCGCCCATCCCGTTCGCTCGTCGTAGAAAATTCGAAATAAACGGGTAGCTCTCGTACAATTTTGTGGCGTTCCCTGTCCGTTCATATGCATTCTGGCCAAATCAAACGGCGCTTTCCAGTGACCGCTTTTGGACGCTTTTTCGTACATCAGAAATCCTTGAGTGGCATTTCTTTCCAAGTTGCCGAGTCCGTGCAGGTGCAACGTGCCCATGTTGTAAAAGCAATCGGGATTGTTCGCTGCCATTCCTTTCTCAAACCAATGTCTTGCGGTGACGAAATCTTTCTTGTTGTAATAAATGACTCCGATACCGTTAAAGGCACCACCTCCGTTCACATCTCCAGCCTGCTTGAAATATATTTCAGCGGCAGTAACATTCACGGGAACATTCTCTGAAGTACCCCTCATGTGCATGAAGCCTGCGTTGAAGGCGGCTAAACGATCTCCGCGTCGCGCCGCATTCTCAAAACGTTGTAAAGCTCCAATCTCGTCTCTATCTCTACCATCTGTGCCCATCAATCTTCGGTATCCTTCGGCTCTCGTGCTTTCCGGCGTACCGCTATTTCCATGAGGCGTAAATTCGTTCGAATCATCCGCACCTCCCACAAAATTTTTTTGATGCTCTTCCGCTAAACTTTCTTCCATGGCGTTGGAGTGCCAGGAAGCGTCCCGCTCGCGGTCTCTCAACCACGTAGCCTGTACTGGCATACCAGAAACAGAACCCGCACCTGCTTTCTGAATCTCCAGTTCGCGCTTTGCGGCAAGCGGATGCAGTAGTCGCACTGCCATTTGACAATTT